>Ga0210388_10001030_pt1 | contig 22164 bp, 20 predicted proteins | sample IncBWC19OmetaG_FD_155485 | JGI IMG/M metagenome (GOLD analysis project Ga0210388, IMG submission 155485) | Forest soil microbial communities from Barre Woods Harvard Forest LTER site, Petersham, Massachusetts, United States - Inc-BW-C-19-O ...
AATCGCCAGTTTCGCCTTCGCCAGATACTCGCTATCTGGATAGGTATTGATGAGCGTCTGCAGGTTCAGCCGGCCAACCTCTTGCCGGCCGTGCTTGATATCGTCCATCGCCCTGTCGTACAGAATTTTGTCAGGCTGTGCGTTGTTGTCTACGCTAGTCGATTTATCGACCTTCTTCTTATGGAAGATCTGGGCGTCGACCGACGTCGCTCCCAGTAAAAATAGCGCCCCAAGAGTAAAGAGCGCTAGACTTTTCCCAGCTACACATAGCTTTGAGGTTGCACTTCGTACAATTCGACCCAAACTTCACCTCTCTCGCGAATGTCGGGTTCCTCGCCGCATTTCTAGGCTAAACCCGCTGGAAACTGGCTCAGCTCATACCCAACCATCTCAACATTTCTCAACCGACGGGAACAATCAAGTATAACCTGAACGAAAGGCCAGGTGGAGCAAGAATTTTGCACTCACGGACAGGCCTATTTACCCTGTAAAGGCCTTGGCGTTCCCACCCCCTGTGATGCACATTTTGGTCCCGGAGGGTTGCCTCGCGCCACGCTTGCACTCCAATTATTTTCAACGAAATGTAACAATGTTGCCGCCCGCCGCCGATACTATACGGCGTTCACGCTTCCGAGGAGCCGCGGCCAGCCGCCCACTGATCTAAATGGAAAAACGAAAATTTCTCTTTGTCTCGCTCTCCGGTCTCATCGGTGACATCGCCTGGCAGGTTCTCAAAGAAGGCCACGACGTCCGCTACTACATCGAAGCTGAAAAAGAGCGCGACATCGCCGATGGCTTCGTCCCCAAATCCAAAGATTGGGAGCGCGACAGCAAATGGGCCGATATCATCGTTTTCGATGACACTCTGGGCCAGGGCGCCAAGGCCCAAGCTCTTCGCGCTGCAGGGAAACCCGTCATCGGCGGCACGGAATACACGGATCGCCTCGAAGACGATCGCTCCTTCGGTCAGGAAGAGTTGAAAAAGGCTGGCGTCAACATTATCCCGTATCAGGATTTCGATTCCTTCGATCCCGCCATCGAATTCGTGATGAAAAATCCGGATCGCTACGTCATCAAACCCAGCGGGGAAGCGCAGAACGTCAAACGCCGCCTCTTTGTGGGCGAAGAAGAAGACGGCGATGACGTTGTTCGCATGCTCGAAGCCTACAAGCGTGCCTTCTCTGACGAAATCAAAGTCTTCCAGTTGCAGCGACGCGTCACCGGCGTCGAAGTCGCTGTCGGCGCTTTTTTTAACGGCAAAAAATTCATCACTCCAGTCAACATCAATTTCGAACACAAAAAACTTTTCCCCGGCAACATCGGCCCGCCCACCGGCGAAATGGGCACCTCCATGTTTTGGAGCGACCCCAACCGCCTCTTCAATCAAACGCTTCTCAAGATGGAGCCCAAGCTCACCGAAGAAGGCTACGTCGGCTACATCGATCTAAATTGCATCGTCAACAATAACGGCATCTATCCGCTCGAATTTACCAGCCGTTTCGGCTATCCAACGATCAGCATCCAGCAAGAAGGCATGCTCACGCCCATTAGCGATCTCTTCTGGGAACTCGCCACCGGCGTCGAGCCCAAGTGGCGCACGCGCAGCGGCTTCCAAATCGGCGTCCGCATCGTGGTCCCGCCATTCCCCTTCGACGACGAGCCCACCTTTGAATCCTTCTCCAAAAACGGCGCCATCGTTCTAAAAAAGCCCAACTTCGACGGCATCCATATCGAAGATGTAAAAGAAGTCAAAGGCCAGTGGCTAATCGCCGGCACCAGCGGCGTCGTCCTAGTCGTAATCGGCACCGGCCAAACCATGCTGCAAGCCCAAGCCCAGGTCTACTCCCGCATCAAAAACATCATGATCGCCAACATGTACTACCGTACCGACATCGGCGACCGCTGGGTCGAAGACTCCGACAAACTCCACAACTGGGGCTACCTCCGCTAGGTAGCACAGACACTCCTGTCTGTGCTCTTCTCGGGCGCCTTTGTAGGGGTGCAGCATCTTTACCCTGCTTGCGGTCTGCCGAGCTTTTCTATCCCGCTTGCCCTGAGCCTTCGCGAAGGGAGTAGCAATCTCCGCTAATGGTGGCACAGACTTCAGTCTGTGCTCTTTGCCGAGAGTAGTAGCGCAGCATGTTCACCCCGCTTGCCCTATTTACCCTGAGGCCCGAAGGGAGGAGCGAAGGGAGCCTCGATGGGCCGCGCCCCTGCAACCCCGCCGCTCAAACCCCTAACGTGTTACGCTCTTACCCCGATGTCAGAAGCGATCAAGAAACACACCAATTCCGCTCTCTGGCTGGGCCTGCTGATCACGGTGCTCGCCGTCCTGAGCAACCTGCTGTACTTTCTCAAGGTTCCATCGGCCGCACTTCCGTGGATTAATCTGACGCTGCCCGCGATCGGCTTGATATTTCTGCTGATCGGGGTCGTCCGCGCCTTCGGCCAATCGCAGATTTATCGCGGCAAGATCTGGGGATCCATTGCCGCCGGTCTAGCGGCTTTGTTTCTCGCCGCCTCCGCTTGGTTTTTTGTTCAGGTCAGAAACATTCCTCACTCGGTAGGCGCGCCGCAAGTGGAACAGCGCGTGCCGGATTTTACGTTGCCAGACAGCAACGGCCAGCCCGTCGCTCTGGCGCAATTATTTGCCGCGTCACCGGGAATGCCCCAGCCCAAAGCCGTGCTGCTTGTTTTCTACCGCGGGTATTGGTGACCGTTCTGCAACCTCGAGTTGCGAGGCATTCAAGAAAACCTTTCGGAGTTTGCAGCTCAAGGCATCCGCCCGGTCGCGATCAGCGTAGATGCTCCCGACGTCTCCGAGCATCTTCGCGGCAAGCAAGGATACACATTCACTTTTCTGAGCGATCCAAATACGGAAGTGATTCGCCGTTACGATTTATTGCATAAAGCCGGTGGACCTGAAGCGAGCGACATATCGCGCCCCGCCGAATTTTTAATTGATCGGACTGGCATTGTGCGCTGGGTAAATTTCACCGAGGACATACGCGTGCGGCCTCGCGCTCAGCAAATGCTCGCCGCTGCCCGCACGATACAATAGGCCTTTCTTTGTGTGTATGTTAGTAGTGCTGGATTCCCAGCCGGCTCCTTTTGTTGGTGGCACAGCCAATCTTGGCTGTGCTCTTTCTTAATCCAGATCTCAACGCTTATTTCTAGGAGACACCCATGTCCTCGATCTGCCCGCAGGGCGGCGTGTCCACGTAGTGATTTGCGAGAGCCGACGACGGTTTGGGTTTGAAAGCGGACGCGGCCGCTATCTCGAAAAGTACCCGGTCTTCGCGCGTACCTTTACGCCTTCGCGTTTCGGCTTAATCACAATTTTCCGAAACGTATCATCCTTCAAAGGATCCGTTGGGTAGTAACCCAACTCGTAAGAAGTTCTTAATTCTTCCGCGATCTGCCGGAAATAGATGTGTGCGTCCGTAGTTTCCGCATCGATGTGCGCGCCGCCCGTCTCGCGCGCCACGCGGTCCATCACGCTAGTTCCATATTTGTTCCGGGCCGTGAGCTTCCCGTGCTCTTTATCGGTATATCGTATCGCGTACACCACGACATTTTCGCCCTGCGCCGTCTCAATCGCGGTCATCATATTGTGCGAACTCGAATTATCTTCGCCATCGCTGAAAAGCAGAATCGCGCGGCGGCCATTCTCCTGCGCCAGTTTCTCCGTCACCGAATAATAAATCGAGTCATAAAACGCCGTTCCCAGATCGCGGTCCTCCCGCGGACCCAGCTCTGGAAATCTCCCCGTGGACTTCTGGTATTGCTTCCACTGCTCCAGCAAGTCCCCGCCCGACTGCGAGAAATCACTCACGAGCCGGATATGGTTGCCAAACCCCACCAAGAACACCCGGTCCTTCGGACCCAAGACATCCTTGAAGAAAACTTCCAAATCGTTCTTATGTTGTTTCGAAAAGTGATCCTGGCTTCCGCTGGCGTCAACCACCACACCCAGAGTCAAAGGAACGTCCGCGCTGCGCGAAAAGAAGGCGACCTTCTGCGGTATCGCATCCTCAAGAACTTCCACGTCGTCCTGCGTGAGATTGTTCACCAAAGCGCCGTTCGCATCCCGCGCCACAAACGCCACGCTCACCAAGTTCACTTTGACGCGTATAGGCTCCTGGCCACGGCCGACGCCGACAGCAAGCGCCAGCAGCGCAACTGCGAGCCCTGCGAGCAATCCTCTGCGGCGGAGCAACCCCATTTGCATAGTGCGAAGCATCAAGCAGGCGTCTTGTCGTCGCTGCGCGCCTCAATGTAGAGCAGGTTGAAAGTGCAGGCGGTTCCGTTGGGCTTCACGCTCACGAGATGCTGCTTCTCCTTCGTTCCCGCTTTGAACACCATCTCGCCCGCATCCGCATGGTCATCGTCGCAGGTGAGTTTGTTAGAAGTGTTGTGCTTGTCTTTGTCATCTGGCGCCTTCGACGCTCCGCTGCAATTCAGCACCGTTCCATATTTCCCGAGCGCCTTCTGATAATACGCGGCCACTTTTTCCGGCGAGTCGCTCGACTCCATCTTCAGAACCACCAGCTTGAAACAAAACGTGCTTCCCCATAGCCCCAAATTCGCCGCCGAAGAATCATTCTTCTCTTCTTTATGCGGTGTCGCTCCCGGGTATAGGGGCAACCCAGCTTCCTTCGCGGTAGCCTGCGCGCTGATCACCAAACCTGCCTCGCTTCCATCCTTGCTGGTGACAGTCACATTTACGCCGGTCTTGTCCTTCTCCTGCCCAGCCGCGCTCAACGCGGCCAAACTCACCACTCCGCACAATACCGCGCCAATCAACATCGCGCCAATCGCAACCGCTCGCGCGCTTCCAAACTCACGTTTCCTCATCACATCCTCCTCTACAGCCGACCTATCCTGTAGGACGACACGCCACCGCGATTCTTTCAACGCGACCTCGGCCGCCCTTGTTACGTACGGCAAGCGCCTTCCTGAAGTTCCCACTCTTCGCCGCCAAACGCTAGTTCCCTCCAACCCGCCATTAAGCGCCTCGGGAATATATTTGAGTGTTCCGCGGTCTTCCATCTTGATAGGGTGTAATCAGTGTTGGTTCCTTAATCTACCTTACTTACAGGAGAGTGCGAATGAATCGTGCTTTAGCTTTAATGCTTTTGCTCGCCTCTACGCCTGCGGTTTCGCCGCTGGCGCAAGAGGTGCAAAAGCCTGAACTTTCAAAGTTATCGCTGAAGGTAGGAGATGCTGCTCCCGACTTTACCCTCCTCAGCGACCAATGGAAAAATGTAAAGCTCAGCGACTTCCGCGGCAAGAAGAACGTTTTCTTGGCGGTCTACGTCCTGGCCTTTACGGGTGGTTGAACGAAACAACTTCAGGCGGTCCAGGCTGGAATCGCCTCGGGTAAGATCGACACCTCAGATACGGAAGTTTTCGGCATTAGCATGGATAGTCCCGCTGCCAATGCCGCCTTCGCCAAGCAAATCAACATTAATTTCCCGCTTCTCAGCGACATGAACCACAAGATGCTCACCACTTACGGCATCCTGAAGGGATATGACGTCCAGAAGGAAACCTACCAGTGGGCGCAGCGCGCCAACATCGTCATCGATAAGGATGGCATCATCCGCCTCATCGAAGAAGGCGACAGCGCCGTCGATCCCAACACTGCTGTATCGGTCTGCACCGACCTGCACAAGAAGCAGACGTCAAAATAGCTCTCGCACGCCAAGTCTGCTAGCGTCGTAAAAGTCTCGGCCCGTGGATGCAGGATTCCACGGGCCGAAATCTTTAGTTCAGTGTTCTCGATTATGGTTTCGCCGGAACATTCACGACTTCATTCTCTAGTGGCATCTCGTTCTTGTGCGTTACCGCAGGCCCTTTAGCGTCCGCCGGTTTCCATCCGAAGCCGCTGCCCACCACGTCAAATGACGGCAGCACGTACGGCAGACCTTCCGCACCTAGCGGGGAACTCGCGTTCTCAACATGAAAGTGCAAATGCGGCTCCGTCGAATTTCCGGAATTGCCAACGAGACCGACCACCTGCCCCCGCCGCACTTTGTCTCCAAGCTTTACTCGCAGCGAGCCTGGCTGCAAGTGTGCGTAAAACGCAAAGTGTCCGCCGCCGATGTCCAAAATCACGTGGTTTCCGCCAACCGTCTCCAAGGTGATCGGTACTGCACGCGAATTCTCTCCGGGAATATTCTCCGGTATCCCATCCTTCGTTTCGGTAACGACTCCATCCGCCACGGCAAGGGCTTCGGTTCCGTAAGCGAGATAATTCTTGTTGTCCTTTTCATCCCCTTGAAAAGTTTTCCCGTCGTCCCGCAGCCTCACCCAATCGATGGCAAACCGCTGTGCAATCGCCGCGCGCCCATCAATCGGAATCAACGCCCGCCTGTGGCCTGAAGTGTTTGATGGCCCGTTCGCTGCCAGCCAGTGGTCGCCGCCAAAGGGAAAATTAATCGCGACAGGGCCTCGACCAATCGGAATCGGCGCCGTCTCAATGGTCAGCTCCTCAGGATAGGTCCCAACCTTCACCGACAATTTTTGCCGTACCGTCGCAGGAACCGCCTCCAGCGTGTCGAACGTCGCCCAAATATAAATAATGGCCATCGCGCCGGGCTCGACCTTGGTTTTTTCTGTTGCCCCCGGATGCCCCGGCCGCGCGAGGACCGCGTCCAAATCCGCGCCCGAGTATGCCACCAACGATCGCGCGGCGGCGTCGCCCGAGATTGCTTCGACTTTTGTGAGCTGGTGCTGCCAGCGGTCCATATTGTTCAAATGCAATTCATAAACGACGTGCCACTTCCCATCCGCCTTGAACGCTGTCGGCGCGATCGGCACAATCACGTCCTCAAACACCGCAAGCGGCTTCTCTTTTGGTCCCTCCGGCATCTTTGCCGCCGCGTCCTTTGCTGCATCCTCCGTGGGTCGCACAAAATTCAAGGGCTGCGCCGGCACGCCGGACTGCGTCCACATTCCATTCAGTTCTGTTCGCGCGGCGTTAAGCGTTCCGTCGTAAACACCGCCAACCGCCGCCACCTCGAAGTGCACCGCATCGCTCTTCATACTCACTTTTTCCAGAGGAAACGTCGCGCCCTGTTCCACGCTTTGCCCTTGCCCGGCAAATCCTCCGTCAGCAGTCTTCGTAATAGTCAAAAGGATATGCAGCTTGTCGGCACCTTCACCCAGTTCGCCTTTCCAAGTTCCTGCAAGGTCGCTTCCAGTGTTCGCCGCTTGTTTCGCCGCGCGGGCTGGAACTATGGCGGTCAACGCAATCGCAATAGTAAACGCAACAAATGTTGCAAAATGCCGGCTCGAACTACTCTTTACCAGATTCGGCGTACCCAGCTTTTTGATTTTCTGCCCTATTTTCTCGCGCAAGAATCCACCTCATCTCATTCAACAGACGTTTCTTTCCTACGTCCTCGTGTAAAGCCCCCGGAATCTTCGCGCGGGTGGTTCTTCGTTGTCAAAGTATTCTTCAAAGCTTTCCTCCGTGAGCCCGGCATGGACAAACTCATTCATCTCCGCGCGGGTCAGTGGCCATGGCAACTCTCCCTCCGGCTCATCCAACTCACGGCCTCGGACGACGGCCAGCAGCTTGCCTCCCGGCCGCACAAACGCAGCGATTCTCTGGATTGCCGCTGCTCGAATCTCGGCGGGTAGCGCCTGCACGGTATTCGCCTCGAAAACGAAATCAAACTTCCGTTCCCATTCCGCCGGAGGCTTAAACAAGTCTGCCACTCGATAGTCCACCGCACTTTGCGGGAACCGCTTGCAGGCCATTTGAATGGCGGTCTCCGAAATGTCAAAGGCCGCTGTTTCAAATCCCCACGCAGCCAATTGCTCAGCGTCGTCTCCCAGTCCGCTAGCTATCACCAGCGCCTTCTTCCCCTCAGTTACTAGCGGGCGCAAGCTCCAAAATTCAAGGAGACTCGGATTCGCGCCGCGGTCCGCCCACGGCACAATGCTCTTACCTTGTTCCGCCTCTTTGTACAGCACTTCAAACCATCCCGTCGGATCGCCCTTCTGGAGGTACTCCGCCGCCAACTCTCGCGCTCTTTTTCGGTCTGTCATAGCTCGCGATTCTACCCCTAAGACGGAACGAAGGTAGTATTCTTAGCGCCACATTCCCGAGTGAGGTGGAACGATGTTTTTGAGCGACCTGCTATTCGCTGGCCGAACACTGAGGAAGAGTCCAGTCTTCGCACTCACCGCCGCGATAACCATTGCCATGGGTGTGGGCGCCAGCACGGCCATCTTCAGCGTCACAAATGCCGTCCTGCTGCGCCCGCTCCCTTACAAAAACCCCGATCAGCTCGTCATTATTCCCACCGACATGCGCAATCGCGGCGTTAAGGACTTCCCCTGGTCCAACGCAAACTTTATCGACATGCGCGAGGCGACGAAGAATGAATTCCAAGGCCTCGCAGGCGTCTTCACTTTTCCCATAACGTTGACCGGCGAAGACGGCATGCCGGAACGAGTCCACGCCGGCGTTGTCACGACGAACTACTTCCGGCTTGTGGGGGCAGGGATCGCGTTCGGTCGCGATTTCTCCGACGATGACGGCCAGCCGCAACCACCTCCGCCTGCGCCAGGAACCCAACCGGCAGCAACACCTGAGCGCCTGCCCATCATGGCGATTATTAGTTACGAATATTTCCAGCGCCAGTTTGGCTCGAACCCCGCTGTAGTTGGGCAATCGTTAAATAAAGGAAAGCCCTTCAGTCCGAGAATCGTGGGAGTCCTCGCGCCCCACTTTCAGATTTACTTTCCGCCATCCTCGGATTTGGAAGCCGCGCCCGATATCTGGCTCGCCAATCGCCTGGGTTACGATGCCGCGCAACGAAATGGCGTCTCCATGCGTGTCATCGGCAGATTGCAGCCTGGTGTCACCATCGGACAAGCACAAGCCGCGTCCGATCAGGTTGCCGCAGAGGCGCGCAAACATTTCACGATTGAAAACACCGCGGGCTATGCCATCCGTGTCGAGCCGATGCGGCAGCATCTCGTCTCCGAAGTCCGCCCGGCGATTCTCGCGCTGATGGGCGCCGTGATTTTTCTATTGCTCATTGCCTGCGCCAACGTGGCGAACCTTTTGCTGGTGCGGGGTTCTCTGCGCGAACGCGAGCTTGCCATTCGCACCGCTATCGGGGCCAGCAGGTGGGACCTTGCGCGCCAAATCCTTTCCGAGGCATTGTTGCTTGCCGCCATTGGCGCACTGGGCGGTCTCGGCCTCGCATGGTTCGGAATTCACGAACTGCTCGCCATCGCTCCCGCGCATCTTCCGCGGCTCGATACGATTCGAATTGATTCGACCGTACTGATCTTCACGGTCATCTTGAGTCTAGTCGCCGCTGCCATTTTTGGCCTGGCGCCCGCGTGGCGCGCGGCTCGCCCGGACGTGATGATCGTCCTGCGCGGTACGAGCCGCAGCGAAGGTCTCGCCAGCGGCGGGCTCTCGCGCAAGATCGTCGTGGGCCTCGAAGTCGCCCTCGCGTATGTACTCCTCATAGGCTCGGGACTGATGGTCCGCAGCTTTCTGGAATTGCAGCGCGTCGATCCCGGGTTCAGTCCTCATGGGCTGCTCACATTTCAGGTGCAGACCGATCGATTTTTGCAGAAGCCGGAGGAACGCGCTGTTGCTACACGCCAGATCGAAGAACACTTGCGCGCCATTCCAGGCGTTCAAAGCGCAACTGCCTCAAATCCATTTCCCCTCACAGGTGGATACAGTCCGATTCGCTGGGGCACGGAGGAAGCGCTCACCGACGCGAGCAGATTTAAAGCGGTCGATCCTCTCATCGTGCTTCCTGGCTACTTCGAGACTATGCATACGCCGCTGCTCGAGGGCCGCACTTTCAGTGACGAAGATAACCAGCCGGACCACACGCAAGTCGTGATTGATAAAATCTTGGCGGATCGGGCCTATCCAGGTCAGTCCCCGATTGGCAAGCGCATTCTTATTCGCATTCAAACACCCGAACCCGTTTGGGTCGAGATCATTGGGGTGGTCGCGCACCAGCGCGGTGTTTCGTTGACGGAACCCGGGCGCGAGCAAGTTTATTTTACCGACGCTTATATCGGTGCCGGCGCCACTGACCACTGGGCCATCCGCACCGGCTCCGATCCGTCGAAATATGCCAATGATGTTCGCGCCGCGCTCAAACAGTTCGATTCGCACCTCTTAATCACTGACATGGAGCCGATGGATGCTGTCATGGAAAAGGCGCAAGCAGGCACGCGCTTTTCTTTGTTGCTCATCGGATCATTCGCGGTGATCGCGGCGCTGCTCGCTGGCGTGGGACTCTATGGCGTGCTTGCGACCGTCGTGCGGCAACGCACCTCGGAAATCGGTGTTCGGATGGCTTTGGGCGCTCAGTCCGGCAACATTTTCCAACTTGTGGTGGGGCAGGGACTTCGCCTCGCAGGCATAGGCGTCATCGCAGGCCTGTTCGGAGCCTTTGCGGTTACCCGCGAAATGTCCTCGATGCTGGTAGGAATTAAAGCTACCGACCCCGCCACTTTTGTCACCATGGCTGTGGTGTTCTTCATCATCGCGGCCCTGGCGTCCTGGCTGCCCGCGTGGAGGGCGTCCAGTCTCGATCCCATAGTTGCTCTTCGCGACGAGTGATCGTCCTTAGCGCGAGCGCAATCACCGAGACGCGGTTTGATCAGCTCGGCTGTTTAGGCGGCATCCGGGCCGCAGTCTCCTGGCTGAATAAACACATCCACTTACCTGCTCGCTGCGCCCAGATCGAAGAAACGTATGCCTGCGCCGCGAATTCGTGACCGTGCGAGACTCCCTTTTCGTGAATCTTGTACGAAATGAGCCCGGACTCCGCGGATAGCGGCACGAACCTCACGTCTTCCATCGAGTAGTCGGTTAACGTGAACCCCGCGACGTTTTTCATCACGTCCGCTTTGGTTGCGAGGCCGGCGGCGTCCACAAACACCGCGTCTTCCGCGGTGAGATTTGCAAATATTTCCACGGTGCCGGTTTTGAGAGCGTCCAGGCCCTCGCGTTCTTTCGCAACGATTTGTTCCTGCAACGAGCCAGCGCTCGCTTGCGAATTACCGCGAGCTTCGAAAGACCGCGCCGCGAATACTAAATTCTTGTGCTGCCCGGCCAAAACCGCGCCGAAACACGTGATCGCCGCGATAAGTAGAACTGAATTTTTCTTCATCGAGTTTCCTCCGAAAAGTCCGAGCTATTTGTCAGCCGAAAGAAATCGTCCAATCGCGTCGTTTAGGAATTTTGCGTCCGCTGGATCAGGGGCCGCTCCCGCCGGGTGTCCCCACAAGGAGGGAATCGGCATCAGCATGACTGTCTTCATAAAGCCCGCTTCATATTTTGCGTCGCCCACAGGAAAATATAAATCGGTCTCCGAAGGCATGTACAAAACCGGGACTCTGATGGACCCCAACGCCTTCCCTACATCTCCCCCGAATCCCGGCGTTGTTCCCACGTCATGCTTTTCCCAAGTTCTCATCTGCAGGATCAAATTGTTGGCGTCCGCTCCCGGAATAAAATTCGTCTTCAAGTCGTTCACAAAGCTCTCGAAGGTTGTGCCGGGCTTCGCTCCCTCCCGCCACATTTCCTTTCTCCACCATTCCTGCGAGAAGAGCCATCCCGCCCACACTATCGCAAACGCCTCAATCCCTTTCTTTGGCTGTTCTTTGTAATCGCCGTTCGCGAAAACAGGATCCGTCGTGAGAACTGCGATTTGCCCCTCCAGCCGTACGACGCCGTGCGGGTAGCATTTTGCCGTTCCAGATGTCGCCACGATGCGGTCCGCAAAAGCCGGATAGCTCACGGCCCACTGAAACGCCTGCTCCGCGCCCATCGAAAAACCAACAATGGCTTGCAAGTGTGTGATCCTCAATTCCTCTGCGAGCAGCCGGTGCACCGCTTCCACATTGTCCCGAATCGTCGTCACTGGAAAACGCGGGCCATGAAACGGCTCCGGCGTATTGCTCGGCGAAGACGAATTTCCATTTCCAAACAGTTCCGTTGCAACCAGAAACAGTTTCGTCGGATCGAGCGCCTTGTCCGTCCCAATCAGCCACTCATATCCGTGAAAGTCCGCCATGTAGTGCGAAGGCAGCAGCACTACATTGTCTTTAGCAGCGTTCAGCTTGCCGTACGTCCCGTACACAACGCGCGCTTGCGGCAAGACAACACCGCTCTCCGTCTTGAAATTCGCAATCACAAACTCATGACGTTCGCTCTTATCCGTCTCGTTCGCCACCGCCGCTTGAGCCAACAGCCCAGAGCTGAGCGCCATTTGTGTGATTAACATCAGGAAGATCTGTCTTTTCACCTTCAGAATCACGTGTTTTTCCTTCAATTTCTTTTGTATCTTAGCCGTTTTCGATCTTGCACTTCCGGAAATCGCAATCGGCAAAATCTCCGGTCCATACTTCGTCACATCCGAAGGTGAGTATGCTATCACCCTCACCAATCTCGGACACTGCGTGGGTTGCGCTAGTTATGATTTGGGCGACTGGAGAACAACATTCCCGCATTCCGTCGTACCATCATAGGAAAGGGGCATCTTACCCGGAGGCAACTCATTGGGAGCTGAACGCCGTCGCACACCCAGATATACGTTTATCGCCAGCGCCGAGCTGATTGAGGAAACGTCGGAAGTGCGCATCGCCACGCGCGTCAGCGAGCTGAGCCTGCACGGCTGCTACCTTGATATGATGAATCCCTTTCCGCTAGGAACTCTCGTGTTGGTGAAGATTTCGGCTGGAGACGCGTACTTCGAGGCCAAGTCAAAAATCGTCTATGCCCAGCCAAACATGGGTGCTGGCGTGGTTTTCCTGGAAACCGAGGCTCAATACCAGCCTGTTTTGGAGCGCTGGCTGGATGAAGCGGCTAGAACCAGTCAAAAACGCGTTGGCTGATTCCGCTCTGCTGGAGCGTCTTTCTTTTTCCGCAAACGTGCTTCTCGTTTGACTCTTAACGCTTACTTATTGTGCGCTTTTTCCTGCTGATCGATGGCGTCGTGCAGCCCTTCGAGAAGCTTGCTCTTTTCTTGCGCGTTTGATGTCTTCCTCACGTCTGACCACAATGCGGCGCCGCTCTTCGGTTCGATCAGGGTGATCCTAGTGCAGTTCGGCGGAGCAAGCTCTTCTCCCGCCGCGGGGTTTTCGCTGACCAGTTTCGCATTGTAGGTAGCTCCAGGGTCGGCGCCGGGAACAAATTTCACCACGCTGCTCCCGTAAAGCCTCAGCACCAGGTCCGCCTTCTGCGGAGAATCCACAATGTCAAACCGTCCCCACTTGTTCAGTCCCATGTACGTGTCATGTTGAAGCTCGGCGTCGTTCGTTTGGTTATCTACGAAAATTGTTCTGGCGGAGAGGACTTTCGAGGGAACTATGCTGCGTTTGTCTTTCGCGTGTGCTATTTCCAGACCTAACACCATTGCTGCAACGAAGAAAACCGACATGAGTTTCTTCATGGATGCACCCCCGCTTTGCACAGTCTTTAGGCTGGTGAGGGTTCCACTCTATGCAGCGCAATTCCACCGCGTAACTGGACGGGAGTCGCAAAAGAGGCCATGTGGCGCGACGTTTGGCGGCCTGTCCTGAAGGGTAGGGAAGTGGACAGTGAAATAATCTCGTCGGTAACCAGAATGGCGGTTTCTACTGCGTGCCTAGTGTTTGCGGGCTTTGATATCGTCGTAAACAATCATGGAGAGAACCACAAGAACCCATACGGGGAAGATGCCCATTCCAGGAATCGCTTCCGCAACCAAGCCAGGCAAAATCGCCCATCGACGACCGAGAATTAGAAACAGGAGGAATGCCGTTGCGAGGTCAATCACCCACTGCATGGGCGGAGCAAGCACGGTCCAAAAGGATAGAAAGTCCGAGATAGCTGCAACGACGAACGCGAACGCCTGCCGTTTGCGTGAGGGACGCTGAACGGGAGCAAAGTCCTCGGTGGTGGTCAAAATGGCGGGATGATCGGTGGGCGTTGTCATGACCTTGCTTGTGCTCTTCAGGCCCTCCTAAATTATCCTGTCATGGGTGCGGGCGAACCGCAAGACGCGAAGCTAGATTTGGAGTGCGGCAGCTCTGCTGCCGCTTTTCCCTGCGACTCGCACGAATTCATATTTGAGCAGGTCCAATAATTGCGCGAAGGAATCCAGGCAGTGATTTTTGGCTTGGTCTACACTAAAGTTGTTAGGCATACAGATGACAATTGAGAATGAACCGCTCCCCAACGAACCAGCGCCTCTCGCAATAAGAGGAAACTCGCGAGGCAAGTACTCGTGGGTAGTAGCAGCCCTGCTAGGTGCAGTTTTCACGGTCATCTTAATAGGAGCCCTGGTGTGGTTGTCGACCGGTCTCGGCCTATTGCACCTTCTGGGTATGCTGCGCGACGGAAAAACACAAATTAATGTGGATCAGCCCACGGTGGTTCATCAGATTCAGCAACTTCAGCGACTTGAAACCGTGAGCTATACGATGGACAAGATAATCTCCGGTGAGCATGGAAATGCTTACCTGCCAAAATTTCTAGCAGGTGATCGGCTGCTGCTCGTGGTCCACGGAGAAGTGGTCGGCGGCATCAACCTCGCGGGTTTGCAACCCGGCGATGTCTTGATACAAGGGCAGAAAGTATCGATTCACTTGCCCGCAGCGGAAGTCTTGAGCACGCGAATCGATAATACGAGGACGAGAGTCTATTCACGAGACACCGGACTTTTTTCGTCCCCGGACCCCAACCTCGAAAGTGAGGTTCGCGAAGAAGCCGAGCATCAGCTCCTGCAAGCCGCGCTGCAAGATGGAATCCTCAAGCTCGCCGCTGACAACGCGCGAACCACGATCGCCGGCATGTTAAAGGGCTTCGGATTCCACGAAGTGGAAATTCGGTAGGTACGTCAGAAGAGTCTTGGGAAGACCGCAGCGAACTTCTCCCCGTGTTTATTGCTCGCCTTCGCCGAGCCTTATGCGCGAGGGACGGTAGCTTCCACGGCTTCGCAGAACCGATCGATCTCCGCCGTTGAAGTGTAAACGTTCGCGCTGACGCGAATTCCGTTGAGGAAAGGCGCGTTGATAGGCGTGACAAAAATGTTGTACTTGCTCAGCAGCGCGTCGCCAAGTTTTCCCGGCTCGATCGTATCGAAGTGAATCGTCCCAAACGCGCCGGATTGCGCTGGGTCCAAGCTGACCAGCACTTTGGCTCCAGGAACTTTGCCCAATCGTCCGGCCCAGCGATTTTTCAAGTAGCAAAGGCGGGCATATTTTCGTTCTGCGCCGATTTGTTCGTGGAACTCCAGCGCTTGCAGAGTTGCGTTATGCATGGCCGCTGGATGCGTTCCGATTTCTTCGTACTTGCGGATATTTTTGTCCATCGAGGGAGGCGCAGCCATCAATGCCCAATGTTTTTCGATGCGATCCTTGCGCACGTAGAGCATACCGGTCCCTATGGGTGCTGATAGCCACTTATGAAGGCTCGCGCCGTAGAAATCGCAGTCTATGTCGGCAAACTGAAAGGGCACGTGTGCAAAAGCGTGTGCGCCATCCACGATGCTAGTGATGCCCCGCTGGCGCGCCAGCGCACAGATTTCCTTCACAGGAAATCTCTGGCCGGTCATAAATCCCACCTGCGACACATGGATCACTCGTGTACGCGGCGTGATGCCCTGTTCGAACAACCGCACCAAATCAGCCGAATTAGTAACCGGCACGGCGAAATCCAGTTGCTTGAGCACAATCTTTTCCCTGCGCCCGCGCTGCTCCCATGCCGTGATCATTCGCGGATAGTCCTGTGATGTGGTTAGAACTTCGTCGCCCGGCGCAAGGTCAATGCCGAACTGAGCGATCTGCAGCGATTCGCTGGCGTTCCGTGTGATGGCAATGCACTCGGGATCGGCGCCCCACATGTTCGCGAGACGCGTCCGCACATCCTCGATCTTGGGTTCCAAGTCACGCCACATACGATAGCTCGGCAGCTGGTTGCTGTAACGTATAGCTTCGATCTCCGCATCCAGAACCGATGTCGGCGATGGCGCAACTCCGCCATTGTTTAGATTCAAGATGGTAGGGTCGTGCCCGTATGCATCGCGGATGCTTTTCCAGTAAGTCTCATCGCTCGCCATTTTTTGAGCGGAAACGCCCGCGTACGCGCGGTTCAGCAAGCCAGCCACCACGACCGCTTCTGCCCCGAGCAGAAAATTACGCCGATTCATTTGCATTTGCATGCCTGTAAACTCCCACCAACTGCTTCGAATTGCAAGCACACAATGTCGCGCCAGTAGGTTTGAACATCCTGAGGTTTTCCCTCCGATAGCTCCCGATCACCTGGACAAATGCTGGACTATCACATGTTGCTCCTCACCCCCGGTTCCTTTGATCGGAGAGCAGGGCAGCAGGATATTAGGATTCGATGGGCCATGCCGCGGCTAATATTTGCTGCGGGCACTGTTATCTTTGACACTAGACCTTGTTCGCCGCGAGCAATATCTTTTCCTCTTTGGGACCCCTATTCACGAAGGAGAAATCATGAAGATACGTCTTAAAAAATTCGTTGTCATCGCATTGGGTATAATGACGGTGGGAGCACTCGCGGGCCGCGCTCAGATTACCAATCAACTCGGATTCAAGATGTCGCAGGCCTTTACAGTTGGGAATACTACTCTGCCGCCCGGAAGTTACATAGTCAGACCGGTCCAGGGGACTGATCAACAGGTTATCGAGATAACGAGCGCCACCGGCAAGCCTAGTGTTTTGGTGGATGTGAACTCCGCTCAGCCCGACGGCTCTCAGAGTGGCACTCAACTCATTTTCAATAGATACAAGAGTGTGCTGGCCTTGTCTCAGATCTTTCCCGGTAACGGGAACCAGGGATACCAGTTGGTGCAAGGGCATCCCGAGCAAATGGCCGCAAAGACCGAAAAGCCAACGAAGCAAACTGTCACTGCTACCGCGAAGTAGGACGTGCGGGCAGGGCCACCTGAAGCCTAGGGGTTGCGAGGGCACTGGAGGCGGTCCTCGCAATCCGTCGAGCAATCTCAATCCCGGTTGTGGGGCCAGCAAAATTCATAAGCACGAGGGACTCATGGCCGCGGCGCTGGACTCTGCGCCAACAGGCGGCAAGATCCTTCTTCGTTCCGCGCTAAAAACAACCGGCGGACAATTTACAAATAATCACGCCGCGAGCAGAAAGTTCAGCGAGCAATTGCGACACCCCAGGTGAAACTTCGCGGTCGCCCGGTACAATTACCGCCCATTCGAGATTCTCGCGAAACTCTTTGTGCCGAATCTCCCATTGTCCGTACAAAGATGATTTTGCCTCTCCGATTTGGATAACGGACCAATGCCGCACTAAGGCCAGCGCAGTCGCTTCGTCGGGTAACGGCCCAGAGAGGATGTAATGATTGTTTCCGTGAATCAGTATGCCAACCATCGAATTTCAAGCCTCCAGCCGCGGATCCTGATGGCATTTTAAAAGCTCTGCTACACTCTTAGCGAGCGGCCCCACATGTCCGCCGGGAACCACTTAAAAGGAGTATCTTCGTCCATGTCGAAACAAGAAGAAGCTGGTCTTATTCTCAAACTCTACGAACTACGCCGCGAAGATACCATGCGCAAAGCGCGCGATTGGTATTTCCGGGAATTTAATCCGCAATCGATGGCGGACTTCACTAACGCGATGTTTGGCGAGCACAGCGGTCATTTTCGCATGGTGGCTTCTTATTGGGACATGGCGGCGGCACTTGTCAACAACGGAGCTATCAGTCTGGAGCTCTTCAATGACGCCAATGGCGAGCACATCGGTGTCTTCGCGAAATTCGAACTGCTGCTCGGAGAAATCCGAGCCGTCTATAGTCCAAAATTTGCCGCTAATTTGGAAAAGCTAATTGACGCAACGCCCGATGGCCGCAAGCGGACCGCAGGCGCTCGCGAACAATTGAAAGCAATGCGCGCCCAGCTTGAGGCAAGACAAGCCAAGGCCGCTCAGAGTTAAGAGTCTTCTCAGCCTATTCTTCGTCGCGCGCCGTGATCGCTGCGGCTCTCATTCCCCTCTGCGATTCCATTTGTTGATGAGGAAAGCCCTCCTCGACCTCCGCGAACTCCAGGCACCTGCACAAAAACCTGCCCGAATGGCCACCTGCTCGAACAATTAGAAATGGCCGTTACTCAAGCGGCACTTTCTTAGCTTTCGACGAGCGTTGTGGTGGAAAAGGCAGGGCAGGCATCCTATCCTAAATTTATTCAATCGGAGGGCAAACGGATGGGATTCCTGCGGATTGTTCTGCGAAAACATTGGCATTTCGTTCAATCTGCGGCCGCCACCGTCGCGATCTTTCTTGCTGTCTCGCCTTGTTCCGCTCAATCCAAACCGGAAAGCCAACAACCCGAAACGCCCTGGAGTCAGCTCCTGAAGAACCATCCTGGTTTACTCGATGAGTTCGGCCGGCTGTACCAAAAGCTCCAGCAAAGCGTCCAGTTTCCGCCACCACGCTCGGAAAGCCGCATCTTGCCGCTTCTCCCTCCTTCCACAATTTCCTATGCCGCCTTTCCCAACTATGGCGACGTCACTCAGCAAGCTCTAAAGATCTTCAGGCAAGAACTGCAAGACGGCACGGTACTTCGCGATTGGTGGCAACAAGGAGATATGGCTCTTGCCGGCCCCAAGATCGAGGACTCTCTGGAGGAGTTGGTTCAGTTTCAGCAATACCTGGGCGAAGAAATTGTCGTATCGGGTTCGCTCGAAGGCCAGGATCCGAAGCTGCTTGTTGTTGCAGAAATACGGAAGCCTGGTCTGAAAAAATTCTTGCAGGAAACGATAACGCATCTTGGCGGGGAATCGAAGCAGGGTGTACATGTCTTGGATCTTCAGGATCTCGCCGCTGCAAAGGACGACGGTTTTCCAAAGGGCCTCATCCTTTTGGTACGTCCTGACTATGCCGTCGCAGCGACGGACCTTTCCACGTTGCGCAAGTTTAATTCTCGGCTGGAGCGCCATGGCCGCGAATTTGCTTCCACTCCCTTTGCTCAGCGCGTCGCAAAAGAGTATGCAGGCGGAGTCACGGTGTTGGCGGCCGCTGATCTGCACAAGATAATTGATCAAGCTCCGTCCGAGCTTAGGCAGGGCCCCAGCTTCCAGCGCAGCGGTTTTGCCGACGTAAAATATCTAATTTGGGAACACAAGATAGTGGGTACGCAGACAGTCAGTCAAACCGAGTTGAGCTTCAACGCGCCACGCCACAACTCCGCGGCCTGGCTGGCGAACTCGGGCCCGTTGACTGGTTTTGATTTTGTTTCTCCGAAGGCCATGATAGCGGGCACCGCGTTGCTCGCGAATCCCGCGCAGATAATTGAAGATGTGAAAGGAATGTACACCAACCCGAGTACGAGTCCATTCGCCTCGCTGCCGGCGTTTGAAAAAATGTTGAATCTCAGTCTGAAGGATGATCTGCTCAACACTCTAGGAGGCGAGGTCACGCTGGAACTGGACAGTCTCGCTCCGCCAAAACCTGTCTGGAAGGCTATCCTCAGCGTTCGAGATACGAATCATTTACAACAAACTTTCACCACGTTGCTCTTGGCGGCGCACATCGAGGCGGAGAAGTTCGACGAAGAGGGGGTCGCCTACTCCACCGTCCACATTCCTACCTCCACGCCCCCGCTTGAGATCACCTACGCATTTGTGGATCGTCATTTGATCCTGGGCTCAAGCCGCGAAACCGTCGCCGAAGCGGTGCGCATGCATAAGGAGGGCGAGACATTGGCGAAGTCCAAAGCGTTCCTGGCGGCACTTCCCACAGGCCATCCTCCGGAAGCTTCTGCGATGCTCTACCAGGATCCGGTCGCCATCGCTTCCTTACAACTGCGAGCGATTGCGCCGGAAATGGTGCATTCGCTGGCGCAGAGTTCGAAGGAGATTGCGCCTGCTGTTGTGAGCGTTTATGGCGACGAGAGCACGATTCGCGAAGCGAGCAACAACGGCGCTTATGACTTCGGTGCAGTTACGATCGTAGCGGCCATTGCGATTCCAAATTTGCTGCGTTCGCGAATGGCCGCCAATGAAGCGAGTGCTGTAGGCAGCTTGCGCACGGTGAACGTCGCTCAGGTTACTTACGCGGCTAAATATCCCCAGAGAAACTATGCACCCAATTTGGCCGCGCTCGGCATCGATCCCCGTAGCCCAAAGAGCGAATCGGCGGAACACGCGGGTCTACTGGACGAGAATCTGGGCAATGAGAGTTGCACTGGCGACGCCTGGTGCACGAAGTCTGGATATCATTTCCGCGTAAGAGCGATCTGCAAGTTACACAAGTGCGATGCATATCTAACGGTTGCTGCGCCGATCAATGACAACACTGGAGTAAGAAGCTTCTGCTCGACCTCCGATGGCATCATTCGCTACAGAACCGGTTCATCCTCAACCGTTCCGGCCACTGTTTCGGAATGTAAGACCTGGTCGCCTCTCAAGTAGCAAAGTTTGAAATCTTCGACTACATTCTGAGACGGCACATCCAGGGCGCTTGGGCAAAACACGCTCTGAAGGTTGCTGCCGTCCTACTATTTTCTATAATTCTGTCGGAGCGATATGCCGCGAGCTACTGAATTGCTAAGAATCCCGCTTGCATTCATTTTAAACGCGGCCATCGTCACTGGAATCGCCGGGCAGCAATCGTTCCCCGTTACGTCGACGGTAAACGAAGCATCCATCGCCGGACGGCCCGTTGAATTGGACAGTCAAGGGAAGTTGTTGCCCTGGCCGATGCCGAACAACACTGGATACTCTTACTCCGACTATTTCCTTTCGCAATGGACCATTGTCTGGGACCAGTACAATCGACAGCGTCTGCCTTACTATTTTTGCTGCTTCGATTTTGACCGTTCAACCTTTGAATTAATGCCGGAATGGCATTGGGTAAATTCCACGGGCTATTTGCGCGCGATGATGCAGGGTTTTGTCGAGCGGCTCTATCCCTACTCAGGCGACCCACGCACACTTGAATTCCTGCAGAATTTTGTCGACTACGAATTGGAAAATGGTTTGACTCCGGAAGGCTATGCATGGTCTCAAGTGCCATACCCTTCCGCGAATCCCGGAAGCCGCCGCTATACCGGCTGGAGCGAGCACGGAGAAGATTTCGTAGAGCCGCATGTCGTCGGGGAAGATGGCTACGCCTATCTCCGGCTCTATGAAATGACTGGGAACACAAAATATTTGCGCGCGGCAATTCGCTGCGCTGAAGCGCTGGTCAAGAATTTCAAGTCTGGCGATGAACTCCATTCGCCGTGGCCTTATCGGTGTTACGCGCGCGATGGTAGCCTCGTCGGCGGAAAGGGAATGTTCCCCTATTCCGCGAATGTCGTTGAGCCAATCATGTTGCTCGACGAACTCATCCGGCTGAATCAAGGCGACGCCGTTTCTTATAAAAAAGTCCGCGAAGGCGCATGGGCCTGGCTGATGAAATATCCTATGCAAAATAATGTGTGGGTCGGATATTTCGAGGACGTGCAAGCCACCATGGGAAACATGAACCAGGTGATTCCGCTGGAATTTGCGCGTTACGTCCTGCTGCATCCCGAAAAGGATCCCGACTGGCGCGAGCATTCGCGAAAGCTGATCGAGTGGGTGAAGACCACGCCGAAGTGGCCGAAGTACATCGTGCACGGCGCACTGGTCACCACCGAACAAGGAAATGGCAAGGAATTCTGCTGCAATCTTCCAAACCAGTGCTGCGATAGCCATAGCGCGCGGTTGGCCGCAGTGGAAGCGTTCTACTACGCGAAAACGGGTGATGTTGCGTACAAGGAAGCGGCCCACCGCACCTACAATTGGGTCACTTATTTTCAGGGGATTCCCGGAGCGGCCCACGCTCCCTTCAGCAATCAGTGGTGGTTCACAGATCAATTTGCCGATGGGCCGCGCAGAATGATGGATGCGTTTTGGGCCGTTCCCGAGTGGGCTCCAGCGGATGAATCGCACTTGTTGGGTTCCATCTCTGCCGTGACAAAAATTTCCTACGGCGCCGGCTCAGTCACCTATTCAACGTTCGACGCTGAATCGAGCGATAAATTGCGCGTCGATTTTGTTCCTGATTTCGTAACTGTCGGGGGGAAAATCATTAGCCGTCGCAAGGACCTCGATCAGGAGGGATACACTTTCGACGACACAACTCACGCGCTTTCCATCCG
>Ga0210388_10001031_pt1 | contig 22163 bp, 20 predicted proteins | sample IncBWC19OmetaG_FD_155485 | JGI IMG/M metagenome (GOLD analysis project Ga0210388, IMG submission 155485) | Forest soil microbial communities from Barre Woods Harvard Forest LTER site, Petersham, Massachusetts, United States - Inc-BW-C-19-O ...
CGCCGCTGGTGCGCAGCCGGAAGACGGGGTGGTTGGGTGCGATCCGCGTGAGCTCCTGGTCGCTCGAATCGGGCCCCACGCCTTCGAAGAAAACGCCGACCTCGGCCTTCCATCGCTTCAGGTAGGCGCGCAGCACTGGCGCCTTGTCCTGATCGTCGAGCTCCTCCGCCGTGAAGGTCTCGCTGCGCCGCCCGAGCAGCAGCCGGCCCTGTCCGCTGGCGCGCAGGTTGCGCACCCATTGCGTGTGGCCTCGCGGTGCCACCAGGTAGCGCTCGCCCTCGACCGTCAGCAGGTTCACGGGGGTGCGGCGAGCTTGCCCCGAAGTGCGCCCGCGGACCTCGAGTACGCGCGAGCCCCAGACGCTGACGCCGGCACGGGTGAGCCATGCAACGACGCGGTTGAAGACGTTCTTGGTGAACCACCCGGGGCGCTTGAAGTGATCGCCGCTGGTGGCCATCACCGCGCAGGCTCCTACTGCTCAACCGCGAGGAAGGCCTCGTAACGGCGGATATCGCGCTGCGCTCGCGCGTGTTCCTCGCTGTCGGGCCCGGCCCGCTCAGCCGCCGTACGTGCTTCTGCGAGCTTCGTCTCGAAGGTGGCGCGGTCGATCTGCTCGGGTGCAATCGCCTCCTCGACGAGTACCAGCGCGCGATTCTCGACGAACTGCAGGTAGCCCTCGGCCTGCGCGAAGCGGACGATGTCGCCTTCTGAGCGATACAACCGCAGCTCGGTCGGTTCGAGCGTCGCGAGCACGGGCTCGTGGTGCGCGAGGATCCCAACCGAGCCCACGACCGTGACGGTCGAGACCATTTCGACCTCGTCGGAGAACACCTCCCCCTCGGGGGTGAGCACTTCGACTGGGAACTTTGAGTGGGCCATTATTTATTCCGTCTCGCTGGTTAGATCGCCGTCTGCCGTCCGAGGACCAAGCAGATCAAGGACGCAGGGAGCGAAGTGTGCTCCGCACACGAGCGACCGAGGACACAGAGATGCGCCGGTCATCGGACGGCAGCGACTACTTCCTCGATCGTGCCCTTGAGGAAGAACGCGCTCTCGGGGATCTCGTCGTGCTTGCCTTCGATGATCTCCTCGAAGCCCCTGATCGTCTCCGCGATCGGCACGTAGGCCCCGGGCGTCCCCGTGAACTGCTCGGCGACGAAGAACGGCTGGGAGAGGAAGCGCTCGATCCGCCGCGCGCGCGCGACCGTGAGCTTGTCCTCGTCGGAGAGCTCGTCGATCCCGAGGATCGCGATGATGTCCTGCAGCTCCTTGTAGCGCTGCAGGATCTCCTTGACGCTGTTGGCAACGCGGAAGTGATCCTCGCCGAGAATGTCCGCCTTGAGGATCGTGGAGGTGGAGTCGAGCGGATCGACCGCCGGATAGATGCCTTTTTCGGAGATCGCGCGCGACAGCGCGGTGGTCGCGTTCAGGTGGGCGAACACGGACGCGGGCGCGGGGTCGGTGTAGTCGTCGGCGGGCACGTAGATCGCCTGGATCGAGGTCACCGAGCCGCGCTTGGTCGAGGTGATGCGCTCCTGCAGCTGACCCATCTCCGTCTCGAGCGTCGGCTGGTAGCCGACCTGCGAGGGCATCCGTCCCAGCAGCGCCGAGACCTCGGAGCCGGCCTGGACGAAGCGGAAGATGTTGTCGATGAACAGCAGTACGTCCTGGCCCTGGTCGCGGAAGTATTCGGCCATCGTCAGACCCGACAGCGCGACGCGCATGCGGGCACCGGGCGGCTCGTTCATCTGACCGAACACGAGCATCGTCTTGTCGAGCACGCCCGACTCCTTCATCTCCAGCCACAGGTCGTTGCCCTCGCGCGAGCGCTCGCCGACGCCGCAGAAGGCGGACAGCCCACCGTGCTCGGTGGCGAGGTTGTGGATGAGCTCCTGGATCAGCACCGTCTTGCCGACGCCCGCGCCGCCGAACAGCCCGACCTTGCCGCCCTTGGCGTACGGGGCGAGCAGGTCGATGACCTTGATGCCCGTCTCGAACATTTCGGTTGTCGGCGTCAGATCCGTCGGTGCCGGCGCCTCCTGGTGGATGCCGCGGCGCTCTACGTCGGCGGGCAGCGGCGCACCGAGGTCGATCGGGTCGCCGAGCAGGTTGAAGATGCGCCCGAGCGTCGCCTCGCCCACGGGCACGGTGATCGGGGCGCCCGTGTCGACGACCTCGAGGCCTCGCGCGAGGCCGTCGGTCGTGTCCATCGCGACGGCGCGCACGCGATCATCGCCGAGGTGCTGCTGCACCTCGCACACGAGCAGCTTCTCCTCGGAGCCTGCGCTGATGCCGGGCGCCTCCTCCTCCTTGTTGCTCGCGGTGCGCACGATCGTGATCGCGTGGTTGATCTCGGGCAGGCGTTTGTCGAACACAGCCTCGATCACGACGCCCTGGATCTCCTCGATGCGCCCGACGTTGCGCTCGGCCGCATCGCCGTTGACGGAAGTCGCCTCTTGGGTGGTGCTGGTTGCCATTAGCTCTCTGATCTCCTAATCATTCTGTTTCAAGTTCGTGTGGATATGAGCGCCGGTTTGGCGTGGCGATGGGCAAGCCAGACAAGGACGCAAGGAGCGAAGTGTGCTTCGCACACGAGTGACTGAGGACGCAGTATGGCGCCGCCCAGCGTCATGCCAGACCCTCGGCGCCGGCTACTACCTCCATGATCTCCTGCGTGATCTCTGCCTGGCGGGCGCGGTTCATCTGCAGCGTGTACTCGGTGATGATTTCGCCGGCGTTGTCGGATGCGCTGCGCATCGCTGTCATCTGCGCCCCGAAGAAGCCCGCCGCGGACTCCACGAGCGCGCGGTAGATCGATATCTCGATGTAGTCCGGCACGAGGCGCCTGAGGATCTTCTCGGGGTCGGGCTCGTACTCGACGGAGCCGCGTTCGCCGGTCTCCGCGGCGGCGGAGCCGCGCGCCTGCCCGGGCGAGAGCTCCCCGCCCTCCTGCCTGTGCCCTTCAGGGTGCTCGCCGTCGATCGCCGCGTGTGTGAGCGGCAGCAGCGTCTGGCGCGTGACGTGCTGGGTCAGCGGCGAGACGTATGAATTGAAGATCATCTCGACGCGGTCAACGTGCCCGTCGACGTAGGACTGGATCACATCGTCGGCGATCGTGCGCGCATCCGCGTAGGCGGGTCGATCTGAAAATCCCGTATACGCGCCGCTGAGCTCGTTGCCGCGGAACACGAGCGAGGAGACACCACGGCGGCCGGTCGCGTACCAGTTCGTGCGCAGCCCCTGCTCGCCGAGCTCGGCGGAGAGCCGCACTCCGGCGCGGATGATCTGGGAGTTGAAGGCGCCGGCGAGCCCGCGATCGCCCGTGACGAGCAGCAGGGCAGCGTTCGTCCGGGTCTCGTGCTCGCGCAGCAGCGGCACCCGCTCCGCCTCGCCGCCGGCGGCCTTCGCGGCCTGGCGGGTCATGCGCCCGAGCGCGTCCGCGTACGGCCGCAGCGCCTCGATCCGCTGCTCGGCCCGGCGCAGACGCGCGGCGGCGACCATCTCCATCGCGCGCGTGATCTTCTGGATGTTCTTGACCGAGGCGATCTTGTTCTTGACGTCGCGCTGAGATGGCATGGGTGTCCTCGGCGTGCGACTTAGGCCGCCGCCGTCGCCTCCTCGGCCTGCTCGGAGCGCTCGTCGGACTTCGCACCGGCGTCAGCGGAGGGCTGCGTGGAACCGGAGGCCAGGGGCGCGTCGGCGTCGAGCGGCTGGCCCTCCTCGTCGAGGTCATAGCCGAAGTCCTGCGCGAACGCCTCGACGGCGTCGTGCACGGCCTTCTGGGTGTCCTCCGACCAGTCGCCCCCGGCGATGCGCTCGAGCACGGCGGCGTGCTGAGCGTGCATCCGTTCGGTCAGCTCGAGCAGGAACTCGGTGACGCGCTCGACGTTGATGCGATCCAGGAAGCCGTTCGTGGCCGCATAGATCTGGACGACCTGATCCTGCACCGGCAGCGGCTCGCGCTCGTGCTGGTTGAGCGTCGTCACCAGTCGCTCGCCGCGCGCCAGCGTGCGCTGCGTGTCCGCGTCGAGGTCGGAGCCGAACTGCGCAAACGCCTCGAGGTCGCGGTACTGGGAGAGCTCGAGCTTGATCCGTCCGGCGACTTTCTTCATCGGGCCGATCTGGGCGTTGCCGCCGACGCGCGAGACGGAGACGCCGACGTTGATCGCCGGGCGCACACCCGAGTTGAAGAGTTTCGACTCGAGGAAGATCTGTCCGTCGGTGATCGAGATCACGTTCGTGGGGATGTAGGCCGAGACGTCGCCGGCCTGCGTCTCGATGATCGGCAGCGCCGTCAGCGAGCCGCCGCCGAGGTCGTCGTTGAGCTTGACGGCGCGCTCGAGCAGGCGTGAGTGCAGGTAGAACACGTCTCCCGGGTAGGCCTCACGACCCGGCGGGCGGCGCAGCAGCAGCGACATCTGGCGGTAGGCGTACGCGTGCTTGGTCAGGTCGTCGTACACGCACAGCGCGTGGCCGCCGTTGTAGAGGAAGTGCTCCGCCATCGCGCAGCCGGCGTAGGGCGCGATGAACTTGATCGGCGCGGCCTCGTCGGCGCCCGCCGCGACGATGATCGTGTTGTCGAGCGCGCCGTACTCCTCGAGCGTCTGTGCGAGCGCGACGACGGTTGCCATGCGTTGGCCGATCGCCACGTACACCGAGACCACGCCCGTGTCCTTGTTGTTGATGATCGTGTCGATCGCGATCGCGGTCTTGCCGGTCTGGCGGTCGCCGATGATGAGCTCTCGCTGACCGCGGCCGATCGGGATCATCGCGTCGATCGCCTTCAGGCCTGTCTGCATCGGTTGGGTGACGGGCTGGCGCTGCACCACGCCGGGCGCCTTGAACTCGGCCGGGCGCGTCTGCTCGAGCGAGATCGGCCCCTTGCCGTCCAGAGGACGGCCGAGCGGGTCGACCATCCGCCCGAGCAGCTGCTCGCCGACGGGGATCTCGAGCAGCGTGCCGGTGCGCTTGACGGTGTCACCCTCGGAGATCTGCTCCCACTCGCCGAACAGCACCGCACCGACGTTGTCGGACTCGAGGTTCAGCGCCAGGCCCGTCACGCCGTGGGGGAGCTCGAGCATCTCGAAGGACATGCAGTTCTCCACGCCGTGCACGCGCGCGATGCCGTCGGCCACCGACAGCACGGTGCCGACCTCGGTCAACTCGGCCGTACCGCTGTCGAGTCCCTCGATACGGCTCTTCAGAATGCTCGTGATCTCGTCGGGGTTGATCTCCATGCTAAGAGGCTCCTTGGGCAACTTGCCTGCGCAGCTGCTCCAGTCGGTTGCGAATAGAGGCGTCGAGGATCGAGTTTCCGACCCTGATGATGATGCCGCCGAGGATGTCCGGGTCCACGCGCGCAGCCAACGTTATCTTGCGGCCTCCGGCGCGCTCTCCGATTTTCTCGCCGAGTCGCTGCGTGGTCGCCGGGTCGAGCGCGATCGCGCTGGTGATCTCGACCGGCAGCAGCCTGTTCTCCTCCTCCCAGAGGTGCTCGTACTCCTCGCGGATACGGAAGATCACCGGCATGCGGTGGTTCTCGATCAGCACGTTCAGGAAGTTCACGAACAGCGGGTCGGCGCCGTCGAGCATGCGCACCAGCGCGTCCTGCTTCTCCTTGGTGGAGAAGTAGGGCGAGAAGAAGAACACGGCCAGCTCGCGGTTCTCGCTGAGCGCGTCGGCGAACTGGCCGAGCTGCTCACGCAGCTCGTCGAGTTTGCCGTGTTCGCGCGCCACCTCGAACAATGAGCGGCCATATACCTGAGCGAGCTCCTCCACTAGTTCTGAGCCCCCGGGGACAGCGAGGAGAGGTCGAGCTCGCCAAGGGCCTCCTCCACGAGGCGCCGCTGGTCGGCGTCGTCGAGCGTCTTGCGCACGACCTTCTCGGTGGCCATGATCGTGAGGTCCGCGACCTCACGGCGGATGTCGTCGAGCGCACGTTTCGTGGCAGCGTCGATCTCGCGCTCGGCGCGCTTGGACGCTTCCGCGAGGATCTCCGGCACGCGCTCGCGCGCGTCGTGTTCGTGCGCCTCGGCGGTCTGGCGGGCACGCTGAAGGATCTCCTCGGACTGGGCGCGCGCCTCCTTGAGGCGCTCGCGGTATTCATCCAGCAGCTTGTCGGCTTCCGCGCGGCTGCGTTCCGCGTCTTCGGTCGCCTGGTTGATGGTCGCGGCGCGTTCGTCCAGGGCCACACGGATGCGCGGAAAGACGGCCTTCGAGAGGATGTAGAGGGAGATCGCGAAGACGACCAACGTCCAGATCATCAGGCCGACGTTCGGCGTGATCAGCCAGGAGTCGCTCGAGGCGATCGGCGTGCTGGTTGTGATGGCGAGGGGGTCCATGGGCCTAGAGGAAGAAGGCGATGAAGCCGCCCACGAGACCGTAGAAGAAGGTCGCCTCGGTGAGCGCGAAGCCGAGCCACTGGATCGAGGTGATCTCGTCGCGCATCTCGGGCTGGCGCGTGACCGACTCGATCACCTTGCCGAACAGCATGCCGATGCCAGCGCCGGCGCCCGCGGCACCGCCACCGGCACCCACGCCGAGCGCAATCGCTTTACCGGCGTTCGCACCGACTTCCTTCGACGCTTCTGCCGCCGCGAGCAACGGCGTGCCCAGGTGGATGGACATGAAAGGGATGAGGTGAGTCAGCATCGTTCTCCTTGTCGAGTGCTTAGTGGCTTGCGGCGGTCGCTCCGCCGAGATAGATGGCCGTCAGAATGGCGAAGATGAAGGCTTGCAGGCCGGCGATCAGGACGGCCTCGAACAGATAGATGATCACGCCTAGCGGCAGTGTGAACCAGCCGAGGAGCTGCAGTCCCAGGAGCACTGCGAGGTTGCCGGCCATGAAGTCGATCAGCAGATGCCCGGCGAGCAGGTTTGCCCAGAGCCTGATGGTCAGTGAGAGCGGCCTCAGCACGAAGTTCGAGAGCATCTCCAGAGGGAAGATCAACACCGACATCACGCCCCCGACGCCTGCCGGGATCAGGCTCTTGATGTAGCCGATCGGCCCGTGCACACGGACTCCTTCGACGTTGTAGGCGACGAACACACCGAGGGCGAGCACCAGCGGGACGGCGACGTTCGTGACCGAGGCGTAGATCTGGAACGACGGGATGTGGGCCCCGAACAGCTTGAAGGTGTTCTGTGAGTCGACCGGCAATGGGATGTAGCCGATCAGGTTCGAGACGAGGATGAACACGAACAGGGTGAAGATGACGGGGAACCAGCGCTTGGCCAGCTTCGCGTCCATGTTCTCGCGCGTGACCTGATCCATCAGGCCGTAGCCCATCTCGACCGCGACCTGCAGGCGGCCGGGACGCTTGCTCATGTGCCGCGCGACGTACAGCATGATCCCGAGCGTCAGCAGCGTGGCAATCAGCAGATACAGGACGCCCTTGTTGAAGTCGAGCGGGCCGGCGATGTGAAACCAGGTTTCGAGGTGAAAGGCATCGATCACCTTGAAGCTTTCGTTTTTGTGCCCCTTGATCCCGAACGCAACGGCGAAGCCGATCAGGCCGAGCACATACACCAGCAGGATGCCGTACAGGATCTTCCTGCCCTTGCTCCAGGATCGCACGCGGCTCATCGCTCGACCTTGGCTCGGGGCGAGCTCTGCGGTCCGGACAGGACGCGAGTGGCGAACGCCACCGAGTACGCGCAGAAGATCAGCACCGCCGCCGCAAGGCCATCCTGGCGCCCGCCCACGACGGCGGCCAGCACGATCGCGCCCGCCAGCAGCCAGATCCGGCCGAACGCCTCGAACAGGTTCAGGCCGAGCTGCGTGCGGGGCTCGACCGAGCTGCGAATCCAGCGTCTGTCGAGCTGTGCGAGCACACGCTGGACGAGCCAGGCGACGGCGCCGATCACGCAGCCCAGCGCGGGCGCGCCCAGCGCAATCGCCACGGGGGCACCAACCACGACCAGCACGACATCGAGCGAGCGAACGAACGCAAGCGCGTACCTCTCAAAGCTCGTGCTCGCGCCCCGTTCGGGCTGCGCGCCGTGCGGCGAGAGCTCTAGCGGCGATTGGGTGATGGCCGGGCGCAGGCCGGCTGGCGGTCGTCGAAGCACTTGGAGGGGAACGTGGCCGTGTTACCCGTTGGATCGCCGGCGGCTCGACGGGCCCACGCCGCTGGCGCTGTTTGTAAGTCGTTTTGCTGGCATGTCCCGTTGACTGGCCACCCTATAGAAAAGAAGGTCCCGGCGCAGAAAAGCGACGGCGCCGTCGCCGCGTCCCTCAACGGTCTGCAACGGCGATGCCTAGTCTACCTGTTCTTGGACTTCGTAACAACTTTGTGACAACCGGTACGCGGAATCCCTACCGCCGACGGGAGGCGCTTCGCGTGCCGCGCGCCGCCTCTGCACGAGGGCCCGAACCCTGCTCGACCGTCCGCCCAGTAGCTGCACCAGCAGCAGCGACAGGCCGATCGTGGCGAGTCCGCCGAGAACGTCGAGCACGTAGTGGTTGCCGGTCGCGAGCACCGCGAAGGCGGTGACGCACGGGTAGAGCACGGCGAGCGTGCGTACCCAGCGACGCGTGCTGACCCGCCACAGCACCACGGTGCACCACACGGCCCACGCGATGTGCAGCGACGGCATCGCCGCCAGCTGGTTCGCCGCGGACGCCAGCGCGCCAGAGTGCCACGAGCCGATCGCATGGGTTTCTGCCACGACATCGGTGAAGCCGTGCAACATGCGCGGTGGCGCGACGGGATATAGCCAGAAGACGACAAACGCGAGCACGTTGGCGAGCACGAGCGCGTTGCGCAGCGGCCGGTAGATGTCGGCACGGCGCCACCAAAGGAAGCCGAGCAGACCAAGCGTGACGATGAAGTGCGCGTTGTCGTAGTAGTCGGACACCGCCAGCCCGAGCGTGTGGTGCGCGGCCAGCCAGCGGTCGAGCGTGTGCTCGGGATCGATCCCCAGTGAGCGCTCGATGCGCAGGATGTCCGCGCCGTGGGCCAGCGCCGCGTGCACGCGTAGCGGCGCCAGGTTCGTGACCGCGTCGTATACCCAGCACAGCCACACGATCGTGAGCGCCTCGACCCACCAATGCGACCGCGACCGAGCGTGTGGATCCGCCGCGGCGGATCGTATGCCAGCCCTGACAACGCCGCTGGCCTCGGCCTGTGCTGGTGCGACGGTAGACAAGCAGTCGATCTTATCCGCCGCCTGAGCGGCCACTCGAGCCAGCGCGCTGCTCGACTATCGCGACCCGCTTAGCAGCGCCATCACACGTGACACCGCGCGACGAACAGGACCGGGGTGTTGCCTGCGCCAGATTGCCTTCTCCCGTGCGACTCGGCGCATGTGACGCGACCTCTCGGACTCTCCGCCAGACGATCCCGAGATCCAAGCACCTTTCCCCGGCCACAAATTGCGATTGAGCGGCACCCGGGCACGGTAATCGAGCGTCCTGATTCGAAACTCACCTATTACCACCTTTCGGGAACCAACTGCCGCCTTGGGGCGGGGTCCTCAGGGCATGACAGGCTCGAGACCTCGCTGGGCGAGCGTGTCGAGCACTCGCGGAAGCGCAGCTACTGTGCGTCGCCAGGAGTCCGGCGCCGAGTAGTCATCGGCGTCGTGCAACAGCAGCACGGCTCCCTCGCCGGCGCCGTCTGTCACGCGCGCGGTGATCGACGCGGCTGTCGCGTGCGCCTCCCAGTCCCGGCCCCAGTGGCTCCACAGCAGCGTGCGCCAGCCGTTCGCGCGCGCGCTACGCAGCGCGGCCGCGTTGGCGACCCCGTACGGGGGCCGGTAGAGGGTGGGCGCGCAGCCGGTGTGCTCCGCGATGCTCTCTCTCGCGCGCGCGATGTCGGCCCGTACCTGCGAAGGGGTCAGGCGCAGCAGGTTGCGGTGGCGCTGGCAGTGCAGCGCGACCTGGTGGCCGGCGTCAGCGATCTCGCGTGCCAGTGCGGGATTGCGCAGGACCTGCTCGCCGACGAGGAAGAAAGTCGCCTGCACGCACTCGTCGCGAAGGATCTCCAGAACGGCCGGGGTTCCCTGCGCGTGGGGACCGTCGTCGAAAGTGAGCGCGTAGCCGCGCCTGCTCGCGGTTCGGTCCTCGATCCCCAGCGGCGCGCGCAGCGCGGGCCATGCGCCGGCGAGCGCCGGCAACATGTACCCGGCGAGCGCCGCGCCACCGATTGCGCCGGCGATGCGCGTGGCGCGGCTGCGATGATCGGGGGCAGAGATGCTCATGCTGATCCTGGGAATCCTGGCGGCCGCCGGAGCCTCGGCGCTTTACAGCCTAGGGATCGCCCTACAGGCGATGGACGCCAAGGAGGCGCCCGGCGAGCATCACCTGCGCCCGGCGCTGGTGATCGGGCTGTTTCAGCGTACCCGCTGGCTGCTCGGCACCGGGCTGTCGATGCTGGGCTGGCCGCTGCAGGTGCTGGCGCTGCTGCTGGCGCCGCTCGTGGTGGTGCAGCCGACGCTCGCCGTTGGCCTGCTGGTGCTGCTGTTCTTCGGCGAGCGGATGCTTGGCGAGCACGCTGGGCGATACGAGCATCTGGCGATGCTCGCGATCGTCCTCGGCATGGTTGGAACGGCCGTGTTCGCACCTCCTCGCAGCGCGAGTCCCGCAGGCAAGCAGCTGACGATCACGCTCGTCCTGCTTGGGCTCGCGCTCCTGTGCATGCTGCCGTATCTGCTGCGCGCGCTGGGACATCCGATGGCCGGGGTGACGATGGTCTGCGCGGGTCTGGCGGGCGGTTGGAGCGGGATCGCGACGAAGCTCGCGTCGAACGATCTGTCGCACCACCATCTGGCGATCGCCGCCCTCTGGGGTCTATCGACCGCTGCCGCGGGCGGTGTCGGCGTGCTGAGCGAGATGAGCGCGCTGCAGTCGCGCCCCGCGATCCAGGTGGCGCCGGTGGTGTTCGTGACTCAGACGATCGTGCCGGTCGCCGTGGCGCCGTTCCTCTTCGGCGAGCGCTTCAGCGAGACGCCGCTCTCGGGCGTACCGCTGAGCATCTCGCTCGCGGTCGTGATCGGTGGCGCGGCGATGCTGGCGCGCTCGCCGCTGTTGACCACCGCTTTCAGCGGCGGTGCCCCGCTGATGGAAGCGGAGCTCGTCAGCGATGTCAGCGGCTCGGCGCCGAGTCCCTTGGAGCCGAGCCATGTGACGATTCGCTCGAGTCCGCTCACCGATGCGGAGGACCCGTTGACTTCGACCACCACCACATCGCCGGGGCGCATGCGTCGTTGAGGCAGCGGACGCGTCGCGCTCAAGCGCAGCGCGCCGACCACCGGGGTCGCGTCGTCCGTCCGCGCGAGCACCAACTGGCCGAGCGACACGCCGCCGTGCGGCTGCAGGTAGAAGAACGAGTGGTGCAGCCCGAGCGCGTGCGCCTGCGCGTGCAGCAAGCCACGTGTGCGCTCCCATCGCAGTGGCGCGGAGCTCGGCACTTCGGCGACGAACTCGTCGTGCAGCGCGCGCAGCGTGGCGATTCGCGCGACATGCGGCACGCTCGAGTCGTCGGCGAAGGAGACGTGGATGCCCTTCGCTGCGAGTGCCGCCGCGACGGACGCAATGTCGCCGGCGGGCGCATGCACGATCAGGCCGACGTCTGACTGCGTCGTGGTGACGCGCACGAGCGGGTGCACGTGCAGCAGCTTGTCCGCCAGCGCGTTGACCTCGTCGGTGGAGGCCATCCAGCCGCCGACCAGCACCAGCAGCGTCAACTGCGTCGCGAACGCCACCAGGCGCAGTCGCCAGCGAGGTATCGGCCGTACCCGTCGCGGTGCCTGCAGCACCACGTCGACTGCCGCCGGATGCTCGAGGTGCGCGGCCGGCGACGGGCGGGGCGGGCCTCCATAAAACGCGCCTGCGCCGGCCTCGGGCTCCTCGACGAAGCTGGCTTGGACGTGCGTGCGCAGCTCGTCGGTGTCGTTGGCCAGGCGCAGGAGGTCGAGCGCGGCCATCGCCCGCGTGTTCAGCCGCGCATGACCGACCGGCAAGCCGTAGGAGACGACGGGCGTACCCGCGGCCCGCGCCTCGAGACAGGTGACGCCGCCGGTCGAGTGCACGAGCACGTCGGCGGCCGCCAGGATCTCGGGCATCTTGTCGGTGAACCCGTAGATGCGCACCCGCGGTTCGTCGACGAAGGCGAGGCGCAGCTTCGCCGCGAGCTGCTCGTTGTGCCCGGCGAGACACACGATGCTGCTGACCTCGGGCACCTTGGTGAACTCGTGAACCGCGCCTGCGATGTCGCCTACGCCCCAACCCCCGCCGGAGACGACCACGGCGCGGCCGCTCTCGGGCAATCCGAGTGTACGTCGGGCCTCGGCCGGGCAGCGGGACTCCAGGAAGTCGGCGGAGATCAGCGGCCGCACCAGCTGCACGCTCCCGCGCCCGGCGATGCGCTCGACCGATCGCATCGACTCGCCGTACATCACGAGATGGGCGTCGATGCCTGGCTGAGCCCAGAAGAACAGCCCGGTCAGGTCGGTGATCGTGGCGACCGTCGAGCAGCGCACAGCCCCCGTGCGCCGCAGCCGGGCCAGCACGACGGTGACGGCCGGGTAGGTAGAGACGACGACGTCCGGGTCGTGCTCGGCGATCACACGCGCCAGCGGCCGTGAGCCGAGCAGGCACAGCAGCCGCCGCGTCGCCGCCCTGACCGGCATGACGTGCTCGAGCAGCCAGTACACAACCGTGTAGGTCCATGGGAAGAAGCGCAGCTGGACGCGGTAGCCGTCCTCGACGACCGGCCGCACGAGCGGACCCATCGCGGCGAGCCCGTCGATCACGCGCACCTCGACGTGCTCCGGCGATGCTTCGATCTGCTCCGCCAGGGCGCGCGCCGCCGCGGCGTGGCCCTCGCCCACGTCGGCAGACAGGATCAGGATGCGCCGGGCGCGCGCGGGCTGCGAACCCCGGCGCCGGTTGCGTGTGCGGTAACGACTGCGCATAGAAGGTGCCGCCCCGTCGGGTGGCTGAGGCCCGCCCACGCGCACACGGAGATCGCCCCGCCGCGCCCCGGACCTGAAGACAGGGTAACGGCCGCGGGGGACACCTGCACGACGGGAGAGGTAAAAATGGACTGATTCCGGCCACGAGCCCCATACCCCCTGTGCTGGTCGACGGGACGACGCGCACGGAGACGGGCGCGAGCGCGGGCGCCGGCGCGTCCGCGGCGGTTGCGCGCGGCCTCGGTGCGCTCGGGCTGATCGGGATCGTGGTTTGCGCCTTCCTGGTGAGCGCTGGGGCCGCCTCGGGGCCGTCGCGGTACGTGCCGGCGCGCAGCGGCGGCTGGCCGGGGTGGCTGGCAGGGCCGCTGCGCGGCCTCGGGATCGGACTCTCCAGTGGAGGCTTTCAGACGCTCGTGTTGATCATGTGCGCGAGCTATCTGCTCGTGCTGCTCGTCGCCCGGCGGCTGCCGATCGCGGCGCTCGCCGCCGCGATCGTGCTCGCGGACGTGATCGTCGCGCTCGGACCGCCGCTGATCTCCCAGGACGTGTTCGGCTATCTGTCCTTCGCGCGATTGGGGGTCCTGCACGGACTCGACCCCTATACGCACATCGCCGCCGAAGCCCCCACCGACACGGTGTTCCACTTCATCGGCTGGCCATTTCAAAACTCGCCGTACGGGCCGCTGTTCACGCTTCTCAGCTACGCGCTGGTGCCGCTCGGACCTGCGGGGGCGCTGTGGGCGTTCAAGGCGATCGCAGTCCTCGCGAGCCTTGGAGCGGTGGCACTGACAGCTCGCGCGGCGAGCCGGCTCGGCCAGTCACCGAATTGGGCGGCGGCGTTCGTCGGCCTGAATCCGGTGCTGGTGCTGCTGGCGGTAGCGGGAGCGCACAACGACACGCTGGTGATGCTCGCGTTGGCGGCGGCGCTGGCGCTCACAGCGGGGGTCCGAGCGACGAGCTCCGACATGCGCGCCGGCGCCGCGGCGCTGGCCGCGGGCGTCGGCATCAAGGTCACGGCGGGCCTGGTGTTGCCGTTTCTCGTGCTCGCGCCATCCCGGCCACGCGAGCGGGTGCGGCTGGCGCTCGCGGCGTGCGCCGCGCTGCTGGCGGTCGCGCTGGTGGGGCTGCTCGGCTTCGGCGTACACACCTTCGGCTTCGTGGCCGCCGTCGGCGAGCAGCAGCAGCTGGTGGCCTCGCACAGCATTCCCGCCGAGACCGCACGCCTGGTCGGGCTGAGCGGCACTCCGAGCTGGTGGCGTCACGCGTTCCTGGGTGCTTTTCTGGTGGTGCTCGCGTTCGCGCTGTGGCGCACGGCGCGAGGCGCGAACTGGCGCGTCGCCGCCGGTTGGAGCACGATCGCCCTGCTCGTCTCGACCGCCTGGCTGCTGCCGTGGTACGCGATCTGGGCGCTGCCGCTAGCGGCCGTCAGCGGCGATCGGCGCCTGCGCGCCGCCACGCTCCTGCTTTGCGCCTACGCCATCCTCATCCACCTGCCGCTTGCCGACGCGGTGCTCAGCCCCCCCACCGCTCACCTCGCCGGTGGCGTGCACCTCGCTGTCCCCCACTTCGGACACCGCTTGGAACTCGCCGGTTTCCAGGTGCTTCACCACATCAAGGTCGATCTCCGCTGGTGAGGCCTCGGGGCGCAGACGTCGCAGGCGAATCGCGTCCAGGCGCCTGAACTTGAGGATCTCGAGGACGTAGACGAGGTACACGCTGGCGGCCACCACGAGCAGCCCGATCGCGAACATCACGAGCGTCCAGCCGGTGTTGTAGTGACCTTTGTGATCGCTGTAGGGGACGAACCGCAGCGCCAGCGCGGTGCCCGCCAGCAGCAGCGTCCATGCATACAGGTAGGCGATCGTGCGGCGGCTGGAGAAGCCGATGCGCGCCATGCGATGGTGGAAGTGCTCGCTGTCGGGCCGGTAGATCGGCTGGCGGTACTTCAACCGCTTGAGCACGACGAAGGTCGTGTCGAGGAACGGCACGGCCAGCAGGATCAGCGGCAGCACGAATGACACCACCGCCGCCGTCTTGACCGCCGCCTCGACGGTGATCACGCCCATCAGCAGCCCGAGCAGGTTCGCGCCGCAGTCGCCCATGAAGCTCGACGCCGGCGGGAAGTTGTAGAGCAGGAAGCCGAGCGCCGCGCCCGCGGTCACCGCCGCCAGGACCCCTGGCTGCTGGCGGCCGGGGAAGTCGAACGCGATCACCGCCATCGCCGCGGCGATGATCGCGCAGACTCCCGCGGCGAGGCCATCGACGCCGTCGGAGAAGTTGACGACGTTCATCATCACGACCAGGCCGATCACGGTCAGGATCGGGCCGGCGTCAGCGGGGCCGGTGTTGGGGAACGCCAGCTGGCCGACGAACGGCAGCGTGATCGCCTTCACGGCCACGCCGAAGTGCACGACGATCACGGCCGCCAGCACCTGCCCGAGCAGCTTGAGCGCGGGGTGCAGGTCGAAGCGGTCGTCGAGCGCGCCGACGAGCGTGATCACGGCTGCGGCGATCAGCACGCCGTGCCACAGCTGGGGCTGGTGTTCGCGGGCGTAGCCGGCCGGCAGCCAGATCAAGCCGGCGAGCAGCACGCCGGCGAAGATCGCGAGCCCGCCGAGCAGCGGTGTCGGACGCTCGGACAGGCCCCGCTCGCGCGGTTCGTCGATCGCCCCGACGAACCTCGCGAAGCGCATCGTGAACGGCGTCAGCAGCGCGGTGACGACCGCGGCGGCCAGGAGTGCGTAAAGCGCGTCGAGCTCGGTTGGATGCACCATCGGCTCGTGCACAGCATCGCAGGCCGGGAGGTCGGCGAGCGCCGCGGCCTACACCTGCGCGGTGGCGGCGAGCTGCTCGTAGAGCGGGTAGCGCTCCACGATCGCGGCCACGCGTTCTGCCAGCTCCCCGGCGCGTGACTCGTATTCCGGGGTCAGCGCGACCGCGAGGATCCGTCCGACCTCCTCGAAATCGTCCTGCTGCAGCCCGCGGGTCGCCAGTGCCGGCGTGCCGATGCGCAGGCCCGATGACTCGATCGGCGGCCGCGGGTCGAACGGCACGGCGTTGCGGTTGACGGTGATCTGGATCTCGTGCAGCCGGTCCTCGGCCTGCCTGCCGGTCAGCGCCGGCTCGCTGTCGCGGAGGTCTACGAGAATCAGGTGCACGTCGGTGCCGCCTGTCAGCACATTGACGCCGTGGGTGGGCGGGCTCGAATCCAACAGCTCCTTCGCAAGCGCGCGCGCACCCTCCACGGTGCGGCGTTGGCGCTCGGCGAACAGCTCGCTCGCGGCGATCTTGAAGGCGACTGCCTTGCCGGCGATCACGTGCTCGAGGGGGCCACCCTGCTGACCCGGGAACACCGCGGAGTCGATCTTCTTGGCGAGCTCCTGCTTGCACAGGATCACGCCCGCCCGTGGCCCGCCGAGCGTCTTGTGCGTGGTGGTCGTGACGACGTCGGCGCCGTACTCGATCGGGTTGGGATGCAGGCCCGCTGCAACAAGACCGGCGAAGTGCGCCATGTCGACCATCAGCAGCGCGCCGACCTCGTCGGCGATCTCCCTGAAGCGCGCGAAGTCGAGCTCGCGCGGATACGCCGACCAGCCCGCGAGCAGCAGCTTCGGCCGGCGCTCGCGCGCGATGCGAGCGACCTCGTCCATGTCGATCACGCTGGTCTCGCGGTCGACCTCGTAGGCGGCGATGTCGTAAAGGCGTCCCGACACGTTGATCTTCATGCCGTGGCTGAGGTGTCCGCCGTGCGCGAGCGACATGCCCATGAGCGTGTCGCCCGGCGTCAACAGCGCGTGATAGACGGCGGCGTTGGCCTGCGCGCCGGAGTGCGGCTGCACGTTGGCGTGCTCGGCTCCGAACAGCTCCTTGGCGCGGTCGATCGCGAGCTGCTCTGAGATGTCGACCCACTCGCAGCCCCCGTAGTAGCGGCGGCCGGGGTAGCCCTCGGCGTACTTGTTGGTGAGCACCGATCCTTGGCACTCGAGCACGGCGCGCGGGACGAAGTTCTCCGAGGCGATCATCTCGAGCGTGCTCTGCTCGCGCTCGAGCTCGCCGCGCAGCACCTCGGCGATCTCGGGGTCGACCTCGGCCAGAGGACGGTTGAAGTAATCGGGGCTCAGCTCGGACACGGCGCTCTCCTTGGACGACGTGAGGACTTTGGTGCCCAGGCGCGCGGCGTATGTGCTGACCGCTCCCCGGTGGTCGGTTCCACCTCAGGCGCCAGTCGCGGCAGCGTCTTCGAGGCTAGCACTCAGGCCAGCGAGGTGAGCGACTCGCGCACGGCGCTGCGCGCCAGCGCGCCCTCGCGCAGGACGTGCCAGCGCCGATGGGCGCTGTAGTCGCGCAGATCGATCACGGTGGACGGCGTGCCCGGTAGCTCGCCGCCGTCGAGCACGAGATCGGCGCCGTCGCGGATGCTCTTGGGGACCTGCTCGAGCGTGCGGGCGTCCGGCTGGCCGCTGAGGTTGGCGCTGGACTGCATCACCGGCGTCGCGCTCGCGGCGAGCGCGCGCAGGCGCTCGGGCAGCTGCGGGACGCGCAGGCCGAGCGTCGCCGGATCGATCCTGCACGCGGGCGCGAAGCGACGCACGGGGTTCGACAGCAGCACCGTCACAGGCCCCGGAAGCAGCACCGTGAGCGCGGCGCGCTCGTCGTGGTCCAGCTCGCCGAGCATCTCGAGCGCGGGCTCGATCGCAAAGAACATGACCGCCGCCGGGCGCGCCGCGGGGCGCCCCTTGAGCGCGTACAGGCGTCTCGCGGCGCGCTCGTCGCCCGGGTCGCAGCAGACGCCATACACAGTATCCGTGGGGAAAACCGCGACGCCGCCGCCGGACACGCACTCGTGCAGGCGCCGCGCGTCGTGCTCGGTGAGCATCTGCTGCTCGTCGGTGTTCGCAGTCATTCCCTGTGCCGCTCCGCGAAGACCACGCGCTGGATCCGCGCGAGGTCACGTTCGAACCGTATCGCGTCGAAGCCGGCGGCGCGGGTCAACTCGGCGACTGGTTGAGCTTGGCCGGCACCGACCTCGAGGCCCAGGAAGCGTACGTCGGGCAGCTCCGCCAGCTGGTCCAGCAGCGCGCGGATCACGCTGAGGCCGTCGGGGCCCGCGAACAGCGCCCCCGCAGGCTCGTGTCGAACGATCTCCGGCGCCAGCGCCGGGCGCGCGGACTCCTCGACGTATGGCGGGTTGGAAAGGATCGCGTCGAACTCGCCGACGTCCGTAAGCAGGTCCGCGTGCAGCCACCGCACGTCCAGCCCCAGCGCCTGCGCATTGGCCTGCGCCAGCTCGAGCGCCGCGGTGCTGATGTCGCTGCCGCTCACCTGCAGGTCTGGCCGCTCGTCCTTCAGCGCGAGCGCCACCGCCCCGCTGCCGGTGCCGACGTCGAGCACACGCGCGCCGGCCGGCAGCCCGAGACCAACCTCCACGAGCAGCTCGGTCTCGGGGCGCGGCACCAGCACGCGCCGGTCAACCGCCAGCTGCAGACGGCGAAAGCCACGGTGCCCGACGATGTAGGCGACAGGCTCGCGCCCCACCGCGCGGCGACGGACCGCATCCTGGAAGACGCGGACCGCGGGCCCGGCGACGAGCGCGTCGGGGTCGAGCAGCAGTTGCTCACGCCCCACGCCGAGAGCGTGTGCGAGCAGCAGTTCGGCGTCCAGGCGCGGCGTTTCGCAGCCCGCGGCCGCGATCGCGGTGATCGCGCCGTCGAGCGCGTCGCGAACGGGCGTGCCGGCGTTCGATGGAGCGTGCATCAGGGCTCTTCGCGCGCCTGCGCCTCCAGCCGCCGGCGCTTCTCGTCTGATTGCAGCGCGTCCGTCAGCTCCTCCAGCTCACCTTCGAGCACCTGGTCGAGGTTGTGCACGGTCAGCTTGATGCGATGGTCGGTCACGCGCCGCTCGCCATAGTTGTAGGTGCGGATCTTCTCCGCGCGATCGCCCGTACCGACCTGCGAGCGCCTGTCGGCGGCCAGCTCGGCCTGCTGCTCGGCGAGCGCGCGCTCGTACAGTCGCGCGCGCAGGACGCGCAGCGCCTTCTCCCGGTTCTGCAGCTGCGACTTCTCATCCTGCATCGAGACCACGATCCCGGACGGCTTGTGCGTGATGCGAACCGCCGAGTCGGTGGTGTTGACCGACTGACCACCGGGTCCAGAGGAGCGATACACGTCGATCTGCAGGTCGTTGGGGTCGATCTGGACGTCCACGTCCTCGGCCTCCGGCAGCACGGCAACGGTCGCTGTGGAGGTGTGAATCCGGCCCTGGGACTCGGTTTGAGGCACGCGCTGGACGCGATGCGTGCCGCCCTCGTACTTGAACACCGAGTACGCGCCGTCGGCTGGGTGGGCCCCGGGTGGGTGGGTCGACTTGATCGCGAACGTGTACTTGCCGTCGCCAACGTCCAGCTGCTCGACCTGCCAGCCGCGGCGCTCGGCGTAGCGCGCGAGCATCCGATAGACGTCGCCTGCCCACAGGCTGGCCTCCTCGCCGCCGGCGCCGCCCTGGATTTCGACGATCACGCTCTTGTCGTCGTTGGGATCACGCTCGACCATCGCCAGGCGGATCTGCTCCTCGAGCTCCTCGATTCGCCGGCGCGCCTCGCTGAGCTCCTCGCGCATCTCGGCGTCCTCGCCCATCTCCGAAAGCAGCTCCTCGGCTCCGGCAGCGTCGTCCTGCGCCAGACGCCACTGCTTCGCAAGCTTTGCCGCGGGCTCGAGCTGGCTGTAGGCGCGACCGACTTGGGCGTAGCGCTCCCTGTCGGAGATCACCTCAGGGTCGGTCATCTGGGCGCCGAGCTCGGCGAAGCGCGACTCGATCTGGTTGACGAGCTCTTCGATCATCGGGGCTGAGTGTAGGCGCGGGGCGTCCAGCGGGACGCGTCGCGCTGCGAGGTCAGCCGCGGCGGCGCGGGGCGAGGCCGAGCCTGACCTCGACTGCGGCCGCTCAGGCCGCGACCTGATTCGGAGCGGCCAGCTCGAGCAGCTCGTCGAGCGTCGCGGACAGAGCCTCAACAGCGTCGCGCTCGAGCGGTAGGCCGTCGGCCCCCAGCGACTCGTCCGCCTGCGGCACCGGCAGCTCGCGGTCGACGACGCGTGCTCCGATCGTGGCGAGCACCTTGCGCAGCTCCGCCTGCGCCCACACCGCGCCGAAGAGGCCGGTGCTGGCGCCGATGACAGCCGCCGGCTTCCCCCGCAGCGGCGTGGTTGCGATCGGACGTGAGACCCAGTCGAGCGCGTTCTTGAGCGCTCCCGGAATCGACCCGTTGTACTCCGGAGTGGCGATCAGAAGGGCGTCCGCGTCGGCGATCGCCGCCGACAGGGCGGCGACCGCCTCGACGCTCTGCTGCTCGTCGTCCTCGCTGTAGGGCGGGATCGCGCCGAGCTGGTCGAACAGCACCAGCTCGACGCCGGAGGGCAGCAGTGAGCGCGCGCCTTCCAGCAGGCGCGTGTTGTAGGAGTCGCGGCGCAGGCTGCCCGACAGGCCGAGAATGCTCATGACGCTAGGCCTCCCGCACGAGCTCGAGCGAGACGTCCAGCTTGACGTCGTCGGCGACCGCGTAGCCGCCTTTGGGCAGCTCGGCATTGAAGTCGAGGCCATAGTCACGGCGATCGATGATCGCCTCGAGCTCGACTCCGAGCTTGTCGTTTCCGGCGAGGTCGGTGTGGGGACCCGAGACGCTGCCGCGAGCGGTCACCCGGTGGGTGTTGCCCTTGATGGTCAGCTCGCCCTCGACCTCGAGCTCGCCCTGCTCGCCGACGTTGATCGCGCTCGAGACAAACCCGATCTCCGGATAACGCTCGGTGTCGAAGAAGTCCGGGGCGCGTAGATGCGCAGCGAGATTCTCGTCCTTGACGACGATCGAGTCGGCGCGGACGCTGCCGCGTAGCGCCGGCTGTCCGTCCTCGCCGACTGTCAGCGAGCCGTCGTAATCCTCGAAGTGCGCGCGAAACGTCGCGACGACCATGTGTTTGACGGCGAAGCCCACGTGTGAGTGAACCTTGTCGATGCTCCAGGTGCCTGTTGCGAGCGGCTGGGTGGCGGTGGTGCTCATATCTGCTCCTTCGTAGCGTTTCGGACCGCAGTCCACTTAGACTGGGAGCGTAGCACACAATCGGACCGCGGTCCATTTAGTATCCTTAGGCACGTGGACAAGGCACCTCCAGCGACGGCACATGCCGAGGAGCACCCGGCGCCGGTCGAGCTGCCGCTGATCGAGGCCAGCCCGGTCGAGCGGGCCGATGCGGCACGTAACCGCGCGCGCATCCTGTGCACCGCCGAGCGCCTGTTCGCGGAGCGCGGCGCGGGGTGCGTGTCGATGGACGAGGTCGCCGACGCGGCAGGGGTCGGAAAGGGCACGCTGTTCCGCCGCTTCGGCTCGCGCGCGGCGCTCGCGCTTGCCGTCCTGAGCGAGCACGAGCGCGCGTTTCAGGAACAGCTGATCCGCGGCGAGCCCCCGCTCGGCCCGGGCGCACCCGCGCTCGAGCGCCTGATCGCGTTCGGCCACGCGGTGCTCGATCGCCTTGACACCCACGCGGAACTGCTGTTCGCGGCGGAGGGCGGAGGCGCACGCTTCGGCGCGCCGCCATACGCCGTGTACCGGCTGCACATGGCACTGCTGCTGGCCGAGCTCGACCCAAGCTGCGACGCCGAGTTCCTCGCCGAGTCGCTGCTCGCCACCCTCGGCGCGGACTTCTTCCTGTATATGCGCGACGTGCGCGAGATGCCGCTGGAGCGGCTGAAGACCGGCTGGGAGACGCTCGTGCGCGCGACCGTCGGCGGCGCGGCGAGCGCGAGCTGAGCGTCGGCCTAGGCGACCACCTCGACGCCGAGGAGGTCTGCGGCGGAGAGCTGGCCGGGCGTCTCGCGCTCGAGCACCGCCTGCAGCGCAGCGATCGCAACCTCGAGTTGCTCGAGATCCGGCTCGCGCGTGGTCAGCAGTTGCAGCTTCAGACCTGGCCACATCACAGCCCGCACCCACTTCCTGCTGCGGTTGCGCCCCGCGAACTTGATCAGCTCGAAGGAGATGCCCGCGATCAGGGGTACGCCGAGGACGCGGGTGGCCATCAGCCAGTACCACGCAGGCAGCCCGATCGGCGCGAACACGAAGATCGCGACGACCATCACGACGAGCAGAAAGCTCGTGCCGCAGCGCGGATGCAGGCGCGAGAAGCGCTGGGCGTTGGGCGGCGTCAGCGGGAGACCGGCCTCGTAGCAGGAGATCGTCTTGTGCTCGGCGCCGTGGTACTCGA
>Ga0210388_10001033_pt1 | contig 22139 bp, 26 predicted proteins | sample IncBWC19OmetaG_FD_155485 | JGI IMG/M metagenome (GOLD analysis project Ga0210388, IMG submission 155485) | Forest soil microbial communities from Barre Woods Harvard Forest LTER site, Petersham, Massachusetts, United States - Inc-BW-C-19-O ...
AGCGCCAACTCGCGGTTGCCACCAGCAGTGTGGCAACGAGCAGCGCAGCCGTAGCGGCGGGTCTGAGCGGCGCAATGTAGTAGTAGTTAGCGAAGACGAGCAGCGGCTGGTGCCACAAATAGAGTGAATAGGAAATGAGTCCGACGAAAACCAGCGGCGGCCAGGAGAGCATGCGGTTGACCAGCGCCGGTCGGGGGCCGCTGCCGGTCGCGAGCAATGCAGCGCTGGCCATGCACGGCAGCATCGCCGCGGTGCCCGGGTACCGTATCGCAGACGTGTAGAAGTGCACGGCGATCGCGATTCCCAGCAGGCCCGCAACCGCCAGGCCCTCGGCGGCGATGCGATTCCCTATGCGCGGCACCCCGCCAATTGTCAACATTCCGCCGAGCAGCAGTTCCCAGGCGCGCGTCGGCGCGAAAACGTAGTTCGCCTCCGGCGCACGGTGTGAGGCCCAGACGCATAACGCCAGGGAAAGCGAAGCGAATACGACCAGCGTCAGGCGCCGATAAGGCAGTCGGTACCGGGTAATGGCAATCAACAGTAACGGATAGATCAAATAGAACTGCTCTTCCACGGAAATCGACCACAGATGGCTCAGTGGAAGTTGCCGGACGCCTGGCGCGAAGTAGTCGCCTCTCGTCCAGGTTGCAACGTTGCTCAGCATGACCGGCGTCGCCGCGAGGAATTTTCCGACGTTCACCAGCTGGTCGGGCGTAAATAACGCGATAGCGACGATCGCCGTCACAAGGCAGGTGGCCAACAAGGCCGGCAGGATGCGCCGCATGCGGCGCACGTAGAATGTGGCGAGGCGACGAGGCGCGGACTCATCGCGCGACTCTTCCAATAGCTGGGTGATTAGATAACCGGAGATCACGAAAAAGACATCGACTCCGACGTATCCCCCGTCGAATCCTGGAATCCCATTGTGAAAAAGGATGACGGAAATGACGGCGAGCGCCCGCAGGCCATCGATGTCAGGGCGGTATGCTGGGGCGCGTGAGCGCCCCGCTGGGACGCTCACGCCGGCGTCGCCAACATTGCAGCGACAAAACTGAAGATGAGCAACATGAAAGCTTTCAGGTAATTAAAGAACTCGCATACGAATCGCTCTTCTTGATCGCCTCAAAAACAATGTACGAGCTTTGTCTTGTGACTCGAACGCCTCCGAAAATGCTTTTTAACTTGTTCCGGTACCAGTCTTCCCGCTTGGTTACCATCCACATGGACCCGCCTACCAGCAGACGATTGAAGCCCTTTTCAATGAAGTGTTTTGCGACGGAAAAGTCAGTGTGATAAGGAGGATTGCACAATATTTTTGTAAAGTCCTTTTCTCTAAGGCCCCGAAATCCGTCGCTGCACCGAATGTGGACACGCTCCACCGCATTTATTTGAGCGTTTCGAATCGCGCAAGTCACAGCAGCGGGATCATTGTCTACCAAGAATACTTGCTCCGGATTAATCCGCTTCGCTGCATAGATCCCGATCACCCCGTACCCGCAACCGAGATCCAATACCTTATCGTTCTCGCGAAAATGTAGGCGGGTCAGTAAAGAAGCTGTTCCTTCGTCGATTCCCTGTGGTGAAAATAACCTTGGCTCGGTCTCGAACTTGAGAGGGACGCCGTCGATGACCGCGTCTAGGGTCAGATTTGGAGAAGTTAGGGTCGTCAATTCGGTGCTCCGCCCGTGAGCCTACCGCAACCTGGGCATGAAGGGACCCTCTGTGCGCGTCGCAACTCCCCAATCTGATGCACTATAGAAGCGCGACGCAGCCGAAGGTGATCGCGGCAAAGTACGCTGCACGCTTGCTTGGGCGTGTAGTCCTTACTATAATTCATTTTGTAAGGACGAAGCACAATGGAGCTAACCATGAGTACAGAAGCCACGCTGACTAGCAAGGGGCAGACGACTATCCCTAAGCCAATTCGGGACAGTCTCGGTATGAAGACCGGCGACAGAATGAGCTTCACATTGATGCCGGACGGCGTTGTGGTTATGCGAGTAAAGAACAAGCGCGTATCTGAACTTGCGGGGCTTCTATACAAAAAGGGCAGGAAGCCCGTGCCCATCGAGCTACTGTCGCGCTGATGCTCGGTCTAGATACCAACGTTCTCGTCCGGTACTTGACCCGAGACGACCCGTCGCAACATGAGAAGGCACGGCGATTGATTGATCGCGGGGTAAGTAAGGGCGAACCAGTCTTGGTAAGTCTACTGGTCTTGCTGGAAACGGAATGGGTACTTCGAAGCCGGTACGAATTGGTAAAGTCAGAGATTGTCGCGGCTTTCTCTGCACTGTTGGACACCGCTGATCTGGCCTTCGAGGACGAACCGTCCATTGAGCGTGCGATCTATTCTTGGAAGGATTCAGCGGCCGATTTTGCCGACTGCTTGATCGAAGCACGCAATCGCCGGTTGGGCTGCCGCGCGACGGCAACTTTCGACGGAAAAGCACTGAAGCTCGCCGGTTTCGTTTCGGTCTGAGTTGATTGGGCTCTCAATATTCGACGGCGCGGACCCTACCACGCGCGCCATTCCTCGGTGACCTGGCAGCTCATGCTGGGTAAGAAATTGCTGTGGGTCGCGAAGCAGCACGGACACAGCGTCGAGGTAATGTTGCGCATGTACGCCGCGTGGCTCGAAGGCGCAACGGAAGCGGATATTCACGCGATCAAAAAAGCGATGGAAAAAAGACCCGCTGCGCGCGCAGCATTTTTGGATTCTCGAACCGCTATTTCCACTGTAAATGCAGTGTTAAATCGCGTGACGCAAATCGTGATTCGTCCCCTGAAATCCCCGGAATCTGGCAATAGTTTGGCAGTAGGGAAAGACCCGAGTGACTCAAGTCTCAGAAACGCTTCAAAAATTAAGTGGCGGAGAGGGTGGGATTCGAACCCACGTGCCGGAATTACCCGACCATCCGATTTCGAGTCGGCGCCGTTGTGACCACTTCGGTACCTCTCCAGTTAACTTAAAATCTTCGTCGTTTACTTAAGTATTTCCGCATTAACTTAAACAAATTAAAGTTCTGACGCAGTCGACAGCCGGACTAGAAACGCTTTTGTCAAGGGTTCGCGGAAAGAAATAATCGTTTATTCTAGCGCATTGGAAAAGGGCTCGCCTCTCGAAGAGGAACTTGCCTGCACCACGGCACTCAAATGGACTATTAAACCGTGCGTAGATCGACCATACAAACTAACTGGCCGCGCTGGACAAAGATCACGATCGCCGCTTCCGCGATGGTGCTGCTGAGCAGCTATACGCCAGTGCCGGGCTTGATCCACCAGATCAAGTCTCTCGGCGAGCTGCGGGTGGTCACGCGCACGGGGCCGCTCGCCTTTTATCGCGGCCCGGACGGCGCCGCGGAGGGGCCGGAATTTGATCTCGCGCGGCGCTTCGCCGATGAGCTGGGCGTAAAGCTCAAGATCACGCCAATGCGAACTTATGCCGAAATTTACGCGGCACTCACTTCCGGGCAGGCACACCTGGCAGCAGCGGGATTAAAGGTACCTATGCAAGCGGTTCCCGGCGTGCAATTCGGGCCTGCCTATCAGCACGTGCGCGAGCACCTGATCTATCGTCGCGGCGCGCCAAGACCTGGTTCTCTGTTCGAAATTGGTAATTCTGATCTTGAGATTGCGGCCGACAGTTCGCACGCGAAAACCCTGGAAGACGCGCGCAATGCCTACCCGGAGCTCGTCTGGGTCGAAAATGCCAGCACCAGTTCCCAAGCATTGCTGGACGGTGTGGCCGATGGAACCATCGATTATACGATTGCCGATTCAACGGAGTTCGCTTTGGCGCACGACGTCCACCCGGACTTGCGCATCGCCTTTGATTTCCAGGGAGACCGGCCGCTCGCATGGGCGAGCAGCGACCGAGATCCGGGCTTTGCGCGCGATATGCTGGAATATTTCGCTCGCCTGAAGCTCGATGGCGAACTCGCGACGATCGTGAATCGCTACTACGGTCGCTCCGAGGATGCGGAATTTGCCGGGGACCCTGGCTTTATGCAGCATTTGCAGAACCGCCTGCCGCTCTATAAGCAATGGTTCGTGGAGGCCGCGGAACAAAGCAGCCAGGACTGGCGCTTGTTGGCCGCCATCGGATATCAAGAGTCGAAATGGAATCCCAGCGCTTCCTCATCGGCTGGGGCCCGAGGGCTGATGCAGTTGACCGCCGAGACGGCCACCGAAACGAAGGTGACGGACCTGTCGGACGCTCGACAAAGCATTTTTGGCGGCGCCCGTTACTTCCGTCAGGTGTACGAGAAGATTCCCGCGCACGTTCCCGAACCGGATCGCACCTGGTTCGCGCTCGCCGCCTATAACATTGGTTACGGGCACGTCGAGGATGCACGGGTTTTGGCGCAAAAGGCCGGCCGCGACCCGGACTCCTGGCAGGATGTACGGTCCTTTCTGCCGTTGCTCGAACAGGAACGCTGGTATACGCAAACTGAAAACGGTTATGCGCGAGGATGGGAACCCGTGCGCTACGTCGACAACGTTCGCAGCTACCGAGATCTACTGGAATGGGTCTGGGGAGATGGTCCTCGTGCGCCCATCTTGAACTAGCGGCGGCTTTCGAAGAATTGCCGCAGCAGACCCGCGGCTTCTTCGCTGCACACGCCACCGAATACGTCCAAGCCATGCGCAAGCCGCGCCTCCCGCGGCAGATCGATGACGCTACCGCAGGCCCCTGCCCTAGCGTCCCAAGCACCGAATACCACCCGCGCTACGCGCGCGTTGAGCACCGCTCCCATGCACATGACACAAGGTTCCAACGTCGCATACAGCGTGGCTGAGCCGAGTCGATAGTTACTGAGCGCCGCGGCACCCGCGCGCAGAGCAATGATCTCCGCATGAGCGGTCGGATCATGGCTGGCGATGGGCCGATTCCAACCCTCCCCGATGATTTCGTCGTTCAGCACCAACACCGCGCCGACCGGGACTTCGCCCTCCTCTGCGGCTCTCTGCGCGAGCAGCAGCGCGCGCCGCATGAATTCGCTATCGCCGGTGGCCTTCATGGCGGCGCCGCCGCGGGCCGTCGTCGAGCGGCGAAGCGCGCAAAAAAGATCGCGATGTACAACAAAAAGAGCGCCGCGGCACTGTAGCTTAAGGAATTATGGATGCCGACGCTGGCGCCGAGAAGACCGACGCTTAGGCCGCTGAAGGTCCGCATCCCGTTTGCCGACATGGCAAATACACCAATGACTCGTCCGCGAATCTCGGCAGGCGCGTTCAGTTGCACCAAGGACTGCGCCATTGAATTGAATCCGAGCTCGACGAATCCAGCAACGAACAACAAGGTTATGGCGAGGACATAGTTATGCGCTTGCGCAAATCCTGCGAGTGCGCAGCACCAGAGCATCGCGAGGATATAGGCGGTTTTAACCTTCGGCGGAAGCAGACCGCGGCTCTCCAGAATCAATCCCGCGATGAGGCCGCCCGCCGCGTCTGCCCCGAGCAATATACTGTATGAGAAATCCGCCGCACGTTCGTGTCCCAAATCAAGGGCGAATCCCGGCATCTGCGCCTGGTAGGCGTTGCCGATAAAAAAAGCCGACGCGCCGACCAGCACGGTCATCGACAACAACACCGGATTGTGGCGCACCACGTTCATGGTCGACCAGATGTCTCTGAATCCCCGAATTCCCGGCGGCCGCGGCGCGGCCGCACGATCAGGACCGTAGGGCGCCTTGATCAGCCATACGAACATCGGGACATAGATGAGCGCATTGATGAATATTCCGTTCACTGGGCCCACTACCAACAGCAGCAAGCCACCAACTGCGGGGCCCACCAAAAACGCCAGGTAACGCCCGGTCGCATTGAGGCGCACCGCGCTCGGCACCAGTTCCGCCCCGACAATGCGGTGAATCAGCACCTGCGAAGCGGGCATCCAAATGACGCCGGCCAAGCCGTGAACCACCAACAACACCATTGCCTTCCATTGCTGTGTCGAGTCGGTCGCGAACATCACACCCCATCCAATGGATACGCCCATAAACAGCAGCATTCCAATCTGAATCAGGCGACGGATATCGAACCGATCAGCCAACGCACCCGTGTAGGCGGCAAAAAGGAGATATGGGGCCCAATGCGAGATGACCGCGAAGGCCCCGAGCGCGGGGGAGTGAAATTTTTGAAAAATCACCCAGTAAGAAATCACGTGCTCGATGTTGTCGGCCATCATCGCCGCGCTGCTCGCGAGGAAGTAGATCCGAAAATCTCGATTTGCGAAGGAGGTAAATGCGGCGCGCCGAGGTGCAGTCTGTGGCGTAGCGTCGATTTGCGGTTCCAATTTCTTCAATGCCCTCAACTTTGGCGGACAACGCTAACACGAGGATTCCATGCGTGCACTTCTGTTGCTTGCGGCATGCACAGCGTCCCTGCCATAGCGCTTCTCTAGACCGTCATCCGATCAAAAATGCGCGACAGCAGCGCCCAGTAAGTGGCGGGCTTGAGGCGTTGAATAATGTCCAATAATTTCGCATCGCTGCCGATCAGGATACGAGGTTCATTGCGTTCAATACCTCGAATTATGCGTTGCGCGGCCGCGGCCGGCGTGGTGCGCGCCAGCCGCTCGAAGCGATCACCGACTTCGCTCATGCTCACGCTCTCGCGCAATTGCGTGCCGGTCCGCGCCTTGCGTGCGATGTTGGTCTTCACGCCGCCGGGATGCACGACCGAAAGCCTCACCGTGCTCTTGTTCGCGGCGAGTTCGTGCCGCAATGCCTCTGAGAATCCGCGCACCGCGAACTTCGATGCGGCATAGGCGGACTGCCCGGCGGGCGCGATGATCCCAAAGATGCTCGAAATATTGACGATATGCGCTTGCGGACGGCTTTGAAGATGCTTGAGGAAGGCGCGCGTGCCGCGCACGACGCCCCAGAAATTGATATCCATCAGCCACGCCATCTGTGTCTGATCAAATTCGTCAAATTGACCGAGCAATGCGACACCCGCGTTGTTGAAGAGCAGGTTGAGGGAAGGAAAATCTGCGATCGCCGAGGCCGCGAACTCTTGAATCTGCTGAGGATCTGCAACATCCATGGTCCGGATCGTGACCCGGCGCGGATGCGCAGCAGTAATTTCCTTCGCCACCGACTCGAGACCGGCTGAGTCCAGGTCGGCGAGCGCAACATCGCAGCCGCGAGTCGTCAGTTCCAGCGCCAGGGCGCGCCCAATGCCGCTGGCAGCCCCCGTAATCGCCGCCGCGGATCCTTCGAATTGAAATCCTTGCACAGATCACCCTGAGTTTGAGCTTCCAACCGCTCTGCGGCCGAATTCGCGATTCTCCGATCTTACCCGGCAAATCATCCGCCGTGTTACGCGGCTTTTGTCGCAAGCGCGCATCCCCTTACTCTGGCGGCTCCGCCATAATCTATACTGAGGGTGTGACTGGTTTGGGGGATGAGCAATGGCGGCGTTTCAGCGCGAAATTCTCGTACGTTTCGGACACTGCGACGCCGCGGGCTGGGTGTTTTATCCGCGCTATTTCGAAATGATCAGCGATTTCGTCGAAGACTGGTTCGAAGATGGGCTCGCCGCCAGCGCACCGGGATTATTTCATCACAAGCAGATTTTGACTCCGTCGGTGCATTTCACCGTCGACTTTCCCAAGCCGACGCGCTTCGGGGATCGACTGACCTTCAATTTGTGGACCGTGAAAATTGGCCGCACCTCCTGCGAAGTCCGCATCGAGGCGTCCCATCACGGTGAATTGCGTATGAGCGTAAAACAGGTATTGGTCTTCATTTCGGCCGACACCGGACGGGCGACGGAGATTCCACCCGAATTGGTCAGCCGAATGGCGCGCTTTGGAGTCGATGCCAATCCAGTCCAAGCAAATACTACAGGGGAGATAAGACATGGCTAGCGAAAAGACACTCAAGGGAAGTTGTTTTTGCGGTGAAGTGCAGTTTGAAGTTTCCGGCGAGCCTGCCGGAATGGGCTATTGCCATTGTGAGTCGTGCCGCCACTGGTCGGCGGGCCCTGTGAACGCCTTTTCGCTGTGGAACCCGCAATCGTTGAAGGTGACCCACGGCGCCGGCAGCATTGGGACGTACAACAAGACCCCCATCAGCTTCCGCAAATGGTGCACGAAATGCGGCGGCCATTTGTTTACTGACCACCCGACCATGGGACTCGTCGACATCTATGCAGCGATGTTGCCTGAGTTGAAATTCGAGCCCGGGCTGCATGTGAACTACCAAGAAACGGTGTTGCCCATCCGTGATGGCAAACCGAAGTTCAAGGACATGCCCAAGGAAATGGGCGGTTCCGGAACGAATCTAGCCGACTAACCTGTACCGATTGTTGCTTGACGCTGGGGGTGTTGGCATGGGCGTTGGCATAAAGAGAATTTACGAACCTGAGGTACCCGCGGACGGCACACGGATCCTGGTGGATCGCCTCTGGCCAAGGGGCGTCAGTAAGGCGCGCGCGAAGCTCGCGCTTTGGATGAAGGACGTTGCACCCAGTCCCAATTTGCGCGTCTGGTTCGACCACAGGCCAGAGCGCTTCAAGGAATTCAGCCGGCGCTATAAGCATGAGTTGACCGGCAACCCAGCGGTTGGCGAGCTACGTAAGCTCGCACGCCGCGAACATGTCACGTTGCTCTACGGCGCTCATGACCCGAAAATCAATCACGCCGTCGTGCTGCAATCGATCGTGCGCGGCAGGGCGTCTCGCGCCGCACCGAAAGGCACGCCACAGGCCGCTAAGCGGCGGCGGGCAACGGCGCCAGCGCGATGAAATACCCCAGCGCAGTTAGCACGATGAGGTAGTACGCCGTCGCGGCATGGCTGGGCGCTTGCGGAATGTCTTTCGTGAACAGCCGATATGCGGCACCGGCCGCGACCAACAGAAACAGCGGCTGAGAAAAATAGGCCGCCATGAGAACCGCCGCCGCCGACAACACGATTCGTTCGTTCCTGTTGAGCGCGATAATGGCCTGCGATCCATCGAGCACCCAAATGGGTATGAGATTCAGCACATTGAGCATTGCCGACAGAGAGGCCAGTCCGAGCCATAAGGCATCGCCGGTCTTCGCCCATATCAGAGCGCACACCGCAGCGCCCAGGCAACCTGCCATGGGACCGGCAAGACTCACGAGGGCACGCGTCTTCGTGGACACGCCAAGTGCGGTCCAGCGGACATAAGCACCGAGGCCTGGAAGAAAGACCGGCATCTCCGCGGGTAAACCGCGCCGCTTGATCTCGATGAAGTGGCCCATCTCATGCACCAAAATCAGAACTGCAAAGCCTATGCCGAAGCGCACACCATATAGGGCCCAATAGAACGCTACGAAGGCCCCGAGGCTCAGCAGAAACTTTAACTTGAACAGCACCAGCAGAAATTTGCTGTTGGCCAGCAAAACAATCAGCGGAGCGAATGGTCCGAACCTTCTGGCCCACGCGTTCCGATCCTTGGCGGTTGCAGCAGCGGCGAGCGTTTCCAGCCGCCTTAGATTGTCGCGAATCCATTCTGCCTGCGATGAATCCGCTGGCAGCAATTCGAGCGCTTTCGACCAATCGTTACGGGCCTCGGCATATTCACGATTTTCTTCGTGCAGGCACGCACCGGCCGAGAGTTGCTCGAGCATCGTTGAGTGCACCAATGCATGGCATGTCCCGCATACCAACGCATCGGGGGCCAAAGCGCTCTTGCATCGAGGGCACTCCTGCTGCAATTCTCACCCAGGCGCCGCTGGAGCAGGGTCGTTGATGGGACCCGTAATATTCACCGCTCGGCCCGCCGTGAGCCTCCAGGCGATCCTGATGCCAACGAACAAAATGATCAGGCCGATGACACCATGCGCAGGATTGGCAAGATCGAGAAACGGCGACGCCAACCCGATCGCGGTCAGAACGCCGAGCGCCTTTAGAGGGCTCATAGTCGGTTTAGCAGCCGTTGCAGGATCGCTCGCGCGCGCCTGCTGTTGAGCGCTTTTCTGTTTCATTTGCTGGGACAGCGCAATGGGAACCGCGGCCAGGGAAACGGCCATGTATGTCAGCAGAACCGCGGCCACCTGATAACGCCGGCCGCCCACGCCGCCCGAGCCAAAGGCGATCGCTTTGCCGACGATGTAACCGACGGCCAGTGAGACAAAGCCGACTATCCAACCCGTGGCGAGGGCGAAACCCACATACAAGACCAGACCCAGGATCGCTCCGCCGACCCCGAAGCAGATCCCGCGCGCAAACGCTGCATGCGAATCAAGCGGCATCTGATCTTTGATGCGTTGGGCGCAGTTCCCGCAGACGGGCACGCCATTAACACGGTAGGAAGCGCCGGTTATCGATTTCCCGCATGACTTGCAGATCGCCCCGCCGGGTTGCGTGGAATATTCGGCGGTCGCGAATTGCGGCACTCCGTTGCTGGCCTTCTCCTGCATAAACGCCTCAGATGATCAGTGCGGCTGCTTGACGATGCGCAAATACGGCTTCGGCGCTTTCCAGCCGCCAGGATAGATCTTCTTGGCATCCTCATCAGTCACCGAGCCGGCGATGATCACATCCTCGCCCTGTTTCCAGTTCGCCGGCGTCGCCACCTTGTGCTTCGCGGTCAACTGAATCGAATCGAGGGCGCGGAGAATCTCGTCGAAATTGCGCCCCGTCGTCATCGGATAGGTCAACATCAATTTGATCTTCTTATCGGGGCCGATGATGAACACAGAACGCACAGTGGCGTTGGTCGCGGCCGTGCGGCCAGCTGCACCTCCTGCCTCTTCCGCCGGCAGCATGTTGTAGAGCTTGGCGACCACCAGATCGGTATCCGCGATCATCGGATATTTGACGGTGGCGCCTTGCGTCTCTTCAATGTCCTTAACCCAGCCTTTATGACTTTCTACCGGATCGATGGACAGGCCGATGAGCTTGGCATTGCGCTTGGTGAATTCCGGTTCGATCTTTGCCATGTAGCCCAACTCAGTCGTGCACACGGGGGTGAAATCTTTCGGATGCGAAAACAAAATCGCCCACTTGTCGCCGATCCATTGGTGAAAGTCGATGGGGCCTTGGGTGGTTTGCGCCTTGAAGTTCGGCGCCGTGTCATTGATTCGAAGCGACATACAAGTCCTCTCTTCTAAAGGGGTTGAACTCTCCGCAGCTACCTGTGCCGTGTCTCGAGCCGACAGTCCAACTATACGCTCAGTTGCCGCGCCTGGCGGGTCCAGCGTGGCGTCTCGGCAAGCCCCATGGATCGCTCGCGATCCGCGTTTCTCATCCCTGCCGGCAAGCGCGCGCAATCAGGAACACCCCCATGCCAAGGAGAACCACGCCGATTGCTCGCGCGACCCGCTCTCCGGCCGGCGCAAGGCGTTCGAGGGTGATGGCCGCCGTCACGACGCTCATTGCAAGTAGGTTCATGACCCCGACGACGAGAAGCGCCGCCGTCAGGCCAGCACAGCAACCGCTACAGCGTAGGCCGAGGCGTAGGCCATGTCGCCACGCCCCGTCCGCCGAAAACGAACGGCCGCACATCGGGGCCATCCGGCAGTGCGCAAGCTGATGCGTCTTCCACGTGGTGAACTGCAGCGCTCCGGCGAATATAACGAGCCCTCCTGCGGCCATCGGAACGGCGCGCCCCAGCACCGGCAGTTTCATTTCGAGCGCCGCCAGCGTCACGCCTACCGCAAAGATCACCATGCCTACCACCACCCAGACCAGGAGGTAGCCGAGGCTTATCAGCGCAGTGAGCCGCCCGGGACGCGATTCGTCTGCCATGGCGGCAGCCCGGCGGCAGCGCCACAACATGGGCGTCAACGAGGGCAGCATCATCGATGCCGTCATCGCGACCCACATCCCGAGGAATGAGGCGGCGGCGCCGGGCCAGCTTTGCCCGGGCATGCGCATCCAGAGCATCGACATCGTCCAACCGCCGGGCATCCTCATTTCGCCCATCGTCGACATGGAGGCGCACCCGATAACCGTCGCGGCCGCGCTGGCGGCGAAGAACAATGCCGATACGCCGAAGAAAGCTCGCCGGGAATTGGCCATTACCACCTCGCTTGTTTGATCATGAGATAGTTGTAGCGCCGGGCATCCAACGGTGGGAGTTACAAGTGTGACGGGATTGCGATGGACTCACTCATAACCGCTGCAGCACGCGCGCTCGCAGCGGGCGATCCTCTCGGCGCGCTGAAGCGCGTCGCCCTGCGCGACGACGCACCCGCCCTCGCGCTTCGCGGCATCGCCATGGCTCAGTTGGGCGATCTTGCTCGAGCGAAGACGCTGCTGCGAAGCGCAGCTCGCGCATTTGGTCCGAAAGAAGCGGTGGCCCGTGCGAGATGCGTGGTCGCCGAGGCCGAGATTGCGCTCGTCTCGCGCGATTTGGGCCAAAGCCCGAAGGCGCTTGAAGCAGCGCGGGCCACGCTCGAAGCTCACGGCGACCGGGGCAATGCCAAGCATGCTGGATATCTTGCGGTCCGCCGCCTACTGCTGATTGGGCATCTCGGCGAAGCCGAGCAAATGCTTGCGGAACTCGGCGAGCCGCCTTCAGCTCCCGCCTCGAGAACCGTACACGAGCTTGTGCTCGCTGGGATAGCAGTGCGCCGCCTGCGAACCCAGGTAGCGCGCGCCGCGCTCGCTCGGGCAAAGAGCGCCGCACGCCATGCGGCCATCCCGGCGCTGACGGCGGAGGTGGAAAGCGCATCCCGTGTGCTCGCCATGCCTGCGGCGCGACTGGTTTCCCCCGGCGAGCCGCGACTATTGTTGCTCGAAGAGGTCGAAGCGCTACTGGCGTCGAATGCCCTCATCGTTGACGCATGTCGTCATGTCGTGCGGCAAGAAGGCAAACTGGTTTCTTTGGCAAAACGCCCGGTGTTATTCGCACTCGTACGTGCGCTGGGCGAGGCGTGGCCGGCAGACGTGCCAAGGGACGTGCTGGTGGCGCGCGCATTCCGCTTGAAACTTGCCGATGAATCGCATCGTGCACGGTTGCGAGTCGAAATAGCGCGACTTCGCACACTCCTCAGGACGCTGGCCCACGTGCAGGCGACGAAGCGCGGCTTTGCGCTCGTGCCGCGCGGAGCACGCAAGGTGGTCGTGCTGGCGCGTCCCGTCGAAGAGAAACATGCAGCAGTGCTCGCTCTCCTCGCCGATAGCGAATCTTGGTCAAGCTCAGCCCTTGCACTGGCGCTCGGGGCGAGCCAGCGTACCGTGCAACGGGCGCTCGACTCGCTTGCCGCGGCGGGCAAGGTACAGCCCTTCGGGCGCGGCAGAACCCGGTGTTGGATGACTCCGCCGGTGCTGGGATTCACGACGACATTGTTACTCCCCACTCCTCTGCCGATTGACTAAGATGCAATCCATGCGTCGTTCAACTGCTGAAATTGTGCGTGAGTACGGGCCCTTTTCCGGTGTCGAGCAGGTCGCTGGCGTCACGTATGACGGCAAGGATGTGTGGTTTGCCGCCGGCGACAAACTGCAGGCCTTGGATCCCGCCAGCGGTAAGGTGCTGCGCTCGCTCGATGTCGCCGCTCATGCCGGCACGGCCTTCGACGGCGAGCACCTGTTTCAGCTCGCCGAGGATCGCATTCAGAAGATCGATCCGAAAACCGGTCACGTGATCGCCACGATCCCAGCGCCCGGCCGCGGCGGCGACTCGGGGCTCACCTGGGCGGAGGGGACGCTCTGGGTAGGACAGTATCGAGATCGAAAGATCCACCAGATCGACCCTCAAACCGGCGCGATCCTGCGCACCATCGAATCCAACCGCTTCGTCACCGGGGTGACCTGGGTCGATGGAGACCTTTGGCACGGCACCTGGGAGGGCGATGACAGCGATCTGAGGCGAGTCGATCCTCGAACCGGAGAGGTCCTGGAAAGCCTCGAACTGCCGCCCGGCGTGAACATTTCGGGGCTCGAGTCAGACGGACGCGATCAGTTCTTCTGCGGGGGAGGAAGGAGTGGGAAGATAAGGGCTGTCCGGCGGCCAAGGGGCGCTCAGTAAGATGCATTGCTTCGTTTTCAAGAGCGTGCTATTAAAAACTGCTGCAAAGGCCAAATGTCGCAACCCACGTGGAGAATCAGCATGAGGCTAGTTTCGTCATTGATTATCTGTCTGGGGCTGTCGGCGTGCGCCACCGATTATGTCTCGCAGCTTTCCGAACCCGATTTTGGTCGGCGAGGCTTGCATTATTCGCCGGAAAATGTGGATCCAATCCTGATGATGAACGGCACTTATGCGTCGAAGCAAATGAACGGCCTGTATCTGTCGCAGCCTTCAGGGGCTTTTTGCACTGACTATCGTTGTTCACAACAAGCGCAACAGTGGTCATCCGGGTGGAATCCATAGGCGCGTCAGTAGCGCCCCACGTCCGTTCGCGGCTAACTCGCTTGCCGCTCCGCGCCAAGGTAGCGCAAAAAAGATCGCGTAAGCTCAGCCTTGAGCGTCCTGTCATCTTTGGGCAGAAGACTCTTCCATAGCTTGACGTCGCCAGGACTCACCACGACCTCCGACAGCGTGCCCATGATCATCATCAGCCCGAGAGCAACAGCGGCACGGGGATCCGCATGCTGAATCTGACGCCCGCTGGCAACGAAAACATCGACCAGATATTCAAATGTCTTCATCATGAGCTTCGAGGCTTTCTTCCCAAAAGGGCTGCCCTCTTTCTCCTGCAAGAACTGCCGCAGCGCGCGCAACAAAATGGCATTGGTGCGATAGGAGACGACCAAGCTGTTGATGACTTGCTCCGCCAAGGTAGGAAAGGGAATCTCGGCGGCAGCCTCAACGGTCAGCGCGAGAGGCAAGAATTTGTGTTGATCTTCCAGAATGCGAAGAATCGCAGTTTCCAGCAGGACGTCCTTATTGCGAAATCGCCGGTACACCGCGCCCGGCGTCAGGCCGGCGTGCGAGGCGATGCGCGGGATGGTGGCCCCTGCGACACCCTGCTGCCCCAACACCTCGACCGCAGCCTTCAATAGTTTATTTAACGACTGCCTGCTGCGCGCCTGTTGCGGCGCCAACGTCTGCTCCTGTTTACGCACCGTTCAATCTTAGTTGACTTTCACTGGTATGTAAATGTAAATTCACATTTACATACGATGAGTCGAGCCCATGGATAGCGCAGACGTACGACATCCCCTGTTCAATCGCGAATTTCGTTACCTATGGATAGGCAACACGATCTCAGGGTGCGGTGATCAGTTCTTCCTGGTGGCTCTCCCCTGGCTCATCCTGCAGCTCACCGGATCCGGCGCGGTGCTTGGCGGAATCATGATGTTGGGAGCGATCCCGAGAGCCGCGTTGATGCTCATCGGCGGCGCGGTCACCGACCGCTTCTCGCCCCGCAAAATCATGATTTTAACGGCCGCCTTGCGAACCTTGCTGGTGGCCAGCCTGGCGGCATTCGTTTGGACCCATCACGTGGAAGTCTGGCAACTCTACGCGCTGAGCTTCTTATTCGGCGTCGCGGACGCGTTCGCAGCGCCGGCCGCGCAGACTTTTCTGCCTTCGCTCGTGGCGCCAGCGCAATTACCCGCGGCAAACGCGCTGTCTCAGGGCACACAGCAGATTGCGATGCTGGCCATGCCTGCACCGGCCGGAATCATCATCGCGGCGTTTGGCGTGGCTTGGGCGTTTTCCATTGACGCCATCAGTTTTCTTTTCATCATCGCCGCGCTGCTGATGCTGCGCGATCCGCCTCGGGTCGAATCGGCCGTACCCCGCGCCAACATCGCCCACTCCATTCTCGAGGGTCTGCGCTACGTCAAGAACGACGTAGCGTTGCGTACTTTCTTGCTCGTGGCTTCGGTGTTGAACTTCTGCATCACCGGCCCCTTGAGTGTCGGCCTGGCTTTCTTGGCAAAAAATGAATTCGGCTCGCCAGCGGCCTATGGTCTTTTGATGTCGTCGGTCGCAGCAGGAAGTCTGGTCGGCCTGTTGTTGGCAGCGGCGCGTCAACAGCGTAAGCGTGGATGGATTCTGCTCGCAGTCAGTGTGGTCATTGGAATCTGCACCGCCTCGATTGGGATGTTTAGCCATTTGTGGTCGCTCCTGCCAATCCTTTTTGTCATGAGCGCAAGCGCCGGGTTCGTAAACGTGCACCTACTGGCTTGGTTCCAACAACGCGTCGACCGCGCCATGCTCGGCCGCGTCATCAGCGTTCTCATGTTCGCGAGTCTCGGGCTTGTGCCGCTCTCGCTGGCAGCAGCCGGCGCCGCGGTCCAGTGGAGCCTGAGCGGCATGTTCGCCGGGGCGGGGGCCCTGGTCCTGGGGGTTGCATGCATCGCCGCACTGCAACGCCAAGTACGGGAGATCGACTGAGATATCAGTTGGTTCAGGCGGCAACTCCGTTCAACTGCTCCAAGGTTTGCCGCGTCAGCGTGAGTCGCGAGGCGGCCAGATTTTCGCGGAGGTGCGCAACGCTCGAGGTTCCGGGGATAAGCAGAATATTCTGCGAGCGTTGCAGCAGCCACGCGAGCGCGACTTGCATCGGTGTGGCGTCCAGCCCTTCAGCGACCTTCGACAGCGTGGACGACTGCAGCGGCGTGAATCCCCCCAGCGGGAAGAACGGGACATAGGCGATGCGTTGCGCCGCGAGGGTCTCGATGAGGGCGCTATCGGTCCGATGCGCCAGGTTGTAGTAGTTCTGCACGCAGACGATCTCGCAGATCCGTCGCCCGTCCGCGATTTGTTTAGGCGTGACGTTGCTCAGCCCGATGTGACGCACCAGTCCCTGTCTCTGCAAATCCGCGAGCACGGTGAGCGGCGCCTCGAGCGATCCCTCGGCGGGGTGATGCACGTCGAACATGGCGCGAAGATTGACGATGTCGAGCACGTCCACGCCAAGATTGCGGAGATTGTCGTGGACCGCCTGAGTCAGTTCTTCACGCGAGAAGGCCGGTATCCATGATGCATCCGCGCCGCGCCGGGCGCCGACCTTGGTGACAATGACCAAGCCCGTCGGGTAAGGATGAAGCGCCTGGCGGATGATCTGATTGGTGACGTGCGGACCATAGAAGTCGGCGGTGTCGATGTGATTCACGCCGCTGGCTACCGCCTCACGCAGGACGGCGAGTGCTGCCTCCGGGTCCTTCGGGGGACCAAACACGCCAGGCCCCGCGAGTTGCATCGCGCCATAGCCGAGGCGACTCACGTGCCGATCGCCGAGTTGGACGGTTCCGGATTTATCATTGCTGGACATGCCTGAAACTCCTGTGGGTTTGTGTAAGGCCACACTAAGGGCCGCGAGCTCGTTCGACAATCCTATATAATCTGCACGGGCTGTGCGGTAATACGAACAATGGACATGGACCTCAGTGACTTGAATGCCTTCCTCGCGGTGGCGCGGGCGCAGGGCTTTCGGGATGGGGCGCGGGCGAGTGGCAGCAGCGCCTCCGGGCTCAGCGAGGCCGTTCGCCGACTGGAAGCGAAGCTCGGCGTAAGGCTGCTCCATCGCACCACACGCAGTGTCGTTCCCACCGAAGCCGGGCAGCGTTTGCTGGAGCGGCTGACGCCGGCGTTGAACGAGGTGCAGGCGGCCCTCGATGTGGTGAATAGCTTCCGTGGCCGCCCGGCGGGGACACTGCGCCTCAACGTTCCCGTGAGCGCCGCGCGTTTGGTTTTACCCGCAATCGTTCCACGCTTCCTCGCTGCCTATCCCGAGATCCGGCTGGAAATAATTGCTGAGGATAGCTTCGTGGATGTACTGGCGTCGGGGTGCGACGCGGGAATCCGTTACGACGAACGGCTGGAGAAAGACATGATCGCGGTAGCGATCGGCCCCCGCGTCCAGCGCTTCGCGACAGCCGCCTCTCGCGACTACCTCGATCGCTGCGGCCGCCCCCGACATCCAAGAGACCTGCTCAAACATGCCTGCCTGCTGGGCCGATTCTCGAGCGGCACGATGACGTCGTGGGAATTTGAACGCGACGGCGAAGTGGTGAAAGTGGATCCCTCCGGTCCGCTGCTCGTGCAAGCGGGTACGGCTACCGATCTTGCGGTCGACGCGGCGCTCGCAGGTAGCGGCATCATTCATCTGTTTGAGGATTGGTTACGCCCTCATTTGAACAGCGGAGCTCTCAAGCCGGTCCTTGAGCCCTGGTGGCAGCGCTTCTCGGGACCGTTTCTCTATTATTCGGGTCGGCGTCTCGTACCCGCACCGCTGCGCGCATTCATCGATTTCATCAAGTCCCCGGCGGCTTGATAATGTCGGCGCCGTTGATCAGAATTCCCTCGATCTCGGTCTCGAGCTCCTCCATCATGACTGTCGATACCGCAACCCAGGACCCCGAGCTGTTGCGCCGCCTGCTGCGCGCGAAGGATCGGATGGACGCCGCCTCGCACGAGGACTGGCCGGTGCGGCGGCTGGCACGAGTGAGCCGGGTCTCCGAGGCCCATTTCGCGCGAGCGTTCAAGCAGGCCTTCGGCGTACCGCCGCATCGCTACCTGCTCACACGGCGCATCGAGCGGGCTCAGGCGCTGCTCCGCGAGACCGATCGGGCCATCACCGAGATTGCCTTCGAGACCGGCTGGAAGAGTCTGGGAACCTTCGGACGCACCTTCCGCGACGTCACCGGCGAGAGCCCGGGGGAGATCCGGTTACGGGCGCAGGCCGCAGGGCACGAACTCGGCCGCGTACCCGCCTGCTTCGTCAGCGCCGCGCAGCGGCCCGACCTCACAATCGCAGTTTCGGAGAAGCGACGCCGGGAGACGACTGATATAAACGGGTCTCTACAAAAGGAGATCCCATGAGCCAATGTGTCCAAGAAGTCGGTCTATACGTGCGAGATCAGGACGAGGCGCTCGCGTTCTACGAGAAGCTCGGATTCCGTGTCCACACGGATGTGCGGAACGGCGACTATCGCTGGCTCACGATGCAGCACCCGGACCAGCCCTCGTTGCAGCTCGGTCTCTTCAAGCCAGGTCCGCCGGTGCACGACGAAGCCACAGCGCAGACGCTGCAGGCTGTTGTGGCCAAAGGCGCGATGCCGCCGCTCGTGCTGGGCGTGGATGACTGCCGCGCCGCCTACGAGCGCATGCATGCCGTAGGCGTCGAGTTCACGCAGGAGCCCATGAGCCGCTACGGAAAAGTCGATGCCAGTTTCCGTGACCCGTCCGGGAACGGGTGGAAATTGATCGAGGCGCGCCGCTGAGGACGTGAATACATCAACGGTGCGCGCTCAAGTGGGCAGCGTCACGCCCGAGATCTCGGCGCAGATCGCGATGAGTCGATCCTGCAGTGCCGGATCGTGGGCTTGCGGATTCGGCTTCATACGCGCCAGGTGATAGAAATATTTCCCGGTCACCTGTGACTTGGGGTCATCGCCGGCCGCAAGCCAAGCCTGGGTCAGATGCGCCTGTTGCATGTCATCCGGCGCGCCGGCGCCGCCCATCTGGGTCGGTACCCAACCGGGTTCCAACGCGTTTGAGGAAACATCCGGCCAACGTCGCGCAACGGCGAAAGCCAGCATCGCATCGTGGAGCTTGCTCTCCGCGTAGGCTGTCGAACCATCCCAGCGGCGCTTCTTCCAGAGAATATCGTCGAGGTGGGCATCGACGCGGTGGTGCATCCCGGAGCTGAGATACACAAGGCGCTTCGGCCTTTCGACTAATGCGGTCAGGATGTACGCGGACAGCGTGTTGATTGCGAAGACATGCGGGAGGCCGTCCTGCGTGAGGATGTGGCTTTCGCGATAACCGACCGCGGCATTGTGAATCACCGCGTCGAAGCGACCGAGTTCATTGACGCGCCGCGCGACCGCCTTGGCCCCTGCAATGGTGTCGAGGTCGCCCTCGACCACCGCCTCGGCTCGAGGGAGCGCGAGGCGTGCGTCTTTGCTACGCGCAGCGTTGCGGGCATGCAGCACAACTCGATGCCCCTGTTCGGTAAGCAGTTCGCCCGCCATGAGACCAAGACCTGTTGACGAGCCGGAAATGAAGATGCGTGCCATATGAGTGCTCCAAGATGTGACGATGTGACGGTCTGATCGGTCGCTGATGTTGACACCATAAATTGCGAATCATTTTTGATTAAGATAGAGGCGCTCAAATCATTTTTGCTAAAAGTCAAAGGAGCGGGCGATGGGTTTCGACGGGAGGCTGCTTTCCGGCATGAGCGTATTGGCGTCCGTGGTCGAGACGGGTAGCTTCACGCGGGCCGGTGATGTGCTAGGGCTGTCTCCATCCGGGGTGAGCCGGGCTGTCTCGCGGCTGGAAAATCGCATGGGGGTGCGACTTCTGGATCGCACGACCCGCGCCCTTCATCTCACTGCGGCGGGAGCTCGGCTCTACGAATTGGCCGTACCGCATCTTTCGGGCATCGAGGAAGCCGCTAATGTGGTTTCCGGTGCGGCTGTAACGGCGCGCGGCGCGTTACGTGTGAGCCTGAATCCGCTGTTCTCCCGCCACGTGCTAGCCCCCAGGCTGCCGGAATTCAAGAGACGCTATCCTGAACTCGAACTGATATCGGTGCCGCTCCCTGATGCCGGCGATCTGGTTGCGGAGGGTATCGATGTCGCAGTGCGCTTCGGACCCCAGCCGCCCTCAAGCATGACATCAAGGCGGCTGCTCGAAAGCCGGGTGCTCACCGTGGCGTCGCCCTCCTATCTCAAAAAGCACGCGCGACCCAAGAGGCCGGAGAAACTCACCGAACACGACTGCATCCAGTACATCGATCCTCAGCGGGGAAAACCCTTCGAGTGGGAATTCCATCGCGGCAGGGAAATCGTGCGCGTCGAAACTACCGGCCGGCTGACGCTAACGGATGTCGATACCATGGTCGCAGCCTGTGTTGCCGGCGCGGGTATCGCGCAGGTCTTGGCACTCGGCGTTGAACATCTGATCGCAAACGGCGACTTGATCGAATTATTTCCGGAATGGCCCGGTGAAACATTTCCGCTCTACGCCATTCGGCCATCCCGCCGCCTGCCACCTGCCGCGGTCGAAGCATTTCTAGATTTCTGCAGAGAGATTTGTGAAGGCGTCGAGACAACACCCCAAGCTTCCTGACGCCCGCTCTTGCCGGCGTCTTCTCTCAACATCGGAATTCTTTGCATCGTCGCCCCCTTCTCCAGCTAGGGCTGCGAAGTGACGGTAACACCCGCGGCCGGTGTAAGAGCGCCGAAGTAGACCCGATACTCGTCATTCAGGGCGCGCACGGAGTTGTCATGCGCGAGATCGTTTAGAAAAAGATCGACCGTGGACTTCGCCCAGGCCACTCCATCCGGCCCGAGCCCATGGGTGGCATCTACTGTTTTGCCGTGCATGTACTCATTGCGGGATAGCTTAGTACTATATTCATATCGCAATATTCTTTGGCCGTTGACATAGAGTTCGTAGTGCATAGTGTGCTCGCCGCTCATGATCACCGGCGAAAGCCCCAAGGTACCCACCGATAACAACCCGCTGAAGAAATTTTTTGCGTCTACTTTCGCCGGGTGCACCGAGTGATAAATACGCAGTTGAATCGGGGAGCCTGGAGCCTCCTTGGAAAGGTGAGCAAATAGGTGGGCGGATTGCAGCCCATCGAAAAGATCATCCCCCGAAGCGTCGGCGCGAAACGAGATGACAGGGAGCAGCACGGTCGCCTGATCGCCGGCCTGGCTTGCGGGTGACGGGGTTGCGCTTGACTCGGTCTCGTCGGCCACGACCGGCCATGAAAGCAGGCAAAGCATCACTATCACGTGAGGTGCGAAAGTGCCCGAGAGTGTTCGTTCCATCGCGGTTTTCCTTATTGGTAGCATCTGACGCCCACGACCGCCGGCAGCACGTTGTCGATGGGCACGTCGGAGGAGACATGCGGATCGGTGGCGCCTTCGGTGAAAGCGACAGCGTTGTTATGCAGGAATTTCCGAACATACTGAGCTTCGAGCGCAAAATTGACGTTTTGCGGTAACACGCCTTGCTTGAGCAGTTCCTGGGCATTTAGGGTGCCCACGGCCACTCCGACGACATCCCCACGCGCACCGATTACCGGGCCGCCACTGGCGCCCGGTTGAATGGGTGCTGAGAATTGGAACTGCCCCAAGGAACCGGTCAGGCCCGCGCGAGAGCTCAGGCTACCGCGAGTTACCGTCGGTGCGTCGGTCATGATGGATTGGAGCGGGAACCCGATGTTGGCGACGCTCTCACCCAATTCCAGGCGACCCTCGTGACGCAGCGGAAGAAAATGCTCGCTGCTTACGTGG
>Ga0210388_10001034_pt1 | contig 22137 bp, 16 predicted proteins | sample IncBWC19OmetaG_FD_155485 | JGI IMG/M metagenome (GOLD analysis project Ga0210388, IMG submission 155485) | Forest soil microbial communities from Barre Woods Harvard Forest LTER site, Petersham, Massachusetts, United States - Inc-BW-C-19-O ...
CTCCGTTGCCACCGACCGAAAAGACCGCGATATTGGTGCCGTTGTAGGCTCCGGAGGAGGTGACTGCGCCGGCATTCAAGATATACAGGTAACGGCCGGTGGAGGAGACAATGGAGCGAATCGGGTCCGTTCCTCCTGAGCCGAAGGGGGAACCTGGGATGGTAGAGAGGTTTCCGGTGTTGTTGGAGACCTTGAATGCCCCAATCTGGTTGTACTGCGCGCCGGTCACATAAAAATAAGCGACGGTGTAGTCGACGGTGCAAGAGGTGATGCTCAGGCAAAGACCTAGGGATACAACCAGGGCCATGAGAATCTGGCCAGATTTCTTAAACTTCATGCGTTTCCTTCATCCTGGGTTCAGTTAGCCAGGCAACTGGATCGGGATGTCTCCCGTCTGCATTGTAAAAGCTGGACGCGCTTTCCGCTATAGCGCAACCGGAACGCGGCAGGATAAGCCATGAAATCGGGGGGGAGATTCGGCACGGCCCGGTGATGAAATCTCCCCCTTGGCCTCATTTGACTCGCCGGTATGCTGTTCGTTACCAGACTACACAGGGATGATCCGGCATCATCGGCTGACCTTTGTGGCAGCCGAAAGCCTTGCCGAACTCGTCGAAGTTCTGCACCGAACCGTTGGTGCGGAACATTCCGGGCGAGTGGGGATCGACCTTGGCGGCGACGCGGGCATACTGCTCGCTGCGGTTTTCACACCACACCTGGGCGAAGGCGATGAAGAAGCGCTGTTGCGGCGTGTAGCCGTCCAGCTTTTCTGACTTCGCGCTGCCGCCCTCCTGGGCGAGGGTGCTCATCAGGGCCTGGTAGGCAATGCGGAGGCCTCCGTTGTCGGCGGTATTCTCGCCGAGGGTGAGCTTGCCGTTGAGGTTCTGACCGGGGACTGGCTCAAAGCCGCCGTACTCGTTCACTTCGCAGCCGGTGCGCTCGTCGAAGGCCTTGCGGTCATCGGGAGTCCACCAGTTCTTCACGTTGCCCTGGCCGTCGTATTTGCTGCCTTCGTCGTCGAAGCCGTGGGTCATTTCGTGGCCGATGACAACGCCGATGGCTCCGAAGTTGACTGCTGGGTCCTTGGAGACATCATAAAAAGGCGGCTGCAGGATGCCGGCGGGGAAGTTGATGTCGTTGTTGCTGGGGTCGTAGTAGGCGTTGACAGTGGGCGGCGTCATACCCCACTCTTTTTCGTCGACCGGCTTGCCGATGTGGTTCAGGTCCCAGGCGTACTCGAAGGCGGAGGAGCGCTCCAGGTTGCCGATGAGGTCGTCACGCTTGACTTCGAGGCTGGAGTAGTCACGCCACTTCTCCGGATAACCGATTTTTCTGCGGAAGGCCTCAAGTTTTACCTCAGCCTGCTTTTTGGTCTCGGGCGTCATCCAAGCGAGGTTCTGGATGTCCTGGCCGAGGGACTTGTCGAGCGCGTTGACGAGCTTCTCCATGTTTTCCTTGGCCTGGGGCGGGAAGTGCTCCTTGACCCAGTCCTCGCCCACGGCTTCGCCCAGGGCGCGGTCGGTGAGGGTGGTGCAACGTTTCCAACGGGCGGATTGCTGAGCTTGTCCGGTCAGGGTCTTCTGGAAGAAGCCGTAATTCAGATCGGAAAACGAGCTAGAGAGCCAGGGCGCGGCGCTGTTCAGGACGTGGAAGCGGAGGTAGCTCTTAATGGCGTCCAGACTCTGCTGGTCAATGACCTCGTTCATGCCCTTGAAGAAATCGGGCGTGCCGACGTTGAGCTCCTCCATGTGGGGAGCGGGGATGCCGGAGAGATAGGCGCTCCACTGGAAGTCGGGGGCCAGTGTCTTGAGGTTGGAGACGGGCTGGAGATGATAGCGCTTGTCGGGGTCGCGGAGATCGACGCGGGGCGTTGAACCCTTGGCCAGCGCGGTCTCGATGGCGAGGACGCTGTCGGCTTCCGAGGAGGCCTTCTCGTCGTTGTCGCCGGCGAGTTTGAAGAGGCTGACCATGTACTCCTTGTACTGCTGGCGGATCTTGGTCATGCGCTCGTCATTGAGGAGGTAATAGTCGCGGTCAGGAAGGCTCAGGCCTCCCTGAAAGAGCCCGGCGATCTGGCGAGTGGAGTCTTTCTGGTCCTGCTCGCTGGAGAAGCGGAAGAAAGTGCTGGTGCCGTTCTTGATCTGGAGCTGGGCGACGAGCGCGGCGAGCTGATCCTTGCTGGAAAGGGTGTCGACGCTCTCCAGAGCGGGCAGAATCGGCTTGTCGCCGAGTTGATCGGCGAGATCGGAATTCATGCAGGCGGCGTAGAAATCGCCGTATTTCTTCTGCAGGGGTGTTTTGGGGTCGTTGGCGGCGTTGTTGAGGTCGACATAGAGCAGATAGCGATTGCGCTCGCTCAACTCATTGAAGCGTCCCCAGCGGGACTGATCGCCGGGAATGGGGTTGGCTTTGCGCCAGTTGCCGCAGGCGTAAGCGTAGAAGTCGGTACAGGGGTCGGCGGCCTTATCGATGGCGGTGAGATCGAAGCTGTGCAGCGGTTTGGGCTCGACGGGAGCGCCGCCGGGAGTGTCCGCTGAGGTGAAGGCGCTTTGCCCAAAGGCAAAGCTGCTGCATAACAGAAACGCACTGGCTATACGGAAAGTCTGCATGGAGTCCTCAGGAAGATGCCCGCGCTTTCGTGGAGTGCAGCGGGTTCATTGCGCAAAAATTCTACAGTCGCGCTTAGTGGAAAATTAACACGACGGAGCCTGGATGGGGATTATCGACGGATGCGCAGAGGGTGGGATTTCCGGTGCGGAGGGGTATTTCCAGGCCCTATGCGTTCGCGAAAAGGGGTCGAGCGATGAGTCGGGATCGAAGGGAGCGTGGTCGCCCAGGTTAAGAGCGCACAACATATTTGGAGCTCTGAGCGAAGAGGTTCGCTCAGAGACACCGCAGGTCCGTCGACTTGCTCCGCTCGCCCGGATGACAAGTCATGAGAGAGACCAATGATCCCGGGGCTTAGAAGATCTTGAAGTGGATGGTGAGGTATTTCTTGGGGTTCTGCCGAATGGCCGTGACCAGATTGCTGGTGTTCTGAATCATCTCGTCGCTGTGGTTGTAGAGTGCCGGATTTTTCAACAGCTGGCCTATAGTTCCTTCGCCGTTGTCGACGCGGCTCAGGACAGAATCGAGCCTGGTGACGGTGTCATCAAATTTCTTCGCGAATTGCGGATCCTTGGCCATCATGCCGATGGCGCCTTTGCCCTGATTGATGCCCGCGAGCAGCTGATTCAAGCTGTCGGTCGACTGCTTGAGATTGTTGTACAGCGTTTCATCCTTCAGCAGCTTGCCGGCCGTGCCGTGGCCCTCGTCAAGCTCCGAGGAGATGTGCTGGAGGTGGGCAACGGTGGAATCGAGGCGGTTGTAGAGGGTGTCGTCAGCGACGAGCTTGCCGATGGATCCTTTACCGTTGGAGACTGAATCGACCAGTGCCTGAATCTGGTTCACGGTGAGGACGGCCTTGTTGTAGAGGGTGGGATCGTTGATGAGCTGTCCGATGGACCCCTTGCCGCTGTTCAGCGCATCGACCAGGTTGTCGACCTTGGCGAGGATGGTGTTCAGCTGCTCGATCGTGCCCTGACTGGACTTGATGACGTCAGTGAGGTTGGGCGTCTCGGTGGTTCTGAGCTCTGAGCCGTTCTGGATAGGGCCACCGGTGGCGAATTTGCTGTCGATATTTACGACGGTATCGCCGAGGACGCCGATGGTTTCGAGGCTGGACTTGGAGTCCTGCCGCACCGCGTCCTGGAACTTCTTGCTGATCTTCATGGTGACTTCGACTGGGGTCAACTTGCGCTCCGGCACGATGCGCACATATTTTACGGTGCCGATGGTGACGCCCTCGAGGTTGACCGGCGCGCCGACCTTGAGGCCGGCCGAGTTCTCGAAATAGGAGCGAACGGTGAGCTTACCGCTCCAGAAGCCGCCGGTGCTGCCCGACATGAGAAATACGAGTGCCGCAAGCGCGGAAAGCGCCACGATCACCAGCACTCCAACTTTTAACTGAGACCACTGGACCTGCTGCTGACTTGGCACGGACCCCCTCGGGGAAAACGCGGCTGAAGCTGAGTTTGGCTCTGGTGAGAAGAATACCAAACCGGGCGGAACGGGTTGCAACGATCGCCAATAAGATGCCGGAATCAGAACGACTGTTGCAGAAAAGGAAGGTGATACGGATTAGGGACTGGCCATTAGGGATTAGGTGATTTCGTTGTCCCCTGCGGGTTTTGCGTTTGAAACGAGTTGCCGTTCGTGGTTGGCGAGATCCTCGGTGAGATTTTAACTGGGAGAAGCCGCAGGTCCTTCGACTCCGCTGTGCTCCGCTCAGGACGACAATTTATTCAACAAGACTAATGATTCAGGAGACCAGTTTCTAGTTCCTACCCTAATTCCCAATCCCTAATCGCCAGAGGCCGTTCTTCAGTCTTCGAGGTGCACTGTGGCCATGGCGATGGTTGTGCTGTGGGTGAGGGAGAGCGCTATGTGCCGCACTCCCATCCTTTCAGCAAGCTCCGCGGCACGGCCGCTGAGATGCAGAGTCGGGCGGCTTCCGGGCTGGCGCCGGACTTCGAGTTCCTGCCAGGTGACCCCATGCTGAATGCCTGTGCCAAGGGCCTTTGCGCCGGCTTCCTTAGCGGCGAACCTCGCGGCGAAGCTTTCTGCGGCATTTTTCTTGCGGCGGCAGTAGGCGATTTCAACAGGGGTGAAGATGCGGTGCAGGAAGCGATCCCCAAATCGGTCGATCGACGCGGCGACGCGATCGATTTCGATGATGTCGATACCCGTGCCGAGAAGCATGCAAGAAAGTTAAATGAATTTTCATTTCAGGCAAACCCGAGATTGCATAATGCAACGGATGGGCGAGCGTCAGATGGCCGACAGTGAAAAATCTTGAGTATCACGAAAGTACTATTGGCACCGCGTAATGCAAACGCGGGAAGAATCCGATCAACAAAACATGCGCGACGGAAACGATTCGGAAGGCTGGATGCTGCGACTGACCGCGCTCACTGCCGACGATCCGCAGCGTTTGCTCCGGTTTCTGACGGGAGTTTTGCTGGGCTGCGGCGGGTGGATTCTTACGCGCACCACTGAGGGCAGCGACCTGGCGGCGCTGGATTTTGAGTTCGCGCGTGCGTCGTGCGTTGAAATCTATGGGGCGCTCATTGCGTCCGGCCTCGAGCTGAGCCGCGATTCGCACCTGCGCATGGCCGAGCTTTGCCATTGCACACGGAATCTGATTGGCAGCAAGGCGTACGATGTCGCCCGCATCGACCTGGTGATCTACAGCAACAAGATCAGATGCTCCCGGGAGGGAGATGAGGCGTTGCGCATGGCGTCCTAGCCCGCTTCCACCAGCCCGTATCGGCGCTGCCAGGCCTCGCGCAGACGCGCCCATACGCGCTTCTTTTCTTCTGCGGAGGCTTCCGCATCCGGCTTTTCGACGAAGCGGGCGGCCTCTTCCTTTGCGACTTCGAGCATGGCCCGGTCGCGGATGATGTTGGCCACGCGGAAGTCGGGCAGGCCGGCTTGGCGGGTTCCGAAGAACTCTCCGGGGCCGCGAAGCTGGAGATCAAGCTCGGCGAGCTCGAAGCCATTCTGGGTGCGGACCATGGCGGCGAGGCGTTCCTCGCCTTGCTGCGAGAGCTTGCCGCCGGTCATGAGGATGCAGTAGGACTTTGCGGCACCGCGGCCGACGCGTCCGCGGAGTTGGTGAAGCTGGGCGAGACCGAAGCGCTCGGCGTGCTCGATAACCATGAGGCTGGCGTTGGGAACATCGACGCCGACTTCGATAACGGTGGTCGAAATCAGGACATCGATCTCGCCGCGCTGGAAGCGGCGCATAATGATCTCTTTTTCGTCAGAGTCGAGGCGACCGTGGAGGAGGCCGAGGCGCAGGCCGCTGAGATGCGTGGCGCGCAGGTTTTCGTACATCTCAGTTGCCGATTTGAGCGTGGGCTTCCCGAATAGCGAGACGTTTTTTTTCGATGAAGCGCTTTTTTTTGCGGCAGATTTCTTTGCAGATGGCTTCGCTGGCGGCTCTTCGGCGTCAGGCGGCGCGAAGTCCAGCTCTGGCTGATCGTCTTTCGGGCCTTCGATGACGGGGTAGACGATGTAGGCCTGATGCCCGCGCTTGACCTGATCGCGGAGGAGCTTCCATACCTCGTCGGCGCACTCGTCGGGGACTTGCTTTGTCACGATGGGGGTGCGGCCGGGCGGGAGCTCGTCGAGAACGCTCAGATCGAGGTCTCCGTAGAGCGAGAGCGCGAGTGTCCGCGGAATGGGTGTTGCGGTCATTACCAGGACGTCTGGTTCGGCGACGTTGGGCTTCTTCATCAGGCGGAAGCGCTGAAGAACTCCGAAGCGGTGTTGCTCGTCGACGACGACGAGGCCAAGTTTGGCGAAATCGACTTTTTCTTCAATGAGGGCGTGGGTTCCGATGACGAGGTCGGCTTCGCCGAGGAAGATGCGGCGGCGGGCGAGACGCTTCTGCTCTTCATCGAGCGAGCCGGTGAGCAGAACAGTGCGGTATTTGCGGGAGCTGCGCTCGAGCAGCTTGCGCACGGCGAGGGCGTGCTGTGTGGCGAGGATTTCCGTAGGCGCCATGAGTGCGGCTTGATAGCCGTTTTCGATGGCCACCAGCATGGCCTGCAGCGCGACGATGGTTTTGCCGGAGCCCACGTCTCCCTGCAGGAGACGGCGCATGGGCGATGGCTCGCGCATGTCGGCGACGATCTCGCCGAGCGAGCGCTTCTGCGCGGTGGTGGGATGGAAGGGGAGGATCTGCCGCAGGGCTTCGCGGACTTTGTCGTTGGTTTCGAAGGCCACGCCGGTCCGCTCCTTGAGCTTGCGGCGCTTCAGCTCGAGCCCGCATTCGAGGTAGAAGAGCTCTTCGAAGATGAGCCGACGGTGAGCGGCGGTTCCGGACGCCTGGAGTTGCGTCATGGGCGTGCCCGCGGGTGGATAGTGCACGGTGCGGAGAGCCTCTTCGCGGCTGGGCATGTGCAGGCGCTCGAGCAGCGCGGCGGGGAGGGTTTCGGGGATGTTGCCGCGCAATTCTTTAAGGAGCGAGTCGATGGTTCTTCGGATCCAGCGCGAGGCGAGGCGGCTTCCGCTGAGCGATTCATAGACGGGCGTAATGCGGCCAACTTCGAGCAGGCGGCTCTCGTCGTCGAGATCGTCGGGGAGGATCTCGAACTGCGGCTGGATCATCTTGAAGTTCTTCGTCGATCGCGAGGGCTCGACCTTGCCGTAGAGCGCGACCATCTGTCCCGCTTTGAATTTTCCATCGAGATAGGACCCGTGGAACCACATGCACTTCATCGTGGAGAGATTCTGGCCGACGGTCATTTCAAAGATGGGCATGCGGCGCGTGCGCAGCAGGACCGTGCCGCGAACTTCGGCGATGACACTGGCCATTTCGCCGGGGACCAATTCGGTAAGGGAGCGTGGATGGAGGCGGTCTTCGTAGCGGAAGGGGAGGTGAAAGAGCAGGTCTTCGACGGTCGCGATGCGCTTCTCGGCGAGAATCTTTGCGATCTGCGGACCAATGCCCTTGACGAACTGTACGGGAGTGTCGAGCTGTACCACCTAAAGATGCTAGCAGGGGACTGGCCGTCCAAGGCGTGTGCGCTGTCGACGTATGATCCGCGGTCAAATGTTGGATTCTATCTCGCTTTGCTTTGCGTGGCGCCGGAATTGCCGAGCTTGGAGCGAGAATCTCTCGTTGCCCTGATAGACTTTGGTTGAAATTGGCTGGAGTGATGCGGAATGTCCACCGTTGTTCGTCTGGATCGAATCTCTAAAATTTACGACAAGAAAATTGCGGTGAAGGAGTTGAGCCTGCAGATCGACTCCGGCGTGATGTTCGGGCTGCTGGGGCCGAATGGGGCGGGCAAGACTTCGAGCATTCGGATGATGATCGGCATTACGATGCCCGATGCGGGCGTGGTGAACCTTTTCGGAAAGCCGTTTACGCGTGAGAGCTTGAAGCGCGTGGGCTATCTGCCCGAGGAGCGTGGCCTCTACAAGAAGATGAAGGTGATGGAGCAGCTGGTCTTCATGGGTGAGCTGCGCGGTCTCGATGCCGCTGCCGCGAGGCGGCGTGCGCATGACTGGTGCGAACGGCTGCAGATTCTGGATGCGGTAGAAAAGAAGACGGAAGAGCTTTCGAAGGGGATGCAGCAGAAGATCCAGTTCATTGCGACGCTGCTGCACGATCCTGAGCTGATTATTATGGATGAGCCTTTTTCGGGGCTTGATCCGGTTAACGCATCGCTGTTGCAGGACACGCTCGTTGATTTGAAGAAAGCAGGCAAGGCGATTCTGTTCTCGACACATCGCATGGACCAGGTGGAGAAATTGTGCGACGCGATTTGCCTGATCAATGGCGGCGAAGCGGTGCTATCGGGCGGGATGCGGGAGATCAAGTCGCGGTATGAGCGCAATCGCGTGCTTCTGAATTACGAGGGCGATAGCTCGTTTTTGCGGCATCCGGCGATTGCCGAATATAAGGACTACGGCGGACAGGCGGAGATTGCGCTGAAGCCGCATGCCGACGCGCAGGGGCTTCTGCGCGAGGCCGCGCAGAAGGCAACCATCTATAAATTCGAGCTGATCGAGCCTTCGCTCGAGGAGATCTTCATCCGCACGGTAGGAGAAAAGGTCGATGCGTGACATTTTTCTGATTGCGAAGCGCGAATACCTGGAACAGGTGCGGGGCAAGGCGTTCAAGATCACGACGATTATGATTCCGCTTGTATTTGCGGGCTTGATCGCGCTGCTCTCCTTCTCCGGAAGGTATCTGGGAGCAGGCAAGCGGATGGTGGTGGCCGGGGCGGATCCGACGCTGGCCGCGAGTGTGCGCGATCAGCTGGTTGCGGACAAAGATACCCGGATGAACGTGAATGTGGTTGCGCCAGCGACGGAAAGCGACCGCGGGGGCCTCGTTTCGCAGGTGGGCCGGAACGAACTGGACGGATTTCTCTGGCTGCAATCGTCCCCGGATCGACGGGTGAAGGCTACGTATGAGTCGAGGCCGTCGGGCGACTTTTCGATTCAGGAGAAGCTGGACAGCGCCGTGAACGATGCGCTGCTCAAGCAGGGGATGCTGTCGCGAGGCGTGTCGGCGACGGACGCGGGCGCGATGATGAAGCGCATCGACGTGAGCACCATCCAGATCAGCAACGGCAAGGAAGTGGCGACGAGCCCGATGGCGACTTTCCTGGTGGCCGAAGTGATGGCGTTTCTGCTGACATTCACGCTCGTAATGTATGGCATGAACGTCGGCCGGTCGGTGATCCAGGAAAAGACATCGCGCATTTTCGAAGTTATGCTGTCGACGGTGAAAGCGAGCGACCTGCTGGCCGGGAAATTGATCGGCATCGGCGCGGTGGGACTGACGCAGATCGGCATCTGGGCGGCTGTAGGTTTGCTGTTTACGGGCTCGGCGCTGGCGACGCAGATTATGGCGGGCGGCTTCAGGGTGGACCTGTCGATCGCGGAAGTTGTTCTGTTCTGTGTGTACTACATTCTCGGCTACGCGCTCTACAGCACGATGTTCGCCGGTCTCGCGTCGACATGCGATACGGAACAGGAGCTGCAGCAATACACGCCGCTGGCGATTGTGCCGGTGTGGCTGAGCTTCGGAATGCTGCTCTTCATTGTCAACAATCCGCATTCGGTATGGACGATCCTGGTCTCGATCTTTCCGCTCTGCGCTCCGATCACCATGGTGTTTTCGATTGCCGCGGAGTTTCCTCCGATCTGGGAGATCGCGCTTTCGCTGGGGTTGATGGTGCTTTCGGTGCTGGGCATGCTGTGGTTCTCTTCGCGCATTTATCGCATCGGTATTCTGATGTACGGCAAGCGGGCTACGCTGCCGGAGATGATTCGGTGGATGCGCTACAGCTGACGGAATAGCGGTAGGGCGCGGCGTGCGTGTCGGTAGAATCGATTCGTGAGTTCTGGGAATCGGTTTTCGTTTGGGCAGCGGGTGGCTCTGGCGGTCGTTCCGCGATTGACGGCGCTGATGTTGGCCGGGATTGGCATGACTTTGCGCTTTGAGGTCATTGCCGAGGATGGCGTTGTTCCTGCGACGCCGCCCGCGAAGGGAATCTTCTGCTTCTGGCATCGCTGCACTTTGCCTTGTGGCTGGTACTTCCGCAAATTTCGCTGCTCGATTCTTATCAGCCAGAGCTTTGACGGCGAGCTGATCGCTCGAACTCTGGGCCTGCTTGGGTATAACAGTGTGCGTGGATCGAGCTCGCGCGGCGGGGCTGCGGGGCTCCTGGCCTTGCAGGGGGTGCTCGCGAGTGAACTGCCGGTGGTCTTTACTGCTGACGGACCGCGGGGGCCGATCTATCAGACGAAAATCGGGCCGGTTAAGCTGGCCCAGATGACAGGCGAGGAGATGGGCAGCTTTTATCTGCTTCCGGAACGGGCCTGGGTGATGCGGTCGTGGGATGAATTTCTGATTCCGAAGCCATTTTCGCGCGTGGCTGTGAGCTGGGCGCGCGCGGTTGCCGCGCCTGCTCCGGATGATTCGGCGGGGGTTCTTGAGTCGAAGCGCCAGGAGTTAAATGACGCTCTGGAGCGGGCGCGGCTGCGCGCCGAGAGCCACTTCGGCAAGTAAAATTAAGCCAGTGCTTGTTTCCGATTTCGATTACGAACTTCCCGAAGAATTGATTGCGCAGCAGCCGCCTGCTGAGCGCGCCGGTGCGCGGATGCTGGCGCTGGAGCGGACGAGCGGGCATTGGCAAGATCGCGCGTTTCAAGAATTCCCGGATATGCTGGGTGACGGCGATCTGCTGGTGCTAAATGACAGCAGGGTGATTCCGGCGCGACTCTTTGGTCGGCGTGCAGGGGGCCGGCGTGCGGCGGCGCATGGGCATGGCGAGGCTCCGACGGGGCGCATTGAAGTCTTCCTGACCCAGCAGGCGAGCGAGTGGGAGTGGGAGGCGCTGGCGCGTCCGGGGCGCAAGGTTCAGGTAGGCGAGCAGCTGGTGTTTGGCGAAGGCCAGTTGCGCGCCGAGGTGATTGCACGAGGGGAGTTCGGCGAGCGCACGCTACGCTTTGAGCCGGTTGCGGATTTCTTTCAGGCGCTCGATCGGCTAGGTCATATCCCGCTGCCGCCCTACATTCATAGAGCGGAAAAAGATACCGATACGGATACAGATCGCGAGCGTTACCAGACTGTCTATTCGCGAGACCGGGGATCGGTGGCTGCGCCTACGGCCGGACTGCACTTTACTCCGGAGGTGCTGGAGCGCATCCGCGCGCGCGGCGTGCGTATCGCTTACGTCACCCTGCATGTTGGCCTGGGAACCTTTCAGCCGGTGCGTGTGGAGCGGGTGGAAGAGATTCATCTTCACACGGAGCGATATACGCTTCCGGAAGCAACGGCGTATGAGCTAAACGCTGCGAAGAGAGAGAGCCGGCGCGTGGTGGCGGCGGGCACGACGACGGTTCGGACGCTGGAGCACTGCGCGCAGATCGCGCCCGATGGTTTTTTTGCGGCGCACTCTGGCAGGACGAATATTTTCATTTCTCCCGGATACAAATTTCGCGCGGTGCAGGCCCTGCTGACCAATTTTCACCTGCCGCAATCGACGCTGCTGATGCTGGTGAGCGCGTTTGGGGGAAAAGACCTGGTGCTGGCGGCATATCGGCACGCGGTTGACGAAAAATACCGATTCTTTTCGTACGGCGATTGCATGTTCCTGTTTTGAGCGGGGAGATTGCACGGGGCGAGGCGGTAAACTCTAACTCGATGTCCTCAACTGCCAAGCCGTCCGTCTTCCTACTCGATTCGATGTCATTCATCTTTCGCGCCTACCATGCCATGCAACGGCAGCGGCCCATGTCGACGCGTACCGGCGTGCCGACCGCGGCTACGTACGTCTTCGTGAACATGATCAATAAGCTGCGCAAAGATTTCTCGCCCGAGTATTTCGCCGCGGTATTCGATTTGAGCGGGCCGGTGTTTCGTGACGAGCAGGCGCGCACGATGAAATTGCGTAAGTTCAATGCCGCGACGCAGGCCTTTGAAGAAGTGGAATATGGCGGATACAAAGCCAATCGTACTGAGATGCCTCCCGACCTTGCGCAGCAGCTGCCTTACATTCGCAGGGCGCTGGAGGCGTTTCATATTCCGATTCTGCAAGCGGAGGGTTTTGAGGCGGATGATGTGATCGGCACGCTGGCCGCGCAGGCGGCGAAGGCCGGTCATCCTGTCTTTGTTGTTTCGAACGACAAAGACATGCTGCAACTGGTCACCGACCATGTGAAGGTGCTGAATCCTGCGAAAGACAACCTGGTGCTGGATCGTGAGAAGGTGATCGAGACGCTGGGCGTGCCTCCCGAACAGGTGATCGATGTGATGGCGCTGCGCGGCGACTCGATCGACAACATTCCCGGCGCGCCGGGAATTGGCGATAAGGGATCGGTGGAGCTGATCCAGCAGTTCGGCAGCGTGGAGGCTGCGCTGGAGCGGGCAAGCGAGGTGAAGGGAAAGCGATATCGCGAGTCGCTCGAGAACAATCGCGACACTGTTCTTTTGAGCAAGGAATTGGTGACGATTCATTGCGCGGTTCCTCTGGAGCTTGATCTGGAGCAGATGCGGACGCAGGCTCCGGATGCGAATGCCTGTCGCGCGTTATTTACAGAATTGGAATTCACTACGCTGCTGAAGGAGCTTGCGCCTTCGGAGGTGAAGCAGTCGTTCGAGCATGTTCTGGAGCCGGCTCCGGCGCAGATAGCTGAGTTTGTGCGGGCTGCACGTCGGGACGGCTTCGCTCTTGCGGTCAATACTTCGGAGCTTGAGGTTGCCGCGGAGCAGGTTTCGGAGCAGGAGACAGAGGCCATCGAAGAGCGCGAGCCGCGGTTCAAGACGATGTCACTGCTCGACCTGGTGGATGAGGCGGAGCAGAGCGAGACGCCGGCCGCGGAGGTGCATTACAAGGTTGCGGTCGCTGCCGATGCGGGTTCGGCGTTGCTGGTGCCACTCGAAGATTTGCGTTCCCTGCTCGAAGATGAGTCTGTATTGAAGCGCGTGCATGATCTTAAAGGCACGCTGCGAGTGCTGGCATCGCATGGAGTCACAATGCGTGGGGCTTACGACGACCTGATGCTGTATTCGTACCTGATCAATCCCACACACACCACGCATCGGTTGAGCGATGTGGCGGCGCGTTTCAGCGATTATCCGTTGAAGGAGGCTGGAGATCGCCAGCTAACCGAGTCGGCCCATGCGATCCAAACACTCACTCCTGTCCTGCGAGAGGATGTGGCAGCGCTGGAGGCGCAGGGCGTTTACGAAAGCATCGATATGCCGCTGGTTTCGGTGCTGCTGGAGATGGAACAGGCCGGGGTCCGCATCGATTCGGCGCTGCTGAACAAGATGGCCGATAAGCTTTCTTCGGAGATGCAGCGTGTTGGAGAGCAGATTTTTGCCGAGTCGGGGCATCGCTTCAACATCAACTCGCCGAAGCAGCTTGGCGATGTGCTGTTCAACAAAATGGGGCTGCCTAAGCCGCTCAAGTACGGCAAGGGCAAGGTGGTTTCGACTGCGCAGGATGTGCTGGAAGAGTTGGCGGTTCATAACGACGTGCCGCGCATGGTGCTTGAGTATCGGCAGCTGGCGAAGCTGAAATCGAATTACGTGGATTCGCTGCCGCTGCTTGCGGATCGCGAGGGGCGCGTGCATACGACCTTTAATCAGGTGGGTACGGCTACGGGAAGATTGTCTTCGACGAATCCGAATTTGCAGAATATTCCGATCCGCACGGAGCTCGGACGGGAGATTCGTGCGGCTTTCATTGCCGCGCCGGGCAACAAGCTTATCTCTGCCGACTATTCACAGATTGAGCTGCGGCTGATGGCGCATTTCTCGGATGATCCGCTGCTGGTTCATGCGTACCGCACGGGGCAGGACATTCATACGCTGACGGCTTCGGAGGTTTTCGGCGTGCCTGCCGAGCATATGAGCAAGGAGACGCGCAATCGGGCGAAGGCGGTGAATTTCGGCATCGTGTATGGCATTTCGCCGTTTGGGCTGGCAGCGCAGTTGAACATCGATCAGCACGAGGCGCGACTTTATATCGAGAGATATTTTGAGCGCTACCAGGGTGTTCGGACGTTTATCGATCGTTTGCTGGAGGATGTGCGGCGCGAGCAGAAGGTGCGAACGGTCTTTGGACGTGTGCGACCGATCCCGGATATTCAGAGCCGCAATGCCAACCTGCGCGGATTTGCAGAGCGGACCGCGGTGAACACTCCGCTACAGGGCACAGCGGCGGACCTGATTAAGCTGGCGATGATTCGAATTCAGAAGAAGCTGGCGGAGCGGAAGCTGGGAACACGCATGACGCTGCAGGTTCACGACGAACTGGTCTTTGACGCTCCTCCCGCCGAAGTGGATGAGGTGGCTCAGCTCGTGAAGAGCGAGATGGAGAGCGTGATTGAGCTGAAGGTCCCGCTGGTTGCTGAGGTGGGCGTTGGCGATAACTGGCGGGATATGGAGTAGCCGAGACGCGGGTCGCGGAGCGTGAGGGAATCTCCGATTAAGTGTGCTGGGAGTGCTGCAGGGGCTGAAGCCCGAAGGATGTTCATCTGGTTATGGCACGGCTGAAGCTGTGCCCTGATACAAAGCTCACTTCAGCAGGTCTCCTCATACAGGACTCGCCTGATCAGATAACGTGATACAGAAATGACTCGGTCGAAGGTCCCGATACAGAGCTAGCCCAGTCAGCACCTTCTTAACGGCTTCCTGCATGCAATTCTTTATGCGCCCAATTCGGTTCGAATTGCGTGGGCAATTGCTTCAGAGTGGTGCTGCATTGCCGCCTCGGATTCGGCTTCGATCATGACTCTTGCCAGTGGCTCGGTGCCTGAGTAGCGGACTACGACTCTGCCGTTCCCGTCGAGGTCGCTTTCCGCCGCGCGGATCGAGGTTGCGATGCTTTCGATCTCGAGCAGCGGCTTCTTCTCCTTTACGCGCACATTCACGATGACCTGGGGGAAGACCTTCAGATCTGCCGTGAGCTCGTGCAGTGGTTTTCCTGAACGGCGTACGAGATCGAGGATGACCAGCGCGGTCAGGAGCCCGTCTCCGGTGGTGGCAAGATGAGGGAAGAGGATGTGGCCGGATTGCTCGCCGCCCAGAGATGCCGCGTTGGCCTGCATCATTTCCAGCACATATTTGTCGCCTACCGGGGCGCGGAGCATTTGGATGTGGTCGCGCTTGAGCGCGGCCTCGAGGCCCATGTTGGACATGGTGGTGGCGACGACGGTGTCGTTGCGGAGCATGTGGCGCGATTTGAGATCGCGGGCGGCGAGTAGAAGAATTGCGTCTCCATTCACGACTCGGCCTTGCGCGTCGGCGAAGAGGGCGCGGTCGGCGTCGCCGTCGAAGGTGACGCCTATGTCGGATTGCGTGGCCTTGGTCTCGTCGGCGACGACGGCGGGATAGAGGGCTCCGCAGTTGGCGTTGATGTTGCGGCCGTTGGGCTGCGCATGGGTGAGCTGCACGGTTCCACCGAGGCGGGCGAAGAGCTCGGGGGCGATGACGGATGCGGCTCCGTTGGCGCAATCGATGACCAGCTTGAGATCGCCAAGGTTGAGCCCGGGCACGGCGGAGAGGAGAAATTCCTCGTATTCGGCGCGGAAGCGAGGATTGGGCGGAGGCGCACCGGGCATGGCCAGGTCGGAGGGCGAAAGCGATTCAAGCTGGCGAAAGATTTCTTCTTCGATGCGCAGCTCGACTTCGTCAGGTAATTTGTAACCGTCACCACCAAAAATCTTGATGCCATTGTCCTGCCAGGGATTGTGCGAGGCAGAGATGACGACTCCGGCGGAGAATTTATGTTGGCGTGCCAGGTAGGCGATGGCTGGAGTGGTGATGATGCCGGCGCTCTCGACAGTCGCGCCGCCCCTGGTGAGTCCATCGGTGAGTAGGCCAGCGATCCAGCCGCCGGACTCGCGGGTGTCCATGCCAAGGATCACCCGGGGTGCGCTTCCATTCATTTTCAGCTGGTGCGCGAGGGCGACGCCTACGGCGTAGATTGTTCTGGGGTCCAGCGGCGCTTCTCCGGCGACCGCACGAATGCCATCTGTTCCAAAAAGCTTTCTCATTCTGCGATTGATTCCTGTGAGGTTTGGGTGACGCGACTTTCGATGCTGCCCTGCGCCAGCCGCGTGTTCAAGATTTGCCCTAGCTGCGCGTCCGCGGCGTTGCGCAGCAGCTTGCCCTGCTGATCGTAGACAAGCGCGTAGCCGCGGCGCAGCACGCCGAGAGGTGAAAGCGACGAGAGATTTCTTTCCAGACTCTCCAGATGCGCGCGATGCCTGGATCTTGCCGCGCTCTGCGACTGAGTAAGACGGGAGGTAAGTGAGTCGAGGCGTTCGCGTGACAGCTTCAGGCGATGGCTTACATCGAGGCGTACGATGTTGGAGGCCGTCTGTTGCAGATGCTGTGCGGAAGTCTGCAACTGTCTGCGCAGCGACGTTTCCATGCGGAAGGAAAGCTCATCGACGCGTTGCTGACGGCGGTTGAGTCCATCGTGCAGACGGGCCAGCGCCGCGGGCGCGGAGAGCCGCGCGAACTGCTCGCGGGCCTGGATGAGCGCATAGCGAGCTGCGCGGTGCATCCGCAGGGAGAGGTGTTCGACCTGCTCTTCGATCCGGTGCTGGGCGGTAGTGATCAACTCGGCAGCGGCGGATGGGGTTGGAGCGCGGAGGTCGGCGACGAAATCCGCGATGGTGAAGTCGGTCTCGTGTCCGATGGCGGAGACAACGGGCAATTCGGACGCGGCGATGGCTCGGGCCAGGAATTCGGAGTTGAAGGGCGCGAGGTCTTCGAGGGATCCGCCGCCTCGGGCGATGACGATGACGTCGACCTCCTGCGAGCGGTTGAAATATGCGATTCCCGAGGCGACGTCCGCCGCGGCGGAGTCTCCCTGCACGAGCGCGGGATAGAGCAGGACTTGCAGGGCGGAGTGACGCCTGCCGGCGACATTCACAAAATCACGGATGACCGCCCCTGAAGGGGATGTGACGATGCCGATGCAGCGCGGGAAGGCTGGCAGCGGCCTCTTGCGTTCGGCATCGAAGAGCCCTTCGCGTTGCAACTGGCGCTTAACCTGCTCGAAGGCGAGCTGAAGCGAGCCGACGCCCATGACTTCGAGGTGTTCAGCGACAACCTGCACGGAGCCGCGCTGCTCGTAGACGGAGAGCTTTCCGCGCAGCAGGACGTGGAGGCCGTCCTCGGGGCGAAAGCGGAGGAGGGTGGCCTGTCTGCGAAACATGACGACGGAGAGCTGCGCAGACTCGTCTTTCAGCGTGAAGTAGAGGTGGCCGGATGCGGCGGGACGGAGATCGGAGATTTCACCCTCGATCCAGAGGTCGGAGAAGGAGCGCTCGACTTCAAGGCGGAGCTGCGCGGTGAGCTCGCTGACCTTCCAGACGTGACGCTGGGGCGTCTTTGGTTCTTCAAAGGTAAAGCCCAGCTGTCCGCGGTTCTCTTCGGACTTCTTTCCTAAGACATCCACGATATTTCAGTGTAAATGGGGAAAAGGGATTAGCGATTAGCCATTGGGGATTGGAGGGCTTTAGCGGCGGAAGCGGCTCAGGATGTTGAACAGGAGCGAGAGCAGGATGCTGAGGAGCAGAGAGGTCCCGAGGGGAAAGAAGATGGCCGTATTCTTGCGGCGCCAGGCTAGGTCTCCGGGCAACTGGCCGAGACGAATGCCGAAACGGTCGAGGATGTAGACCACGCCACCGGCGATAATCAGAAGCAGTCCGATTTTTACCAGCAGCCGAGCGAGGCCAGTCATCATCCATAGACTACCGAAGGCCGCGGTTGACGGGGTGCACCCGTAACTGTTTTGCTGCGGATAGTCGCTGTTGTGTGGACCGGGGGAGACGCTTTTGCACGTTCTATATTTCTGCGCCGGAATCGCATGTATCTTCATTGCTCTCTTCGATGCGTTCCAGACCATCATTCTGCCGCGGAGGGCTACGGGCCGCTTCCGAATTACCCGCTTGTATTTCGTGCTTACCTGGTGGCCGTGGGCGCGCGTGGCCGGTTGCATCCGCGACGCGCGCCGCCGTGAGACTGCTTTCAGCTACTATGGCCCTCTTTCGCTGATCCTGCTGATCGTCATCTGGGCTTTGGCGCTGCTTTTTGGCTTCGGGCTTCTCTATTATTCCCTGCGAATTCCGATCCAGGATCCTCTGAGCAGCCATCCGAATTTCTTTACGGATCTCTACCTGAGCGGCACGACGATTTTCACGCTGGGACTGGGTGACTTGACTCCGCATTCGCGCTGGGCGCGAGTTTTCGTGGTGCTGGAGTCGGGGATCGGACTTGGATTTCTGGCCATGATGATCGGATATTTCCCAGTCCTCTACGGCGCGTTTTCGAAGCGCGAGGCGAACATCTCGCTGCTGGACGCGCGTGCCGGCTCTCCACCAACGGCAGCGGAGTTGATGCGCCGGCATTCCTTCAGTGGAGGCAATGATGCGCTCAACATTCTGCTGATCGAGTGGGAGCGGTGGTCAGCGGAGCTTCTGGAGAGCCACATCTCGTATCCGCTGCTCTGTTATTTCCGCTCGCAGCACTCGAACCAGAGCTGGCTGGGCGCGCTTACGGCGGTGCTCGACGTGTGCGCGCTGATGATCGCGGGTGTTCAGGAGCATGCCGCGCGGCAGGCCCAACTCACGTTCGCGATCGCCAGGCACGCGCTGGTCGATATTGCGCAGATCTTCTCGCTACCCCCTGCCACGGATATGGAAGACCGGCTTCCACCGCAGCGCTTCGAGGCTCTATACGATATGCTCTGCCAGTCGGGGATCCGCGTGTGCAGGGATGGGGATTCGATGGAGCGTCTCAACAAGATGCGGAAGCTGTACGAGGGGTATTCGGTTGCGCTCAGCCGGTATCTGCGCATGCCTCTGCCCCCCTGGGTCGCCGACCATCCGCACAAGGACAACTGGCTGTCGGTGGCGCGGGTGCGCGCGGAAACCGAGGCGGCTCCGGTGAATGTCGGTCTGAATGTTGCTCCCATTGTGATTACGGACGAGGAGCACCATATTTTTTAGCAGGTGGTTAAAGTCCGGGTCGCTGAAGTTCGGTTGGCTTGAGCGCTGGTCGCGTCCTGCCGGTTTCGATTCGTTCCTGTATGAGTTAATTTTTTGATTGATCTTTGTTGACTATCTGGCTTTCCATCCGGTTCAGCCAGTCGGCGAATTCCTGCTGCTGTTGCTGGTTGATTCCGGCGTCCTGGGCCATCAGGACCTCGATCTTTGAGGCGAGTGCGCTGCCTTCGGGAAGGCCAAAGGTGCCCAGCACTCCGGCGAGTTTATGGGCGGCTGATTCTGCCTCTTTCCGCGTGATCCGGTCGAGCGAGCCCTCGGCGAGCCGTTCCTGTGCATTGCGCAGGGTCGCGATCCGCTCTGCGATGATGGAGCGGCTGCTCTTCCACATCACCTGCAGCATCGCCTCTATCTTCTGGGCGGTTGATTCCGGGTTTCCGCTCATCGGGGTCAGTCTTCCTTAGGGCGCTGGTCAAGCCAATTCAATGCGTGATGGTCCAAGGGGCAGTCGAGGTCAGGCCGGCCATCCAAGAGCGTCCGACATCTGCTGCGCGAGGGTCAGGGGATCGAAGGGCTTGAAGAGGATGGCGGCGACACCGAGCTCCGCGAAGCGCTTCTGGTCGGCTCCCTGGACTTTGGCGGTCAGCAGAATTACAGGGATCTTAGCCGTCTGTGGAATCTTCTGCAGCTCCTGAAAAGTGGTCGGTCCATCCATCCCCGGCATCATCACATCGAGCAGAATGGCATCGGGATTTTCATCCTGTGCCCGCTGGATGCCGTTGGTCCCGGAGTTTGCCGTTACTACGTCCCAGCCCGCCACCGTTTCGAGCGTCAGGGCTGCTACCTCGCGGATGTCGTCGTCATCATCGATGATGAGAATGCGCCGTTGCATGGAGAAGCTGTCCCTCAGTTTCCTGGAATTGTCCGCGCACCTTCGGCGTGGGCTTCAGGAGAACCATAACGGCGCAGCATGTTAAAAACAAGCGCTTCTACTTCCTGCGGCTGAACTTTGGCCTTGGTGAGGAACTCGGTGCGTCCGAGCTGAAGCTGTTCCTGCTCGGTTCCCGAGACTTCGCGCGCGGAATATACGACGAGGGGCAGGTGGCGAAGATCCTTCTGTGTGCGCAGCCAGGTTACGAGGTCGAGGCCGTGCCCGTCCGGGAGGGCCAGATCCAGAATGATCAGATCGGGCCGCACAGACTGGCAAAGCTCTTTTGCCCGGCGGAGGCGCGGAGCGTGATGAATGGCGATACCCGCGCGTTCGAAGGTAGCGACGATGACGCGGGCCAGGTCTTCGTCGTCTTCGACGAGCAGGACGGTAGCCTGCTCGCGGGTGCCCTTAAGCAGACGGGCCAGCTCGGTGAGCAGCAAAGTCTGATTGAGGGGCTTCTGCAGCCACGCGTCGGCAGCCACGGCTGCGGAGGGCTTATCAGACGCCGAGAGCAGGCTGAGGACGACGACGGGAATCTGCGCGGTGCGGGAATCCGCTTTGAGCGCCTCCAGCGTTTCGAGGCCATTGCGGGGATGGTTGGAGACGCCGAGGAGAATGGCTCCGAGCGAGGTGAAGGTGCGGGCCAGCTGCACGGCCTGCTCCCGGTTCTCGGCTTCGAGGATTCGATAATCCTGCCGGCGGAGGCTTTCCACGATGGCCTTGCGCGCCTCTGAATCGGGTTCACAAACGAGGACCGTCTCCTCGCGAGATGCGACCGGCGGAGCTGTTGAGCTTTCGGGTGCGGTGTCCAGGCGGCTGCGCTCGGGGAGAGCGACTCTGAAGGTGGATCCCTGGTCGGCATTGCGCTCCGCCCAGATGCGTCCGCCGTGCTGCTGAACGATGGTGCGGCAGATGGCGAGTCCGAGACCGGTTCCGCCCTTCTGGCGGGAGTCGGAGGCATCGACCTGGTGGAAGCGATCAAAGATGCTTTCCAGCTTATCCACCGGGATTCCGCGCCCGCGATCGATGACGCTGAGGCTTGCGCCTTCGCGCGAGCGCTCGACGAGGATGCGAATTGCAGAGTCCGGCGGGGAGAACTTGATGGCGTTGCTGAGCAGGTTGGTCAAGACCTGCATGATGCGGTCGGCGTCGGCTTCGACGGTGACGGATTCGGCTTCGACCTCCAGCTTAACTTTGGCTCCGTCCGCCATGGGCTGCATGGCATCGGCTACCTGGCGGGCGAGTTCGTTCACGGCGCAGGGGCGGAAGGCGAGTGGAGCGCGTCCGGATTGCATCCGCTCCAGATCCAGAATGTCATTGATGAGGCGCACGAGGCGATCGGAGTTGGAAACGGCAATGCGCAGGAGATTTGCCGCCTTGTCGCTCATCTCGCCAAGCATGCCATGGGAGAGAAGGCCGAGGGCTCCGCGGATCGACGTGAGGGGTGTGCGCAGCTCGTGGCTGACGGTCGAGATGAACTCGTCTTTCATGCGGTCGAGCGCATAACGCTGGCTGATATCGCGGAAGCTCAGCACACTGCCGACGACGACACCGTGCTCGACCATTGGCGTAACGGCAAACTCCACGGGAAAGCTGGTCCCATCCTTGCGATGAAAGACTTCCTGGCCGCCGGAGTTTTCGTGCAGAAGAAGCGCGCGGCGGACACGGCAGTTGTCGTCGCAGGCGTCCGGTGCCGCGTGGATGAGGCTGTGGATGGACTCCCCGACGAGGTCGGCGGGCGCAGCGCCCAACATCTCGGCGGCCGCGGGATTGACGAAGTCCACGCCGCCCTCGGGGTTCGCTCCGAAGATGCCGTCGGCGACGGAGTTCAGAATGAACTCCTTCTGGCGGTTCAGTTCCTGGACCTGGCCTTCCTGCGCGGAACGGGCCATGAACTGGCCGATGGATGCGCAGACGGTCTCGACGGAAGCCATGGTCTCGGGATCTTCGTGGAGGTGCTGACGGCTGAAAAATTCAATGACCGCGGTGACCTGGTTGAGCACGCGAACCGGGACCGCCCAGCCGGTCGTCAAGCCTTCGAGACGCGCCGCGTATTGCCGGTGAAAGACCGGTTCTTCGCGCAGATCCTCCACCCACCTGGGCGTTCCGAG
>Ga0210388_10001036_pt1 | contig 22133 bp, 16 predicted proteins | sample IncBWC19OmetaG_FD_155485 | JGI IMG/M metagenome (GOLD analysis project Ga0210388, IMG submission 155485) | Forest soil microbial communities from Barre Woods Harvard Forest LTER site, Petersham, Massachusetts, United States - Inc-BW-C-19-O ...
AACCCTCCCGTCGTACTACCGAGACGGGACCTCCGGTTGTGTGCGTCTATACACAGTGCAGGGTAGGTGTTCGCTATTACTACAGCATCCGCTCCTTCCGCTTCGGATACCTTCGCGCTAACTCCAATCATATTAACATTCGGTGAGAGCTTCACCCACAGCGGGCGCTTCGCCGCAGTCCGCGCGGCTCCCACGACGGCAGCTGTCAGGGAGAGGTCAGTACTATATTCGATGCCCCCGCGTTCCACGTTGGGGCAGGAGATGTTCAGTTCGTAGGCTGCCAGCCCCTCGGCGTCCTCCAGAACCCGTATCACCTCCACGTAGTCCGCGATAGTATGTCCGAAGACGTTGGCAATCACGGCAGTGTTGTAACGGCGCAACAGTGGCAGCTTCTCGGCGACGAACGCTCGCACCCCGATATTCTGCAGCCCGATGGCGTTCACCATCCCGCTAGACGTCTCGCAGATCCGGGGTGCCGCGGCACCTTCCATCGGTTGCGCGGATAGCCCCTTCACCACGAAACCGCCGAGGCGGTTCAAGTCCACCATATGGGCGAACTCCACTCCGTACGCAAAAGTGCCGCTCGCGGCGATGATGGGATTCTTTAGCGCAAGGCTACCAATACTGACGCGGAGGTCCACTGAAGCGGGCCGTTGAGGGCTGCGTGCCGGCGCCGACGAACTCATAACGCGCCCAGTCTAACACGCCGGTCAAGGTTTCGGGGCGGTGGGTCAGCTTCCGACTGCGCGACTTGTGACGAGCTATTCCTCGGTTGAGCACATAAAACAATGCAAGTAATCTAACGGTATCCGTTCTAAATCGCGGAACCTATAAACCACATGAACCTTAAATGGACCTTAACAGCAACTCTCATGTTTGCGTCCCTTGGTTTCGGGCAAAATTCGAGCGCGCAGCTCGAATCGCATCCTAACGTCAACGCTGCCTTTCCCGAGATTCATGACTGGAATACATTGCGAATCAGCCTAAGCCGCACCGGCTGCTACGGTAAGTGTCCAACCTATGACGTCGAAATCCACGGTGATGGAACCGTCTTGTATGACGGCAAGTTCAATGTCGCTGCCAAGGGGAAACACACGGCAAAAATCTCCCACGCGTCATTGGTGGAGCTCGTGGATTTCTTCCGTAAAGCGAACTACTTCTCGCTCAGCGACCGCTATGTGTCTGGTATTACCGACTATCCGGCGTACGAGACCTCCATCTCCTTTGACGGCGTGTCCAAATCCGTCTTGGACTACGCAGGACAGAGAGTCGGAATGCCAGCAACTGTCTTGGATGTGGAGGCTGCGATCGACCGACTCTCAGGAGCCTCCAAATGGGTCGGACGCAAAAGAGGCGATTAACTCAAAAGGTTTAGAGCTTTCTTTCTGCGACTAGCTATGAGCTCGAATCGGTCCCATCCGAATTCTGACGGTATTCCGTCGCTGCTAACTTTCGCCTGTCTGTGCTAGGATGATGCGCCAGATGCGCGTCGTAGAAAAAAGACAGCTCCTCTCCGCGGAAGAAATCAGCCGCACGCTTCAGCGTTTAGCCCATGAAATCGTGGAAAAAAGTGGCGGAACCAAAGACCTCGCGCTGATCGGCGTCCGTCGCCGCGGCGTTCCTCTCTCCGAGCGCCTCGCGAAAACTGTCAAAGATTTCTCCGGCGTGGAGATTCCAGTCGGTACCATAGACATCACGCTCTACCGCGACGATCTTTCCACCGTCGGCCCGCAACCCGTAGTGCACTCAAACGAAATCAATTTCAACGTGGATAATCGCGACCTGGTCATCGTGGACGACGTGCTCTACACCGGCCGCACCATTCGCGCCGCCATGAACGGTCTCTTCGACCTGGGCCGCCCCAAACGCATTCGCCTCTGCGTGCTGATTGACCGCGGCCATCGCGAAATGCCCATCGAGGCCACGTTCATCGGCAATTCAGTCCAGACCAGCGACACTGAAATCGTGGAAGTACACCTGAAAGAAATTGACGGAGATGAACGCGTCGTGCTCGTGGATCGCGTTCCCTGAACCCTGGCAATCCTCGCGGAGGCCGGAAACAACCGTAACTAAAGGGAAAAAGTGCTGCAGCGCCTGGAACACCTGCTCGGAATCGAAGACCTCACCCGCGAACAAATTTCTTTTATTCTCGATCAGGCCAAGCCTTTCCAGGAATTTCAGCGCCATCCCCTGAAAAAATTAGCCACCCTGCGCGGCAAGACCGTAGCCATCGCCTTCTTCGAAAACTCCACACGCACGCGCATCAGCTTCGCCACCGCCGCCGCCCGCCTTGGCGCGGATACCATGAACCTGCAGGCCGAAGCTTCCAGCCTGAAGAAAGGCGAATCGCTGCTGGACACCGTGCGCACGCTCGAAGCCATGCGCCCAGACGGCCTCGTCATCCGCCACAGCTCATCTGGCGCGCCGGAATTTGTTGCGGAGCGCCTCGGCGTGCCCGTCATCAACGCCGGAGACGGCACGCACGAACATCCCACGCAAGCGCTGCTCGACGCGCTCACCATCCGCGACCGCAAGGGCCAACTCGAAGGTTGGAACCTCACCATTCTCGGCGACGTGCTGCACAGCCGCGTCGCCCGCTCCAATATTCATCTGCTCAGTAAATTTGGAGTACGCACCACACTGTGCGGTCCGGCGATGTGGGTGCCGCGCGAGCTGGAAACTCTTGCACCCAACGTGCGCCGCGTCACGCGCATTGAAGAAGCGCTCGACGGCGCGGACGTGATCATCGCCCTGCGCGTGCAAACCGAGCGCCTGCACGAACCCGCGCTCGCGGCCGAGGAATACATCCTGCGCTATCAACTCACGCCGCAGCGCCTGAAGCTCGCGCGGCCCGGCGCCCTGGTGCTGCATCCCGGACCAATGATTCGCGGCCTGGAAATTGACGACGCCGTCGCCGACAGCCCGCAATCCTGCGTCCTCGAACAAGTCACCAACGGCCTCGCCATCCGTATGGCCCTGCTCTACCATCTCGTCGGCGGCGCGGCAGTAGAACCACCGCCGGCCAAAGTTCCCGACAAGGCCCAATGAGACCCAATCATGCCAACCACTAACGACCGCCTGCTCCTAATTAAAAATGGCCGCCTGCTCGATCCCGCGAGCAATACCGACGCCCGGCACGACGTGCTGCTGCACGGCCCGCGCGTAGTCCGTGTCGGACCCGACCTCACATCATCCGACGCCGAAGTTTTCGACGCCACTGACATGATCGTCGCGCCCGGCTTCATTGATCTGCACTGCCATCTGCGCGAGCCCGGCCAGGAAATGTCCGAAACCATCGAAACCGGCACGCGCTCAGCCGCTCGCGGCGGATTCACAGCCGTCTGCTGCATGCCGAATACGCAACCGGTGAACGACAATGCTTCCGTCACGCGCTCCATCGTTGATCGCGCCGCCGCTGCTGGTGCCGTGCGCGTCTGGCCGATTGGCGCGGCATCAGTCGGCAGCAAAGGGGAAGCCCTCGCCGAAATCGCCGCGATGAAAGATGCTGGAATCGTTGCTGTCAGTGACGACGGCAAGCCCGTCGCCACCGCGCGCATGATGCGCCAGGTGATGGACTACTGCAACTCGCTCGATCTACCGGTGATTGACCACTGCGAAGATCCCTCGCTCTTCGCCGGTGGCGTGATGCGCGAAGGCCCGCGCTCCATCCGCCTCGGCCTGAAAGGCATTCCCGCGGAATCCGAATCCATCTGCGCCGGACGCGACGTCGAGCTTGCCATTCTCACGCGCTCCCGCCTGCACATCGCCCACATGTCCACCAACGGCGCGTTGGAATATGTGCGCCACGCCAAAAAGCAGGGCATGCGCGTCACCTGCGAAGTCACGCCGCATCACTTCACGCTGTGCGACGAAGACGTCCGCTACGACACGAACTACAAAATGAATCCGCCACTGGCCTCGCGCGCAGATCGTACCGCGCTGATTGCCGGCCTCGCCGACGGCACCGTGGACGCCATCGCCACCGACCACGCCCCGCATCATCCTGCCAGCAAAGACGTGGAATTCGATCGCGCGCCGTTCGGCATCATTGGATTCGAAACCGCGCTCGCCCTCACGCTCGGCGAGCTCGTGCACACCGGAAAAATTTCGCTTCCGCGCCTGGTGGAGCTTTTCACCACCGGCCCCGCGCGCGTCCTGGGCATCGAACAAAAAATCGCCGTGGGCGGCGCTGCAGACATCACCATTTTTTCGCCCGATCTCGCCTGGACGTACCACGCGTCCGAATCCCCCAGCAAATCGCGCAATTCCCCCTTCAACGGCCGCACCTTCCGCGGCGCCCCAGTAGCCACAATCGTAGCCGGCCAGATCGTCTATTGCCGCGAACTCGGCGCAACGGCGTAGAAGCGTTCCCATGAATGCCTGATTCGGAAGAGCGGGGCTTTAGCCCCTGAAGCCGGGACTTTCGATCGTTCCAACTTTTTTGTGAAAGAACCTGCGGTAGTTCGAGCGAGGATGCTAAAACGCAGCAGCGTTATCTCTGAAATTGAACAGTGAGGACCATGTGCGTCGCCGTAGGCTTCCCGTCCATGAGCGCCGGTTCGAATATCCATAGCGCCACGGCTCGTTCGGCCTCATGCTGCAGCACGCGCGGACCAGACAGCGCTTTCGTGGACCGCAAGTTACCCTTCTCATCAATCAACGCGTCCACCGTAACCACGCCGTCCGTGTCCAGCCCCTTCGCCCATTTTGGAATGGCGGGGGGAGGCTGCGCCACAATTCTTGGCGGAATCGTTTCTCCGCTGTTCGGCCCTTTCGTGTGGTGATGTTTCGGCTGCCCCGAAGCATCCAGTTCAGCCTCAGGCGCGCTCTCGCGCACTTGCAGCTTGGGTGCGACCGAAGCTATGGCTGGCGCCGCGCCCGCGCTCGAAGGCACGCCCGAAGGTACGGAAGAAGCGGTAGCATTATTCGTATTCGCAGCACTCGTCGCAAGTGCGCCAGTCTGCTGCTGAATCTTCTGCGCCGCTTGCGCAGGAGTCGCTCCCGAATTGTTGCCATGCGCGGGAGCTTCGATCTCGCCATTCGAATTGCTCGGCGTTGCCGGCGACTGCGCCTTCGCGTCTTGTTTTGCTTGAGCCAGAGCCGCCGCCACCGCTTGCTTGTTGCTGCGAGTCTTAACGCGGTGCGAGTGCCACGCCATTCCGAGCAACACCACAAGCAAGAACGACGCGGCGATTCCCGCCTCAATCGCGCCCTTCCCGTACGTAAATCTGTGCAGCCGGTGAGCCACCGGCCGCAGCATTGCAATCAGCTTCGCTTTACTGCCACGCTCGCCGTCATTTTCGTTTTCGACGTGCGCGCCCGCCTCGCCTTGCTCCGCCCCATCTTTGGATATCGCGTTGAATTCAGACTCTTTTGCTTCTGCAGGCGCGGCTTCGCGCTTCGGTTTTCGTTTGGGGTCTTTGGCAATCAGTGCGGCCAGCAACTCCGCGTCCTTCGTGTCGTTTTGCGCCGCTTCTTCCTCAGTCTCCGGCGGCTCTTCCATCATTTCGGTCAGCCGTGCGGCGCGCTCCACCGCAGCCGCTTCCGCAGACTCAGCAGTTTGCGCCGAAACCGCAGGAGCCACTTCACCCGTCGGCGCGCTGCTCTGCGCAACCGGCGCCGCATCCGGGGTAGGGTCGGATACCCCCAGCACTTTTTCTTGCGCCTCAACCGGTTTCGACGCAGGAGCCGCAGCCGTAATCACTGGAGCCGCCGCCGCCGGCTCTTGCATCACCGGAGCATCCCAAAAATTTGGGTCGCGCGTCGTGAATTCCAGGTCCACGTAACCCGACTCGGCCACCTGCCTCCACTCCAATACCTTGCACAGAATTTCTCTTCCGGTGCGCTCGTTGCGCAGAAAAACACACTGCCCCTGCGTCACTTTCGAGCTCAGATTCACCACCGCGCCGTTCCCGAAGACGATGGTCGTCTTGGTCGTCTCCGTAAATATCTGGCGCTGCTCCGATCCCTCGACGTGCTTCGCCCCTTGAATCGTCACCGGGACTTCCAGCACCGTCGCTTGATCGCGTCCGGCGGAATCAGCCATTACTCTTCACACCATTGATTGGAATTTGCTGCATTGCCGCTGTGCCCCCCGGCATTGAATCGCAGCCGTTGTCCGCGCGGATGTGCGCGCGCCGGTCCCACATCGCCCGGCGGCTCCGTTGCGGTTCGGCTGTATCCATAATCTTGACGTCCGCGGGCGTCCGCCGCAATAGCCGGGTAGTACCAATTGCCCTATTACTACCGTCGCAGCCGCAACTTACAGGCTTTTCGTTTCATAAGTGCACTCAATCCATGTATCAATTCGACACCAAGCTCCCGCTCTCGCTGTATGAACCGCACAAACTTGCCGGTCTCACCACTTTCTTGCCCTGTCTTCATCGGCCTCGCGTGCATCCGAATCACCCGTGAAATCCCGTATCGCGCCATCCGTGCGCCACGCGTCGCGCCTCGCGCACGTCGTTCCGAAGGAAATTTGTATCGAACATTGCTTTGACAAGAAGATAACTGCGACGTAGTCTCGCACCGTAACAATCTATAGCTCGACGGTCAGCATCTGTTCGGGAGGGCCACGATGAGAAACCAGCTCTTCGCTCGAACGTTTTGTCTCGCGCTGATAATGGCTTGCGGCTCGGGCTGCGGAAATGTTGCCGCGAATTCCGCGCAACAAAACGATCCCGCGCAGGCCCCGCAGCAAGCGCAAGCGGCGCAACTCGCGCAAGTCTTCACGCTGGCCACGTCCAGCCCGGCAACTTATTCCACGGCCAGCGGCGCGCTCGTACCGATGCCGTCCACATCCTTGACGTTCTCTGCCCAGGCGCCCGGCCTTGCGACGATCTCATTCAGCGCGCGCGGCACGGTTGAGCCTTCGGGCAGCCAGATCATCCCCATTGTGTTCATCGAGTGCCACATTGACGGTCAACCTTGCCAGCCCGATACCAACACCGTCGAATTTCTCTACCCGCAATTCTGTTGCGACACGCGTTCGTTTCATTGGGTCGCGCAGCCCATCTCTGCGGGCTCGCACACCGTCGAAATCCTCTGGGGCATGGGCAATCCAACTTCCGCCGTCGTCACCAACCGCTCGCTGATCGTGGAAACGGCCGCGACTCCTTAGAATTTACGCGAGTGAAAAGTTATCCTGCCTCTTTCTGCCGGGCCGCTGCGGCCTACAACGCAGCCGGCGGCGCGCTCCGGCAAACCGCCTGTGATACATTCTTCGCCATAAGAAAATCATTCTGAGGATCTGCAGAGATGGAAACTCGCAAGACACTTTCGAACTGTATATTTCATTTCATCATCCTCGCAGTTCTGTTGGCCCGCGCAGCCTCCGCCATCGCCCAGAAATCGGCGGCCACCTCGCCATCCACCGCATCCTCGCCTGAATCTCGCACCGCGCACGCGCTCGATCTCGCTCGCACCGATCCGCTCAACCTTTATGCATTCTTAGTTCGCATGCCCAAGGGCGCAGACCTGCACAACCACCTCAGCGGCGCGGTTTACGCCGAATCCTGGATCCGTGCCGCCGCCGAAGACAATCTCTGCGTGGACCTCGTTACTCACTCTTTTTTTCAATCGCGCTCCATGACGGACAGCCTGCCGGCGCAGCCAGTCTGCGGCGACGGCAATATCCCTGCGGCTCACGCCTTCACCGATCAGCACCTCTACGACGCGCTCATTGACGCATTCTCGATGCGCAGTTTCGTCCCCAGCACTGGCCTCAGCGGCCACGATCATTTCTTCGATGCATTCGCGAAATTCCACGGCGTTTCGCACACTCATGTCGGCGAATTCTTGGACGAAGTCGCCGCGCGCGCCGCTACGCAGAACGAGCAATATCTTGAGCTAATGGAAACTCCGCCGTTCGAGCGCACCGCAGCCATCGCCAAAGAACTCGGCTGGCGCGCCAACCTCGGTTTCGGTGAATTTCGCGATCAGCTGCTCGCAAAAGGTTTGCGCGACGACGTTGCCGTAACGCGCACCTATTTCGACGAAGCCGAATCCGTCCGCCGCCAGGCCGAGCGCTGCGACCAGCCCAGTCCCGCCCCCTCGTGCGCCGTGCAGCTTCGTTACATCTACCAGGTTCTGCGCGGTTTTCCGCCCGAGCAGGTCTTCGCGCAAACTCTGCTCGGTTTCGAGGTTGCCTCGGCGGATCCGCGCGTCGTCGGCATCAATCTCGTGATGCCCGAAGATGGCTACGTCTCGATGTCCAACTACACGTTGCAAATGCGTATGGTCGGCTACCTGCACGGTGTGTACCCTAAAGTTCACATCACTCTGCACGCCGGTGAACTCGCTCCCGGCCTCGTTACGTACGATGGACTTTCCTTTCACGTGCGCCAGGCGGTCGAAATTGCTCACGCCGAACGTATCGGCCACGGCGTGGACATCATGTTCGAGGATCGGCCCTACGAACTACTGAAGGAAATGGCGGCGAAACACGTGATGGTGGAAATCAATCTCAGCAGCAACGATCTGATTCTAGGCATCAGCGGCAAGAATCATCCGTTCCCGATTTATCGCAAATTCGGCGTGCCGGTCGCGCTCTCCACAGACGACGAAGGCGTCTCGCGCATTGACCTGACCCACGAATATGTCCGCGCGGTGGAAACCTACGCCCTCACCTACTCGGATCTGAAGCAAATGGTCCGCACCGGCCTCGAGCACGATTTCCTCTCCGGCCCCAGCCTTTGGCGCGAACCGGATGTCTTCACTCGCCCCGTGACCCCGTGCTCCAGCGAATTTCTCGGCGCTGAAAAACCCTCAGCCGCCTGCGCCGCCTTCCTCAAGTCCAGCGAAAAAGCTCAGCAACAATGGGAACTAGAGCGCCGCTTTCGCGCCTTCGAATCCACCAACTGACTACCGTGGCACAGTCACTCTTGGCAACGCCTGCACAGTTCGAACCTCAACCGCCAGCGAAGCTTACGGCGTCGAACTGCTCGGAGAACGGAACACAAACGCGACGATCACATTCGCGCTCAATTTCTTTTCGTTCATCGTCGCTGGATTCACTGTCCACGTTTTCACCGCAGCGATTGCCGCCTCGGTCAGGGACGGCACCGATCGAATCGGCGTCACCTCTTTCACTTGGCTGAATTTGTTTATCACCAGATCGAGCACCACGGTCCCCGTCGCGACGCTGTTTGCAGGATAGACGGCATAAAACGCCTGAGCCATCTGCGGAGTCTGATATCCGGAGGGAATAGGTGGCGCAGTCAGCGTCAATTCCGGCAGCGGCAAATTCTGGCTTTGCAGAGCGCCGGGATTGAAGATTACTTGAACACTGATTATGGACGGAACTGCGACTCCGTCGAGCTTGCCGGGCGAGAAGGTCCAGGTATTTACGGCGTTAATCGCTCCTGCGGCCAGGCCGGAGATGCCGCGCACCATCTGCACGTTCTCAACCTGACCTGTCTCGCTCACAGTCACACCGAGTGACACGACCCCGGACGCGATGTTGTCAATCGGATAGGGAATGTCGCTCGCCGCGGTGACGTCCGGTGGCACAAAATGCGCGCCGGCCGAAACTTTGTTTCCTGTTGCCGCGAATCCAGCGCATACCAGCAACAGCACGGCCAGCAGCAATTTTGTATTCTGTCTCATACACCCCTCCTGCACCGCAACCATGAATGCATTTCGCTTCCACCGGGCATTTCTGCAACTCTCTTGCGCGCGATTGCCTAGCCAAGCAGAGTCGAGAAGTCCGGCATTTGGCGCTTATCCTAGGTTGAGCCGGAAGGGAAGTCAACGAATCCAGAATGTTCGCAGTCAACGGCTGCAGAACACCACGGATTCGAAGATCGATTCAACGGAAACTACGCTGCGCCGCAGATCTAACGCGTGGCAGTTTGCTGAAGTGCTCATCCCGCGTCGCGAACCTTACTCCGTACGCCAAGGTGAGCGCTCCGGCCAATGCCGTAACGCCTCCGTTGCCCAGGCGGTAGTCTTATCCGTGTGGCACGTCGTGCAGGGATTCGGAATCTTATACTCGTCAGTCATCGCGGGTGTGATGAACGCGAACGTATGCGCTCGCACCTTCACGTCCGAAATGGTCGTCTCGATTTTCGGCATATGGCAGGCGATACAACTGCTCCCGGCAGATCCTTTTTTGTGATGCGTGTGCTCTTCCAGTGTTCCAGTGCGGGGGCCATTTAACGAAAGCGGGCCATGACAATCCAGACAGAGTTGGTCCGCGGGCTTTCGCAATTGCGCGTAGTTGTCCGTGCCGTGCGCATCGTGGCAACTGAAGCAGGTCACGCCGCGCCGGTACATCACGCTCTGCACAAAATCATTGCCTTGCATGCGGTTCTTATGTGCGGTGCCGTCGGGGTAGTGCGTGAACGTCAACTCGCCCAGCTTGTGTCCTTCCAGCTGCCAGAAATCTTGCAGTTGTGAACCCACGCGATATCCCACGGGCCAGTCGTAGTATTTGCCTTCAATCGGATTCGTCAGCGGCCGTCCCTGCGAATGGCACTGAATGCAGCTGTCGCTCGCCTGCACGTAATCGAAGCGCGCCGGATTCAGAATGTTCCCGCGCGACGGATGCTCCACGTGCTCGCTTCCCGGCCCGTGGCATTTCTCGCATCCCACGTTCCACTCCGCCACCTGTTTCGTGTGGATGTCGTAATCCACCGAATGGCATCCATCGCAGGTGGGACCTGTTGGTCGCTGCATATTGTCCGGCGGGTAGAACGGCTCCCACCAGTCTGTGCCTTTCGCCACGAAATAAGGCCGCCACACACGATGCGTCACGTCCCACTGCGCGGGTTCCGGATAGTAATCGTCGCCCCTTTTCGTGAAGTAGCGCTGCTTCCACACACTCCCGTAAACCAGCGCCACATCATCCTTCGTAAACTTGGCGACGGTATTTGTCGCAACGTCTGGAATAATCGCGTCGGGATGTTCGCGCGGATCGCGTACCACATTCGCCATCGGCGTCTTACGCCAGTGTTCGTAGATTTGCGCGTGGCACTTCGCGCACGATTGCGAGCCGGTGTAATGCGCCGACTGCGTTGTGGACGCCTGCTGTTGTTGCTCTCGTTTGCTTAGTTGCCTCAGGCTGCGGATAAACAGGACCAGCTTCCAACTGTCATCGCTCTGCTCGTCGTGCGGTTTCGCCCACCCCGGCATTCCCGTCAGCCGCACCCCGTTCCGAATGATGTAGCGGATTTCTCCGTCGGTCAGGTTCTGCGTTTGCGGCAAACGCAAGTCAGGCGCCTTAGGATATAGGTTGCGGCCGTCCTGGGTTTCGCCCGAGCCGTCCGGTCCATGGCACACGGCGCAGCGGTCCACGAAACTTTCATGCGCTTCTTGCAGAACTTGTGGCGTAGCTTCAAATGGATTGGTTTCCAGGCGCGCTTTTCGCGGAATGGCGAGGTTGCGCGCCGTACGTGCCACGACCGTCTCGAGATAGGACGGCACGCCTGCAGTGCTAAAACCGCGCGAGACCAGCCGCGCTGCGTAAAAACCGGCCGCGATTAGCACCACTCCGCCAATCAGGAGAGTTGCTTTCCAGGCGTTCATCATTCGCATTACAACGCAGCTCTTGCGAGAACGCAAATCCGCAGACATGCCCGTCGAAAGCGGAATTAGAGTTGCCGGATGGACTTGAAGCTTCTAATGCGCGGTAGGTTCTGCTGCGGGATGCATGCCGTGCTGCGGCACTTCGTGAACTCCGCGCAGCGGCTGCTCCTGATGAAATCTGAAGAGTTGATTCAGCGGCCCTGCGCCTTTGCCGATCGCGTAGGATTTCTCGATCGCCTTGGTCACGTAAGCCTTCGCCAGGATCACGGCTTCGCGCAGCTGCAACCCGCTCGCCAGTTGCGCCAGAATCGCCGACGAAAATGTGCAGCCCGAGCCGTGCGTATTCGGACTCTTCACGTGGTCGCCACCGAACGTTTCCACTTCCGTGCCGATGCACAGCACATCCGTCGGTTTTTCCAGATGCCCGCCGGTCACCACCACGGCCTGCGCGCCCATTTCCACTAGCTTCAGCCCCGCCACCTTCATCCCGGCGACGTCCTTCACTTCCAGGCCCGTCAAAAATTCTGCCTCGGGCACGTTCGGAGTGATTACGCTCACGCGCTTCAGCAATTCGTCGCGTACGAATTTCAACCCTGAAGTATCCAGCAATTCCGCATTGCCCGCCGTCGGACGAAACACCGGATCCAGCACCACGTGCGCGAATTTGTGCTTGTCCAGAAATTCCGTCACCACAGAAGCGTTGGCGCGATTCGCAAGCATTCCAATTTTCACGCCCGCGATCTCGATGTCTTCCACTAACGTATCCAGCTGCGCGCGCAGCGTCGCCGATGGCGTCGCGTGTACTGACACAACTCCCTGCGTGGACTGCACCGTGAGCGCAGTTACTGCCGCCACGCCGTAACAATTGTGCGCCGCGAAAGTTTTCAGGTCGGCCGCTGTGCCCGCGCCGCAGGAAGGATCAAACCCTGCTATCGTCAGCAGGATGGGTGGTGCGTGGCTCGTGTGTCCGTTGTGACTACTCAATTGCGAGTGCCCTCCGCGTGAGGCCGCTGCAGACAACTACGCCGGCGCTGCCATTTTTCGCATTGGCGCACCGGCTACGGAAAATGTACGCGTGTTCTCGTATATCGCGCAAGAACAATATTTGAAAATTACCACGCAGGTTCGACGGACGAAAAAACCGGCGAAAATAAACGAGGGAAAAATTAGTGAAATCTTAACCGCGCGCCAACGTCACGGGAAAAGTCCGCGCACCAGCGTGGCGTCCGCGACGCGCCCCACCGCCAGCACGTACGCTCCGGTGCGGAGATGCGCGCGATGTTTCCGCGCCATCTCGTGCACCTCGTGAAACGCGCGCCGCATCACCAGATCCAGCTTCGCGTTCACTTCTGCTTCCGACCAGAAGAAGCTCTGTAGGTCCTGCACCCATTCGAAGTAGCTCACCGTCACGCCGCCGGCATTCGCCAGCACATCCGGAATCACCAGCGTGCCCTTGCGCGCCAGCACTTCATCCGCATGAGGAGTAGTTGGCCCGTTCGCTGCTTCCGCAACGATTTTCGCCTTGATCTGATCCGCATTATTCAATGTGATGGAATTTTCCAAAGCCGCCGGCACCAGGATGTCACACTTCATAGTCAACAAATCATCGTTCGAAATCCGGGAAGTGCCCGGCATGCCCACCACGGTCCCAGACCGCTCTTTGTAACGCATGGCCTTCAGCGGATCGATGCCCCGCGAATTAAAAACTCCCCCGCGCGAATCGCTGATCGCGACTACGCGCGCTTTTTTCTCAGAAAATAATTTCGCGGCAATCGAACCTGCGTTCCCGAATCCCTGAATCGCCACGCTCGCTCCGCGCAAGGATATTTTTTTCACCTTGCACGCTTCTTCCACGGCGATCACGCAACCGCGCGCCGTCGCCTCATTGCGCCCTTCCGATCCGCCGATCGAAATCGGCTTCCCGGTCACCACTCCTAGCGTCGAATGTCCCTTGGTCATGGAATATGTATCCATGATCCACGCCATCGTCTGCGAATCTGTGTACACATCCGGCGCGGGAATATCCTGCTCTGGCCCGATGATCGGCAGAATTTCCGCCGCGAAGCGCCGCGTCATGCGCTCCAGCTCGGATTTGCTCATCCGCTTCGGATCGCAGATCACTCCGCCCTTCGCCCCGCCATACGGAATGTTCACCGTCGCGGTTTTCCACGTCATCCACATCGCCAGCGCTTTCACTTCGTCTAGCGTCACCGCCGGATGATAGCGAATGCCGCCCTTCGCCGGCCCGCGCGCCACGTTGTGCTGCACGCGAAAGCCGGTGAACACCTTAATCTGCCCGTTGTCCATCTTCGTCGGGATGGAAACTTCCAACACGCGCTTGGGCGTGCGCAAAATCTGGCGCATTCCCGGATCGAGTTTCAGATACTCGGCCGCGATATCGAACTGGATTTGCGAGATGCGGTAAGGATTCAGGTCCTCCCGTGGTGCGATGCGCGGGATAGGCTGAGTGCTAGCGGGTTTGGCAACGGTTGCCATTCGATGTTCCTTCCTGACGTGGCGAGCAACTACACGATAAGGGCCGTAAGTCTTGCGCGAGTCGAAGTTTAGTCAAGCCGTACAGGATGTCAATGGAAACCAATGGGACCGCAGTAAATGTCCGTGTCCGTGTTCATTGCAATTCGTTCGCGTAGCAGCCGCACGCCCACCCGTAAGCATATGTCCAGTAAGTACTTATACCTATACACATTCCCGCGTGCGGCGTGTATTTTCGCCGTTCCTAAGGCCAGAGAAATCGCCCCAGAACCCCGTTGACCCCGTCAGACCAACAAGTTACGCTGCGTTCACTACAGCGCAGCCGCGCGGTGCAATCAGGCATACCCATCCCGCGGCGCAATCCGGAATCCCTTCGCGCGCGTATCTATAGGAGAAGCATTTACTTGGTGACGGCGGAGAAGCGAGCGGAGTTGAAGGCTACGGACGCGTCGCTCATAGACCGGATCGTTCAGCGTGACGAGTCAGCGCTCGCGGCGCTATACGACCGTTACGCCGGGATGCTTTCGTCCGTCTTGAACCGGATTTTACGCGACACGCAGGCCGCCGAGGAAATTCTGCAGGATATTTTCTATCAGTTGTGGCGCAATGCTGGGCAATTTGATTCGTCGCGCGGCTCGCTTTCCGGTTGGCTGCTGGTGATTGCCCGCAATCGCGCCATCTCGCGTTTGCGGCGGCACAATCCCGCCAGCGGCGACGAGCTCAGCGAAAACACGGTCGTGGTTGCCTCGAATCTGGAAAGCTCAGTCGCGCAGCAGCAATTGATGACCAGAGTAAAAAGCGCGCTGGACAATCTGCCGAAAGAACAGCGCGCCGCGATCGAGCTGGCCTACTTCGAAGGACTGACGCACAGTGAGATCGCGCAGCGCACCGGCGACCCACTCGGCACCGTGAAAACGCGCTTGCGCTCGGCGGTAGAAACTCTGAAACGGGATCTGCATTCATGAGCAGCGAACATCCAACTCGGGCGGAAGATTTCGATCTCTACGCGCTAGGCGCGCTGGACGACGCCGAACGCAAGGAGTTCGAATCGCACGTAGCTTCCTGCGCGGACTGCGCCGAGAAACTCGCCGCCGCGCGCGGGCGCATCGCGATACTGGCGTTCGCCGCGCCGCCCGTGGCTCCATCGCCTGGGGTGAAGGAAACACTCATGCGCCAGGTGATCGCGTCGGCCGAAGGTCCCGGCGGCAGTGCCGCGCGTGTGCATCCCGAGCACGTTGCGGACGGGGGAGTGTTCGCGCGGTGGTGGGCTGTGCTGCTGCCGGTTGCGGGCGCGTTCGCGCTTGCGACGGTTCTGCTGTGGCTGCACAACGAGCAGCTCGATCGGCAGCTCGCTGATCTGCGCAACACGGTCGAGCAGCAGAAGCAGGAACTTGCTGAAACACGTCACCAGGCTGATCTGATTGCCGCGCGCGAGACGCTTGTGGTTCCGCTGTGGTCGCAGAAAGGCATGCCCGATGTGCACGGCGAAGGGCATGCGCGGGTGCTTTATAATTCGAAGGAAGGAATGATGACTTACGACGGCTGGCTGCCATCAGCGCCGGCGGATAAAAGTTATCAGTTGTGGCTTGTGCCGATGAGTGGCGCGCCGATCAGCGCCGGAGTTTTCAATCCGAAGAACGGCGAGATGAGCCACATGATGATGAAGCTTCCGGCGGGCGTCACTGCAAAAGCGTTTGCGGTTTCGCTCGAACCTGCTGGCGGAATGCCGCAGCCCACGGGCCCCATGATCCTCGTCGGGCCAACTAGCTAATCTGCTGATCCGCTAATCCGACGCGCCGGCGAAACCAGCTAGTCCACCGCACACGAAGGCCCGCACACGAAATTCCGCGCGCGAAACTCCGCACGAGAAAACATTCAGGTTTTCGCCGCGCCGGGAATTAAATCCACGCCCATGTAACTCCGCAGCGCTTCTGGAATCACGATCGAGCCATCGCGCGCTGAAAATTTTCCAGCAGGGCGATCCATGTGCGGCCCACTGCTAGCCCCGAGCCGTTCAGCGTATGGACGAATTCTGATTTTTTCCCGCCGGGAGGCTTAAAACGAATACCGGAGCGGCGCGCCTGGAACGCTTCGGTATTCGAGCAGGAAGAAATTTCCATGAATTCCCCCGCGGAGGGCAGCCACACTTCGATGTCGTAGGTTTTCGCCGACGCGAATCCCATGTCCGCGGTGGACAGCAGCATTACGCGATAATGCAGTCCAAGGCGCTGCAAAATGGCTTCGGCGTTCGCTACCAGCGCCTCCAGCTCGTCGTAGCTTTGTTCGGGGCGCGTGAATTTGAACATTTCCACTTTTTGAAATTGGTGCTGGCGCTTCAGGCCGCGCGTGTCGCGTCCTGCGGCGCCGGCTTCGGAGCGGAAGCAGGCCGTCCAGGCGCACACTTTGATCGGCAGAGCGTCGGGTTCGAGCGTGGTGTCGCGATACAGGCTGGTCAATTCCACTTCGGAGGTCGGCGTCAGCCACAGGTCGGTGCCTTCCAGGTGAAACATGTCTGCCGCGAATTTCGGCAGCTGGCCCACACCGGTGAGCGAAGCGGTGTTCACCAGAAAGGGCGGCAGAATTTCGGTGTAGCCGTGCTCGCGTGTGTGCACGTCCAGGAAAAAATTGGCGAGCGCGCGTTCCAGCCGCGCGCCCAGGCCTTTGTACACGGCGAAGCGCGAGCCCGCGATTTTGATCGCGGCGTCAAAATCCAGAATTCCGGCGCCTTCGCCCAGTTCCCAGTGCGGTTTCGGCTTGAAATCGAATTGGGGCGGCGCGCCCCAGCGGCGCACTTCGACGTTGTCCGCTGCGGATTTTCCCACCGGCACGCTCGTGTGCGGAATATTGGGCACGGTCAGCAGGAATTGCTTCAGCTGCTCGTCGAGCACCGTGATGGTTTCGTCGTCGCGTTTGATTTTGTCGGAGACCTGCTTCATCAAGGCCAGCAGCGAGGTGCAGTCTTCGCCGCACTTCTTCATGCGCGCGATTTCTTCGTTGGCTTTGTTGCGCTCGGCTTTCAGCCGCTCCGCGGAAGTGATCACCATGCGCCGGTCGGTATCGAGCGAGCGAAAGGGCGCAAGGTCGAGCGTGGCGCCGCGGTCCCGCGCCATCTTCTCGATCACATCCAGATGTTCCCGCACGTATCCCAAGTCCAGCATAGGTTCAGCAGAATACATGAATCCGTTGCGAAGTGAAAAGCGGGGACCAGCTAGCGGAGTCGGTTAAATGTCAAGCAACTACAGACGAGGATCGACAGGCTCGCTCTCAAGCGCGAGCACGCCGAACACGCATTCGTGAACCCTGCGAAGCGGCTCCTGTCGCACGAATCGTTCCAGCGCCTCAATTCCCAGTGCAAATTCGCGAAGTGCGAGCGAGCGTTTGGCCCCAACCGCGCGGTTTCGCAGACGCTCCAAGTTTTCAGGCAACAAATATTCGGGACCGTAGATAATTCTCAAATACTCGCGTCCTCGGCACTTCACGGCAGGCTGAACGAGACCCCGACGCCCGCGTACAATAAAGTCGAATGGTTTCAGCACCATCCCTTCACCGCCGCCACCGGTCAACTCCTCCCACCACCGGGTAGCTTCATCAACGCTCGCTGCGTCAGTTACGTCTACCTGCCGGTGAGTCGTCGCCATCAACAATCCGTCGCTGGCTGCGCAAACCTCCGCAAGCTTTTCCATGTGCCACACGTGATCACACTGGATGTGAACTTGGCCTTCGGTTGCCAGCAAATGAAAGGGCGCGAGCTTCAAATCCTTCACCGAGTGCACCGGCCAGCAGTAGCGGCGGTACGAATCTACATAGAGATTCACAGCTTCAAGCCGGTGTTTGTATCGCTCGATTAGCGGTACAGCGTCGCCATTTTTCGACGCGGCCTGCTCTAATGCCCCGACCGTCGCTGCGAGCGACGCCTGCGCTGCCGCGCCCACTGCCGCGTACTGTTGGCGCAGCAATTCCTGTGCCTTAGCTGACCACGGCATCACTTCCGCATCGAGGCAAACCCAATCCGTTTGGAATTGATCCCAAAAATCGGCCGCGCCCAAAGCCGAATGCACTATTCCCAGGAATTCCTTTTCGATCTTTGCGTCTTCGAAAAATCGCCTCCCTGTGCGCGTATAGCAGATTCCGATACCGTCGTCGACGACGCCGAAACGGCGTCGCGCTGTATCTTCACTCCGGCACACAATCACGACGGCGCGCGAACCCATGTGTTTTTCTTCGCAAACCACGCGCGGCACACCTTCCCGTCGGAAGTAAGCGAACGCCTCGCCCGGGTGCTCAAGGAGACCTTGCTGGGTCGTGGTCTCCGTGGGGGCCATGGTCGGCGGCAAGTAAATCAGCCATTTCGGATTCGCTGCGAATCGGCTCATAACTTCGAGAGCGGCCAGTCCATTCTCTTCGCGAACCGTCACATTGTGATGCAGCCGGGTTGTAACAATTCGTTTGCCGATGACGTCGTCAATGTCCAGAAGATCGTCGTGCACCTGTTGCGACGTCAGCGGGGAACCGGACTCCACTGCCGCGACAAGAGGCCTCACAGGATGTGCATAGGTCGCGCGCGCGACAACCGACACCAGTTCCTTTTCCGGATAGCGCAGCGCCGTCAGGCTTCCGCCGAATACACAGCCGGTATCAATGTTGATTGTTCGGTTCAGCCAGTCCGCCTCGGGCACGGGCGTATGGCCGTATACCACCATCGCTTGGCCCCGGTATTCTGCGGCCCAGTTATAGCGCACGTGTAGCCCGAATTCGTCTGTCTCGCCCGTGGTCTCCCCGTAGAGCGCAAAATCGCGAACCTTCCCCGAACCGCGGCCCTGCATCTCTTCTTTCATCCCCGCGTGGGCGACCACAAGTTTCCCGTCGTCCAAAACATAGTGGCTAACCCGCGCATCAATGAATTCGGAGACTTGGGAACGAAATTCAGGAGAGCATTTCTCAAGTTGCTCTAGCGAATCCGCGAGCCCGTGCGTGATCTGCACGTCTTTTCCCCGGAGTTTGCGCATGAGCTTGATGTCGTGGTTACCCGGAACGCAGAGCGCCGTTTCGGCTTCAATCATGCTCATTACCAGCGCCAGTACTTCCGGAATCCTCGGCCCACGATCCACCAAGTCTCCCAGAAAGACGGCCTTCCGCCCCTCCGGCGGTTTCACAGAGTAGCTAGGACCTCCCTGGCCGTTCGAGCGATTTTCGACGGAGTACCCAAGCCGCGTCAGCAGATCGACAAGTTCATCAAAGCAGCCGTGGACATCGCCAATAACGTCGAAAGGGCCGTGTTCGCTCTTCAGGTTGTTCCACAGCGGCTGTCGCTCGATTTCTGCCGCATCAACCTCCTCCGGCGAATGCAGCACGTGGACGCGGCGAAAACCCTCGCGTTCCAGGTTCCTCAGACAGCGTCTCAATTGCTGAGACTGCTGGCGCACTACGTGTGGTCCGAAAGTCCGATCAGGCCGATTCCGGTTTCGCTCGTGGCAAAGCTTTTCCGGCAGATCAAATACAATCGCCACAGGAATGCAATGATACTGCCGAGCCAGCGCAATGATCGGCTTGCGCGCTTCGGCCTGCACGTTCGTAGCGTCGATGACAACCAACTTGCCTGCCGCCAGCCGTTTCGACGCTATAAAATAGAGAACATCGAACGCATCGTTCGTGGCCGCCTGGCTGTTTTCAGCATCGGATACCAAGCCACGGCAGAAATCGGACGAAAGCGTTTCCGTCGGCCGAAAATGCTTCCGCGCGAAACTCGACTTGCCAGATCCAGAGGGTCCGACCAGGGCGACCACCGCTAGCTCAGGAATCGTCAGTTTCATTGGCGAGTGAAAACGCTCATCTGCGTCGGACTCCCCGCGTGCGGGTCATCAGGCCCGATCGGCAAGAAACGCGCCGCATAGCCAAACCGCGCTGCGATGGTGTTCGCCCACGACTGAAATTCCGCGCGTGTCCATTCGAAGCGGTGATCCTTATGTCGCATTTTTCCGGCGGGCAGCGTTTCGAATTTCACGTTGTACTCCACGTTTGGTGTCGTCACCACAATGGTCTGCGGGCGCGCGAATTCGAAAAGCACTCGTTCAAACGCAGCCAGCCGCGGCGGGTCCTGGTGCTCAATCACTTCCACCACCGTCGCGGCATCGTATCCGGCCAGGCGCTTGTCCCGGTAAGTTAGCGAACCATGAATCAGGCGAATTCGCTCCTTCTGCATCGTTGGCAAGTCCTCCAGACGAAGTCTTCGCGCTGCAATCTCCAGCGCGCGATGCGATACGTCCATGCCAATGATTTCTGCAAAGGCCTTATCGTTCAGAAGCTCCCGCAGCAGCCGGCCCTCACCGCACCCGAGGTCCAGAACGCGCTTCGCGCCGCTGCCACGTAGTGCTGCCATTACTGCTCCAGTGCGCTGTTCCGCCAGACTGATCGGCTTTTCAATCGCTTCCTCTTCGCGCGCGTTAATTTCGGCCACTTCATCCGCCGCCGGCTCTTCCTCATCCATCAGGCGACTTAGAGCCTCACGGGCAAGCTGCTTCCGGTGCTTCAAGTAACGACTTGTAATCAGTTCGCGCTCGGGATGTTCGCGCAGCCAGCCCTCGCCGTGACGTAGCAGTTTTTCTACTTCCGCGTCGCCAACCCAGTAGTGCTTGTCGTCATCCAGGACCGGAATCAGCACGTAAAGATGCGTCAGCAATTCGCTCAATCGAACGGTGCTCTTGAGCGTCACCGTGAAATATGGGCTCTCTCCCCACTCCGGAAATTTTTCGTCGAGCAGATGCCGCTTGGCGGTGACTTCATAGCCTAACGGTTCGAACAAGCGGCGCAACAAGTCCTCACCACCGCGGCAAGGCAGTACGGTTATTCCTACCTCAAGCGCCAGCGGCGTGTCGGCCAGTTCCTGCCGCTCCTTGCTCTTGCCCGTTAGCGCAGTGCCGAACGTGCGCGCGATCGCGACGCTCAAGAAGGACGACGCGGCGTACGGCCGGTCATTGACATATTGCTCCAGCGCATGCGATTCGCCGCTCGGTCCACGCCGATTCCGTACGAGCCCGATCGAATCGATATCCAGAACGAGCGCGACTGTGCAGCGGTCGGGCGCGGTCTCCGGATAGAAGACGTACGCTTTTCCAAAGACCTGTTCGAAGGAATGGAAACGATAAGGGCTCTTATAAAGCAGATAACCCAGGTCCGTCGCAGGCTCGTGCGTTGTTGTGATCGTAAGTAACATATTGTTTCGACAAACCTATTCTCGCAGCACAGCCGGCTTTAATCCAATAGCCTTAAGCAGATCGCCCTTTCCGGAATGCTCGAACGGGCGATTCGCAAGGTATTTCGCGCGCGTTTTCGAGTTGCGCGCGCCCGACCCCACGGCGATCCGGTGCCGCGAAGTTCTGCTGCACCATTACCCCTTGCGTTACCGTAACGACTATGTTAGCATGAGTCGGGCGCTTGTTCCGTCCAGGCGAGGGAGATACATGGTGCATGCTGCTCGCGCTTCAAAGACTTGCGCGCCCTACCCTCGCTTGTATAGTCTGCAGACTTGCCGAAGAGAGGATCGCACCGTCTTTCCCACTCATCGCTCGTCACTTTTCATCACTGAATACCGCCAATTTCTAATCGGTAGTGCCACGATTAAAAACGCCCGCAACTCCCATGAAAACATCGCGATAACTTTTTCTAATCGGTCCAAAAGAGCATGTTTCAAAACCCGTTTTTCACGTCACCGGGCACGAATCCGCTCCCAAAATTCGCAGCTTCGTGTGGCACTCATCGCAAATTGCACACCCCCAACCAGGCGCACTCACTCACCGGCCTCTCCATTTTTAATCGCTAGTGAAGCAAATATTAAAAATCAGCGGAACTTGCTCAAACCAAACGAGAAACGATTTTCTAATCGCTACTTTTTCGCCCTATTTGCTGGGTTTTCGCGTGGGGATAGATGCGGGGTTTGTGTGGCGTTCAGCTTCCAGACGATTTGGCGCATTATGGCGGTCCACATGGTGGCGTCGCGGGTGGGGAGATTTAGGCGGCGGACGAGGCGGCGGATGCGATCGTCGGCGTCGGCTACTGTGCGGCGATCGAGGAAGCCGCTGGAGCTGAGGGCTTCGGTGAGGATGGCGGTGAAGCGTTCG
>Ga0210388_10001038_pt1 | contig 22089 bp, 23 predicted proteins | sample IncBWC19OmetaG_FD_155485 | JGI IMG/M metagenome (GOLD analysis project Ga0210388, IMG submission 155485) | Forest soil microbial communities from Barre Woods Harvard Forest LTER site, Petersham, Massachusetts, United States - Inc-BW-C-19-O ...
TCGTGTTCGTGCACGGCCTGGGTGGCTCGCACCTGAACTGGTGCCGGCTCGGACCGCACCTGGCCTCGGGCCGCCGCGCGGTCGCGCTGGACCTGCACGGGTTCGGCCTGACCCCCGGCCTGCGCGCCAACTCCACCGTCCAGGCCAACACGCGCCTTCTGGACCGCTGGATACAAACGGTCGTCGGCGAGCCGGTAATCCTGGTCGGCAACTCCATGGGCGGCTTGATCTCCATCCTCGAAACCACGGCCAACCCGAACCTGATACAAGGCCTAGTGCTCATCGACCCTGCCCTCCCGCTCCCGCCGCAGAAACCCGACTGGCAGGTCAGCGGGCAGTTCCTGCTCTACGCCATACCGGGCCTGGGCGAATTCGCAGTCGCCAAGCTGATGGCGAGCGTCTCGCCGGAAAAAGCCGTCCAGCAGCTCGTCCAGCTCTGCTTCGCCGACCCGTCGCGAGCCGACCCCGAGCTGAACCAGGCCGAGGTCGCGCTCAGCACCAAGCGCCACCCAGCCACGCCCGCCCAGGCGACGGCGCGGGCCCGGATCTTCCTGGCTGCGGCCCGGTCCCTGCTCCGGGTCCTCAGCCGGCGCCAACGTCTCGCCAAGATGATGGCTGGGATCGACGTCCCGGTCCTGCTCATCGGCGGCGAGGACGATCGGCTGGTGCCGGTGGCGGCCATGCGCCTGGCCGCGGCCCGCAATCCGCGCTGGGAGTCCGTTATCCTCGCCGGAGTCGGGCATACGCCGATGCTTGAGGTCCCCGACGACACCAGCGCCGTGATCCGCGACTGGCTGGATCGCCATTTCAAAAACTAAGCAGGAGAATCCGGGACATGCAGCAACTGACCGGACTTGACGCCTCCTTCCTCGCGCTCGAGACGACCAGCTCCACCGGCCACGTCGGCGGGCTGTCCGTGCTGGACCCGAAAGAAGCGCCCAAGCCGCTGACCCTGGCCCGGCTGACCGAGGTCCTGACCCAGCGCCTCCCGCTCATACCGGTCCTGCGCCGCAAGCTGCTGAACGTCCCGTTCGGCCTCGACCAGCCGTACTGGATCGACGATCCGGACTTCGACATCGAGTACCACGTCCGCGAGCTCGCGCTGCCCCGGCCCGGATCAGACGCCCAGCTGACCGAACAGGTCAGCCGGCTCCATGCCCGGCCCCTCGATCGCAGCCGCCCGTTGTGGGAGATCTACCTGATCACCGGGCTGGCCCATCGTCGCGCCGCGGTCTACACCAAGATCCACCACGCGGCGATCGACGGCGCGTCCGGCGCCGAGCTCCTCACCGTTCTGCTCGACATGAGCCCGGCCGGCCGCGAACTGCCGCCGGCCAAGCCCTGGCACCCGGAAAAGGCCCCGAGCTGGCCCGAGCTGGCGGCCAGGGCGGCCGCGAAAGCGGCGTGGCGCCCGGTCGAGACCGTCCGCATCACCAACGAGCTGGTCAAGGTGCTGCCCACCCTGGCCCCGGTGGTGAGCACGGTGGTCGGCGGCATGCTGGGCCTGAACCGCGGCGACGGCGAGGTCATCGCCACCATGCCGGGACGCCCCCCCGCGACGCCGTTCAACAAGCCGATCACCCAGCATCGCCGCTTCGCGTTCCGCAGCGTGGACCTCAACACGGTCAAACAGATAAAGAACGCCTTCGGCGTCTCGGTCAACGACGTGGTGATGGCCATGTGCGCGGGCGCGCTGCGGCGCTGGCTGGCCGACCGCGAGGCGCTGCCGTCCCAGCCGCTCATCGCGATGATCCCGGTCTCGGTTCGCGACCCGGGCAGCAAGGGGGCGCTGGGCAACAAGGTGTCGGCCATGCTGGCCGCGCTGCCCACCAACGTCGACGATCCCGGCCTGCGGCTGGAGATCGTGCATCAGGCGACCAGGATCGCCAAGGCCCAGCAGGCGGCGGTCCCGCAGGGCCTGGTCGACCAGATCAGCGACTTCACCCCGCCGGCCCTGACCGCGCGGGCCGCCCGCGTCGTATTCGCCACCGGCGTGCTGCACCGGCTGCCGCCGTTCAACCTGACCATCTCCAACGTCCCCGGCCCGAACGTCCCGGTGTACCTGTGCGGGGCCAAGCTGATCGCGCACTACCCGGTGTCGGTGGTCACCGACGGTCAGGGCCTGAACATCACCCTGGTCGGCTACCTGGGCCAGCTGCACTTCGGCCTGGTGGCCTGCCGTGAGCTGGTCCCGGACATCGACGTGCTGGCCGGGTACCTGGTCGACGAGCTGGTCCTGCTGGCCGAAGCCGCCGAGATGCGCACGGGAACCTGATGACCGACGTCCAAGCCGTCCTCCCGCAAGGCACCCAGCCGCCCGCCATGGTTCCCGGGCCCATTTTCGCTGCGGCCGTGGACACCTTCGTGGCCGGGCAGCGCCTGGACATGCGGTCGCTCGCCCGGCGCATCGGGGTGGCCCGCGCCACCTTGTACCGCCGGGTCGGCAACCGTGAGCAGCTGTTGGACCAGGTGCTATGGTGGCGGGCTCGCCGCCTGCTCGCCGACCAGGTGCGGGCCAGCGCCGACCTGACCGGGACGGAGCGGCTCACCGCGGTGATCGGCGGCGTGCTGTGCGCGATCGGCGCCGACCGCCCGGTGCGGATGTTCCTGGAGTCCGACCCGGAGACCGCGCTGCGCCTGCTGACCGGGCCCCGCAGCACCGTGCACCAGGGCATGGCGGACGCGCTGGAGAACCTCATCGACCTCGAACGCGGCCGCGGCGCGTTCGACGCCCGCGTGGACACTCCCACGCTAGCCTTCGCCATCGTCCGGGTCAGCGAGGGATTCCTCTACTCCGACGTGATCGCCGACCGCGCCCCCGACATCGGCCGCGCCGTCACCGTCATCGAGGCCCTGATCCACGGACTGGACCTGATGGACCGGACCCCAGTGACGTCTTAGCTACCGTCTAGGGCCAGGATCAGCTTGCCGGTATTCGCCCCCTCGAACAGCTTCAGCAGCGTCTCGGGAAAGTCCTCCACGCCGCCGGTCACTACGGTCTCGCGCGCGACGAGCCGCCCGGCCTGGTACCAGCCGGCCAGCTCGGCCATGGCCTCGGGATATCGGTCGGCGAAGTCGAACACCAGGAAGCCGGTCATGGACGCCCGCGCCACCAGCAGCATCATGTAGTTGGCCGGGCCGCGCACCTGGGTCTCGTTGTATTGCGAGATCGCGCCGCAGATGACGATCCTGGCCTCGCGCGCGATGCAGGTCAGGACGTCATCGAGGATCTCACCGCCCACGTTGTCGAAGTACACGTCGACCCCACCCGGCGCAAGCTCGCGCAACGTCCGGCGCAGGTGCGGCAGCCGGTAGTCGATCGCCTCGTCGAACCCGAACTCCTCGGTCACCAGCCGGCATTTCTCCTGTCCGCCGGCGATCCCGATGACCTGGCAGCCCTTGATCTTGGCGATCTGCCCGGCCACGCTGCCCACCGCGCCCGCCGCGCCCGACACGACCACCGTGTCGCCTTCCTTGAGCCGCCCGGTGTCCAGCAGGCCGAAGTAGGCGGTCAGCCCGGTCATCCCCAGCACGCCGAGGTACGCCGTGGGCTCGGCCAGTGACAGGTCGAGCTTGAGCACGCCCCGGCCGTCGGAGGTGGCGTACTCCTGCACGCCGAACGTCCCGTAGACGTAGTCGCCGACCGCGAATCCGGGGTGCTGGGAGGCGGTGACCCGGCCGATCCCGCCGGCCCGCATGACGGCGCCGATCTCGACCGGGGGGACGTAGGAGGCGCCCGCGTTCATCCAGCCCCGCATGGCCGGGTCGATGGACAGGTGCGAGATCTCCGTGACGAACTCCCCGGGACCCGGGTCCGGCACGGCCTCGTTCGTGAATTGCCAGTCGGCGAGCCGGGGAAGCCCGGACGGGCGGGCGGCCAGGCGGACCTGACGGTTGGTCTGTGACATAAAGACAAATTATGCCGAACGGACCGTGGTAATCGCCATGTCCGAAATCCGCCAGCTAAGCATCGCTGGCGCCCATAGCTTCTAGGTATGAGCATTTACCAGACCCAAAGCAGCCCGCTGGGCGAATTGCTCCTAGTAGGTGAAGAGACCGAGGCGGGAGTGGCGCTGACGTCGGTGTCCCTCCCCGGCCAGCGCAACGCGCCGGACATCGGGGCCGACTGGCAGCGCGCGCCCGGAGCGTTCGCCCTGGTCACCCGGCAGCTCGAAGAGTACTTCGCCAGCGAGCGGACCCATTTCGACCTGGACCTGGCCCCAAGCGGCACCCCGTTCCAGCAGCGCATCTGGCAGTCCCTGGACTCCGTCCGGTACGGCACCACGATCACCTACGGCGAGCTCGCCGCCCAGCTCGGCGTCCCGCGAGACCGGATCGTGGCCCTGGGCGCCGCGGTCGGCGCCAACCCGCTGCTGATCGTCCGCCCGTGCCACCGAGTGATCGGCGCAGACGGCACCATGCGAGGCTACGCCGGGGGAGTGGAGCGCAAGCAGTGGCTCCTGGTTCATGAGGGCGCCCTGCAGCCGATGCTGGAGCCCCTGCTAGCCGCGGACCTGTCATGACCACCGCGACCATCGCCGGCCCGCCGCGGCAGCTACTCGCCGCGGCGGACTGGCCGGCGATCAGTGCCGACCTCGACGCTGGCGGCTGTGCCGTCACGCTCCGGCTCCTCACCCCGGCGCAGTGCCGGGACCTGGCCGGCCTGTACGACCGGCCGGAGCTGTTCCGGTCCACCATCGACATGGCCCGGCACCGGTTCGGCTCCGGCCAGTACCAGTACTTCACCCACGACCTGCCCGAAACGGTCCGCGCGCTGCGCGAGGCGTTCTACCCGCACCTGCTCACCATCGCCCGGAGCTGGGCGGTCCGGCTCGGCCGGCCCGCCCCGTGGCCGGACACCCTGGAGGAGTGGCTGGATATGTGCCACCGGGCCGGGCAGGTCAAGAGCGCGCAGATCCTGCTGCGCTACCAGGCTGGGGACTGGAACGCCCTGCACCGCGACCTGTTCGGCGACCTGGTCTTCCCGCTCCAGGTCGTCATCGGCCTGGACGAGCACGGCACCGACTACGCCGGCGGTGAGTTCCTGCTCGTCGAGCAGCGGCCCCGGGCCCAGTCCCGCGGCACCGCCACCGTGCTGCCCCAGGGCCACGGCCTGATCTTCACCACCCGCGACCGCCCGGTGCGCAGCGCCCGGGGCTGGTCCGCCGCCCCGGTCCGCCACGGCGTGAGCACGGTCCGCTCCGGCCGCCGCCACGCCCTGGGCCTGGTCTTCCACGACGCCTAGCCGACGCCGGAGTGTTATCGCTCCTGTTCGGTGGGGCGGATCAGCATCTCGTTGATCGTGACATGCCGCGGCCGGGTAACGATGTAGGTGATCGCGTCGGCGATGTCTGCGGCCTCCATCCGCTGCCCGAACTGATTCCGGATGCTCTCGAGCACCTCGGGCCGGTTGTGGCTGGCCAGTTCCGTCGCGGTCGCGCCGGGCTCGACCAGCGAGACACGGACGTACCGCCTGGTGACCTCCTGGCGCAGCGACTCGCTGAACGCGCCGACGCCGTACTTGGTCAGCGAGTAGACACCGTTGCCGTTACGGGCCGCCCGGCCCGCCACCGAGCTGATGTTCACCATGTCAGCCACCTGGCGCGGCCCGTCCTGCGCGGCACGCAGCAGATGAGGCAATGCCGCGTGCGCGCAGTAGAGCAGGCCCAGCACGTTGAGCTGCACCATCTGCTGCCACTCCGGCAGGGGCGCGCCGACCACAGGACCGAGCAGCATCACGCCGGCGTTGTTGATGAGCGTGTCAAGACGGCCCAGTTCGGCGACCGTGCGCTCCACCGCGCCGGTCGCCTGCTGCTCGTCGGTGACGTCGCACTCCAGCACCAGCGCGGTGCCGCCCTGGTCCCTGATGTCGCCGGCGAGCGCTTCCAGCCGGTCCCCGCGCCGGGCCGCCAGCGCCACCGCCGCGCCCTGGGCGGCCAGCGCGGTCGCCGTCGCGGAACCGATGCCGCTCGACGCCCCGGTCACCAGTGCGACAGTGCCATCCAGTACAGGCTTCACCCGGCCATCATCTCCTAGGGGATATCCCCCAGTCGAAGATGGGTGGCAGGCCACTGCCGCCCGCCGGGCCCCGTCCGTAGCGTTTTGCCTGTCCACGCTACGAAGGGATGCCCGATGATTGAAGCACGGGGGCTCGTCAAGCGCTACGGCTCCACCGCGGCGGTCAACGACCTGAGTTTCACGATCCGCCCCGGTCTGGTGACCGGGTTCCTCGGCCCCAACGGGGCCGGCAAGACCACCACCATGCGGCTGATCCTCGGCCTGGACTACCCGTCCGCCGGGACCGTCACCGTCAACGGCAAGCCGTACGCGCAGTTGCCGGACCCGATGCACGAGGTCGGCGCGCTGCTGGACGCCGGCGCCGTGCACGGCGGTCGCACCGCCCGCAACCACCTGCTCGGCCTGGCCCAGACCAACGGCATCGGCCCGCGCCGGGTCGACGAGGTGCTCGGCCTGGTCGGCCTGACCGACGTGGCTCGCAAGCGGTCCCGGGGCTTCTCGCTCGGCATGCGGCAGCGGCTTGGCATCGCCGGGGCGCTGGTCGGCGGCCCGCAGATCCTGATGTTCGACGAGCCGGTCAACGGCCTGGACCCCGAGGGCATCCTGTGGATCCGGAACCTGATGAGGTCGCTGGCCGCCGAGGGACGCACGGTGCTCGTGTCCAGCCACCTGATGTCGGAGATGGAGTACACCGCCGACCACTTGCTGGTCATCGGGCGCGGCCGGCTCATCGCCGACTGCGGCATGGCCGAGTTCATCGCCCGCGGCTCCGGCCAGGCCGTCCGGGTGCGGACCCCGCAGCCCGACGCGCTGGCCCAGGCGGTCGCGGCCGCCGGCGGCACGCTCGCATCCGTCGGCGACGACGGGCAGCTCGAGGTCTGCGGCCTCACCGAGGACCAGGTGTCCGATCTCGCTTTCACCCAGGGCGTCCGCCTGTACCACCTCGCCCAGACCCGGGCGTCGCTGGAGCACGCCTTCATGGAACTGACCGCCGACAGTGTGGAGTATCACGCTGAGCTACCCGCTGCCAAGTAAGGAGACCTGAGATGACATCGCTAATGATCGCTACCCGCCCCGCCGCCGCGCCAGCGCCAACTCTGGGGGCCGCGCTGCTGCGCACGCTTCGCTCGGAGTTCACTAAGCTACGCTCGGTCCGCTCCACCTACTGGATCATGTTCGGGCTGGTGGTGGCGAGCGCCGCCTGGTGCGTGGCGTACTGCCTGGGCACGGTGCACCAGTGGCCGCACATGTCGGCGCAGGATCGCTCGGGCTTCGACGCGACGCAGAACAGCATCCTCGGGCTAGCCCTGCTCGGTCAGCTGGTCATCGTGGTCTTCGGCGCGCTCATGATCACGTCGGAGTACTCGACCGGCATGGTGCGGACGTCGCTGACCGTGATGCCGAGGCGGGGGACGCTCTACGCGGCCAAGGCGGCCGTGTTCGCGGCGGTCAGTCTGGTCGTGGCCTTCGTAGCCAGCTTCGGCACCTTCTTCCTCGGCCGGGTGCTGCTCAGCAGCACCCATGTGACCATGTCCCTGTCCCAGCCGGGGGTGCTGCGGTCGCTGATCATCACCGCGCTGTTCGTCGAGGCCTGTGGCCTGGTCGCCTTCGGTATCGGCGCCCTCGTGCGGAACACCGCGGCCGCGCTCACCCTGGCCTTCGGGTTCCTCGTCCTGCTGCCGCAGCTCGTCAGGACGCTGCCGGTGTTCCTGCACAACGACCTGACCCGGTGGGTGCCGGGCGGTGACGCCATCAACTCGATGACCGCCACCATAGGCGGGCAGATCCCGCACACGTTCTCGGCCTGGGGCGAGCTTGCGGTGTTCGCCGGCTACGCGGCGATCGTGCTCCTGCTCGGCGCGGTGCAGTTCGCCCGCCGCGACGCGTGACCCGGAGACCCTACGCTGGGAAGGTGCCGGGACCGATGAACGCGTGGCTACGCAATCATCCGTGGCAGGCGGACGGCCTGCTGGCTGCGGCGCTGCTCGCGGTCAGCGTGTCTCAGATCGCCGCCGGACAGGGCAGCGCCGCCGCCCACGCCGCCTTCGCCGTGGTCACCGTCCTGCTCGCCGCCACCGTGCTAGCGCGCCGCCGCTATCCGGTGGCGGCGTTCGCCGTCGCCGCCGTGATCGGCGCCGCGCAGATCGCGTTCGGCGTGCAGACCGGCGGTTCGGCGCCGGTCTTCGCCCTCCAGCCCACCAACGCCGACGTGGCCATCCTGGTCCTGCTGTACACCCTGGCCGCGTACCGCTCCCGGCCGGTCTCCATCGCCGGGCTGGTGATCTGCCTGCTCGGCTCGGCCGTGGCCATCGCCCGCTGGTCTCCGGCCCACGGAGCACATTCGACGGGCGCCCTGTTCGCGGCGGCCGCCGGGCTCGGCGGCGTGACGCTGACCGCGTGGGTGCTCGGCGATTCGGTGGCCTACCGCTATCGGCGGGTCTACTACGCCTCGCTGGAGGAACGCGCCGCCCGGGCCGAAGCCGAGCGCGACGCGCAGACCCGGATCGCCGCCGCCGCCGAGCGCGCCCGCGAGCTGCAAGACAGGCGCGCCCGCGCGGTTGACGAGTCCGCCGCCCGGCTGCGCCGGATCGAGCGCGACCTGCACGACGGGGCCCAGGTCCGGCTGGCCGCGCTGGCCATGACGCTGGGCGAGATCAAGGAGAACCTGGAGCAGTCGCCCGCCGACCACCACACCCTCGACCTGGTCGGCGCCGCGCACCAGAACGCCAAGGACACCCTGGCCGAGCTGCGCGATCTCGCCCGCGGCATCCACCCGCCGGTGCTCGACCGCGGCCTCGCGCCGGCCCTGGGCATCCTGGCCGGGACCAGCGCGATCCCCGTCGCCCTGACCGTAGCCGCCACCGAACGGCCCTCGCCGGCCATCGAGGCCATGGCCTACTTCTGCACGGCCGAGTTGCTGGCCAACGTGACCAAGCACAGCGGCGCGAGCCACGTGACGGTCAGCGTGGCCGAACCGGGCTCCGGGCTGGTGTTGACGGTGACCGACGACGGGCACGGCGGCGCCCGGCTGGTCCCGGGAGGCGGGCTGGCCGGGCTGCTCGAGCGCGTGCAGACCGTCGACGGGCGGCTGGAAGTCGACAGCCCGCCCGGCGGCCCTACCATCGTCACCATCGAACTCCCGAGGCACGCCTGATGACCGCTACCCCCGAGCGCCTGCGCATCGTGATCGCCGAAGACGCCGCGATCATGCGCGATGGACTGACCCAGACCCTGACCCGGCGCGGCCACGACGTCGTGGCCGCGGTGGCCGACGCCGACGCGTTGCGGCAGGCGGTCGAGGACCACGTGCCCGACGTAGCCATCATCGACGTTCGCATGCCGCCGACCCACACCGACGAGGGGCTGCGCGCCGCCCAGGCCATCCACCGCGACCGCCCGGGAGTCGGCGTGCTGGTTTTCTCCCAGTACATCGAGACCCAAGCGGCGACCGAGCTGTTCGCCGCGGCCCCGGGCGGGGTCGGTTACCTGCTCAAGGACCGGGTGGCCGACGTCAGCGACTTCATTGATGCCATCATCCGGGTCGCTCACGGCGGGACCGTCCTCGACCCCGAGGTCGTCCGCCAGCTGCTGACCGCCAGCCGCCGTGGGGACACCGTGGCCGCCCTAACCCCGCGGGAGCGGGAGGTGCTCTCGCTCGTCGCGCAGGGCCGGACCAACGCCGCCATCGCGGCCGCGCTGTTCATCTCCCCGAAGGTCGTGGAGAAGCACGTCGCGAACATCTTCGACAAGCTCGGCCTGGCTCCCGACGACAACGACAACCGCCGGGTCATCGCCGCCCTGCGCTTCCTGGAGTCCTAGTGCCGCCTCCGGGATCGGCGCACGATAATCCATCCCGCACCGGCGAGGATCGCGCCCGCAAGCAGCCGCAGCCACGGCCGGGCGTTCCTTAGCCAGGCTCGCAGCAAGGCGGTTTCGCGGAGAGATAGCAGCCAGTAGGCCAGACCCGCGAGAGGACAGACGCACAACAGGATGATCAACAGGCGCAGGTCCAAGACCATGCCCGACCGTGACGGCCGCTGCTCGGCGTCGGGCAGATCGGCGGTGAGATCGCGTAGCTGGGCCCTGGTCCGCGCCGCGTAAGCGGCACCGACTCGTTCCTCGAGCTCGGCCTGGGTCAGCCGGCCGTCGGCAAAGCTGCGCTGCAGCAGCGCCACGGTCTGCTCCCGTTCAGAGTCGGAGGCCCGGACGGCCAGGCCGGCGCGCTGGGTGGGGACATTATTCATGCTGGGTTCCCTGGCGGGGGTCGGCATCCGGGCGGTCTTGCAGGTCGACGAGCGCCAGGACCACCCGGGTCCAGGTTCCGTCGGCACCGGGATCGGCGAACCGGCCGGCGAGCTGCTCGATATGGCCGCGCAGCTCGGCCAGCGCCTGATCGGTGAGCCGGAGAGCGCCGCGGTGCAGGTCGACCTCCCGGCGGCGGCCCGCCCGCCTGGCCTGGTATGCCGCGGTGACGTCCATCGCGGTGGCCTCCAGCACCGATCCGAGGAACGCGGCGGTTTCCTCCGGGTCGGCGTCGTCGCCGGGCGGCTCGGTCTCCGCGGGCGCGTAAACCCGCTCGACCTTGCCGCGGGCCAGCGGCCGGTACTCGGCCACCTCGATCAGCCCGGCCTGCTCCAGCTGGCCGAGGTGGTAGTAGAGGCGGTCAGCGGGGAGTCCGGCGCAGTCGGCTAGCTGCCGCGCTGACCGGGGCGCCTCGAATAGCCACTCCAGCAGCCGGATACGCAGCGGGTCAGCCAGCGCCTTGTGCACCCCATGCCAGGACTTGCGCGGCGCGCCCGTCTGGGACGGGCCCGGCTCTACTGAACTATCCTCCATTCATTGGAATTTATTACAGTGTACTGCGCCCGTCAACTGCCGGGCCCCGGATATCTCTAGCCCAGCCCGGCCAGGAGTACCAGCGGAGCACCCGTCCCGTACCCTCGTTCGCTCGGCGCCGTGGAGCTTCCCTGCGCTCGCCGGCACCGCAAACGCGGTGCCGTGTTTACCCGGCAAGGGCCTGTAATGGGCCTATCGCGCACCGTGAATGCCCGGCCTAGGCACTCTTATTTACGCAAACAGCCAGGTCCACGGCGTGTCGCCTCGACCGGGAAGGAAACGGCACGGTAAAACTGGACGAGCCGCCAGGCCCCAGAGAATACCCGGCTAGTTCATCAGAATTAACTAAGCGTCAGCACGGGCGTAATCGTTACAGTGCCCCATTCACCGATAAGAAACCGGACCGCCCACCGATGAGCCTCTTACCGCCACCCGCGCGGCACCGCGCCTATTGGCCGACCCGCGGCCGCCAGCCAGCCAGCCTCACCAATCCGCCGGAGGTACTCCGACCATGGCCCGAAGCGTGCTCCAGGCGCCCGCAGTTCTGTGGGCGATTACGGCTGCCGCGGCCGTCGTGGTCCTCACCGCGGCCCCGGCCTCGGCCCGCGCAGCCGTCGTTACGGGCACCGCCGCTCCTGCCTCTCCGGCCCGGTGCCAGCCCGCTGACCTGGGCATTAGCGTCCCCAACGCCATTGCTGGCGACCCCGATGAGGGAATGGGGAAGCGGGCCTGGAATATCGTTTTCCGCAATACCTCCAAGACGACGTGCTCGCTGCGCGGCTGGCCGCGGATCGCGGTCCGCACCACCGCTGGAAAAACCGTTGCCACCACGGTCAGCAAGGTGAATTACAGCAATCTCGCCCCGGTCCCGGACACCGAGATCGTGCTGTCGGCCGGGCAGAGCGCCATTGTCACGGCCACGTCCGCGACCGCCCCGGGCCGCTGCGTCACCCGGTGGACGCTCGGGCTGACCCTGCCGGGAGCGGCCCGCCCGGTCACGGTCCCCGGTCCGGCCGGCTCGTTCGCTCCGTGCGTGGGCGGGCCGCTGCGGCTCTCGCCTTTTTACGCCGAGCAGACCCTGACCCGCGACATCAAGGCCCTGAGCACCTCGGCGGCCCCGTCGCCCTTTGCCGCCGCTACCGGCGCGGAGCCCGCCACCTGCGCCACCGCCGCGCTGCGGGCCAGCGTCACCTCGGTCGCGGACGAGCACGACGGGTCCATCATCGAACTGCGGCTCAGCAACGCCGGCCAGGCGTGCGTGCTACCCGAGGGCTGGCCGACGGTGCGCCTGGACGAGGCCGGCGGCGCCGGCCAGGTAGCCAAGATCTTCCCCGACACCGCCGCCGTCCAGGCCGGGCGTAAGCTGCTCACCACCTACCAGCACGGCACCACGCAGAGCACGGCGCTGAACCTGTCGCGAGGCGGGTCGGTCTCCGTCGCGCTGTTCGCCTCGGCCACCGGGCCGCAGGCCTGCCAGCGGGTCACCTCGCTGGTCGTCTACCCGACCACGGCAGCACGTGGCGCGGGCCGCACCGCCCCGCTAGCCAGCCCGGTCCGGATCTGCGGCGCGGCCCGGGTTCTGTCGTTCGTGCCGAGCGGTCCCGGCGACCAGGCCATGGCCATCGCCCACGACGCGCTGGCCACCGCGCAGTCCCATTCCGCCCAGGCCGATTCCGCGCAGGCCAACGGCCGGAGCGGCTTCTACTCCGGGACCGACAGCGCCGCCCCGCAGGCGTGCGGCAACGGCAGCGGTCCCTACACCGAGCCGTCTGGCGGCTGCAGCAAGGGCAGCGCCGGCGTGTACGGCGAGTACATCGGCGAGGTGGGCTCGTTCATGAACTGGCAGCACTGCACTACCGCCGGGCTGGCCTGGGAGCAGGCCAACTACAACATGGCCACCGATAACGTGGTCAAGTTCAGCACCGGCCTCGGCGCCGCCGCCTACTGGTTCGCGGCCGGCCCCGGGCGAGACCCGCGCTACAACGGCAGCACCACGGAGGCCGGGATCTGGGGCCAGGAGCAGGCGCAGCAGGCCCTTTCGGACCTGGGCGGCAAGGTCTTCGACTTCCGCTACATCTTCATGGACATCGAGAACAACGGCGTGCCGCCCGACGAGGACGGCTGGAACACGGTCTGGAACGGCCCGTGCGGCAACACCGTGAAGACCGGATACATCCCCGCCAATGTCGACTTCGCCACCTGGGTGGGCTTCGCCGACTACATCAATAATCACTCGTCCTACCTGGCGGGCGTCTATTCCTCGGGCGGCAACTACTACGGCTCATGGGCCGGGATCTTCGGCAACGAGAAGCTCAGCAACACCGCCGAATGGACGTTCACTAACGAGCAGGCGCAGCTGGACTTCCCGTCCAGGTTCTCCAGCTCGCACGCCAGCGCGCAGTGGTTCTCCAGCGAGCCGGCCGCCTGCGACCTGCTGTGGCAGTGGTCCGGCGGGAACGGCGTGCTCAACGGCTACGGCGACTTCGATGTGGCCGCAGCGGCCAACGACGCCAGCCCCGCGTGTGCGCCGACGCCCCCGCCCCCGCCGCCTCCGGTGATCATTCACCATCACTGAGTGACTTGGCACCCCGCACACCTGAGCCCGTTCGCCCCTCACGTCACAGGCGCGCAGCCGTTACGCCACTGCGGGCTTGCGCAGTGCAAGGTCAAGGTAGTACGGCGATGATACCCACTGATAGCCGCCGCCCTTTGCGGCCTCGATGTCTCGCACCAGGCCATCGATCCTCTCGGCCGCGATGCCCAACTGGATCCCGCGTTCTCTGGCCGCCGCGAGGGTACCTGCGTGTATGTCGAACAGTTCGGCGCCCCCGATCGCGAAGGAACCGTTTGTCGCGGTGACCTCGAAGCCCACTTCGCGAGCGGACCGCGGCAGGTTCTCGACGGCCCCAGCAGGTACTCCAGCCCGGTACAGCAACTCATAAATGAGGTCCCAATAGCTGGCGAGGGCCTCCAGGTGAGGATGCGATCGCGGGGTCGGGCTGGGCAGCGCCTCTTGGACGATGAGCCAGCCGCCAGGGCGGAGGAGATCTGCAATGTGGCGAAGGGTCCGTACCGGGTCGGCCTGGTGCATCAGGAACAGCCGGGTATAGGCCAGATCGAACGGACCGCCCAGCGCGGCGGGATCCAGTTCGTGCAGGTCGCCTGCGACCACCTCGACGTTGCCGAGCTCGAGGGCGGACACGACTACTTGCGCCCGCTGGACCGCTGCCGGGTTGAAGTCGACGCCGACGACCCGACCGGCGGAGCCGACCATCTCCGCCATGACCGGCAGCCCGCCTATGGGGCCGCAGCCGCAGTCGATCGCGTCCCACCCTGGTTGGGCACCGATCCTGCGGAACGCGGTGCGGGCCATCTCCGCGCTGAGCTCAGCGATGCTCAATAGCCGCCGGAGGTCTTGATCAGTGCCGTCGAGGATGTAACGTCTCACCCGCTCTGTGACCGCTTCAGCCATGCCCTTGTCTCCTAGGAGCGGCGTCAAGTTCTAAGTAATGCGGAGGAGACCCGATTGCCGTAGATACACCCGAGCCCTGTACGGTTCAAGTCCGCGCAAGCGCCAGCATGGCGCGGCCAGGACAACCCGCAGGCCACGCGGACATCGAAGAGCTGCTCGGCTCCGGAGGTACGGTGGAAGCGGAGTTCAGCTATGACCGAACGCAAGCCACCGGACCTCAGCTTCACCTCGTGGATCGACCGGCAGATCAACGAGGCAGCCGAGCGGGGGGCCTTCGACAATCTGCCGGGCGCGGGTAAGCCGCTGCCCAAGCGGACCGGCGCCGATGCCGCCGAGGCCTGGCTGCGGGACTACTTGCGCCGCGAGGGCGTGTCCGCCGACGAGCTCCTGCCCACCCCGCTCAAGCTGCGCAAGGAGACCGAACGCCTGGCCGAGACGGTCCAGGATCTGGGCAGCGAGCAGGAGGTCCGCGCCGTCGTCGCGGACATCAACCGGCGCATCATCGAATGGCGCCGGATCCCGACCGGCCCGCCCGTATTGCTTCCGCTCCTGAACGCGGAAAGCTTGGTCGGCCGATGGCACGACGCGCATCCGGATCCGCCACGGCCGGCGCTGCCGTCCCCGGCACCCGCGCCAGCCCCACCGACTCGACGGTGGCGTCGCCGTCGCAGCTGACTGTCACAGCGAGAGGGGTGACCTGGTGGGCGTGCGCCTTATGGGTGCGGGACGATCTGGGCGAGAAATGGCCGGTGTCCCGTTCAGTTGATCTTTGGAACCGATGCCTTACGCTAGCTGGCTTCGAAGAGCTGGCACCCGCTGTCGGGCTTTCTCTGCTGATCAGGCAGTCGTGTGGTGGCGCGGGATGAAGTCCAGGGGCGCGCCCGCGGGCACGGGTTCCTCGCGTTGGACGCTGGCCTGGTAGCCGGCCAGCAGCCGGTTGAAGTGGGTGGCGGTCCAGGAGTGCAGGTAGGGCAGGTTCAGCGGCTCGCGTTCCTGGGGGTCGGCGACCAGGTTGATGATCCGCGGGGAGGGCAGCTTGCCGACCGGATCGGTGGAGTACTTCTGCACGGCCAGGGCGAGCTTGAAGTTGCGCCACTTGACCCCGTACAGCTCCGGACCCATCCAGTACAGGTAGCCCTCACGCGCCGAGGAGGCCTGCTGCCCGGCCAGCCAGGGCAGCTGGTTGATCCCGTCGATCACCCGGTCGGAGGGCACGGCCGCGCCAGCGGCGTGCAGCAAGGTGGTGAACCAGTCGGTGACGTGCATGATGTCGTCGCTGACCTGCCCGGCCGGGATCCGGCCGGGCCAGCGGACGATGCACGGCGTCCGCAGATTGCCCTCCCCGCCGGCGAAGTAGGAGCCTTCCCAGTACCCGGGGGTGCCGCGCCACAACAGCACCTCCTCCGGCCCGTTGTCCCCGGCGAACACCACCACCGTGTCCCCGGCCAGGCCAAGCTCGTCGAGCAGGTCGAGCAGCGTCCCGAAGTCGGTGTCGAGTTCGAGCAGGCTGTCGGCCCAGTCGCCCTGCCCGGTCTGGCCCTTGAACTCCGGGCGCGGGATCACCGGCATGTGCATCAGCGAATGGTTGAAATACACGAAGTACGGCACGTCCCGGGCGGCGGCAGCACGGATGAACGCTGAGGCCCGGCGCAAGTACTCGATGTCGCAGTCACGCCGCACATCCAGGGTGAGCTGATCTTGCTCGGTCACATCCCGCTCACCCTGCTTGATCTCTACCATCCGCGACACCGGATCCCGGGCCGGGTCATACCAGGGATCATCGACCCACAGCGCCTCATCGTAGGTGCGGGGCGGCCCGTACCACTCGGCGAAGCCATGGTCGGTCGGCCACCGGCCCGGCCCCTCCCCGACGTGCCACTTACCGTAGGCCGCGCAGCTGTAGCCCGCCTCGGTCAGCAGGTCACCCAGGGTCTTCTCCCACGCGACCAGACCCCAGCCACCCGGCGCGCCCAGCGGCACGCTGTGGTTCCCCGACCGGATCGCGTGCCGCCCGGTCAGCAACGCCGACCGGGTCGGCGTGCACTGCGCCTCCGGCGCGTAGTTGGTCAGCCGGAACCCCTGCCCGGCGAACGCGTCGATCCGCCGGGTCCACGTCCCCCGGAACGGGCCGCCGCTGTAACAGCTCAGCTCCCCGAACCCCAGATTGTCCACGTGGAAGAACACGATATTCGGCTGGCCAGCCATCTCCAGCTCACCCTCCTGTGCGGCAGGATCCCGGGCCCGAGCCATGCGGCCAGGTGAAGACAACACAGAAACGACCGCTTCGCCACAAGCGTCTCAGCGGTCTCGTTACGGGGGCATCACCCGCCACGAATGAGGCAGTTACGGTCCTGCCCGTACCCGGGAGGCAGGCGGCGAGATCAGCGCTCGTGACCGTCGCGCAGCCAGCTGATGTAGTCGGCCACGGCGCCCTCGGTGTCATAGGCGGGCTGGTAGCCGGTGTCCTCCCGGAGCCTGCTGATGTCCAGGCACACCTCCTGGCCGGGGCCGGCCGGGTTCTGGCCCTCGGGAAGCTCGATCCGCGCGTCAGGGACGAGCCTTTTCACCGTGGCCGCGATCTCCCGGTTGGTCAGCACCCTCCCCGAGGCGATGTTGTAGGTGCGATAGCTCAGCTGCGGCGCGAGCTGCAGCAGCGCGATAGCCCTGCCGCAGTCTTTTACGTAGCACATGTCGAGCCCGTCGCCGGCGTAGGCCGGTGAGCGCAGCGCGGAGAAGTCCGGGACGGTGCCTCGGGTGGCGGCATGCACCAGCTGAGGCGCTGCGGAGAACGGTGACGCCGGGTTACCGCCCGGGCCCCAGGGGGAGATCCGGTAGCTGATGACCTCGATCCCGGTCACGTCGGCCAGGTAATCGCCCAGCAACTCGCCGATCTTCTTGAACGCCGGGATCACATGACCGGCCGTCATCGGCAGCGGCGCATCCTCCCGCAGCGGGCCCTCAGCAGTGGCGCCGCCGTACACCCCGATCGTGGAGGCGACTCCCACCCGTGGTACCTGCCAGTCGCAGGCCGCCTGGAACACGTTGAGCAGGCTGCTGATCGCCTTCCTGGCTCCCGGAACGGGCTGGTCCACGCCGGGCGGCCACGGCACCGAGCCGGCCATGTGAACGATGCCGGTGATCTCGTGGCGGGTACCGATGTCCAGCAGCGCGGCCAGGTCGGTGATGTCGGCCCGCTCGGCGAACACCCGCCCGCCGGCCTCGCCCGCCAGGTCGTCCGGCAGCACCGGCTCCCGGCGCTGTACCAGCACACACGGCTCGCCCAGGTCAACCAGCGCCCGCGTGGTATGCGACCCGACGAACCCCAGCCCGCCGGTTATCAGGATCATCTCGCCTCCAGCTCACTAGCACGCTAACGACATTGCCTACCGTAACATATCGTTAGCGTGCTAACGGCTATCGTGGAGGGATGACCGATCTGCTCACCCTGTTCACTCAGGCCGCCAAACTGCTCCGGGAAGCCGCCGACGAGGCCATGAGCCAGCACGGCGTCCGGGTCGGCCAGCACATTGTGCTCAGCGCGCTCTGGGACCAGGACGGCCTTACCCCCGGTGAGATCGCCCGCCGCCTCGGCATCGCGACGCCCACCATCGTCAACACCGCCACGCGCATGGAAGAAGCCGGCCTCGTGACCCGCAAGCCCGACCCGGCGGACGCGCGCCTCGTGCGCCTGTATCTCACCCCCCGCGGCCTGTCGGCGCGCGAACCGGTCCGTGAAGCCCGCGCTGCGCTGGAACGGCACGCCACGGCCACCCTCACCGCTGCGGAACTGGGAAACCTTCGCTCCGCCCTCACGAAGATCACCGCCCAGCTCCAAGACAAGCAGGCTTGAGCCGGGCCGCAGCGATTACCGGCATTGCCGACGGCCGCCGGGCCCGCGGCGATGCGTCAGTAGAGGGTCAGGACGGGTCCGGTCTTCACGATGGTGCCGTTGTTGCCACCAATGAACGCGTGGACCTTCAGGTGCGCGGTGTAGAGGATGAACGTATTCTGGACGCAACTGCTATTGCCGGGCCCGGTCAGGATGGTTGCGCCGATATTCTGGTCGGCGCCGCTAGCGTCATAGACAAGCGCGATCGCTCCTACCGAGAACGCGCTCCCGGTCTGCTTCGCGCACATAGTCACCTTTACCCTCGCGGTGCCTATCTTGGTGTAGGAGCCATAGGCGCTGACGACGTTGTCGCCGGGGATGGAGGGCACCGTGAAATTGTGCGTCCCAGAACTCGTGTTCGTTGAGGAACTCGTCGTGTGCGGGGAACTCTTTGGATGCACGGAAGCCGTGGCAGTCACGGAAGGCTTAGCGGCGCGCGCGTGCGTCGGCGAGTCTGCTGCCGTCGGGGATGACGTGGGCGTATCCGTAAGCGCGGACGTCGGCGACGCCCCGGGCGTGGAGGCCGAAGCTCCGCTCGGTCCCGCCGCCGACGCGGCGGCGGAAGGATTCGACCCACTCGCCCCGCACGCGCTCAGGCCAGCCCCGCAAATCACGGCAGCGATGATCACAGCCGGAACCCGGCACATCCTCATGCTCCTACCCTCCGGTACGTAACCAAATGTTACAGAAAGTGACAATAGTGACTAAGTTGTAACGATAGGTGATTGGCCCTGGGTCGCGTGAAGGACTTAACCAGAAACAGAGCACTTTAGCCGAGGCTCGTGTGCGTAGGGTTCCACAGTTCTGTGGTCGGCAACGTCATACGCCCAGATAGAGCCTGGTTTCCCGGTCAGCCACTCCGGCCCGGGGCCGCGCCGACTCACATGGCGGCGGTCCTCCCGTACCAGGCCGACGGCCGTCCGCCTGACCGGTCACTGTAGCTCGCCGTGGACGCGTTCAGAGTCCGGCGCGACTTCCCGCCGCGCCGGGCTCGTCCTTTATTTCTTCAGAACGGACTGTGGTTCGTGCCCTAGTGACCGATAAACGGCGTGCAGAGCGGCGCGCTCATTCCGTGCGGATTGCGCACCTCGATGCACGCCTGCGCCTTGGTCCTGGCGACGCCGACCATCTTCGTCGTCTGCCATTGCCGGGTGAACGTCGCGCGCTCGGTCGTCGCGACCTCGAGCGCATGGGTACCCCGGTCATAGATCCAGAAGATGGCGCCGTCGGGGCGGCCGCTGTCGGTGACCGTTGCCCATTCCGACTGGCAGCCGGGGCTGTACCGCAGCCGCAACGTGACGCGTGTCTTGCGGACGCCGTCGTAGACCGACAACGCATAGACCGTGGAAGCGTCGCTGCTGCAGCCCTCGGCGTGGGGGTACTTGCCGATGCACCCATACCCGTAGCATCCGTGCCACGTCGCGGCCGATGCTGGTGCGGCCGAGGCAGCCAGTGCCCCCCCGGTGAGCGCGGTGGCGCTCACGACCCCGATGAGCGCGTTCCGGACCCTCGTTGATGTTCGCATGCAGTGCTCCTTTCGTCATGGGCGCCGTCATTCTCGCGGCTCCTATCCTCAATCTGCGCACATCTACTGATGGGTTTCTGTGCCCATCTGCCCAGGGAGCTACAGGTTTCCTGTGGTTACGCCCGTATACCTGTGGTTATGCCCGTATACCTGTGATGTCCCTGGTAGCAGCCCGCTCAGGGACCGGCTTGCCCGTGGTAAATTGAAGAGAGTCTCTCCTTGGGAGCGACGCCTTGTTTGGGCAGGACGACCACTTCGGGTTGTCGCCCCACGCAGACCCGACGCCTCTTCTGAGCCGTTCCGCGCGCCAGGAGGTATTGGATGGGTATTGCGCTGATTTGCGTGGTCGTTGTTTTGGTGCTCTTCGCGGTCTGGAATAAGGCGCGCAGGGGCTCTTTGTTCTGGTGGCGCAGCAAGGGCAGCCGGGATAGTTAGAGCCCCATGTCACTGGCAGGGTCTGCGGGCCGCGAAATGCAGATGGCCCTCGACGATCGACATGATCTTGGGCCTGTCCCGCCCGGATGGCGGTGAGGTCGAGGTCTACGGCATGGCGCCGCGGCAGGCGGTCCGCAGGGGCCTGGTCTCCGCGGTCATGCAGTCGACGAAGAGGTTGATCCAACGCGTCAGGGCCGCGTGCGGTGTGCCGCTGTTCGCCAGCAGTGCCGGACCTGGATCACCTCGTTGACGGCTGATCAGCGCCGATCGCCACGCAGCAGTGTCCGCGCTGCGGATCCAGCACCGGACGCAGACCCTCCACCCCCAGGCCGGCCAGGATCCCCTCGATCAGTCCCAGGTTCATGCCGCAGACCACGTCGCGGTGATGCTCGGCCAGCTGGTGGAACGGGCAGTTCCGCAGCCGGATCACGCCGTCCTCGCCGCGCCTGGGCTCATATCCGTGCCCGGCCAGCGCTCCGTCCAGGTCCGCGACCCCGTCCAGGTCCGCGACCCCGTCCAGGTCCGCGACCCCGTCCAGGTCCGCGACCCCGTCCAGGTCCGCGACCCCGTCCAGGTCCGCCACCCCGGACCGGAACCGGCCGCCTAGTTCGGCGCCGAGCCGGCGCGCAGCCTCGAGCAGGACGGCCTGGCTGTTGCCGCCCGCATCTGCCTCGACCGCCTGGACCAGCAGCCGCGCCGCGAGCTCGTACTCCCGGGGCGGCACGGTGACCGCGAACTCGCGATCTGACCGCATGTAGAGCTTGGCGGGCCGTCCGGCCCCCGGTCCGCTACGCCCGGGTGGCCGCTGATAGGACGCCGTCAGCAACCCGGCCTCGACCAGCTTGTCCAGATGGTAGACGGCCAGCGCCCGGCCCACTCCGGCCGCGTTCGCCGCCTCATCTCGCCCTACCGATTCGGCCCGCTCACACACCACCTCGTACAGACGGCGCCGTACCGGATCATCCAGGCTGCTCAACGAGGCCAGGTCGGTCATGTCCGGGACTCTATCAGTAAAATCGACTAATTAAAGAGGATGGAGGGCGGTCTTCCTGGCCGAGCTGTGCGTCCGTCAGATGGGCTCGATCCTCGGGTAGGCGGGCTCCCACATGGCCCGACGCACCTGCGCGGCGGGATCATCGAGCGGCACGCCCGCCAGTCCCTCATCCTGTGCGGCCCGGGCCACGGCGGCTGCCACCGTGGCCGAGACCGCGCGCAGGCTGGTGACCGGGGGCAGCACGGGCGCGCCCGGAGTGCTCGTCTCGGACAGGTCGGCCAGGGCCTGGGCCGCGGCGGCCAGCATCGGGTCGCTGACCCGGCGCGCCCGGCAGACGGTCACCCCGAGCCCGAGGCCGGGGAAGATCAGCGCGTTGTTAGCCTGGGCGATCTGGTAGCTCACGCCGCGGTACGGGACGGGCTCGAACGGGCTGCCGGTAGCGATAAGCGCCCGGCCCTGCGTCCAGCCGATGAGATCGGCGGGCCGGGCCTCCGAATGCGAGGTCGGGTTGGACAGCGGCATGATGATCGGCCGCTCAACGTGCGCCGCCATCTCGGTGACGATCGCCTCGGTGAAGGCGCCCGGCTGGGTTGAGGTCCCGATCAGCATGGTCGGGCGGCTGCGCGCCACCACCTCGGCCAGCCCGATCCGGCCCTCGCTGTCCCGCGGCCAGCCGCTGACTTCGGCGGCGGGGCGGGCGTAGGGGACCTGGAAGTCCCGCAGCGTCCCCGGGTAGTCGCTGGTCAGCAGGCCCTTGCTGCCGAGTGGGTAGAAACACCGGGTGGCTTCGTCCGGGCTGAGGCCCTGGGCGATCATCACCTGCCGCAGGACGTCCGCGATCCCGATCCCGGCGGTGCCTGCGCCGTGGATCACCACCCGCTGGTCGCGCATCCGCGACCCCGCGGCCCGGACCGCGCCGA
>Ga0210388_10001039_pt1 | contig 22088 bp, 13 predicted proteins | sample IncBWC19OmetaG_FD_155485 | JGI IMG/M metagenome (GOLD analysis project Ga0210388, IMG submission 155485) | Forest soil microbial communities from Barre Woods Harvard Forest LTER site, Petersham, Massachusetts, United States - Inc-BW-C-19-O ...
ACCCACGCGCGGCGTGTTCAAAGGCGAGGCTTCGAGCGAGTTGACGGTGGCGGTTCGGGTCGCCCCATCCGACAAACCCCCTCCGCCCGAGACCGAGATGGAGTCCGAAGACTGGTCCGCCGTGCTGCAAGAAGATCCAGCCCAGGCCGATCGGGAAGCGGCGGAACAACAGCAGCAATAGCGAATCCGTCCGGCGGAAATAACTGCCTGGACCCGCACTATTTCCGAAGGCCCAATGGCATCTGGACAACACTATCCAAACTAGTAGTACGAAACGCGCCTAACATGCTGATTAAGGCTTGAATGTCTTCGTCGCCGGTGATATTGTTGACTCCAGAAGGTGGCGATAAATCTAAGCGCGTGGGCCAAAACCCCATGCCCGTACAGCGAAATCTTCCCCTTCCTTCGCATGTCCCAAGCGCTGAGTATCAGGCTAATCGGACATCCGAGCTCGGCGAGCTCATCCAATTCCGGTAACTGAAGAGTTGCCAAACTGAAACGATTCGACTAAACAAGGAGAAACAACGGATGCTGAAAAGATTTATTGGGCCCCTGGCGCTGACGGCCCTGGTGATAATGTTTGCTGCAAGCGGACGAGCGGATGTTCTGACCTACGACACCAGCTTGGTGTCTCCGCCGGGATTCTACAACGGTACGGGAAACGCCAACAGCAACTTCACCGTGGATACATCCGGGGACCTCGAACTTGGACTAAGTATCGTCCAGCGGTTCGTGGGGCCCATTGATCCGGGCGCCGGAAGTAACGTCTACACGGTAACGCCAAGTGCGGGGCCTTTGGCTAACTGGGACTTTGCATTTTCGGTCAATACTCAGGCCGGAGGCGGGACAGCTGTGTTGGGGGATGACACGTATTCGCTGACAGTTCAGGACATTACGGCGTCGACAAGCGGCCCGACTTTCGATCCAGTTCGCATAATCACCGATGACTCAGGGTACGGCGCAAGCGGCAAGACAGCCGGGGTTGATCTCAGTACTGAGTGGGGCGCCCAAAACGATGAGAATCTCGGGTTTGCCGGATTCTTGCCAGGGTTCAATTCCAATAACCCTGACCTGTACAAGATCACTCTTTCGGCATTTAATCAGAATGCCGCCCTGATCGGATCGGTGTCCGTATACGCGAATGCGCAGGCCACTCCGGAGCCCAAATATCTCTCGTTGATGGGATTGGGAATGTTTGCCCTGGTCTTGATCGCGCGGTTCGTGAACCCGCTGAAGAAAGAAGTAAGCAAGATATAAATCTAAGACGCAACTGAGCTGCGACCGCAAGGGAGCGATACCACGAACGTGGATTGGTGGGCCGGCAGGCCCATGGCCACTCCGTTGAAGACGCATCGTGGCGCACGCACTCTTGCGTGCTGGGTCGAGACTGATCTCGACCCGCCCGACGCCGAGACGAGTCTCGGCGCTGCGGACTGAGAGTCCGCGCCACGGGCGGTCTTCATGACACTTTGGTAAGCCAGCAGGTCCATGGTCACCGCCTTGCGGTCGCGGCTCGGTTACGCTCCGGCGAGGTTTCACATTTGTGCCGCGCTGCCACGGCGGTGGTAGAATTTGTGGTGCATTTATGAACCTCGAAGGCATTCACGTCCTGCTGGTCGAGGATAATCCCGGCGACGCGCGGCTTTTTCTGGAACTGGTTCGCGATACCGGTGCGGGGCGTTTAAAGCTGGAACACGTGACTCGTCTGTCGGCGGCGCTGGATCGACTCAACGGCGGGCACATCGATGTCGTGCTGCTGGATCTTTCGCTGCCCGACGAGCAGGGCCTGACCACGCTCACGCGCACCCACGCGCACGCCCCCAATGTCCCCATCGTGGTGCTCACCGGCCTGGACGACGAAGCGTTGGCCGTGAAAGCGGTGCGCGCGGGCGCGCAGGATTATCTGGTGAAAGGCCGCGTGGATGGCGACCTGCTGGTCCGATCCATTCGCTACGCTACTGAGCGCGCGCGCGCGGTGGAAGCGCTGGAGCGCCGCGAGGAGCATTATCGGTCCTTGATCGAGAATTCGCTCGATCTGGTCAGCATTTTGAACTTCGATGGCACCATTCGCTACGCCAGCCCCTCCCATGAGCGGGTGCTGGGCTATCCGGTGGAGGATCTGGTGGGCCAGAACGCATTTTCGTTCATCCATCCGGATGACCTCGCCGCCACGCGCGCGGCCCTTTCGCGGTCAAGTACCGCGGCATCGGTGGAGTGCCGCTTCCGCCACAAGGATGAAACGTGGCGCATTCTGGAATCGTTTGGCCGCAATTTATCCCACCTGCCCGGGGTGTGCGGGCTAGTGATAAATTCGCGTGATATCACCGATCGCAAGCGGCTGGAAGAACAGCTCCATCATTCCCAGCGCCTGGAAGCGGTGGGACGGCTGGCCGGCGGCGTGGCCCACGATTTCAACAATCTTCTAATGGTGATCACCGGATATTCGCAGATGCTTTTGGACAGCATGCACGCGGGCGATCCGGCACGGGACGATCTGGAACAGGTGGCCAAGGCGGCGCGGCGCGCTACCGATCTTACTCATCAACTGCTGGCCTTCAGCCGCCGCCAAGTGGCGCGCCCGCAACTCATCAACCTGAACCTGCTGGTGGAGGACATGGACCGCATGCTGCGGCGCGTCCTCGGCGAGGATGTCCAACTGATTACCGATCTCTCGCCTACCTTAAAGACGGTGCGCGTCGATCCAGGCCAGTTGGAGCAGGTCATTCTGAACATCGCGGTGAATGCCCGCGATGCCATGCCGAATGGAGGAAAGCTCACCATCGAAACTGCCAACTTGTTGGTGACCGAGGAGTTTGAGCGGCAACGGCAATCTCCGGCGGCGGGCGAGTACGCCATGCTCTCCATGGCCGACACCGGCGAGGGCATGGAGCCGCGAGTTCTGGCGCGCGTGTTTGAACCTTTCTTCACCACCAAGGAGCATGGAACCGGACTCGGACTTTCCACCAGTTACGGGATCATCAAGCAGAGCGGCGGCGAGATTTGGGCGGATTCGAGGCCCGGTGGAGGGACAACTTTCCGGATTTATTTGCCGGTGCTGGAACAAGCGGCTGATGAGTTGGATGTTCCTCAGGAGAGCCCGGTCCTGCGTGGTACCGAAAGCATTCTGCTGGTAGAGGATGAGGATGGAGTGCGCCATGTCGTGGAGACCATGCTGAAGCGGCATGGTTATCAGGTGTTTTCTTCGGCCTCGGCAGCGGAGGCCCTGGGGCTGGCTGAGCGTATGGAGAGCGCCATTGATCTGCTCATCACCGATGTGGTCATGCCGGGAATGAGCGGCCGGAAAATGGCGGAGTGCATGCTGACGCACCGTCCCGGCATGAAAGTGCTGTACGTTTCCGGCTATGGCGAGTCCATCGACTCCGAAACTGCTTTCCTTCAAAAACCCTTCACCACGGACGAGCTGGCGCTGAAGATTCGCGAAGTTCTTCGCGACAAAGAGTAAAGCCGCACTTACGGCCTGGCATGACGTTCGATTTCTATTCGCTCCGGTTCGTATTCTCCGCGCTCGATCCTGTTGTTTTCCCGGCGGGACAACCCGGCAACATCCTGCGCGGCGCGTTCGGGAACGCTTTTCGTGGCATGGTCTGTTCTCCCGGTTGTCCCGGGGCGCGGCAATGTCCCACTAACGGGTCTTGCGATTACGCCCGCATCTTTGAGCCGGCCGGCTCGGCTCTGGGACCCAGCGGTCTTCAGGATCAGCCACGGCCATTCGTTTTCCGCGCTGCGTATCTGGACGGAAGAACCATCCATGCAGAGGAACGGTTTTGGTTTGAGGTCAACCTGTTTGAGACTCGCAATCCACCGCTGGAATCCTTCGCGCAGGCGGTTGGCCGGATGGCGAAGGATGGAATTGGCCCCGGGCGTGGACGCGCGGACCTGGTGTCGGTGGAGCAGCGTTCGATATCGATTTCGCTTGAACCAAATGCTGCGGGAGCGCGTACGGTGCGCGTTGAATTCGTGACGCCGACGGAATTGAAGAGCGGCGACCATTTGGTGGCGCGGCCGGAGTTCGCTGTGGTATTCGCGCGGGCGCGCGATCGTATTAGCACTCTTCGGGCGCTGTATGGCGCGGGCCCGCTCGATATCGACTTTCGAGCGCTGGGTGAACGCGCGGCAGCCATCCGGTTGGTCCGTGCAGAGTTGCGCCAGGTGGAGGCGGTACGGCGCAGCAGCCGGACCGGAAAAGTGCATGGAATCGGCGGTTTTGTCGGAGTGGTGGAGTACGAAGGCGATCTCAGTGAGTTTCTCCCCTACCTTGAAGCCGCGCAGTGGACGGGTATCGGCCGCCAGTGCGTATGGGGGAAGGGCGAGCTGCGCATGGCCGTGGGCTGACTAAAGGCGGAAACGGCACCGGCGAACGTGAGGGAGTTTCCTTGGGCCTGCTGGCTCTGTCCCCTTGCTGATGGGGAATCGATAATTTGGACCCGCGTCTTCAACGGAGTCGGCGCCCTTCGTAGATCGATGAATCGACAGAGCTTTTAATCGTATCCCAGGCCCTCTGGGGGGAATCTAAGGTGTAGAGGGAATCCTGGATTAAGATTAAGTAGGGATTGTGTTTTACAGATGTAATTGGTAGATTGTATGAATAGGCAGCGTTCGGAGGTTGAGGTGTATTTCTTCCCGTCCAGGGAAAGGAGTGTTTTGAGGCAAGCTCTCATCGGAGTACTGGCTATTATTGTAGGCATTGGGATTGCAGGCGCTGAGCCTTCGAAACCACCGGTTCCGGAGGATGAAATGGTCAGCCGGTTTATGGATGCCACCCAGCAGCAGCAGGGTGCCCTGCGGGGTGGAACCATGGAGGTGGATATAGACGCCAGCGTCCCCAGCATGAAGACGCAAGGCAAATTGCACGCGCTGAAGAGCATATCCAAACTCGGCAAGATCACCTATCACGCACTTGGGTTCAGTGGCGATAACAGCGTGAAGACGGAAGTGATCGGGCGCTATCTGACGGCAGAGGTTAATGCGGCCCAGGCTGGACAGGACTTTTCAGTGACGCCTGAAAACTACAAGTTCAAGTACAAGGGCATGGAGAATCGCGACGGTCGCGACGTGTACATTCTTCACGTTACTCCGCGGCACAAGAAGGTTGGGTTGTTCAAGGGTGAACTGTGGGTAGACGCCCAAACTTATCTTCCGGTCCGCGAGGCGGGTTCGTTTGTGAAGACCCCCTCTATCTTTCTGAAGAAGATGCAGTTCGTTCGTGTGTATGAGATCCAGAACGGAGTGGCAATTCCGCAGCGGATGGAAAGCAAGGCGGATGTTCGGTTCATCGGTCCCGTTGAGTTGAACGTCAACTATTTCAAATTCTCCAAGGAAGAGCCGGACACGGTGGCGGGCGCCAGCGACCCGCAACCGTGAATCTGTTGGATTGTAACTCGCGCTATTCTTGATAGAAAGGCATCCAAGCTCTAGAGGGTCCATGCGAACTTTATTCCTGAATCCCCCTTCGTTCGAAGGATTTGACGGCGGCGCGGGGTCGCGCTGGCCGGCTTCCCGCGAGATTGAGTCGTATTGGTACCCGGTATGGCTGTGTTACCCGGCCGGAATGCTGGAAGACAGCAAGGTGGTGGATGCTCCTCCCCACAAGATCACTATTGACCAGACCGTGGCCATGGCCAACGATTTCGAATTGTTGGTCCTGTTCACTTCCAGCCCGGGTTTTCATGTCGACGTCAAAATCGCGGAGATGATGAAGGACGTCAACCCCAAGATGAAGGTGGCGTTCGTGGGACCACCGGTAACCATTGAACCGGAAAAATCGCTCAAGGCCTCCAAGGCGATTGACTTCGTGGTCCGGCGCGAGTTCGACCATCAGATCGCCAACTACGCCAAGGGAACTCCGCTATCTGAGCTGCCCGGCGTCAGCTATTGGAAGGACGGATCCATCGTAAACAATCCGGAAGGCGGGGTAATCGAAAATCTGGACGAGCTTCCCTGGGCCAGCAAAGTCTATAAGCGCGATTTGGATTTTCGCCGCTACAATGTGCCGTTCCTCCTGAATCCATTCATTTCGTTTTACACCACGCGCGGATGTCCGGCCATGTGTACTTTCTGCTTGTGGCCGCAAACTCATTCGGGACATCGCTGGCGGCTGCGTTCCTCCGATGATGTGGCGGCGGAATGCAAGTATGCGCTGGAAAGTTTTCCCGGCCTCAAAGAAATCTTCTTTGACGACGACACGTTCAACTACCGGAAAGCGCGCGCCATCGAGCTTTCGAACAAGCTGGGGCCGCTCAACTTTACCTGGAGCTGCACCTCGCGCGTGACCACCGATTACGAAACGCTGAAAGCGATGAAAGACGCAGGTTGCCGTCTGCTGATTGTCGGCTATGAATCCGGGGACGAGCAAATTCTCAGGAACATCAAAAAGGGCGCCACGCTGGATATGGCCATGCGCTTCACCGAGAATTGCCACAAGTTGGGTTTGGTGGTCCACGGCGATTTTATCGTGGGTCTGCCGGGTGAGACACGCGAGACCCTGCGCAAGAGCATCGAATTTGCCAAGAAGCTGGATGTGGAGACTATTCAGGTATCGCTGGGCCACGCCTTCCCGGGCACGGAATTTTTTGAGCATGCCAAGGCCAACGGATTGGTCAACATCAACGGCATGGCCGACGCCGCCGGCCACCAGCTTCCGAACGTGGTGTATCCGGGCTTCGACCGTGGCGAGTTGATGGAGTGGGTAGAGCGCTTCTATCACGAATACTATTTCCGTCCCAAAGCCGCCTGGCGCGTGGTGACCAAGGCCATCAAGAATAACGATCTGCCGCGGCTGTTTAAAGAGGCGCGCGAATATCTGAACGTAAGTTCCCAGCGCAAGCAGTTCATCAAGGAACAGAAAGCATCCACTGCTTTGCAGGGGGCGGAGGAAAGCGCATCGTAAGATGGCTGCCGGCCGGATGGTAGCCGAGCGCTCCGAGACCGTCCCACCCCGCCGTCTCGATTTCAAGACCAAGCTGTTGACGGCAGTAGTAGTTCTGGCCAATGTGTTTGGAAATTTTTCCCTTTCCTGGGGAATGAAGCACCAGGCGGCTAAGCTGGCCGATTCGCCGCTGGCCTATATTCAAACCATCCTGAGTCCGTGGGTGTTGCTAGGCACGTCTCTTTTGATCGTGTGGTTTCTGGCGCGGATGACTTTGTTGAGCTGGGCCGATCTCAGTTATGTGCTGCCCATGACTTCGCTCGGCTATGTGTTCACGGCGTTCCTGGGCAAATACTTTTTCGGTGAGCAAATCACCTTGCAGCGCTGGTTGGGAACCTTGGCCATCATGGTCGGCATGATCCTGGTGGGTTTGACCACGCCGAATACCACCGCGCGCGCGGGGGAGGCCGGCCAATGAAGTGGATTATGGTCGGGATCATCGTCGGATCCACGGTGTTCGCCGATCTGCTGCAAAGCTTCGAAATGAAGCGCAACGTAGTGGCGGTGGAAGACTTGCGGCCGGGAAGGATCCCGCGCCTGTTGCGCAGCTTTGCACAGCGCGGCCCGCTGATTCTGGCGGTATGCTTCATGGCGATTTCTTTTTTTGCCTTCATGAAGCTGCTTTCCATAGCCGATCTAAGTTTCGCCGTGCCGGTTACCGCGGCTAGCGTGGTGCTGGAGACGGTTCTGGCGCGGCTGGCGCTCAAGGAACAAGTAAATCCAATGCGCTGGGCCGGGGCATTCTGCGTGGCCTGCGGCGTCGCGCTGCTGGCAGTTTAAGGTGGCTGGCGGCTGGTGGTTGGTGGCCGGCATCGCAGGCGGGTATCAACTTTTCGCCGTTGTAGCCTGCCTCTGGCATCTCCGCCGTGGCGCAGGGCCCAGGTCTGCGGATTCCGGCGTATCGATCTTAAAACCCGTCCGCGGCGCCGACCCCGGTTTCTACGAAGCCATTCGCTCCCAAGCCATCCAAGAATATCCCCAATTCGAAATTCTCTTCGGTATCCGCGACCCGGCTGACCCGGCCGCTCCCGAAATCAAGCGCCTCACAGAAGAATTTCCGTCCGTGCCCATCCACTTGGTGGTGTGTTCGCAAGATGCGCCGAACGGCAAGGTGGGGGTGCTGATGGATCTGGCGCGCCAAGCTCGCCATCCGCTCTTCATTGTCAGCGATAGCGACATCACCGTTCCTCCAGGCTATCTCCGGAATGTGACGGCGCCGCTGGCCGATCCAGCCATCGGACTGGTGACATGCCTGTACCGTGCTGAAGCGGACAACCTGCCCGGCCGCTTCGAAGCGCTGGCCATCGCTACCGATTTCGCTCCCAGCACGTTAGTAGCGCCTTTCGTTGGCGTGTCAGAGTTCGGGCTAGGTTCGACGCTGGCATTTCGAGCTGCGGATCTGGAGCGGATCGGCGGTTTTGCGGGAATCGCGGACTATCTGGCTGACGATTATCAACTCGGGCGCAAGCTCCATTCGCTGGGCCTTCGCAACCTGGTCTCGAAAGTAGTGGTAAGCACGCGCTTATCGGCCGGTTCGTGGCGCTCAGCCTGGCAACACCAGCTGCGTTGGGCCCGTACCATCCGTCTATCGCGCGGCGGAGGCTATGCCGGGCTGCCGGTGACGTTTGCTACTTTCTGGGCGCTAGTCGCGGCCGCGTGCTGGTTATGGTGGGTTGCGCTCGGGCTGCTGGCAATCCGATTCGCTATGGCCATTACGTGCGGCTGGTTCGTGCTCAAGAGCCCCGATGTCTGGAAATACTGGTATCTGATCCCATTGCGTGATCTGTGGGGAGTGGCCATTTGGGCGGCCGGCTTATTCGGAGACACCGTGGAGTGGCGCGGGCGCCGATTAAAATTAGACGCTAAGGGAAAGATTGTAGCCACATCGCCGTACTCGCCGGCGATAAATTCTCGTTGGCGCCCATAACCCTAAGGAATCCGGACTTAACCGAGCCGCGACCGCAAGGGAGCGACACCACCAACGCCCTAGTTCCAAATTCGTGGTAGCGCTTCCTTGCGATCGCGGCTCGGTTACACCAGGCCGGGGATTGGCGCCGTTGTGTCGGCGGTCTGCTCCAGCAGCCGGTACAACTCTTCGGCGTGAATCGGCTTGGAGATGTAGCCATCCATTCCGGCCGAGAGGCAGCGTTCTTCGTCGCCTTTCATAGCGCGGGCGGTCATGGCCAGAATCCGCGTACGGCGGCCGCTGTGTTCTTCCCTCTGGCGAATCGCCGCGGTGGCTTCGAAGCCATCCATTTCCGGCATCTGGACATCCATCAGCACCAGGTCAAACTGATCCTTCTCCAGAAGCTCCACGGCTTCGCGCCCGTTTTGGGCCACCACTACACGATGCCCGCGCCGTTCCAGCAGACGAACGGCCAGGATCTGGTTCACATGGTTGTCCTCGGCCAAAAGAATGCGGCGGCCGGCAGCGGCCCGCGCTTCCCGCAGGACATGCTTGGTCACCACCGCTGGTCCCAGCAACCCTGCCAGCCGGCGTCCGAAAGCCGCATGGATGGCTTCCCGCAATTCGGATTGCCGCACGGGCTTGGTGAGGTAGGCTGAAATATCTATTTCCCGGCAGCGCCGGACGTCGCCGCGTTGGCCGCTGGAGGTCAGCATGATGATGACCAACGATGCGAAGTTGGGATTTTGTTTTACTTTCTCGGCCAACTGGAAACCGTCTGTTTCCGGCATCTGCCCGTCGGTGATCATCAGGTCGAAGGGACAACCTAATTTTCGATACTCATCCAGCGCGTCCAGCGCCCTCCGCGCGCTGTCCACCGTCACCACTTCCAATCCCCAACCATGGAGGATGTCGTCCAGGATGCGGCGATTTGTCGCATTATCGTCCACCACCAGAGCGCGTTTACCGGCCAATTGCACTGCCTCGCCATTGTCGGGAACCGCGGCCGCGGAAGCCAGCCCCACCAAAGCGGTGAAGTAAAAGTCGCTGCCCTTGCCGGGCTCGCTGCGCACCGATATTTCCCCGCCCATCATGTGTACCAGGCGCCCCGATACCGTGAGCCCCAAGCCGGTGCCGCCATATTTTCTGGTGGTAGAGGAGTCGGCCTGGCAGAAAGGATCGAAAATCAGCTTTTGCTTGTTCTGCGGAATGCCGATGCCGGTATCCCGTACGACGAAATGCAGAAGCACCTTGCCGCCGGAAGGCGGGAGCGGAGCATCTAGCTCCAGCACCACCTCGCCCTTTTCGGTGAACTTCAGCGCGTTTCCTATCAGGTTGTTCAATACCTGGCGCAGCCGCGTCGGATCGCCTTCGCAAACGGCAGGTACGCCGGACCGCACGTCGCAAGCCAGCTCCAGGTTTTTCTGGTGCGCCGGAAGCGCGAACGACCGCATCACTTCATCGATAAAGTCGCGCAGGTTGAACGCAGTTTCGTCCAACTCCAGGCGCCCCGCTTCGATCTTCGAGAAATCCAGCACATCGTTGATCACCGTCAATAAGGCTTCCGCCGAAGTACGTACGATATGAATATTCTCGCGTTGTTCGGGCGTGAGATCGGTGTCCAGTATGAGCTCCGTCATGCCCAGAATCCCGTTCATGGGAGTGCGGACTTCGTGGCTCATGTTCGCCAGGAATTCGCTCTTGGCGCGATTGGCCGCTTCAGCGGCATCCTTGGCCAGGCTGAGTTTGCCTTCCACCCGTTGTCGATGCGCGGCCGACGCCAACACGTTCGCCATGGCCTGCAGGAAGTTCATGTCCTCGCTCGAGAATTCGCGTTGGGCCACCGAACCGGCGGTCAGCACTCCCCAAGGTTGGCGGTCTCCGGCGATAGCCACGCTTACCGAGCTGAGCACTCCGGAAGACTCCGGGAAACTCCAGCCATGAAACCGCTGGTCAGCGCGGATGTCTTCCACCATCACGGCCGCGTCAGCTTGTAGCGTGTAGCCTTCCTGCGATCCCTCCGCCTGAGTGCGAAGCCCCAGTTGGCTGGGCTCCCCTCCGGCGGCGGCCTGTGTCAAGAACCATTTCCCATCCTCGCTCAGCTCCACAATGTTGCAGCGGTCCACCCCCAACGTTCGCATCACCAGAACGCTGGCGGTCTCCAGCACCGAATCCAATTTCGTCTCGGTGAGGGCCGATTGTCCCAGCACCGCCACTGCGGCCTGCTGTTCCGATCGTACTCGCAGCCCGTGCTCGGCCCGCATGCGATCCGTCACATCGCGAAATCCCCACACCCGCCCTTCCATCCGCCCGCCCACTCGCCGCGGCTCCGAGTGACGTTCGAACACCCGGCCGTCCCTGAATTCAATTACGTCATCGCTCTGATCGCCCGGATTCTCAGCGAGCAGGTCCATCTTGGCTTGAAACTCTTCCGGATTCTTGAGCTGATGAATTACTTCATCCAGCCTATTCTTCACGCTGCGCTCGCGCAAAGCCTCTTCCGGAATGCGCCACATCTCGGCGAACTTCTGATTCCAAAGCACGGTCTGCCCGTGAGTATCCACCACCAGGATTCCGTCCGCGGTGGATTCGAGGGTAGTGCGTATAATTTCAGTCTGGCTCTGTACGCGCCGCCGTAGGATTCCCACCCACGCCAGCGTTCCTAGAATGGCGAACGCCAGAATAGAGACAATAGACGCCGCGCGCTCCGGCGACAGCCAGGGCGGCGTCTGGAGGATGGCGATATCCTGGGTGGAACGAAAACGGATACTGAAGGAAACCGGATTCCCCAGTGGGTCCGAATCTACCAGGCAAATTCCGGTGAGGCGGATACGCGTGCCATGTTGCAACTTTTCGAGATCGGTGCGCCGGGCTTTTCCCCTGGAAATCGCGGTAAACATGCCTTGCGCGTCCCGCAATACCAGATCCGTCTCGTCGGGCAATTGCGCTACGCCTTCCAGTTGTCCGTCCATGCTCACCAGCGCGGAATCGTAGGTTCCGCTCAGCGCATCGGCGTGACTGATAAGCGGCGGCGTATGCGCCGGCACACTGCCCGCTATCCGGATGCTGGGTTCTTCGAGCGCCGGCCGATTGTCCACCACACCGGGGAACCCGGCAACATCCACCACGTTTCCCGGCTTCAGCAGCGTCGTCTCCCCGCCTCCAACATAGATGCTTCCGGTGGGGTCCTGAACGAAAAACCCGGTATCGCCCAACACTGCCGTAACCGTACCTCTTACATGCACGCGGTGCGAGGAAGCGCCTTTGTAACTGAATCTCTGCAAGCTTTCGATAGGCTGTATGGTAGCCTCAAACGGCTCACTCGGCGCGGGCTCGAGCACGGTGATGTCGGAGAGCTTCGAGATATGCAGCAGGGGGCTCAGAATCTGGTTCTTGCGATTGAAAACCGAAGCCGCGACTCCCTGGAACCTTATGCGGGCTTCCACCAGTTCGGTGGGAACATGATCGTAGCCACCGGGCGGCAGCAGCGCTAGGGTCCGTCCGCCATCCACGGACAATTTCAAGCGTAGGTATCCGTTATTCGGATCTGCGGCGGCGGCGCGGACGATAGCATCCACTTCCACCCATTCGCTGTCCTGCGCCGCCGATGCCAGTTCCTCATAAGAAGGATGGTAGGGTTTCGGCATGGGACTGTCACCGATCACCCGCCAGTGCGGCTGAGCGATGTCGGGAGCGAAATCAACCTGGGTGGTGGACCCTTCCAGCTCAATCAGTTGTCCTTTTTGAGGCTTTGGCAGGCCTTCGGTCCAGTGGATCCAAATGCCGGCGCTCGCATCCTGGAAGAACATATCCGGACCCATGGTGTCGAAATAGGTCACCACCCCACGCAGCCGAACTGGAAACCCCCGACGCGCTTCAGCAATCTTAAGCTTCCTGATTTCAGCCACTTGCGTAAGGGTGGGAAGCGCGCTTACAGGCCCCGCCAGGCCCACCAACACCACCGCCAGGAGCAGCGAGAACCTGTGCAGTTTGGTGGTGACCCGAGCCACGTTTGTAATATCGGCATAAGTGGAATTGAGAGTTATGGTACGAGCGGGTTCGCATTGCTATGGCTCGTTGTTAACCTGTTGGCAGCCTGCGCGCTGATTGCCAGAGGTCGCAGAAAGACCAAGTCACCGGAGTTCCGTGCGCCTGCTGGCCCACCAACGGAATTGTAGCCCCTCGTCAGTGAGGGGACTGGCGCGGAAAGCCGGCCGCGTGGAATCAATAATCTGGGACCCGCGTCTTCAATGGAGCCGGTGCTCGAAATGTTTTTTCCGCGGCCCCCACCAAGCGGCGCCGAACTGCGCGGGTTAGCAACCCGCGCGCAGGATGACATGTAATCGGAGGCTTCGTGCCTCCCAAGGGCTTCGTCGCGAATTGATGATAAGCGCGTGGGGCGGACCCCCTGCGCGGGTCCCCCCGGACCCGCTCTTCCGGCCAGGCCGACGTGGGCGTCGGCAGCGGACCAGGGGGTCCACCCCACCTGGTTCTCCAAACCCAACGAGCAACCAGCAGCCGCCAGCCACCAGCCGCCAGCAACAAGAAACCAGCAACCAGCAACTATTTCCCGTCAACCGGATTTCCGGCAATATACACGGCCTCAATCAACCGCATATTGCGGATGTTCACGCGCGGATCGGCGCCCAGCACAATCAGGTCAGCCCACTTCCCAACCTCCAAAGTGCCCAGATCTTTGGCCCGCAGGAATTCAGCCGAGCTTTTGGTGGCAGCCTTGATCACTTGCACGGGTGTCAACCCCGCACCCACCATCAGCTCCATTTCCCAGTGCTCGAAGAAGCCCGGAAAGCGCCCCGGTGGGCCAGTGTCCGTTCCCATTCCATAGGGAATGCCGGCGTCGGCCAGGCGCTTCAGGTTCTTCTGCGCCATTTCCAGGAACCCGGCGTACTTCGGAAAATCCGGGTCCGCCGCGATCTTCTTTTGATAATCCGGATCGCTGAGAGTAGCAATCACGGCCGGGGAAACCGAGCGCGTGAAGAACGGATCGGTGAGAAACGCGGGCGGTTTCGCATACACAACCATGGACGCCTCGCGCGTGAGTGTAGCAGCGGATTGCCAGGTTCCGTGCTGCTTCATGCTGTCGATCAATTCCTGACTCACGGCCCGGTCCCTTACGCTGTGCGCCAATGCGTCCAGACCGGCGTTCACCAGCTTCAGTGCGTCGTCCAGATAAAAGATGTGGGCATCCACGCGCAGTTTGTCCCGGTGGGCGTTGTCGATGATGGCCTTGGTCATCTCGAGCGGAATCTTCGGACGGTGACCCAGCGAATCGTCCACCCAGACCTTGACGATATCCACTTTTTTCGCCGCGAGCGCATCCACGTCCTTGGGGATTTCCGCGGCGTTCTCGAGATTAAATGTTACCGAGGGCATGCCGCCTACGCCGCCCTTTAGCGTAAATCCGCGGCCAGCCGTGTAGACTCGCGTGTAAGTAGGACGCCCCGCCCGCTGCTCATCGCGAATCTTAAAAATCAGGTCTTGATCCGTTCCCAGGCTGAGCACCGTGGTTACGCCGTAGGAGGCATAGGTGCGCAGATTCTTTTCGAGGTTCTCGCGCGTGTAAAACTTCGCGTCTTGCGTAAGGTCCACCGTATTGGCAAGATGGCCGTGCAGATTGATGATCCCCGGCATCACGAATTTACCGTCCAAGTCAATCACCTGCGCGCCGTCGGGCACCGGTGTTCGCTGCGCGGAGCCGATGTGGGTAATCCGGCCATTATCGATAATCATGCCCACTTCGGCGATGGCCGGGTTGCCAGTACCGTCGATCAAAGTGAAGTTTTTCAGAACCTTGATCTCGGCGCTGACAGGCAATAGAAGAACAACCAGCAGAATTAGTTTCTTCATTGTCTTAGATCGGCCTCCAGGATAGCGGCCAGGCGAACTCCAGCTTTTATGAGCTGCTCACGAACCACTTTCGTGCCATCGTTTTCGTAGGCCGGCGTCAAATCGGTTACCATCGGCGCGGGCTTCTGGTTGTCGCAGAAATTCTGGAGCGGGATGCCGCGATAGACTTTCGTCACGGCCAGCTTGTAAGACTCCCAGGCCATTTGATCTGGTGAAGCGCGCGCCCACTTTTCCGCTTCCGCCGGTTTTATGCCGGCCATCAGCATTCCCGCGAAAACACGGTCGTCGGTGATGTTCGCATGCTTCATTAGCAATTCGAGTTCAGAAGTGTCCCAAACATGATGTAGCGCGACATTTGCTTCTTTCTGGCCATTGATGGAGAAGTTCACGTGTTCCGAATTGCCGCCCTTATCGCAGGAACGCTCTGCGGCATGCAAGGGCTGATGGATATCGCCGACGAAGTGCACCAGGAACAAGAGCGCCTGCCGCCGTTGCACGTCGTCCTTGGATGTCCGCAGCGTGTCAGAGAAGCTCTTGATCTTGGCCGTCACGCAATTGCCTTCCGGGCAAAATGCGTCCAGCGTTTTGGCCTTGGTGGGCACCGGAATATCGATATAGTGCCAGAGACCGTTGGTGGAAGGCACGTCCCCGGCAAGCGAACGGCACATAATGTCGGCGGCCGTGGGATTGCCGCGCGGATTGCCGCGGATGGTGTCGGCGCAGCTCGCGATATCCACGATCGAGAATTTACCATCCATAAGAAGCGTGCGGATTTTCTCGCGAGCTTCGAGTGAAAGCCGCTGCTCGGCGATGATAGCAACGATGCGGTGTCCGGAGGGTCCCCAGGGGTAGGCAGGCGCGGCCAGGAACAATAGAAGCGCAAGGGTTGGCAGGCGGAAGCGCCTGCCCCACGGAGCAGCATAGCCGCAACCATGGCTGGCCCGACGTGGGTGTCGGCCGGGGACCAGGGGGTCCGCCCCACGAATTGTCGCAAGCAGCAAAGAAACTGATGGATAGTAGTAGATTGGTCCGCTGTGGGGCAGGCGCTTTCGCCTGCCAACCGAACGGTGACGCGTATTCATCGCCCCTCCGCCTTGAGATCGATCTCCTTCAGCTTCTTCTCCCTCAACGCGCGGTTCAAATCCCCAAGCTTTCCATTCTTGAGTGCTTCCCATGCGGCAAGGTGCGAAGCCAAGGCCGCACTGGCTTGCTCATACAGCGCGTTGGCCGGAGCCGGCGGCGTGCGGTCGGCACTGTCCACCACACCATTGACGGCCGCCAGATCCAACAGCACGGCGCCGATGCCTGACCCGGAATTGTTGGTGTCCCAGCCGCCCGAAGCGCCGAATATCTTATCGGCATCACCCTCTACCGCGGCGATCTGCGAAACCAGCGCGGCATCGGAAATTGTTTTCTTTACATCGGCGAGTTGCTTCCTCAGTTCCGCGCCCTGCCGTGTTAGCTGAACGCACACCGCCATTTGTTGGGCTACCTTCACCGCGAGATCGCGCTGCTGGGCCAAGTCGGCCGGAGTGCCCGTAGACCGCGGATCCAAGACCACTATCAACGGCTCGGAATACTGTTTCCCCGCTACCGTCAGCCGTACCTGATACGTTCCAGGAAGAACTTGCGGTCCCTGAGCGGCCATCCCATATTCGTCATCGGCCTCTCCGGCGGCGGCCGCGATGGAATAACGCAGATCCCATACGAACCGGTTCATCCCGGCATGCGCGGTGAGACGCGGCGGAGAGACCACCCAGATGTCGGCAACAACCTGCCGCCTTTTCGAGGGACTGGGCGTCTCGTTACTGGAATAGCGGCGCACAATCTGGTTCTTCGAATCCAAAATTTCCAACGTCACCTCGGACGCGGCGGATTTCAAGTAATAATCCAGGATGGCGCCATCCGGCGGATTCGGCGTCTTCGGAATTTCAGGCGGCAGAGGCGTCCCTTGAAAGCTCTCCCGATTCATCCGAATCGCAGCGGCTGGCTTGTAGAGAAATACGCTCGAAGATGCCACCTTGGAATCGATCTGCCGAAGCGGCGCGATGTCATCGAGAATCCAAAATCCACGGCCGAACGTGGCGGCTACCAGATCGTTTTCATGAATCACCAAGTCGCGCACCGAGCCCGGCGGCAGATTTAGTTGCAGCGATTGCCAGCGATCTCCTTCGTCAAAAGAAACGTAGGCGCCGTATTCAGTGGCCGCGTAGAGCAGGCCCGAACGCTCCGGATCTTCGCGAATCGCGTTCAGGGACGCGTCATCCCCGATTCCGTTGATGATTTTCGTCCAGGTTTTCCCGTAATCGCGGGTGCGGAAAAGATAGGGGTGGTAATCGTCCAGGCGATGCCGGTCCACGGCCGCGAAAGCGGTGCCGGCATGGAAGCGCGACGGTTCAATGTGCGTGATCTTGCTCCAGTCGCTCAAACCCGGGGGCGTCACATTAGACCACGTTTTCCCGCCGTCGCGAGTGAGATGAATCAACCCGGTGTCGCTGCCGGCCCAAATTTCGCTCGCTACCGATGGTGACGGCGCAATGGAATAGACCACGCCGTAGCCGCGCAGTTTCGCATTCTCAACGGTCACTTCGCCGTTCAATGTATTCTTGTCGGCGCCGGTCAGGTCGGGACTGATTTCCTGCCAGTTCAGGCCGCCGTCGGAAGTCTTCAATACATATTGGGAACCGTAATAAAGCGCGTGATCTACTGGAGAAAAAACCAGGGGCGCCGTCCAGGGGAAGCGGTATTTCCGCTGCGAAATGTCGCCACCAAACGCGGGCGCGGGCCACGGCGTGATGATCTGGCCTTGCGACGTGCGTCGGTCGAATCGCTTCAGCCCGCCGTATGTATTGCTGACATAGGAAATGTCGGGATCCTTGGGATCGATGGTGATATAACCGCTCTCGGCATCGCCGACGTTGAACCGGTCGTATTCGGTGACGAAGCCGTGATCGGTACGGCTGGGCAGCGCCACGGTTCCGCTGTCCTGCTGCGATCCATAAACGTTATAAGGAAACTTGTTGTCGGTGATGACGTGGTAGAACTGCGCGGTCGGCTGGTTGTACCAGGATCCCCATGTATTGCCGCCATCCACTGTGATGCAAGCGCCTTGGTCGGAAGCCTGGATCATGCGCCGGGAATCGTTCGGATCGATCCAGAGGAAATGATAGTCATCACCTCCGGGAGCGCCTTTGAACACCGTAAATGTCTTGCCGCCGTCCGCCGAACGATAGATTCCCGTGTTCGGAAGGTAAACGATTTCGGGATTGTTCGGATCCACCGTGACGCCGCTGAAATACCAGGAGCGGCCGTCGATGCGGCTGTCATCGGAGGTGCGGGTCCAGTTGGCGCCGGAATCGTCCGAACGATAGAGGCCGATGCCCGAGCCGAAATCGATCAGAACATAAACACGCTTTCCTGCAGTCTTGGCCGCGACAGCGACGCCGGATCTTTTCCAGCCTCCTGGGGGCAATCCGTGGCCCGAGATTTGGGACCAATGCTCACCCGCGTCGGTGGATTTGAAAAGCGCACCGCCCAGCGGCTCCAAAGGAGGGTATTGGCTCCAGGGCGACCGGCGGGCCTGCCAGGTTGTAGCATAAATAACCTGAGGATTTTCCGGCTCAAACGCCAGATCCGCCGCGCCGACGTCGGGGCCTTTGTCCAGCACTTTGTGCCAGCTCTGGCCGCCGTCGTGGGAGCGGAAAACTCCCCGCTCCGCATTCGGTCCGTAGGCGTGGCCCAGCACCGCAACGTAGACGATTTCGGGATTCTTGGGATCTACAAGAATTCTGGCGATCTGTTTCGAATCGTGCAGGCCGATGTTGCGCCAGCTCTTTCCCGCGTCCGTGGATTTGTACACCCCGTCGCCTGAGGAAAGGGACGATCGTATATCTGCCTCGCCCGTTCCGGCATAAATAATGTTGGGATCCGAGGGCGCGACCGCGATGGCGCCGATGGACGCGACATGCTGGTCGTCGAAGATGGGTGTCCAAACCATGCCTCCGTCAGTGGTTTTCCAGATTCCACCGCCAACCGCGCCGAAGTAGAACGTGTTGGGATCGCCGGGAACGCCGGTGGCTGTGACCGCGCGTCCGCCGCGGAACGGCCCGATCAGCCGCCAGCGCAGCCCGTCATAAAGACTGGCGGGAGTTTGCGCGGAGAGCGCGGCGGCAAGGCAAAGCACGGCCAGTGAAGAACGGGACATAGAATCAACGATACCTCATCGGGTGGGGCAGGATGTCATCCTGCGGCGGATTGTTAATCCGCCTGTTTTTGCTCCGATTGCCAATCGGCGCGCAGGCTACCAACCTGCCCCACACGCTGAAACTGAGGGTATTTCCAACGTCTTTACGCCTCCTAAAACAAAGGAGCCGAATCCAGCCATGCGCATCGTTCGCAACGCATTGTTGATGAGTACCTTGGCATTGACCGCTCACGCCGCACCCTCTTATTTTCTAACTACTTTCGCGGGATACTTTCCGCCGCTCGGAGCTCCCTTGGCCTTGAATCAGCCCCCGTTGCGGTTAGGCCAGGTGGTTTACGACAGCCACGGAGTTCTGTACTATGCCGACTCTCTTCGTATCTGGCGCCTGAATGCCGATGGCACGGAGACGCACATCGCCGGATCGTACTCCCCAGGCTCTCAGTATCAAGAGGGAGGGCCGGCTATCAATACTACGTTTCAAGACATCGTAGGGTTTGTGATCGATTCCCAGGAGAACATATATATCGCGGAGAATTTTTATCAGAAGGTCTACAAAGTAACGCCGGACGGCGCCATCCGAACGTTTGCGGGGACAGGGAGTTATGTCAAAAACTCCCCGCCTTATGTTGGGCAGGGGATTCCAGCCGCCATGGCCCAGATAAGTCCTAACGCCATCGCCATCGATGCCAACGATAACGTTTACATCTGGGAGGAAAATGACACCAAGAAATCTGGCTATAAGTCAGCAGTAGTTTCGTTTCCTCCCGACGGCGGCAGTTCCAACCTGGTGGGTACCACTCCGATCCAATATTTAGCAGATATGGCGATTTCAGGGTCGACGCTGTTCTTGGTCACAACGACTGCGGCCCCGGCCGAGATGGATCTCACTACCGGCGCCTACACAGCCATTCAGGGATCTATCGGCCAGCAACTCGCCGCCGGGCCGGGTGGTTACATCTACGCTTTCACCGGTAACGGCAATGGCCCAATCGTGAAAGTGAATCTTCAAACATTGGCGGTGCAACCCATACCGGGGACGAATAACTTAGCAGGCAACGCGCTGGCGGTAAATCCGCTCACCGGCGATATCGCCATCGCGAATGGCAACGTACGCATCCTGAACGTCTCGTCTGCAAGCACCCAAATCGTCGCGGCCAACCCGGTTCCATTCTCCGGCGATAACGGACCGGCCATCCTTGCCGCGATGCAGCCGGGAAATCTGGCCGCGGATGCCGCCGGGAACATCTACGTCGCTGATGCGGGGAACTGCCGGATACGAAAAATCGACTTGAATGGGATTATTAACACGATCGCCGGCAACGGCACCTGCGGAAGTACGGGCGACGGTGGTCCGGCACTCCAGGCAGAGGTCAACCCCGGAGAGTTGGCATTCGACGGAGCCGGCAACCTTTACTTCATCAACTCGGGTTACCCAACAAGCACCATCCGCAAAATTGACTCCACCGGAATGGTAATCACCGTGGCTGGCGGAGGCGCCGGCACCATCGCTACCGGCGCTTCGGGAACCAGCGTGGCCATCAACGCTAGTCATCTGGCGGCCGATTCGTCCGGAAATCTTTATTTCGAGGAAGGCGCCCAGCTCTACGAAATGGATCCTTCCGGATCTATCACGCTGTTGGCCGGCAGCAATAAGAGCGGGACCGTTCAAGATGGAGCTACAGCTCTCGACGCTTCGATTGGCTACGTCATTACCATCGCGGTGGACCCTTTGGGATCCGTCTATTTCGGGGATTTCGATAATCAAGTGATTTGGAGACTCGACTCCCAAGGGATCCTTCACGTCGCCGCTGGAGTAATCAGTAATACCTTCTACAATCGGATCCCCGCCGGTCCGGCCACGCAAGCGTACATCGGCGATCCGTACAATCTGGTGTTCGACAGCGGTGGCAATTTCTATTTCTGGAGCGATAATTTCTCGAACAATGAGCAGGTAGTGAGGGTGGACGCATCCGGCAATCTCACGCCGCTTGCCGGCGGCGGAACGAAGGCGCCCGCGTATTTTTCCTGGGGGCCTGGTTCAACCGGGGACGGTGGCGACGCCAGCTTGGGCACTTTTGCATTTCCTAACGGCCTGGCCGTGGATCCGCATGGGAACCTCTTCGTGTCCGACGGGGGCTTCGTCATTCGCGAGATGGCGATTTACAATCCCGAAAATCTTCCGCCATTTTTGACCGCGGGCGGCGTGGTGGGGGCAGCCGGAAGCGTTCCCGCCGTGGAGGCCGTTTCGCCAGGAGGAATGGCCAGCATTTTCGGTGCAAACTTCATCTCGGCGGCGAATCAGCACACCGTCGGCTCGGCGGATTTAATCAATGGGAAAGTGCCGACCAGGTTGGAAGGCGTGTGCGTAAGTATCGGCTCAATGGCGGCGGCAATGCTGGGTGTTTACCCCAGCCAGATCAATGTGCAGGTGGGCGCGCTTCCGCCTGGTCCGGTCACGGTTCAAGTCACGACCGGCTGCGGCACTTCGAACGCTGTCACCAGTAACTACGCCGGTGTCGCGGTGCAGGCCGCGTCGCCCGAGTTCTTTTATTACGCGATCGATCACACGGGTGGTTCCAATCCTGTCGCTGCGGCCAATACTTCCACCGGCGCCAAGATTGGCCCGCCGGGGTTGTTGCCGGGCGTGACATTGGTTCCCGCCAAGCCGGGCGACACTGTTGAAGTCTACGCCACCGGCTTCGGCGCAACATCACCCTCCTTTGGACTGGGCGCAATTCCAGGAAAAGGTGCAATGGTGGCCGCTCCCTATTCATTGACGCTTGGGGGCGTGCCAATCCCGGCGTCCGATATCGCGTATGCCGGCGTCTCGCCCTGTTGCGTGGGACTGTACCAGTTGGATTTCACAATCCCCGCCGGTACGCCCAGCGGCCAACTGCCGTTAGTAATCACCATCGCCGGCGCACCCTCGCCATCCGAAGCGTATCTTGAAGTCCAATAGCCAAGCACCGTGAGGGAGCCGATGCCTGTTTCGTTCCGGCTTCGCCGGGTGAGGAAGTTGGCCTGGGCGTGCTGGTCCAACAAAGGTCATGAAGACCCGGAATTGTAGCCCCGCGCGTCAGAGTCTGTGTGAAAACGGTAACGTCTGGCCGTTGGCTGACGACTTAATGGAGTGAGCCGATACGTGGAATATAATCCGGAACAAG
>Ga0210388_10001040_pt1 | contig 22088 bp, 21 predicted proteins | sample IncBWC19OmetaG_FD_155485 | JGI IMG/M metagenome (GOLD analysis project Ga0210388, IMG submission 155485) | Forest soil microbial communities from Barre Woods Harvard Forest LTER site, Petersham, Massachusetts, United States - Inc-BW-C-19-O ...
GCGCTGCAGGATACCGGCCGGCTGGATGCGTCGTTCCTGAACAAGCTGCTCACCAAGCACAGCTCCGGAGTTTCCGTGCTCGCCGCGCCGGGAAAGTTTCCCCAGTTCCACGCCGACAACGATTCAATCGACAAGCTCATGACCGTTGCCCGCCAGGAGTTCGACAACGTGGTGGTAGATGTGGGCTCGAGACTCGACCTGACCGATACGGCTCTGTTCAAAGATGCCTTCACAATTTACCTGGTCACACAGGCCGGCATTCCGGAGCTGCGCAACTCGAATCGCCTGATCAGCCAGTTCTTCAACGTGGGCAGCCCCAAGATGGAGATCGTGATCAACCGTTACGAGCCCCGCGCGCTGGGCGTTTCCGACGAGACCATCACCAAGGCGCTCACGCGGCCGGCCACCTGGAAGATTCCTAACGATTACGCCGCAGTACGCCAGATGCAGAACACCGCAACGCCGCTGGCTCTGGGCGATTCTCCAATTTCACGAGTGATCGAGCAGATGGCTATCTCCATTTGCGGACAGCGGTCAGCGAAACCAAAAAAGAAAGGCTTCAAGCTGTTCGGATGAAGATCTCCGTCAACCAGCAACATTCGACCCCGACGAAAAGGTGAAACGTGGAACTGCTGAATCTGGAAAACTACAAAGCGGAAATACACCGGACTCTGATCTCCAAGCTCGATCTGGAGAAGCTGTCGCGCGTCAACTCTTCGCAGGCGCGCCAAGCTGTCTCCGGCATCGTGAAGGAGATCATCGCCGACCAGCGCGTGCCGCTGAACTTCGATGAACAGGAAAAGATTCAGGCCGACCTGCTCGACGAAGTCTTCGGACTCGGTCCGCTGGAACCGCTGCTGCGCGACCCCAAGATCTCCGACATCATGGTCAACGACAAAGACCACGTGTTCATTGAAAAGGGCGGACTGCTACAGAAGGTCAGCACCACTTTCCGCGACGATCGCCACCTGCTTCAGATCATCGACCGCATCGTCTCCCGCGTGGGCCGGCGCGTTGACGAGTCTTCGCCCATGGTCGACGCCCGCTTGCCCGACGGCTCGCGCGTCAATGCCATTATTCCTCCGCTGGCGCTCGATGGGCCATCGTTGTCCATCCGCCGCTTCGGCACCGGACCGCTGGCAGCCAATTCTCTGGTCGAGCTGAAGAGCATCTCGGCCGAGATGATGGAATTGCTGGCTTCCGCGGTCAAAGCGCGCATCAGCATCGTCATCTCCGGCGGCACCGGTTCCGGTAAGACGACGCTTCTGAACATCCTGTCGCAATACATTCCCAACAACGAGCGCCTGGTGACAATCGAGGACGCCGCCGAACTTCGCCTGGCCCAGGAAAATCTGGTGCGGCTGGAAACACGGCCGCCGAACATCGAAGGCAACGGCGCCATAAAGCAGCGTCAACTGCTCATCAACTGCCTGCGTATGCGTCCCGACCGCATCATCATGGGTGAAATTCGCGGCGAGGAAGCGTTTGACATGTTGCAGGCCATGAACACCGGCCACGAAGGCTCCATGACGACGATTCACGCCAACACCCCGCGCGACGCTATCTCGAGACTTGAATCGATGGTTGCGATGGGCAACATGAATCTGCCCGAAAAGTCCGTTCGCCAGCAGATCTCGTCGGCCATCAGCATCGTGGTGCAGGCAACGCGCATGAGCGACGGCTCGCGCAAAGTTACCAGCATTGCGGAGATCACCGGCATGGAAGAGAACGTGATCAGCATGCAGGAGATTTTCACTTTCAACAAGAAGGGGATTGGACCCGACGGCAAGGTGATTGGAGCATTCCAGCCTACCCGCATCCGTCCCAAATTCCTGGAACGGCTGCGCGTATCGGGTATTGTTCTGCCGCCCAGCTTGTTCGAGAAGGAAACACCGGTCAACTACTAAAGGAAAGGAGAGGGTACCGACATGGGAACGATTGTAATGGTGATTTTCCTGGGCGTCTTCGCCGTCGCCGCTTTGCTGCTGTACGCCAGCGGGTCCGGGGCCTCTCAAAAGGCCAAGCAGGTGCAGGCCACGCTGGATTCGGCTCTGGCAACGGAAAGCCAGGAGTTTCGCGACCAGATCGTGAATCTGCGCAAGAGCGAGCAGCTCAGCGCCATTCCCTGGATCAACACCAGGCTGAGCAAACTTGAACTTGGGTCGAAGCTGCAAGCCCTCATCCACCAGGCCAACCTCAAGTGGACCGTGGGCAGCCTGCTTTCCATGTGCGCGGCCTGCTTCGCGTTGCCGGCATTCGTGGTTCATTACGAACTTGCATCGACGCCGATTGCTCTGATCGTTGGCGTTGTGTTCGGCTTTCTGCCTCTCTTTTTTGTGCTCTTCAAACGCAGCAAACGGTTCAAGGAATTTGAGAAGGAACTTCCGTCCGCCTGCGACATGATGGTAAGCGCACTGCGCGCAGGCCAAAGCCTGATTGCCGCCATGGGCGTCGTCTCCCGTGAGTGCGCCGATCCGCTGGGCGGCGAATTCAGAACCTGCTTTGAAGAGCAGAACTTTGGCCTCGAACTCAAGGTGGCGATGGACAACCTGATTCACCGCGTGCCGATTCAGGATCTGCGCATCGTATGCACCGCGATTCTGATTCAAAAAGAAAGCGGCGGAAACCTCGCCGAAGTGCTTGACAAGACCGCGCACGTAATCCGCGAGCGCTTCCGTCTGCGGCGCGAGGTGCAGACGCGCACTGCGCAGGGGCGCATGACCGGCTGGGTGCTTACGTTGCTCCCCGTTGTGCTGGCCTTCGCTTTGTATTGCGTCAACCCCGACATGATGAGCTTGCTGTGGAAGCGGCACATCGGGGTCGAGCTGCTGTGGACGGCATCAATCATGATCGTGATCGGCGGCTTGATCATTCGCAAGATCGTCAACCTGGACATTTAAGAGGGGAAGTATGGGAATCACAATTTTCGCATTTCTTGTCGCATTTCTGCTGATCGCCAGCGGCGGGCTGCTGTTGTTCTATCGCGAAGCCATGCTGCAGCGCATCTCGGATGTGATCAATCCGAATCCGAAACCGAAGACCCTGCTGAGCTCTTTCCAGGAGTCGGGGTTCTCGATCGGCGACGTGGTTACGCGCTTCGACAACATCGTGCCCAAGAGCCAGGCAGAAGTCTCGGTCGTCAAGCAGCGCCTCATCCGCGCCGGCTACCGTAAGGACTCCACGCTCAGGATCTTCAACGGCTGCAAATTTGTGGTTCCGGTTATGCTCTGCATCATCGCGCTGGTCACCGGTGCGGGTGCATATAGCCCGTTCTTTGTTTACGCCGTATGCCTGGGCATCGGGTACCTGGCCCCGGATTTCTGGTTGAGCCGCAAGATCAAGAAGCGGCAAAGCAAGATTCGCCGCGGCCTGCCGGATGTTCTGGATCTTTTGGTCATCTGCATTGAAGCCGGACTCAGCATTGACCAGGGCACGGTTCGCACCTCGGAAGAGCTGATGAATGCCCAGCCCGAACTGTGCGATGAACTGCACGTGGTGGTGCTGGAACAGCGCGCCGGACGCCCGCGCCAGGATACCTGGAAGCACCTGGCCGAACGCACCGATGTGGACTCGGTTCGAAATCTCGTTTCGATGCTGGTGCAGGCGGAGCAGTTCGGAACCAGCATCGGCAAAACATTGCGCACGCATTCTGACACGCTAAGAACGCAGCGCATTCAGCAAGTGGAAGAGCAGGCAGCCAAGACCACCATCAAGCTGATCTTCCCACTGGTATTTTTTATTTTTCCATCGCTGTTCCTGGTTGTTCTGGGACCTTCGATCATCATCATGATGGATTCATTTAAATCGTTGTTCAACACCTAAGGAAAGGAGGATTCGTATGGACCAGGTAACGATTATCAGGGTTGTCGCCAGCGTGTTGTTCGTCGTAGTGCTCGGCGTTCTCATTCAACGCCGCCGCTCGAAGGTGAACTAAGCGCCGTCTGTGCGGATCTTTTCTGGCGGGGCCTTGCACTGCATGTGCTCCGCCAGCCAACCTCGCAGTCCACATGGACGCGCGAGCCATGATTCAGGAATTTTTGAGAAGGGAGAATCGATATGGACCAGGTAACGATTATCAGGGTTGTCTGCAGCGTGCTTTTCGTTGTTGTTCTGGGCGTCCTCATCCAGCGCCGCCGCACCAAGGTTCGGTAATGCGGCCGCACAAGATCAAGTTTGAAACACAAAATTGAGACAAGGAGAATTCGAAATGGACAGTACCACACTTATCAGGGTTGTTGCCGGAGTATTGTTTGCCGTTGTGCTGGTTGTTTTGATCCAGCGCCGCCGTACCAAGGTTCGCTAGTACGGCGTTTACTCACCGGCCGTCGGCGTCCAGGGAGATGCGCGGAGTCGACCGGCCAAAGATTGAGTCCCGCTTGACGGAGACCTCGCCGCTTCGGCGATGAGTGTCTTGCGTGCAGTCAAAAGAGCGGGAACCGGTGGAGCGTGCTCTTGTTCGGGAATCCGGCAGGCGCCTCTCTGATGCTCGTCGACGCTGGGCTGCCGCATCGCCCGGCTATCGCTGAAGAAGGACTTTGAAGTATGCACCGATCGGAAGAACTCGAGTTAACAAACGGGTCTCTGGACCAGGATCCGTCCGCTGGGGGCTCGCCGAAGGCGGGAGGCAAAATGGAATCACGGAAACTTTGCGCGTACAACCAAACCCGCGAATGCTTTCTCGGCCTCGAGGTCGACGGTGCCGACCTGTCGCTGGCAAAGCTGAAGGACCGGATCGCTTCCCTTGCCCTCAAATCCGGTGAAGGCCTTTGGCTGTCGCCGTTCAGAGGACTTCCCGAGTGGGGCATTCGGGTTCCCCTCGATCTGCTTTATCTGGATCAGGATTGCCGCGTGATCGATGTGGTTGAGTCCTATCCCGTGTTCCGTGCAAATGCCGCGACGCCGCAACCGGCAAGCGTGTTGGCGTTGCCGACACACTCCATTTATTCGTCGCAGACGCAAACCGGCGATCAGCTGGTGCTTTGCGTTGCCGATGAAATGCAGAAGCGGCTGGAACGCTTCACAGGACAGGCCGCCAACGGTAATGGCGTTCAGGCAGCCGCGGTTGCTACCGGACCCATTCCCATTCCCACTGCCTCCAAGCGCCCCGGTTCCACCTCGATTCCGATTCCTGCGCCTGCCAAACGAACCCCGGGCAGCGTGGTGCAAGGCGCGGTGCTGCTGAGGGAAAAGCCGCTCTGGAGCGGCGGTCCTGGCCTGCTGGAATTGGAGAATCGCTCTGAGCCTGAGGATGAGCCCGCCAACCCGCGCGAGACACATTTGATGGGCCTGATCCAACCGGAAATGACTGAAGTCCGCCCCCCCAGGGGATGGCTGGAACGCTGGTGGTCTCCTGATCCCCGCAAAGCTCCGCGCGAACAGGCGCCGGGGCTGGCCGCTTATTACTGGACCGGCGGACCGCCGGAAGCGCACGAGATCAAAGACATTAGTGCAACGGGATTGTATGTGGTGACCGAGGAGCGCTGGTATCCGGGCACGCTGGTCCTGATGACGCTGCAGGGCACCGAGTTTGGCGATGAAGTCGAGGAGCGCACCATCTGCGTTCACTCGCGGGCAGTTCGCTGGGGTAAAGATGGCGTCGGACTGGAGTTTGTTCTGCAGAAAGAATGCGACGACCCTTCCGTATCCGCCGCGGATCGAAAGGTGCTTGACCGGTTCTTGCAGCGGTTGCGCAAGGCCAGAAAGTAGAGTTCCTGAGCTGAGTAGTTGATGCATTGCAATAAAAAACACTGTTGAGCCAAAATATCGAATTCAACAGTGCACGGAGGGAGAACGATGAAGGATAGAACCGAATTGCACGGCCAGACTTCGCTGCCGAAGCAGCGTTTGAGCCGTGCCGCAACCTTTGCGCAATTGCGCGTCAAGCCCCGGTCCCCCCGCCGGTCGGCCCGCGCTCTCATGCGCAGCGGAGAAGAAGGCAGCGCGATCGTTGAGTTCGCGATGATCCTGCCCATGATGCTTCTGCTTACCACAGGCGTCCTCGTATTCGGGGTAGCCATGAACAACTATATGCAGCTCACCAATGCGGCCAGCGTGGGCGCCCGCGCCCTTGCCATCAGCGCGGAGATCACGCTGGATCCCTGCGCCACGGCTTACACCGCCATCACCAGCGCCGCACCTGCTCTTAAGCCGTCGAATTTGACTTTCTCCTACACTCTGAACGGAGTCGCCTATTCGGGCACCACATGCAGCAGCAGCAGTGTTACCAGCGGCGCGGCGGGAAACCTTTCCTCGGGCACCAACGCAACAGTCACCATTACCTATCCCCTGAACTTATCAGTGTTCGGCAAAGTCTTCAGTTCGAGCAATGCCGTACTCTCAGCCACGTCTACGGAGTTAGTCCAATGAAAAATCAAACAAGACCATTTTTGCGCAGAGCGATCAAGCAACAGGATGGCCAGGTGCTTCCATGGGTCGCGTTCATGATGATGCTGTTTCTCGGCATGAGCGCTTTCGTGGTGGACGTCGGCCACGCCTACTACTGCTACCAGGAACTGCAGGCCGCCACGGATGCAGCCGCCCTGGCAGGAGCACAGCAACTGCTTAATTCAACCGCTGTCGCTGTCGCCAACAGTTACGGCGCACAAGCCGGAAACTACAACAGCAATCCCAACCTGGAAGTGAGCGGCGCAAACAGCGTATCGCTTGTGCCCGGCTATCCGAAGATGGTCTGCCTCAACACGGTGAAGGCACTTGGAGTGGCCTGCCTGGCGCCGAACGACGCCAATGCCATCGTCGTGAAGGAACAGGCGGTTATTCCAACGTTTTTTGCCCAGGCCTTCGGCGTCAAGACCATGACCGTCTCCACCACCTCAACCGCGGCCGTGGCCAGCGCGCGCGCCGCACCAACCAACATCGCCATCATCCTCGACACCACGTCGTCGATGACGACAAACGACAGCAACTGCGGCGCGGAGAGAATCGTATGCGCTGAGAACGCGGTGCAAGGGCTGCTGGAGGCTCTGTACCCCTGCAACCAGGTGATGGGATGCGGCACGGTAACCAACGGCGTGGCGACAAACCCGCTGGATCAGATTGCCTTGTTCACCTTCCCGAATATCACCGTTGGCACTGCCTCAAAAGACTTCGACTGCAGCAGTTCCAACCCCACAATTCCGGTGTATTCGTTCCCCTCTATCCCGGCGGCCACAGGATCGTCCTATGCGCCCACCGGGTCCACCACCGCGACATATGAGGTGTTGCCATTCGAGAGCGATTACAAGGCCTCCGACGCTGTGGAGGCACTGAACACCGCTTCAAGCCTGTCGACGGCGGTAGGCGGCGGAAAGAGCGGCAGCACCACTTGCCCCGGCATGGCGGCGCCGGGCGGAGACGGCACCTACTACGCCGGCTCCATTTATGCCGCACAGGGGGCGCTTAATGCGCAGGCGGCCGCGGAAGTGGCAGCCAACTCGAATCTGTCTCCGGTGAACGTCATCATCATCCTCAGTGACGGTGAGGCCAACGCGGATACGAGCAAGATGGCGACGAAGACCGTTGGCGGCACAACCATCAACTACAACAACCCGTGGCCAAGCGGCGGCGGCGCAACTTCGTCCATCACCAACTACCCGTCGGCGCTCGACCAGTGCCAGCAGGCAGTGGCGGCGGCGAACTATGCCAAGGGCCAGGGAACGCAGATTTACTCGGTCGCCTACGGATCGGAGTCCTCGGGTTGCACCACTGACAACTCGGGTCCGCAGTCGAGCATTACGCCGTGCCAGGTGATGGGGCAGATGGCGTCTACCAATACAGCAACCACAACCTACTTCTACTCAGACTACAACCAGAGCGGATCCAGCAGCACCTGCAAATCGTCAGCTCAGATCGCCGATCTCCAGGGCATCTTCCAGTCAATCGCGTCGAACTTCCTGTTAGCGCGGTTGATTCCGAACGGATCGTCCTAGATAGAACGAGAAGTGTTCCATCGATCAAATTGAATTCCTTTTCCGGCCAATCCGTTCTTCGGATTGGCCGGAAGTTTTTTAGAGCATTTTTGTTTTTACTGTAGTCCTCCGTGCCCCATCCTTTCCGCTTTTTTCTGCGGAAAGGGTGGGATACAAATTGTGCTCAAGGGCTACACTATTTCCGACGATGCTCTCGGCAGGGGATGGGTTTCAATTCAGTTGCGCGAAGATGCGTCTGCCGGTTGATCGGAACGAGGCGTCACTGCATCTGCCCCGACGACTGGTCAAACTCTTCGGGAATAATCAGCAGCACTTCAACCTTTTCCGTTTGCCCGTTCTGCTCCGCCGGCCTGAACTGCCACTGGTTGAGCGCATCCAGCACAAATTGCGACTGCTGGAAATCAGGCGGAAACGCAATCGCAAGCGCCTCGAACCTGCCTGCCTGATTCACGAACCCATGCACCAGAATGGCGTCAGAGTTGAACATGCCGGGGCCAATGTTGGGGCGCACGATGTTGTACGGCCATGGCGCATCAAGGCGCTGGACGTTCCCGGCTTGGGTGGCCTCGCTGGAGCGTGGCAGCGAGTATTGCAGGATCCAACTCTTGGCCAGCCCCACGTGCAGGTAAACGGTATAAGCTACTCTGTCGTTCCAAATGCCCGACATCTCGGGAAACTTTTCTTCCAGACTTGCTCCGACCACAACCGCTCCGAATTGGCCGTCCTTCGGCAGCGTAAAGCGGTTGGTCGACAGCGCATCGTCCGCCCCGGTGGGTGGTCCGGGCCTGGCAACGCTCGCCGCTCCTGGCGCGCCGCTGGTGGTTCCACCTTCGCCGGATGCCTCATCCTTGCCCAAGCCGCCGGTCTTGGCTCCTTTGGTCCCCGACGACCCCTGCCCAGGAGCCAGAATTCCCGACTTGTTCTGCTCCGTGGCGATGTTCACCGGTGGCAGCGTCGCGGTCCCATCCGGCATGATCAGGTCGTTGATCGACATCACAGCAGTCGGCGTGGGCGTGGCGGCAGTCTGCGAAGTTGTCACGGGTGCGAGCTGCACCATCTTCGGCCCGTGCACACGCACTGGCGAAGTTGTGGTAGGCGCGACCGCAATGCTTTGCGTCGGCATATCGGTTGAAGAGATTCCCAGGTCTCCCAGGTCGATTTCCGAATTGGGAGCATTCAACGATGGCTTTACATCCGCGGCCGTGGCCTTTTCCGGCAATGGCGCTACAACGTTTTTTACCGGTTGCTTCTGCGGTGTCCACAGTACCACTTTCGGCACCGGAGTCAACACCGTCACCTTGACCGGATCGGGAAGATCCGGCTGAATCAGGGTCTGAATTCCCTTCTCGGCGTTTGCGGTCTGGCGCGGCGCCTCTTCATGCGCGGCCGGCTTCTCGCCAGGAACGGGCTTCGGCGCATCGGAATGAGGGCCGGGAAAGGCAACGCCGTTGGCTGCCGATTGCCGCAGCTTCTCATCGGGCGTATGCATATCGAGGTGCCGCACGGTGTATCGCTTGGTTATGACGGTGTCGCGGATATCCGGTGTGTAGATGAATCCAAAAGATAAGAGAGAAAACCCGCCGATGTGGGCAAGAATGGAAACTAAAAATGAGGAGGGCCGCTGGATGATTTCTGGCCGCTCGGAAAACAGCGAAATGATTCGCGAAGAACTCATGTTCGGATCAACGCCCTCCTTCACGTCCTCTGGTCTGCTTGCGCTGGACTGATGACTGTTGAGGTACTTTACTCTTTGCCGAACACGTAAAACGCCTCGAATGTCCCCGGTAAAACCATTCTAACCTCATTCACGTTCCATTCTGGCACCTATCTTCCTCATAGCATTCTTGATACCCTGCATGATTTCTGACTGCCCTCCATCCTTATATATACGCCTGTTGCAAGCTACACTGAACACGCGTTTGAACGTGTTTGGTTGCCAGTTACCCCATCCTGGTTCGGCGTGTACCTGAGGTTTGTTCTTTGGGCATGAAAAAGGCCCATGGAGCAGAAAGGCGGAGCTGGCCGGGTAGCCAGTTCAAAAAGGCTTCAACATGAACAAAAGACTACTAACGATCCTACTCCTCGCGTTCGTGATTGCGGGTGCGTGCGCCTTCCTGGTCTATCGCGTGGTAGGCAATCGTCTGGGTGGGGGAAATGCATCGACAACGCGTGTAGTGGCTGCTTCTGCCGACCTCAAGATTGGCATGCTGCTCAACGCATCGAACCTGACCACGGTGGAGATGGCGGGAACGCTTCCCAAGGGAGCGATCCTCGATCCAAAGAACGCCATCGGCCGCGGAGTAGTCCAGGACATCTACCAGGGCGAGCCGATTCTCGATAGCCGCCTGGCCCCGGTTGGCGAAGGAGGCGGATTGGCCGCCACCATTCCCGACGGCATGAGAGCCATTGCGGTAAAGGTGGACGATATCGTGGGCGTCGCCGGATTTGTAACTCCCGGCATGCATGTGGATGTGCTGGTTTCCGGCATTCCTCCGGGCGCCAACAACGAACCCAATTCCCGGCAAGCCCAACTGGGCACGCTGGTCAAAACCATCCTGCAGAATATCCAGGTGCTGTCTGCCGGCGTCAACATTCAGAGGGACTCCGAGGGCAAGCCGCAGTCGGTGCAGGTGGTGAACCTGCTGGTGACTCCGGAACAGGCCGAGACGCTGAGCCTGGCGACCACCGGCGTGAAGATCCAGCTGGTGCTCCGCAACCCGCTGGATACAAAAACAGATCCGGTCCCGGTAACCGCCATGGGCAACATATTTGCAGATCAGAATATCGCGCCACCGACGCATTACGCGACCAAGGTGGTGAAGAAGACGGCGCCGCCGCCAGCACCCTTTTCGATCGAAGTCATTAACGGATCGAACCGGAAAGAAGAAAAATTTGGTTCTCCCGAGGCAAAGCAGTGAGAGCGAAAACTGGCATACCCATCGCACGCTTCTGCGCATTGTCTGTTTTCCTTTGCGCCCCGTTTGGCCTGCAGGCTCAAACGTCAACAACGGCTTCTCTTCCCGGCGGTGTCCCGGTTGCGGACTCGACCAATGAGTTGGCTGTAGCCGTGGGCAAGACCGTGCTCATCGACTGCGCGCGGCCTGTGTCGCGCGTTGCCATCGGTTTGGGCGACATTGCAGAAGCTTCCGCCATCAGCCCGACCGAAATCATGGTGAACGGCAAGGTGCCCGGCGAGACCAGCCTGATTATCTGGGACACCCGCGGCGGTCGCCAGTTCTTCAACGTAACGGTGCGTCCGAGTTCGGCTGTTTCCAACGACAACCTGGACTCGATTCGCCGCCAGCTCGCCATGGAACTTCCGGGATCGGGCTTGAAGGTTACGTCGGAAAACAACATGGTCTTCCTGCGCGGAACGGTTAAGGACCTGAGCTCCTCAGCCCGCGCCGTACAGATTGCCACCACCGGCGGCAAAGTCGTTAACCTGCTCAATGTGATGGTGCCCGCTGCCGAACCGCAGATTCTTCTCAAGGTGCGCTTCGCAAGCGTAGACCGCAGCAAGGAGAAGCAACTCGGCCTCAACGTTTTCTCAACCGGCCTGGGCAACACCATCTCCCAGATAAGCACCGGGCAGTTTTCTCCGCCATTCGTTAACCCGCCCACCGCCGGTTCGGGGTCCACAGCCACCATCGGCAATGAGTTGAATCTCCTTGCCTTCTTTCCCGGCCTCAACATCGGAGCAACCATTCAGGCGCTGGAACAGAAGGGTGTTGTCGAACTTTTGGCGGAGCCCAACGTGATGGCAGTTAACGGCCATGAGGCAAGTTTCCTGGCGGGTGGAGAGTATCCCTATCCCGTGGCGCAGGCCTCCGCTGGCGGCAGCGCTGCTGTCACCATCAGCTTCAAGGAGTACGGCATTCGGCTGAACTTCATCCCCACCATCACGCCGCGCGGAACCATCCGGCTACAGGTTGCGCCGGAAGTAAGCGCGCTGGACTTCACCAACGCCGTCGAGATCTCAGGGTTTGACGTGCCGGCAATTACGACCCGCAAAATGAAGACCGAAGTGGAGCTGAGCGACGGTCAGAGCTTCGTTGTGGGCGGCTTGCTGGACAAGACAGAAAACGAAGCCTTCCAGAAGATCCCGTTCCTGGGCGATATCCCCATTCTGGGCAGGTTCTTCCAGTCCATCCAAAGAACCAAGACGGATACCGAGCTGATCGTCATTGTGACGCCGGTACTGGTTTCGCCCATCGGTGCTGGTTCAGCCTTGCCTGAGCTCAAGTATCCGGAGCCGTTCCTTCCGCCCAACACCGGCATTGCGATGCACACCCCGGATGCCAAGACTCCGGAAAACACGCAGGCCGCCGCGCCGGCTTCCATCCCGGTGGAGAAGTTGATTGACAGCATGAAGCCGGAAGCGCCGCTGATCATTGAAGGCGCAGGCTCCTTTGGCGCGGCATCGGGCGGCATCAGCACTGCTCCTCTTTCCGCTCCAACTAGCACAGCACCTCAGCAGTAGGCATTGCGCCGGCCGTCCATCCAGACGGCCGGCGATCCTTCCTTACCGGCAATCCCTCTACTTCTTCGTGGTATAAGTACGTGAGGTACTTGCGGTTTGCATGTGATTCGCGCAATGGCCCAGCCTGCCCGTGCAGCCAACAGCGACCCCCCTGAGCGCAATCCCGGTTATCGGCCTGAATTGGATGTAGTCCGTTTTCTCGCCTTTCTTCTCGTATTCCTTTTTCATGCTCTGCCCTATCCCGCCGTCGGCCAGCCCGCCTGGCGCGTACAGTTGGCGCTCGTAAAGGAATGTTCGTCGGGCCTGTGCCTGTTCTTCACGCTCAGTGCCTACCTGATTACGAGCTTGCTCCTGGCTGAGCGCCAAGCCACGGATACCGTCTCAATAAAAAAGTTCTATATTCGCAGACTCCTGAGGATCTGGCCGCTCTACTTCTTCGGGGTTGCCATAGGCATGCTGTTTGCGGTTTTGACTCATCGCCGCAGCGATGTCACCGGCCTCGTCTGGTATCTGCTGTTCGCCGGAAACTTCTATTGCATGGCGTTCGGTTGGCTTGCAAATCCCATGTCTCCCTTATGGAGCATTTCGATCGAAGAGCAGTTCTACCTTCTCTGGCCGTGGGCTATGCGACTGTTCTCCAGACGCATGCTGACCATGTGCGCACTTTTCTTCATTGTTGTGGCAAATAGTACGCTCTTCATCTCCAGCCGTACCCATGCCAGCGACTCCGCGGTTTGGGCCAACACACTTGTGCAATTTGAAATGTTCGCAGTGGGGATCCTCCTGGCATTGAGAAGGAAGCCCGTTGCGCAGAACCGATCTGGAATGGGCTATCCTCTCGTGGTCGCCGCGCCGGTCCTTTGGTTTGTGGCGCAATACCAGCTCAACACCAGGCAGCCGGAGGCTGGAATGACGGCCATCGGTGCTGCTCCCCTCATGGGCTCCTTTGCGCTCATCGCTCTCGGTTGCGCCGCCGTCCTGCAAGGATTTTGCATGATCGGCCCATTGCGCATGCCGCAGTGGGCAGCGTATCTGGGTAAGATATCGTATGGACTTTATGTCTTTCATGCGCTCGCGATCGAGTTCGGAAGGGCCTTGTTCAATCCAGGCCACCGGCTCACTTACTTCGCTGCTTCAACCTTGTCGGCCTTCCTGCTTACAGTGGCCGCGGCGGTAGTTTCGTACCATTTTCTCGAAAGCCCTTTTCTGCGTCTCAAGGGGCGATTCGAGATCGTCCACAGCAGGCCAGTCTGAGAATCGATCACGCGCCTTGGGAGCGGTCATCGCCTAATGAAATCAATCCAGGAGCCAGTTCCGGAAACCCGCCTCACCGTCACCAACCTCTCGAGGGGGACGGTGTTGGCGACTGCTTTGGAAGTTGCCGACAGCGGGCCAAAGCGCAACAAGGGGCTGTTGGGACGTGCCCGCCTGGCTGACGGCGAGGGCCTATGGATCATTCCGTGTGAATCGGTGCACACTTTTTTTATGAAATTCCCCATCGACCTGGTTTATCTGGACCGCAAGAATCGGATCAAGAAAGTATGCGACAGCGTGCCGGCGTGGCGGCTGTCGGTGTGTCTCTCCGCGCATTCCATTCTCGAACTACCTGCGGGCACCATCCGCAGTACCCGGACAGAACGCGGAGACATGCTGGAGTTTCAACCGGCTTCCGAGGCGCAAGGCGTCGTCGGGGATGCGGCTACATAAGCTGAACTTCGTCGCCAGATCAGCGCGCGCACGGTCAGGAAACTGCGACGGCCGGTTTTGCGTCGGCCCCGCGCATATCCGCAACGCTCCACTCTTTGAAGACCGCCAACGCTGCCATAGCGACTGTGAGCAGAGCCAGCGACTGAAGCAGTGCGGGATGGGCAATCAACACTGGATATCCAAATCGTGCCGCGAGCGACCAGGCCAGGACGACTCCGAGATAAAGCAGGGCGTTGCGGATTTTTCGGTGGCCTACGCTGGCCGCGAAACAGCCGAACGCAAGCCCCGCAACTAGATCGATGACGTAATGCTCTCCTGTAGCGAGAGTGGCCAACGCTGTGCAGGTCAGAAATACCAACGACACGGCGCGCCACAGTTTGCCGGGGGCCAGCAGCACAAACACCATGGCCGTTCCGACGTGCAGCGAAGGAAATGCATTGGGCATGGCGGCAAGCTTGATGGCGCCTGCCTGCACCTGCGGCGGATGAAGCCACTGTGCGCCAAACGCATAGATGGGTCCGCATGCCGGGAAGATGCCGTAAAGCAGCGGCGCGACGATCAGTTCGGCTACATACGACAGCACGATCGAGCCGCGGCGATTTCCGGAGCGGACCACAAAGAACCAGAAGATCATCATGGGCACCATCAACTGATAGATCACGGTGAGCGGAATCCGCCAGACGCCTTCCAATGGGCGCGCGATGGGGGCGGCCGTGACGCCAAGGGCTTCATCCATCGCGGCCAGAACGTGGTCGTATTTCCAGGGAAGCATGCCGCCTTCCCTGCTCATGAATACGGTGAGAAGAAAGCCGAAGAACAGGTTCAGCGTGAGTGCAAATACCAGCAGCGGACGGGTCTTGTCCTTCTGGTCCCGGAGCATCCAGACCACGGCCAGGAACAGAGCCACCGTTCCGAGGATGGCGGGATTTGTAAGGATGGCGAGCAGACGCATTTCGCACTCCGATTGATCGTCTGGCGGGCACGCTTCACCGGCAGATGTGTCAGTTTAACGCGCCGGACAGTGGCTCTGACCGTTTGCGGGCGAGGAGGTGAAGGAGTGGTTAACAGGCGAGGAACGTGAGCGAAAAATCTGGGAGGATTGAAGACGCGCATGAGTGCATTCGCGACTGCTCACTGCGGCGTTGAATGCCCGATGCGCGGTTCACGGGCCGATCCCCGCGCAAATAGATACCAGGCAAGCCATACGGGCGCGGCGGCCAGGTAAACGGCCGAGGTGATCCTGAATCCACTCACCAGCCCGACATCGGTGAGCACACTGGCCAGGGCGAGCAGCGCGAGCAGCACGCGCGAGCGTGTGAAGTATGCGCCGTGCAGCAGCGCCGGTATCGCGATGGCCTGATCGAACAGCCAGCAATAGGGCGCGGAAACAATCGAAACCAGCACCACCAAACTGCCGTCTTTCAGCCAATCCCACGCATGGCGGCGCTTCCAGAAATATGCCAGCGCCCAGGTGCAGCCCAATGCCGGCAGCAGATATTGAAGAGCCGTCGCCTGCGGGCGCACCCAAAGACGGAGCACGACGCTCCAGCAGGGAATGAACTCGTATTCGATTCAATAAGTGCGCATCATGTGCAGGTAATCGGCCCACGCTGTGGGGTCAATCAACCAGGAAAGGGCCGAGCTGGCGGCCATCGCAACTGCCGCGCCTAACAGGATCCTGTAGCAGCGGTTGACAATGATCCACGCCAGCAGCACCACACCAAAGGCCAGAAAGAGGTGCGGCTTCAGCGCGCAGAGCCAAAGAGACATTCCAGCCAGAAACGGCCGCGTGCGGTGGAGGCGGAGAAACAGCACCAGGCCCAACAACGCGAAAAGAGAGGTCTGGCCCACGATCAGGCACACCAGCGCCGGCGCAAACGAGTAACCGAGATAGTTGAGCAGAGGTCTGGGGCGACCATGAATTTGCCACACCATGCGGACCGAAGCAAACAGGCACGCCAGCAGAAGCAGCGACCACAGCAGCGCCCCCAGCCGTACTCCAATCCAACCGAGCGGATATGTAATTGCAAGCGCCCAGGGAGGATTGCGCATGAAAAGCACGCCGTAATGTGTGGGAAGCCCGGCCGCGCGCTCGATCCGCATCATGGCGTCAACATCGTAGGGATCGGCATGATGAACAAGCTGCTGACCGGTGGCCCAATAGACAACAAAATCACGCGCACCCGCAATGTTGCCGGTGAGCGGGGCTACGCAGATAAACAATGCGGTGATGGCCAGGGTAAGACCACTCACAAGTGCGATGGAGAGTTCTGCGATGTCGTAGTGTGGTTTACCCGTGGAAAAATCTGTCTTACGCGGCATGAACGCTATTCTACTTGTGTCAATAGAAGTGGATCGCGTGATCGATGCCGCGTTCTGCCGGCTACAGAATTTTCGATACTGCTCTTTACAGAAACCTGGAAACCAAGTGACCTTTTTCTCAAGAAAAGGCCACCTCGCACGATCTACCAACGTCAATATGTGAATCGAAAATGCTCTAACTTCGTTGTAGCAAGTGCCGTTCCATATACCCCCACCTTCCGTAATAAACTTTTCGGTAATGTATACCGTGCCGGTCTTTCCTTCATGGCCTGTAAACAGGCGTATACACGACGCGGCGGCGAACCATTCTAGTTAACACACGCAAGTTATTGATTTCTATACAAAAGTCTCCTGACGAATGAATGGCACGCCAGGTGCTATATGGTGGGTGACCCGGCTGAGGCTGGGAAATACAAATCCTACGGAGAGAAAACACAATGAACACGATGCTTTTGAAGCTTTATGTGAAGTTCCAGGATCTGGCCAGCCGCGAAGAGGGTCAGGATCTGGTTGAATATGCCTTGGTCGTTGCTTTGATCGCCTTCGGCGCCACCGCCGGCATGAAGGCTCTGGCCACCGGCCTCAACACCGCTTTCAGCAACATCAGCGGCACCCTGGGCAGCTACGTCAGCTAGTTCTTAGCCCGACGAAAAATGCACCACAAACGCCAGCAGTTTCGCTCCTTCGCGGAAGAGTTTCTTACATCCTAACCGGTGACAAGAGGACTCTCCCGCGCAAGGGTATCCCAACCTAACTCGCAACCCCAAACCTTTGGAGAGAAAATACTATGAACACCATGCTTCTCAAGCTGTATGTGAAGTTCCAGGATCTGGCAAGCCGCGAGGAAGGTCAGGATCTGGTCGAATACGCGCTGGTTGTGGCTCTGATCGCCTTCGGCGCAACCGCCGGCATGAAGGCTCTGGCCTCCGGCCTCAACACTGCATTCAGCAACATCAGCGGTACTCTGGGCAGCTACGTAAGCTAGTTCTTTCCCCGCAAGGGGAGAACGGCAAATCGCAACAAAATTGGCCCCTTGGCGAGAAAGTGAGTGTGCATCCCAACCGGTGACCACACTCATTCTTCCGCCAAGGGGCTCTTTAATTTTCTGGAACAAAACGGGGTTGTTTATGAAGTCTGGATTCTCAAAGTTTGTCTGCAAACTGCGGCGCTTGATCATGCAGGAGCACGGCCAGGACCTGGTGGAATACGCTTTGCTCGTTTCACTCGTTGCCTTTGGAGCAACAGCGGGTATGAAAGCTCTGGCGACCGGCATGAGCGTAGCGTTCAGCAACACCAGCAGCAAACTGGGCAGCTACATTTCCTGAAATCCGGCCAGACCGGAGACGGGACATTGCGCATCGGCGCTTTCGCGTCTTCACGGGAGAGTTGCCGCCGTAAACCATTTCCCGGCAGGTACTCTTCTCTTGTTTTTGCCCTCTTCTTTCTGGACTTGAAGCGCAATCCCTGCGATAGTGACTTGAACGCCAGGCATCCTTCGCAACCGCGCGCCCAAAAACAGCCATGCTGCTTTCTTCAGCTCCGGACAATCACGTATCGCTGATGCTGATCGAAGGCGGCCTTACAGTGATCGCCCTGGCTGTGCCGTTTGCGCTGCCCAGGCTTGGCAATAACTGGTTCTCGCGCATCGAACTTGCGTTCGGAAAGCTGGCGCGCAGTCGCGGCAAAGCCGTGGCGGCCGTGGGCGTGACAGCTTTATTGCTGCGCCTCGCCATTCTTCCCTTCTGCCCCATTCCTCTGCCGTTTATTCCTGACGACTTCAGTTTTCTGCTTGCCGCCGACACATTTGCGCACGGGCGCCTCACCAACCCCACGCCCGTCATGTGGATTCATTTCGAGAGCATCCACATCTCCATGCAGCCGACTTATATGTCGATGTACTTTCCCTCGGTAGGGCTGGTTCTGGCCGGCGCAAAAGTCCTCTTCGGCAATCCCTGGTTCGGCATTTTGATTTCATGCGCGCTGATGTGCGCCGCCATCTGCTGGATGCTGCAAGCGTGGCTTCCACCCGGCTGGGCTCTGCTCGGCGGCGTGCTCGCCATCCTGCGGCTGGGGCTTTTCAGCTATTGGGTCAATACGTACTCAGCCGGCGGCGCCGTTGCTGCGCTAGGCGGAGCACTGGTGCTGGGCGCGCTTCCGCGCCTGACCAGAAAACCGCGCTTGCGCTACGGAATTCTGCTGGCCATCGGCATCGCACTGCTCGCCACTTCGCGCCCATACGAAGGCATGTTGCTCTGTTTGCCCGCCGCGGCGTTTCTTGGCCATTGGCTGCTCTTCGGGAAGAATCGGCCCGCGACCGCAGTGCTGCTGCGCTTGAGCATCCTGCCGATTGCAATCCTCATTGCCGCGGGATCATGGATGGGTTACTACGATTACCGCGCGTTTGGAAAAGCGACCACGCTGCCCTATTCCGTGAACCGCGCCGCATATGCCGTCGCACCTTATTACGTGTGGCAATCGCCGCGCCCGGAGCCGGTTTACCGGCATGAGGTTCTGCGCAACTTTTACATCGAGAATGAGCTCACCGCCTACAACAAGATTCATAGCCTGTCGGGATTTCTGCCCGAGACCCTATTAAAACTCCTGCGCTGTTTTGAGTTTTACGCAGGCTTGGCGCTGCTTCCGCCTCTGTTCATGATGCGGCGCGTCTTTCTCGATCGCCGCGTTCGCTTCCTGGTGTTTTCTGTCGTTCTGCTTGCCGCCGGAATGCTGATCGAGATCTTCTTCATTCCCCACTACGTTGCGCCTTTCACGGCGGCCTTTTATGCCATCGGATTGCAGGCTTTGCGTCACCTGCGGGTTTGGGCGCCAGGCGGCCAGCCCAGGGGAGCCACCATGGTGCGTCTCTTGGTCAGCATCTGCGTGGTGTTGGCGGGGGTGCGGCTGTTCCCCGGACCGCTCAAGCTCGCGCTGCCAGAGTATCTGGCGTCCAACTGGACTGACCGCTGGTATGGCCCCGACCATTTCGGAACGGAACGCGCCCGCATTGAGTCGCAGATGGAACAGCTCCCCGGCCAGCAGCTCATCTTGGTCCGTTATTCCGATCAACACAACCCGCTCAATGAGTGGGTTTACAACGCCGCCGACATCGATCACTCCAAAGTCGTATGGGCAAGGGAAATGAAGCAAGCCGATAATCAGGAGTTGATGCATTACTACCCCAGCCGGTCGGTCTGGCTGGCGGAACCGGACTCGCTGCCCGCCGGCTTGCTCCCCTATCCAATGGCCCCGGAGCCGCCCGCGAATTTGCACTGAGTCTCATGCAATGCGACAGAACGCCGATACCTGATTCAGGAGTTCATTCCCCAGGAGCTCATCAATGATTAACGGAAAACGAATTGCCGTAGTGATGCCGGCCTACAACGCCGAAAAGACTCTTGAGAAAACCGTGCGCGAACTGTCAGACGTCGTGGACATCAAGATTCTCGTCGACGACTCCAGCAAGGACCAGACGGCTGCTCTCTCCCGCAAGCTTGGCGTGCAGACTTTTGTGCACGACGCCAACTACGGCTACGGCCGCAACCAGCAAACCTGTTATCGCGAGGCGCTGGCGGCGGGCGCGGACATCGTGGTGATGGTGCATCCCGACTACCAGTACACGCCTCTGCTGGTTCCCGCCATGGCGGGCATGATCTCGAGCGGCGTCTACGACATGGTGCTGGGTTCGCGCATTCTCGGCGCAGGCGCGCTCAAGGGCGGAATGCCGCTCTACAAATATGTCTTCAACCGCATGCTGACGGTCTTTCAAAACATTTTTCTGGGCATCAAGCTTTCCGAATACCACACCGGATTCCGCGCCTTTTCGCGCGAGCTGCTGGAGACGCTTCCGCTGCTTGAAAATTCTGACGACTTTGTCTTCGACAATCAGATGATCGCCCAGGCCGCGATGTTCAAGTTCAACATCGGCGAGATCTCCTGCCCAACAAAGTATTTTGAGGAAGCCTCCTCAATCAACTTCAAGCGAAGCGTTGAATATGGTTTGGGAGTGCTCGCGACCACGGTTCGCTATGTTGCCCACAAAGTTGGAATGATCCATTCTCCGATGTTTGGCGCGACGGGCAGAAAAGTGACCCAGGAATACTATTCCAAAGCAGTGCAGGGTTAGTATTTCGACCGCGTCGGTTTGTGATTCAACCGTCGGCCTTGGGTGCCCCAGGTCTCGCGTTTGAGACCTGGGAGACCACTGATTTATACGGTCGCGGTACTAGTAGTTTCGCGCAAGGTTGGCCAGAGACGATGAACCGCATTCCCACATTGGACGGCTGGCGCGGCTTTGCGATTCTGCTGGTCTTGTTCGATCACGTGCAAGCAGCCCTGATCAGCGGCTATGCGCACCCTTGGATGCAGACCGGCCAGCACGGCGTCACCGTTTTCTTTGTGCTCAGCGGGTTTCTCATTACTTCCAAGCTTCTTGAAGGCCCTATCGACCTGAAGCGCTTTTACATTCGCCGCTTCTTCCGCCTGATGCCCGCCGCATGGGCCTATCTCGCTGCCGTGGGATTGCTGAGTCTGTTGGGCGGCAAAAGCTGGCTTTCCTTCCAGGAGATCGCCTCCTGCCTGCTTTTCTATCGCAACTTCATGAGCAGCGGCCAGCTCACCATCTTTGCCGGCCATTTCTGGTCGCTCTCGATGGAAGAACAGTTCTACATCGTGTGGCCGTCTCTGCTGCTGCTCGCCGGTTTTCGAAAAACCAGAAATCTGGCCATTGCCGGAACCGTAGCCGTGGCGCTGTTTCGCTTCTTCAACTGGCAGCACTATGACTGCATCTGGCTCAGCTTCCAAACCCAGGTGCGCGCGGACGCACTGCTGGTGGGCTGCCTGCTGGCAATGGCCTTTTCGAATACCGCGATTCGCACCGCCGCTGCACGATGGACAAAATTCTGCGTCCTCCCTGCTCTCGCAGTATTGTTCTATTGCGTCGCGGTCTTTCATTGGCTGCCTCCGCTCATTGAATGCATCGCAATCGCGGCGCTGATCGCCGCCTCCACACTTCATCCCAAGTCCCTCCTCGCCCGGCCGCTCTCTCTGCGCCCGCTTGCATGGCTCGGCACCGTCTCTTATAGCATCTACGTTTGGCAGCAATTTTTCTTCGCGACGCGCGGCCACTCCGTCACCATTTTCATGATGTGCATCATGCCGCTGTTCGCAATTGGCAGCTACTACTTGATCGAGCGACCCTTTACGCGCTTCGGCCACCGGCTAACAAGCGGCCTGCCCCGTAACGTCAAGGCGACGAATGCAGCCGTCGCCTTCGCACAAAGTTGAATTCTTGTGCAGCGCCCGCAAAGCATCTCGGCATTTACCAATCAAGATTGGCCTGTCATCCTGAGCGAAGCGTACTTCAGCGGAGTCGAAGGACCTGCTTCTTCATTAGAAAGCGGTACCCGTATGGGACATACTCCAAAGTCAATCCGCAAACATAGCCGGCATGCCGCTAAAATAGGTTCGTGAATCCCAGTCCAGACACCCATCCTTCGCTGATGCTGATAGAAGGGGCGCTCACTGCCATCGCTGTCGCGGTTGCCTTCGCTCTGCCGCGCATCGGCTCGGGCTGGTTCTCAGCGATCGAGATAAGCTTCAGAAAAATCGCATCCAGAAAAGGATTGTCTGTCGCTCTTATCGGCGCATCCGCATTT
>Ga0210388_10001041_pt1 | contig 22079 bp, 13 predicted proteins | sample IncBWC19OmetaG_FD_155485 | JGI IMG/M metagenome (GOLD analysis project Ga0210388, IMG submission 155485) | Forest soil microbial communities from Barre Woods Harvard Forest LTER site, Petersham, Massachusetts, United States - Inc-BW-C-19-O ...
TCCCCACTCAGCGCGGGACGCTCCGAAGTTGCCACCCCAGGCTCTCCCGATTTCTTTTGCTCGCGAAACAGCGGGATGGTGACGGTAACGAGCAATCCGCACATCACGAACAGTTGCACCAGAATCACCTGCGACAAGGAATTGTGATAACGCCAGATCGCTGCCGCCATCAAGGCGCTCGCGCCAAACTGCACCCACGCCGCAGTCCCGATGCGCCGTGAGATCTCGTACATCATGACGACCACTGCCACGCAGTAGATGCCGGTCATGACCGCATACTGAGTCAACAGTGCGGAGAACGCAGTCGCTGTGCCGGGCAGGAACGACTGCCCCAGCAGCATGGTCCACAACGCCTGCGGCGCCAGCGCTATCGCCGCGATGAAGGCCGAAGTGACTGTTCCCACCAGCAGCAATCCGGTGTACAGAACGGAGTGTCCTCTGTGGCTCTGCCCATGACTGGCAGACACCGGAAACATGCTGCTCACAACCGACCACGACAACATGAAGACAACGCGGCCCACCAGTGCCACAGCCGCGTAGACTCCCGCCTCCGGCGGCGGAAAGAAATGCTTTACCAGCAGGATGTCGAGGTTGCTGAGAATCACCTGCCCAATGAAGTACGTCACGGCCTGCATGCCCTCGCCGAAGGGTGCGATCTTAACCAGTCCCGCCGCCGCCCGGTACTGAGCTCCCGGCGCAGAGACGAGATACGCGGCGACGAGTGAGAGCAGAACCGCGGTCATCACACCGGTCACGCCCATCCCGAAATGCAGGAACAGCAGGGCCCCGCCCAGCTTAACCGCAACCTCCACCACCACATTGATGGCGAGGCCGCGAAAGTCGTAGCAGCCCTGCATCCTGCCGCGGCGCACTCCCAGCGGGATGTACACTCCAGCCGCGATTGCCAGCAGCACAAGGTCATGCTGCGCCGGCAGGTGGAAGTACGACTTCAGGTAGGCGCTGCCCGCGGCTATCAGCACCGCCATCCCCATGCCTACCTGCCAGGCCCGGCGCAGCATGCTGGCGTAGATTTGCGCACGGACCAGCGTCTCTGAATTTCGCGCGATAAACTTTGAAGTGATGATCTGGAATGACAACGTAACCGCCGTCACCAGCATCAGCAGGGTGTACAAAGCAGAGGCGTGCCCGAAACTCGAAGCACCTAGCATTCGCGCTAGCAGGAGGTTGTAAAACAGGTTAGTCGCGGCCACCAATCCCGTGCTCAACAACAAAACCGCGCTGCCCCACACTACCCGCCCCCGCAAAGCGCGGCGGTCAACCGACTGTGTCGTCACGGGCATTTTCGGACGCGTTGTCATAAGGAATCTGCGTTTCGCACACGGTTGGCGCATGCGAAACGCATGCATCAAAAACTAAACTGCGCAGCCGGAACGACCTGGGTATGCCCTTGACCGGGAAAGTCGTAAAAGCTCTGCTGTGAGAGGCCGAACGAAAATTTCATGGGATGAGTGAGTGACGCCGTCTCTGAGTCTGCGTTCCTGCTCCAGCCCTTTTCGCGCGTGTAGGAAACCATCGCACTCGAAGTGACATTGTCGTAGGCGTGAAAGCCTCGTCCCGAAGACCACGCGCCGGACGCGGAGAGTGTCCAGTGTTGCTTGACTGCTGCCTCTACGGCAAAGCGCGGACGAAGAGTCTGAGCGATCGCGTACTGACTGCCTTCAACCCGCCAGGCACGTAGAAACTCCGCAACGCCCGATGCTACTATGCGGGAGCCGAAGCGATGTTGCAGGCCTGCGTAGGAAACCGTCTGGTAATACTCCTGGATCGATGGTCCAAACTGCAGGTCACGCGCGTTGTAGCCAGTCAGTAGCGCGGTCTTGCCCCAGGGTCGACCCACCCGGAAATCCAGAGTACCCGATAAATCCCGTGAGTGCAGGTCCTGCTCCGTGAACGGACCCGCTTCCCGGATCACATTGCCGGAAAACGACAGCCAATCTCCGATCGGGCTGCTCGCGACATACAGGAACTGCCGAAACAGATTCTGATTCATCTCGACCGGCGCCAGCGTGTCGCGCCGAACCGTGTACTGCAGTCCAGGCGTCACGCTTAGCTTCACGTTGCCCAGCCGTACCACTGGCGCTACGGAAACATTGAAAATGGTATCGAACGTATTGCGATCCTGAATCAGGAGTTCGCTGGGGAACGAGATGCTGCCCTGCGCGTTGCGCTCACCGATAAAGCCTTGAATCGGAGGAAGCGAATCCGGACGGTATTGAAAACGGGAATCGGCGAAGGTCTCAATCGTACGTCGCGGGGGCGGCAACAGGGCTGGCGAGTTCTGCACGCCGAGCAGCCGCGCGTCCATTTGATAGATGTTTTCATCTTCAAACACCCCACCCACGCGCACGTTGGAACCCACTCCAATGCGGTCGTTGATGGGATGGCCCTCTTCTTCGGCCAGTTCGATTTCCGCCGTCCGGATCGCCTGATCTTGCGGATCCAGTTGGTTGGCACGCTGGAAGCTCGCGAGTGCGCGATCATTCTCGCCGAGTTGCCGGTAGACATTGCCTTGCGTGACCAGAAAGTCAAAGTTGTTCGTGCGCTCGGGATCGCCGGACAGGCTGGCCAATTGCAATTCCGCGCTATGCGTGTCGCCCAGGGCCAGAGATGCATTCGCCATGCCAACCGCCACCGCGGCATCATCGGCGCCCAGCGCCTGCGCGCGTCCATACATTTGCTGCGCCAGCGGGTACTCGTGGATATTCATCAGTATGTCCGCTGCGTTCAGGTAGTCTTCCGCGGAGGTCACATCGGTGGGCGCGACTCTTGCTTCGGCGAAGGCAAGCGCCACCTGCTGTTGCGCGTCTGCTGCCTTGCCTTCTTCCGCAAATAGCCGGCCCAAGGCCAGCCGAACCTGTAGACGATCGTCGTCGGAACTTTCAAGTGCCCGCGCATACCTGGTCGTGGCTTCGTCGCGGCGGCCCAGGATGCGCAGGGTGTCCGCCGTCACAAGCAGGATTTTGTAGTCCGACCCGCCCGCTCGCTCCGCGGAGTCAATCGCCTGCATGGCTTCGGACGACTGGCCGAGTTGGGCATAGCATCGGGCAAGATCTGCTGAGATCATGGGATCATCCGGCGCGACCGCCAGCGCACTGCGCAAAGTGTCAGCCGCATTCGCATACTGGCGTGCCCGGTACTGAACATCAGCAAGCGCAATGTAGGTATTTGCCGCAGTCGGATTCAGCTTCAGAGCTTGCCGGTACTCGGCTTCGGCGCGCGTCAGCATGGCTCGCTGGCGGTAGGCTTCGGCTTTGACGAGATGCAGGCTTTCCGAGTCCGGAAGTAAGCGGCTCGCTACTTCCGCCTCTTTCAGCGCCGCCGTGGAACGTCGCAACTGGAGCAGGGCGAAGGCCAGTCCGAGGTGCGCTTCACCGTACTGCGGATTCAGCTCCAAAGCCTTGCGGAAGTCCTGCTCCGCCTTTGTGGCTAGGCGCATGTCGTTGTACACATAGCCCCGGTTCATGTATCCCACCGCAATTGTGGGATCGATCGCCAGGGCGTGCGTGAAGTCATCGACGGCGGCCTGGTACTCCTTGTGGTCGGCGTGCACGTACCCCGCGATAAGAGGCAGGTCGCGATCGCCTTCGAGAAGGGGTTGAAAACGGTCAACCATGGCCATCGCTTCATCGAGGCGCTTCAGAAACAGCAGGTCATAGGCAAGATAGTCGACCGCCTCGCGATCCTTTGGCAGCTTCTCGATCACCTTATACCCGAGATCCGCCGACTCCGCGTAATTCCCGCTGATCGTCAAGTACCGCTCATGCTCTCGCATGACTTGCGGATCCTGCAGCACTGCCTCAGGTGCACGCGCGAGCCACTCCTTCGCCTCGTCGGCGTGGTGTGCTTCGAGTGCCGCATTCATCGCACCCGACACGATCAGCGGATTGGTCTGCGACCTCTGAAAGGCTTTTTCGTAATTTTCCTGCGCTTCTGGAAATTGACGGTTCTCGCTATCCAGATCGCCCAGAGCGAGGAACGGCGAATAGTCGTCGGGATGCTTCTTGGCAAATTCCAGGAAGTAGCTGCGGGCGGCCTCGGAGTCGCCCATCTCGCGCGATAGGAATCCGAGCGAACCCAACGCACCCGCATTCGATGGATCGATGGCCAGCGCTTCGCGGTAGGTCTTGCGGGCATCTTCTTTTCGATCCGTTTTCCAAAGAAGATTCGCGTAGTTCAGAAGCAACACTGGGTTGCGAGGTGCGAGCTGGATGGCTTCTTTCAGATCTTTTTCCGCAGCATCGACGTTGCCTGCCGAGACTTCAGTGGCCGCGCGCACTCGCAGAAAGTCAGGCCGCTCCGCGCCTGCCACATCGATCGTGCTGATCGCGTTGGCCGCGTCCTTCGCGACGCGCTCCGCATTCGCCGTGTCTCCCGCATCGCGGTAAATCTGCGCAAGGTCCACGCGCAAAGAGATTGGATAGAGAACACCTTCCGGAACACCTTCGGGCAGGTGCTGCAACGCAGACTCGTATTCGCGGATCGCATTCTCGTTCCGGTGCTGGTCCGCATCCAGCCTTCCCCGCAGGGCATACACGCGATAGTGGTCGGGATTCAGCGTTGCGGCCTGGTTCAGAAGGTCAGCGGCCTTGTCGAACTCGCCGGCATTGAGCATGGCTTGCGCGGCATTGAGTTGGATTTCAATCTCCCGCGGCGCGCGGGCAGCCGCTGCGCCATACGAACGCGCAGCCGCGCGCGCGTTGCCGGCCAGCGCGTAGGAATATCCCAGCTCGGCGAGCGTGCCCCCATCTTTCGCGTGCAAGTCTTCGAGGATGCGAACCGCCTCGTCGTACCGGCCTGTGTCGCGGTAGTAGGATGCAACGGCTCGTAGCACCTCAGGATTAGAAGGAGCAGAGCGGCGCGCACGCTCCAGCATCTGGTGCGCTAACTCGGCGTCTCCGGCTCGCTCATAGGCGCGGGCCAGCAGAAGTTCAGTTCTGGGCGATGCCTTGGCAGCCTCGGAACGTTGCAGGTATTCAATCGCACGCTTCGGATCGGTAGGTAGCAGCAGTTCGCCCGCGAGTTGCAGGTCCACATCGCTCTTAGGATTGGCGGCCAAAACCTGTTCCAGCGCTTCCTGCGCCTCGGCCGTCCGTCCCATGCGGGCGTAGGTTTGCGCCAGACCGGAAAGTCCCTCCACGGAAGACGGCCTTAGAGCGAGGCCGCGGCGATAGGCATCGAGAGAGAGCGAATACTGTCCGCTCAACCGGGCCGCGTAAGCCAGCGTAAACCAGAGATCCGGATTCTGTGGAGCGGCGTTCACCGCGCGCTGGGCATGCATAGTGGCGCCAGCCGAATCCCCGTGTTGCAGAGCCGTCTGTGAAGCTCGCGCCTCGCGCGCCACCTCGATGCTCGCGCCCCATCCCATTCCAGTCTCGTTGCTGGGAGCCGCCGTTGCTTGCTTTTTCGAAGGCGTGGGTGAAGTGGACGAGGTTTGGCCGTTGACATCAAAGGTTTGCGCGGCGCTGGCCGTAGCCACAAGCAGGACCGCTAGCCGCACCCCGCCTCTGAACGCTGATTGCACCATTCCTCCTTCCCGGCCTCCTGGGTAGCAATCCGGCTGGTCGGGTAGGGTACACACCTGACTCTCCGGTGTCGCTGAGATGCTGGAACTTCGGCCGTGGTTGGGCACGTTTGCATGCGGTGACACGCACCTCCCAAAAAATCCATACCAACCTTTGCCGGGTTGCCGGGAATCAAAGACATCGATTCAATGCAAATGAAAGACCGTCTCAAAACATTTGTGCTCCCGGGTGAGTCCAGCATTTGGCAACGCCCGATTCCTGTCGCTGCCATCATCTTGCTGGCGCTCGCGGTTCACGGGCCTCTGCTGATAATGCAGTTGCCCACGACAACGTCTTATGACGCAAATCTGCACATTTTTTTTGCGTCCCACTACGCTCATCACTGGTTCAATCCATGGAATGAGAAGTGGTTCGGCGGGTTTTCCCAAACCACCTACCCGCCGCTGACCCATCAGTGGATTGCCCTACTCTCCTATATCGTCGGGCTGTCCGAGGCTTTCATGCTGGTGCAGTTAGCCGCCGTCGTCTTTCTGGCGGTGGGCGCCTACCGGTTCGCGCGCCTTTGGGTAGATGAGCGTGCTGCCAGCTATGCCGGTGTTCTGGCAGTGTTCGCGGGCAGCATCGCATTTCTGGTTTATTCAGCGGGACAGCTGCCCACCACGATGTCAGCGTCTTTGTACTTCCTCGCTCTGCCTTATTTCTATTCGTGGTGCCTGTCGGCGAACTGGCGTTCGCTGCTGAAGGGCATTGCTCTCACCTTGGCCGCCGCGTCGGCCCATCACGTTACGCTCATCTTCGGTTCCGTTCTGTTTGCCGCGCCGGTCCTGTGGCTGGCTTGGTATGACGGCCGCCAGAATGAACAATCCGGCGTTCCAATCATCGGCCGCGGCTTCGTCTTCGCCGCGATTTCCGCTGTGGGCGTCGGAGTCGTCTTGCTGCCTTACTGGATCGCAATCATCCGGCATCCCATCGAGCAATTGCCCATTCCGCACGCCAGCCGTTCCAACCTGCTGATGAACTGGATCTACGGGATGAATTACTTCATCGTGCCATACGGCGCTTTGATCCTGGCCTTGCCCTTTATTGTGATCAAGGGTGCATCGAATCCTCGTTTGAGAATCCTGCTGCTTGCCTTCTGGGTCACGTTCCTGATCGCACTGGGAGGCACGACGCCGGTTCCGCGCTGGATCTTCGGACGGGCCTTTGAAATTCTCACCTACGAGCGCTTTACGCTGTGGGCAACGGTTCTTGCGCTGCCGATTGCAGGATTGTTAGTGGCGCAAGTCATCGACCGCTTCCCGCGCTTGGGTGCGATCGCCGTAAGTACGGCCGCCATCTCCAGCCTGGCGCTTGCGCTGGGTTGGCTGTCATGGAGTCCGCTTCGCGTATCCAGTTCGCTCAATGTAGACTCCGTCGTCGGATTCCTGAATCGCGATGGCCATGATCAGTACCGCTATCTCACGCTCGGATTCGGCAATGCTCTCTCCAAGGTTTCAACGTATACAACCGCGAACAGCATCGACGGTGAGTACAACTCAGCCCGCCTGCTGCCGGAGATGACGCGTTACGGCGCAGCACAGTTGACTAGCTCGAAATTCTTTGGCGTTGCCGGCATGGATTCGCTCCGCGCCATGCTGCAGCATGCCGATCATTACGGTCTGAAGTTTATTTTCGTGCACGATCCGTTCTACGAGCCTCTCCTGGTCTTCGGGGGCTGGCGCCGCATCGAGAGCTTTGATGCCGGCACGATCACAGTATGGTCCAAGGACGACGCGCCTCCCGCACACGTCATCCCGTCCGACGCCGTGCCAGCTCCGTGGGAAGGATTGATGTGGGGCCTTCTGCCCATCGGCAGTAGCTTCCTGGCAATTCTGTTTGTGTGGCTGTTGGTCGAGCCGCGCCGCGTGCGGGGAGCGATCGTGCTGCCCAGGGAAACGCCAGACGGCGTCTATGCCAACGGGGTGCGCTCATGAAGTGGGGTCTGGTGACTTTTCTTGCCGTCGCTACAGCGCTGCTGGTTGCCCTTGCCTGGCTGCAGTCTGGAGGATTGAAGCAGCACGCCATGTTCTCCGCGGCCACTCCCGAAGAAGCCGTGCAGGCTCTGATGAGCCAGATCCAGAATCGTAACTATCAGCAGGCCTATGCTTCGCTCGATCGCAGCAGTGATACGGATCAGGCGTCCTTCATTCGCGATGTCGCCGGAAGCGACGGCAGCTTGCGCACCTACTCCTCGCTGCAGACGGCAGAAGTTTCACCGTTGCATGGGGATCGTGACCGGGCTCTGGTGCGCGTCCGCATGAATTGGTCGAGCGCCGTGGGCTCGCTCGATGATGTGCGGGATCTGCATGTGCGCCGCGATGGTTCGGTCTGGCGCGTAGTGTGGCCGAAGTCAGCGCTTTCCGCGGTGCCGCCGCAGGTCTTGCCGGTCAACTACTTGAGCTGGGACGTCATCGGCCGCAACCCATCGCAGAGCTGGGGCGGGCAGGAAGAAGTAGATGCGCCGAAAGTACGCATCACGTCCATGAATGCGATCTCGCGCCCCGGTCGCGTGGTGATTCTCGGAGAAGTCGAGAATGAAGACACCGTTCCCGCCTACTTGAATGTGAATGCGACTCTGCTCAAAGCTGACGGCTCCCCCATCGAAGAAGAAGGCAGCTTCGATCTGATCTCGCACGTTCTGCTTCCTAAGCAGGTTTCGCCATATCGCATTGACTTTCCCGGAGTGCGGATGGATGCGGTAAAGAGCGTGCGCATGGATGCGCGGGCCCTCTTGGTTCCGGCGAGCGCTGATCCGGTGATTGCCGTTAGCGACCAGGCGATCAGCAAAGACGCGCTGAACCGGAACGTGCTGAAGGGTGCACTGGTGAATCAAAGCGGCCGCCCCGTCAACATCGCGCAGGTTCTCGCAGCCTATTACGACAACTTCGGAAAAGTCATCTGGGTTTCGAACGGTTATGTGGACCAGGCACTCATGCCGCAGGTGCCCGTACCGTTTGCCGTCGACATTCCGGACGACATCGCGGCACGCTTGAAGAATTATCGCGTCATCGTCAATCACTACTCGCAGTCGAGCCACTAGCATGAAGCCCACTGTCCATCGCAGTTTCGCACGATGCAGGCGCATGGCCGGGTTGGCGCTGCTGTGCGTGTTGCCAGGTTGGGCGAGAGCTGCTGAACTGCATCTCCCGGCCGCCGTGGAGGCAGGACAAGCCTTCTCGGTTCACGTCGAGGGCTCCGGAGAAGCCAGCTTTTATCTCTTTGGCCCCGACCACGTGGTGAAACGTACCGTGAGTTTGGGGAGCGATCTACAGATTCAATCCAGCGACGTGCGCACCGCGGGCCGCTACCAGGCGATTCTCTGCGACTCATCGTGCACTGCTGCCATGTTCGACGTGAAGGCCGCACAACCGGCGCATCTTAGCTTCTTTCTGCATCCTTCACGTGTGCCTGTCTCGAGTCCAGGTTCGATTGATGCTACGGCGTTCGTGTTTGATCAATACTTCAACCTGGTGTTGACCCCGGCTGCCGTGGAGTTCCGAGTTACCCCGGCCAGCGGAACCGGCTTCTCGCGAGAAGTTTCAACTCGGTCCGGTGTGGCCTCGATGCGCATGGACTCTACTCCGCATGAGGGGCGTGTACAAGTCACTGCGGTCTTAGGCAAGGTGGAAGAAGCGCGAGTGATTCAACAGGTCGCTGCGGAGGCCTGCGGATTGCGCATGAAAGCCGTGGCCAGCGGTTCTTTGGTGACCCTTGAAACCGATCCCGTCCGCGATTGCAGCGGCAATGCATTGCCCGAGGGGACCGTCATTTCGTTTACCAAAATTGATGAGTCGGGCAAGAGCACCGTGGATACGCCGATCAAGAAGGGCGTAGCGCGAGTCCAGTTCAGCGTCCACGGGCGGGCGCAGATCAGCGTTGCATGCGGCGTCGTGCTGGGCAATGAAGTTGCCCTCAACGGAAAACTATGAAGAGCGTACCCGACATCACGCGAGCGCTCGAGAAGGCCTCAGGTCAATTGAGTGAAGCCGGCTTCGTCAAAGCTGCGGCCTTTGCGATTGTCGCTTGCGCTCTGGCGATCGCCCAATCGTCGCCCCAGATCCATTCTCCCCAGGCCACTCTCCCCGAGGTTCACCTTGATGCTGATGGACTTACTCCGCGTCCCATCGAGCAGCTTACGGGAACGACGATCGCGCGCCATTATGCGCTGGCGTGGCGTGATCTGGCCGGAGCCCTCGAATCCAGCCGAACCGAGGGACTCTCCGAAGAGTTCATTGGATTTGCAAAAGATCGCTTCATGCAGAGAATCGGCGAGCAAAAGCAGACGGGCGTGCACGTCCGGATCGTGGATCACGGCCACCGTCTAAAGGCGGTATTTTATTCCACGGACGGCACAGCCATGCAGCTTCTCGACGAGGCCCAGCTGGAGATCGAGACCTTCGATGGAAACAAGTTGATCGATACCCAGAGTGCGCCCCGCGAGTACATGGTTCTCATGACCCCCGGCGCTGATCGCTGGTACATTCGCGACCTCGAGGAAGTCCCTGCTAAATCCTTCTAAGGCCTTGCAGCCAAGCCCTGCTTTGAACCAACTCTTAGAAGCTTGGTCTCATCGTAAGCAGAGCAGGAAATCGCGGATGAGACTTTACCAGTTTGCTTTGCTGGCGTTTGTCGTGATCCTCGGCTCCATTCCGAGCGCGTGTACCCGCGCGAATTCGCGGAATCTCGCGCTCAAAGACGTCCCGGACACCCCCGGCAATCCCAAGGTCCTCGCGGACTACCAACCTTGGTTTGGTGACCCCGACCACATCAATGTCGGCTATAACAGCCAGGATCCGACCGTCCTGCGCAAGCAGATTGAGAGCGCCCGCAACATGGGCATCTACGCCTTTGTGGTGGATTGGTATGGCCCTCGGCATCCCTTTCTCGATCGCAGTACGTTGCTCCTCCAGCGAATTGCCAGCGAGCAGCACTTCCACGTTGCGCTTATGTACGACGAAACCCAGGATGACAACGGGCACGCCACGGACGACGCCATGGAGGCGATGGAGCTGGCCTACCAGAAATACATCGGCCCCAATGCCTCGGGACGCGATGCGTACCTGTTGTACCAGGGACGGCCGGTCATCTTTGTGTTTCCCAAGCGCGGCCACACCGATTGGGACCAGGTCCGCCAGCAAGTGAATCAATGGGAATCGCCACCGATCCTCATTTATCAGGACGACCCTCCACCGCAGTTCGCCAAAGCCTTCGACGGTGAGTATGCCTGGGTGTACCCCGGGCACAAAGGCTGGGCTGCGGATGGCCAAGCTTGGGGCGAAGATTACCTGAACGATTTCTATTCGAAGATGCGAAGCAAGCATCCGAACGAGGTCACGGTCGGCGGAGTGTGGCCCGGATTCAACGATGCCAAGGCTTCCTGGAGCTTGAACCGGCACATCGATGCCCGGTGCGGAAAGACGTTTGAAGACACTCTTCGCTTGTTCCAGGAAAACAACGAAGCTTCGCATCCTATTCCATTCGTTCTGATCGCGACCTGGAACGACTACGAAGAAGGAACGGCCATTGAACCCGGTTTGCCGCACTGTGAAGTATCGAAAGCGGATATTACGCACGGAGGACGTCCATGACGAGGGGAAGAGAACGCGCGGCTGCGATGTTCGAGACGCTGGCAGTTTTACATCTTCATGAGCTCACACCGGCGGGCCAGGAACGCGAAACCAGCCCGCAGATCGAACGAGCTCTCGCGGGGTTGCAGCAGAAGTCCAAGGAAGACTGGTTCGACTTTCTGCGCTTCGCAGAGCTCCAACGGGTATATCTACGCACGCTACGGCTCCTGGAAAAATGGGCTGCGGCCGGGTCACCCGTGCCCCACCTGGAGGCCCTTGAGGATCTCGCGGAAGCCGAGGAGCAGCAGGTCGCCCACGCGCTCTCGGTCCTCGACAAGGTCGTGCGTTCCCTCGAACTGACCGGGCACTCGCCTGTCGTGATCAAGACTCTTGATCACTGGCCCGATATAGGGAGCGATCTTGATCTCTTTATCGCAGCCACCGAAAGCGACACCGTGCGCGTCATGCGGAGCGAACTGAAAGCCGAGCAGCAGCCGCAGAGCTGGGGCGATCGGTTAGCCCACAAGTTGAACTTCCGGATTCCTGGACTGCCGCAATTGGTGGAGATCCATGTGGGCCGTCTCGGGCAAACCGGCGAGCAGGACGCTCTGCCAATTCATTTGGAAGAAACCTGCGTCCTTCGCGAGGTAGGTCCCTTTCGTTTTCGCGTTCCATCTCCCGAGGAACAAGTTACGCTGGCAACCCTGCAAAGAATGTATCGTCATTTCTACATTCGCTTCACCGACATCCTGAACCTGACCGGATTAGTGCGGGCCGAGCGTCTGGATTTTGCGCGGCTGCGCACCTCTGCTCAGCGCTGGTCGATCTGGTCGGGAGTGGCGACTCTGCTGAAGATCACTTCGGACTACAACGAGCGTGCCGGTGTGGGCTCGCTCCGGCTGCCGGAGTTTGTCCTGCGCTCGGCGCGCTTCGGGGCCCAGGTTACATATGTTGGCGAGCAGTTCTTGCGCGTGCCCATGGTGCCTCAAGGCTCACAACTGTTCCTGCGGCAACTCATCGGAACGGGTGCAGCACGACGTTTTGGCGCCGCCGCTCGCTTGTCTCTATTGCCGGCGCTGGCCGCCGCCGCATTTGTCGATCTGCGGCTCACCGGAGATGACAAGGGGATTTGGTAAAGCTATGACTCCGCGGATTGGCATGGTAGAACATCGCCTCTCAAAACCCGGCGCTCGTTCAGTGCAGCTGGACCTCCAGGCAGAACCATGTCCGCAGTAATGGAAAAGACTCTAATAGCGCCCCCTCGCAGCCTCCGGGCTCGAGTGTTGAGCGGCAGCATGATCATGCTGGTCAGCTCGGGATTCGTAGGAGGCCTGAACCTTCTCTACAATCTGGCGATTGCCCATGAGCTGGGCGCTGGCGGCTTCGGCCAGGCCAGTGCGATTTACACCGTGCTCATGCTGCTCTCCGCAGTGCACCTGTCCTTCCAGTTGTTGTGTTCAAAGTTCGTCGCCAGGACCGGTTCCTTGCCAGAGAAAATCGGCATTTACCGTTATTTTCACCGGCGCGCGTGGATCTACGGGATCGGCGTCGGCCTCGCATTGTTTTACAGCCGCTCTCTGATTTCCACGTATCTGAACCTGCCCACGCCCAACTACATCATCATGCTCGCTGTGGCTACCGTCTTCTTCATTCCCCTCGGCGCGCGGCGGGGCTTGATGCAGGGCTTGTATGACTTTCCACGTCTAGCCGTGAATTTCGTGTTGGAAGGCGTGGTCAAGGTCGGTGGCGCTTTCTTGTCCCTCGCTATGGGATGGGGAGTAAGCGGGGTCATCGCTGCAGTCGTTGCCTCGATTGTCCTGGCCTATATCTTTTCCCCGCCGCGCCGAGACTTGGTGAGTGATCCGCGGCCCCGCTTTCCGCTGCCGGCTGCGCTGGGCGAAGGCGTGCAAGCCTCCTTGTTTTTTGCCGGCCAGGTGATCATCAACAACCTCGACATTATCCTTGTCAAACATTTCTTCGCTGCCACTGAGGCGGGTGTGTACGCCGCCGTAGCGCTGGTCGGGCGAGTCGTTTTCATGCTTTCTTGGTCGGTGGTGAGCAGCATGTTCCCGTTTTCCGCCGGCGTCCGCCCTCAAGAACGCGACAGCCGCGCCGTTCTGGGAACTGCGTTAACTCTCGTGATCGCCATCTCCGGCCTTTTCACCCTTGCTGTGTGGGCTGCTCCCGCGCACGTTTGGCACTTTCTTCTGGGGGGTGGTTTCCCTTTGAATCAGGGCGGCTCCTACCGCGCTCTGCTCGTGTTGTATGCCGCGACCACAGGCATTTATTCGCTTGGCGTCGTTTTGATGAGCTACGAGATCTCGCGCAAGATCGGCAATGTCAGTTGGGTGCAACTCGGTTTCAGTGGAGCCATTATCGCCGGCATCTATCTTTTCCACGGCACGCTGCATGAGGTCATCATGGTCCAGACGGTGCTGATGATGGCACTTCTGGTTTGGGTGTCAGTGCCGTTCCTGTGGATCGAGGTTTACGGGCAGCCCGCCGCATCAGTGATGTCGCAAACACCGAGCGGCCTGACGAAGCTGCGGCGCGTCACCGAAGACGAAGTGATCTCGGAGTTCCTGAGGGGCGAATTCTATCAGCGAGAGTTCGACGGCTATCGCGAATCCTTCCGTGATATCGTCACTCGTCCGGATCTCAGCAACCAGGCGGATAACAGGCTGCGGCGCGCCCTCCTGTACCGGCGTCGAGGCAGACTCTGGCGCGAGCTCCCGGCTGATACCGAGTGGTGGGAGGTCGAACTCCAGAGCAGCGATTTACTACGAGTTCGAGTGTTTCCCCGGGATCAGTGGCGGAAGCACTCCGACCGCAATTACTACCTGCTGGATACTGCCGAGCGCATCGGCGGCAAGATTTCCCAATCGTCGGACGCCTTCATTGCCAAGCTTCGCTCACTCAGCACCGGTCTGGCGCAGGCCCAGGCCAAGGAACAGAGACGAGACACGGTCTTGCTGATCGGGCTGGACGCGGCCGCTCCCTTGACCATTATCGAAGGCAACCACCGCATGACTGCGGCAGCCTTGGTTTCGCCGAATGATGCTCATCTGACTTTCCGTTTTCTCTGCGGCTTTTCTCCTCACATGATGGAGTGTTGCTGGTACCAGACGGATTTTTCCACGCTCCTGCGCTATGCAAAAAACTCAGTCACGTGGCTGTTTGATAATTGCCAGGCGGTTATTGACCAGGCATTGCAGAACCAGCCTGACCGCGAGGCGATCCCGGTGACGCAAAACCTTCCCCGCGTTTAACTTCTCGGGGCAGGCGTGCGTACAGGTCTCAGAACCGCGCAGATGCTAATTATGTCCAGTGAAAGTCCCTACATTCGCGCGAAGAATCCCGTAGATCCCGCAGTTGCGCTGCCGCCGCCCTTCAACTACTCGAATCGCGGCACGTTTATAGGGTGTCCACTCGATAGACCGGACGCTCTCGTCACGCTAACGTGATTACTGCCGATATACAGGCTTGGATATGAATTTCTGTTCCGTCCGAGTGGCGTTTCAACTGACACCGTCCATTCGGTTATTACAGGAGATTGCGTGACTCGGCTCAATCTGGCTATGCCAACTGGACCTGCAAACGCCGTGCACCCGTGCGAGCTAGCGGATTCACTCCCCATTCGCGAAGTGCGCCGCCGCGTCGTCCCACAACCAGCTTTGCCGCCGGGAGCATTCACGTTTAGCGACTCTTGGACCCAGTACAGGGTTTCGACGCCAACCCGCAGCGCGTTCGGTTCGATACTGGCGCATGCCCTGTTTCTGGCGGCGATTGCCGGGTTCTGGCTTATGCCCCACGAAGTTCGGCCGCAGCCTAAGCCGGTCGCCAGAGTCACCCTCATCGCACCCTCCCTCGAATCTTACGCACTGCCGCTCGCCACAAAGCAGGCGGGTGGGGGCGGCGGAGGCGGAGACCACGACAAGGTCCAGGCGCCGCGAGGCGAGCTTCCCCGCGTAGCCAAGCAACAAATCACGCCTCCGCAGATCGTGCTGCGCAATGAACATCCCAAGCTGGCGGTTGAGCCAACGGTGGTTGCACCCCCGCAGGTCCGGATGGCCGTGAATGCGCCGAACCTTGGAAATCCGGCAGCACCGGTCCTACCCAGCATCGCCTCCAACGGAATAGGGTCAGCTGGGGGCATTGGATCAGGCACAGGCGGAGGCGTTGGCGCAGGCAGCGGCTCCGGAGTAGGCGAAGGGCACGGAGGTGGCATCGGCGGAGGCGCATATCGAGTTGGAGGATCCGTGCTGGCGCCGCGTCCGCTGACCACGCCGGATCCGGACTACACCGAACAGGCTCGCCAAGCCAAATTGCAGGGTATGTGCGTTCTTGGTCTGATTGTAGGCGCAGACGGAAAACCCCGTGACATTCACGTCATTCGCAAACTGGGCATGGGTCTGGACGAAAAGGCCGTGATCGCCGTGAGCCAATGGACATTCGCACCGGCAACCAAAGACGGAACAGCTGTGCCGGTGCAGATCAGCGTGCAGGTCAGCTTCAAACTCAATTGAAAAACCCCGGCGAACCGGGGCTAAACCTGCTCTAACAACCCGCGCAGAACCCGTTCTAAGCCGCCTGCACAATCGAGTTGCGTACGGCATAGCGAACCAGCCCCGCAATCGAGTGGACATCCAGCTTGTGCATCACATTGGTCCGGTGCGTCTCCACGGTTTTTACGCTCAGGTTCAACAGCACGGCCGCTTCCTTGCTACTATTCCCTTCCGCCAACAGTTGCACCACCTCGCGTTCGCGCGCGGTCAATCGATCCTTCACCGTGTTGCCGGGATCGACGTTGCGATGCAAATATCCGTCCAGCATCATCTTCGCCGCACGAGCCGTGAAGAATGTGGCTCGCCTCTGCAGCGCCTCAACCGCTAACAACAGGTTTTGACTCGCATCGGATTTTAAAATAAATCCCCGGGCTCCTGCCTCGAGTACCTGGCGGATCAATTCGTCCGACTCATACACCGTGAGGATAAGGATCGGCGTTCCCGGTCTTGCCTTAAGAATCTGCCGCGCCGCATCCATTCCATTCAGCATCGGCATGGCTACATCCAGCACCACCAGGTCTGGCCTCAATTCCTCGACCTTTGCCACTGCTTCTCGACCGTCGCGAGCTTCGCCGCAGACCGCCCATCCTGCGTGGCTTTCGAGCAGCGTACGAATGCCGCAGCGCACCACGTCGTGGTCGTCCGCAACCAGGATTCGAAATGCTTTCGCACCCCGGCCCTCATTACTCAGATGGCTGGGAGGAGGCCGCTGCACGATGGGCGTCATCCAGGCATCTTGCGGAGCTGGATCCCCTCGGAGATTAGGCTTGTTGCCATTGACAACCGGAACTTGCTCGGAAGATACGCGAATACCACTAGGCTCAGACATGAGAGCAATCTAACATCAGTGCCTTTCCTCATACTGATCAATAGGGGACACTACCGTTTCTTACCATTCGACGCGTCAGCTCAGCCTACTAAAGAGCGCCCAGACTCGAAGGTGGTCAATATTGTCCAGCTTTTCCCTGATGTCTAAGGTAACTTTCCCGTATTGGTCCAGTAGCATGGCATACAACGAAGGTTATCGCTGCCTGGAGGAAGTTCTCACCACCAGAGAACTTCGCTCGCGCCCTCGCCGGTCGCCAAAACCGGAAACCGAGAGTGCAGCTCTGCGAATCCTTGCCCGGGTCATGGCGAATTCTCCCAGGCAACTGCCGGACACACTTCTTCGGCTTGCCTTGGAGCTTTGCCGGGCGGGCACGGCCGGTATCAGCATGGTCGAGACGACTCCTGAGACTGAGCCGACCCTTCGATGGACCCACGTAGCCGGGCTTCTCAAAGATCGCGTAGGAAGTTCCACCCCGCGAACCGTCAGTCCTTGCGGTGTGTCTCTTGACCGTAAGTCTCCGCAGCTGTTTTCCTACCCCGCCCGGCACTTCTCTTATCTCAACGAGGTTCCAGTCCCCGTGGTCGAGGCCTTGGTGATTCCCCTAATCGGCTCTGGTCCGGCCGGTACGATTTGGATTTTCTCTCACGACGAAGACATCGCTTTCGATTCCGAAGATGTTCGCATTATGGCGGACCTGGCTGACTTTACCAGCGCTGCCCTTCGCGTAATTCCACTCCTGGATGCAGAGCGCTCGGGGCAAAACGGCGCGGCAACCGAAATTGCCAAGCAGACTGCCGAACTGCAAGCCCAGGTTGCCCAACGCAAACTTGCCGAGGCAAGTCTGGTGGAACTTACAGGCCGGTTGCTCCAGCTCCGCGATGAGGAGCAAAGGCGCATGGCGCGCGAATTGCACGACGGCGTGGGCCAGTTGCTCGTGGCCATGTCGATGAACTACGGTAAAGCACTGGCGGAGAAGCATCTCAGTCCGGTAGCTGCAAAAGCTCTCTCAGAGAACCGGGCCCTGCTGGCGCAAGTCTCCAGGGAAATTCGCACTATCTCTCATCTTCTGCACCCGCCGCTTCTCGATGAAGTTGGATTAGCGCCGGGAGTGCGGGAATTTCTCGAGGGCTTCGCGGAACGCAGCCGCATGCAGGTTCGGTTCGAGATCGCAGAAGATTTCGGACGATTACCACGCGACCTGGAGACAGCTCTCTTTCGCATCGTGCAGGAAGGCCTGACCAATGTCCACCGGCACTCCGAAAGCCGCACGGTCACCATTCGAATTGTTCGTTCTTCGGACGAGGTTTCGGTGGCAATCGCCGACGCGGGAAGAGGCATGGCACAGCAGCAGGTCTTTGAAATTGAAGCGGGCCGCTCTTCCGGTCTCGGCCTTCGGGGGATGCGGGAACGCATCCGCCAACTTGGCGGCACCTTTGAGATTAACTCGACGAACAAGGGTACGGTCGTGATTGCCCGGCTCCCCTTGGTCAACGAGCGAGTGGGCAAAGAGGAATTGGGCGAAGCGCAAGAGACCGGCCTCCATAGCCCTGATTTTGCAGCGCCTCCGCTCTTGTCACAGTCTCCAGATCGCTAAGCCAGCCTCGGCTCGTTCAGGCCAGCCGTTCCCGCCGGTATACTCTCAGGCGCATTCGAAGAGTTTTGGCCTCGAGCAAGATCACAAACAACCCCGCGAGGCATTTGTACAACTAAAAGACGCACGGTAAGTGCAGCGTCCGCGATCAAGAAGTCCAGCTGCGCATGCCGGGCGCAGTTCCATATTCCCAGGGTTGAGTGACACTGCATGACTATGCGATGGCGGATGTTAGCGATCTGTTCCATTGAGAATCGGCAGGTCATTCAGAGCGCGATTATGGAGTGGTCACTGGAAGTATGCTGGTGCCTCACTTTGCAGGAGGCTCGCCGCGGCCTGCGGCGAGGCAAGCATGCGCTGGTCCTGTGCGAGGCCGAGCTTCCGGATGGCACTTATCAGGACGTGATGAAGTTATTAAAGCATAAGCTCGACCAGATCCGCGTCATCGTTTTGTCCGGCCCGCGCTCGGAGAATTGTTACACCCAGGCTGTCGAAATGGGCGCCTTTGACGTGGTTTCCGCTCCCTGCAAACGAACCGATGTGCAGTGGATTATCATGCAAGCCGTCCAGGGCCATCCCGCGACAAGCAGTGCTTCGAAAAAGGGTCGACCCGGCGGAGGCCCGACTTCATTCGCTTTCGCCTGACGCCCCAAACGTACGGCTCATCCCCTCCTTTGTTATTGCAACAACAGCCATAGAAACGACCAACCATCCTCTACTCACTTTCATCCAAATTCGGTCTTTAACTGGGCTTTTGCTGTAGGAGCACTGCCTCTAGGAGTAACGCGCCAATGAAATCTCGGCATACATTTTGGTTGACGTTGTTTTCGGCCCTCTTGACTCTCGCGCTGGCCGGTTGCCGCGGAGTCGTAGACGGAACCACGTCTGCCGCCACTCCAATGACCGTGACCATAGCCGGGACGGGCACAGGAACCGTGACCAGTACTCCGGCAGGAATCGACTGCCCAGGTACGTGCACCGCGAGCTTCCCGCAAAATACTCAGGTCGCACTCAGCGAAACTCCCGCAGCCAGCAACGTTTTTTCCGGCTGGAGCGGTGCCTGCACCGGGAATGCAAACTGCAGCGTTATGTTGACCGCCGCGAACTCAGTCACCGCGAGCTTCGCCCCGGCGTCTTCCTCTTACACATTCACCGTGACCATGGCGGGTACAGGCACGGGAACCGTCACCAGCACTCCAGCCGGAATCAACTGTCCGACAACATGCTCCGCGAGTTTTGCGCAGGGTGCTCAGGTCACGCTGAACGAAACTCCCAGCGCCAATAATACTTTTAGCGGATGGTCCGGCGCCTGTATAGGAGCGGCAGCTTGCATCGTCACCATGACTGCGCCGGAATCCGTGACCGCGACCTTCGGCCCCGCTAACGCTTACGCCGCCTTAAATCACATCATCCTCTTCGCCCAGGAGAATCGTTCCTTAGATAGTTATTTTGGCGCCATGCTCGGATATTGGTCGGCCAATGGATATGGCACGAACGGTCAGACCTTCAACGGTTTGCCGCAGTTCAATCCCGCCGGCGTCGCTCCTTCGAACCCAGGCTGCGATCCCACGGTTACTGATGAATGCACTCCAAACGCCAGCTATCCCGTCACCTCCTTTCATTTTGCATCCGAGTGCACGGAAGAGCCGAGCCCCTTCTGGGACGAAGCTCATAACGATTGGGACTACACCAACCAGGCTGATCAACCCGCCGAAAATCCTCCGCCGCTGAACGGATTTGTTTACACCGCCGCGTATGACGCCCAATCGCAGGTCCCTCCGCTTATGGATGTCAACGGCGTGCGAGCCATGGGTTATTTTGACTGGACGGACCTGAATTACTACTACTTCATGGCCTCCAACTTCGGGACCTCGGACACCTGGTTTGCTCCCCTGATGGATCGAACTCAGGTCAACCGAATGTACATTCTCGCAGCCACATCCCAAGGCCTCGCCTATCCCATCGGCCAAGGGAGCAACAACGGGCAAAAGCTCACAGCCACCACTATTTTTCAGGCACTGCAGAGCGCGGGCATCTCGTGGAAGATTTATGTCAACTCTGAGGACCTCGTCAATCCGACGACCGGAGCCGCGTGTAACAACGATATTTCGGATGAGAACGCTGAATGCCTGATCCAGAGTTCTTATATCAATATGTTCGCGTACGAAAACACCATAATCAGCAGCGCTGGCCAGAACCCCGACCTGCTGCAGAATATAGTCCCGGTGACGCAATTTGCCATCGACGCTGCGAATGGAACCTTGCCCCAGTTCGCGCTGATTGAACCCGCCTCTGCCTCGTCGCTCGATGAGCACCCCAACGATATCGATACCTCGAACCCAGCCGATGTCCAGGCGGGAGCCAACTACGCCGCCGGTTTGATCAACGCCCTCATGACCAGCCCCAGTTGGACGGATTCGGCCATGATTTTCACCTTCGACGAATGGGGTGGTTTCTATGACCACGTGCCGCCACAACCGGCGACGCCCCCGGGAGATTTTCTCTCGCCCACCGACCTGGTCCCAGGCGACATTTGCGACAAAACCGGCCAGGTCCTCGGACAAGGAACTTGTGATTTCGCCTGGACCGGGTTCCGGGTGCCGCTCATCGTGATTTCACCTTACTCCGTGAAAAATTTCGTCTCTCACAACGTGCGCGACACCACGGCAGTGCTCAAAATGGTTGAGACCCGCTTCGGCCTGGCTCCGCTCACCGCACGCGATGGCTCCCAAACGGATATGACCGAGTTTTTTGATTTTGTGAACAAGCCCTGGGCTACTCCTCCCACCCCGCCAACTCAAGTACAGAGCGGTCAGTGCAGCCTCGTTCCACCGGCAAGTTGGAACGATCCCCCAACGTTGGCGGTCACAATCTCAGGCGTCATCGGCTCCGGCACGGTCGCAGGCACGCCGGGTAACATCACCGAGTGCAAGCCCGGCGGGGACGGCTGTTTTGGCTCATTCGCCTATGGCACCGACGTCACCCTCACCGCAACCCCGGGAACCGGCTACACCTTTACGGGGTGGGGCGGAGCAGGCTGCAGCGGCACTGCTACTTGTTCCGTCACCGTCACTGCCAACACTTCGGTCGAGGCAACCTTCTCCACGACTGCGGTGGCTCCGGCCAGTGTCTCAGGAGTGACCCACTAACGGCCCGCGCCCGCTAGATGGGATAATGGCTTCCGTGAGAATCCAGCGGGCATTTGTTCTATGCTTTGTCCTCGTCTCGGTTTCTTCCTGCTCGGCAGCCGCTCGGCACTACTACATCGCCGCCGAAGACGTCACCTGGAACTACGCCCCCAGTGGCCACGATCTGCTCACCGCCACGCCCATCCGCCAACCCTGGCAGCAGCTGCAATGGCCGAAGACACGCTTCATCGAATATACGGACGGCTCATTCACCACTCCGAAGCCGCAACCGGAATGGCTGGGGATTCTCGGCCCTGTGATTCGCGCGGAAGTTGGTGACGAAGTGATTGTGGATTTTCTGAATCGCAGCCACCGCGGTCACGATATGCATCCTCACGGCCTGCGTTACGACAAAATCAACGAAGGTTCCTTATATCTCCCAGTGGCTAAAGGAGGCTTCGTCGCTCCCGGCGCCAAATATACGTATCACTGGTTTGCCAATGCGGCCAGCGGTCCGGGTCCGGGACAGCCCAGCTCCATCGTCTGGTGGTATCACGCGCACGTTGACGCCGGCATCGAGATCAATGCCGGACTCCTCGGCCCCATCATCGTGACCGCCAAAGGCCAAGCCAACCCAGATGGATCTCCCAAAGATGTTGACCGCGAATTTGTCGCCTCGTTCATGGTCTTCAACGAACTCGGAGGCAAACCCGCAGGTCTTTTTTATGCCATCAACGGCTTCATCTTCGGCAATCTTCCTGGCTTGACCATGAAGCAGGGAGACAAAGTGCGCTGGTATTTGCTGGGAATGGGAAAC
>Ga0210388_10001043_pt1 | contig 22027 bp, 15 predicted proteins | sample IncBWC19OmetaG_FD_155485 | JGI IMG/M metagenome (GOLD analysis project Ga0210388, IMG submission 155485) | Forest soil microbial communities from Barre Woods Harvard Forest LTER site, Petersham, Massachusetts, United States - Inc-BW-C-19-O ...
GGGGGCGATCCTGCGAAAGACGGCAAGATGGACTTTGCCGGAATGATGGCCGGATATACCCAATTCTTCGGCACCAAGGACCAACCGAACAAACCGGCACGCACCACGGTGCAGGTGGTTCTGCCCGCCGCTGCTCGTGGCGCTTTGATAGAAATCGACCTGGTCGCAGTGCGTCCGAAGTAGCAGCCGGGCCCTGCGAAAGGCCTCGACGATTCCACGCGCCGCCGAGATCCTCGCCCCAAAAGTGTGGTCCAATTGTTGATGCTGATGGGAAGTACGCGCAGGAACTCAAACCAAATGCATTGGAGAATCAACAACATGAGATCAAATATAAGAAGCAGGTATATGCAGCCGCATCTCTGGTCCGTGGGTATGCTGGCGTTTTTCGCTTTAGGGGTTGCTCTTGCTCAAAACAAAGCCATCGACTTCAAGAAGGGCATGCCATTTAGCGATGGGTATGTGGCGGGCAATACCCTCTACGTTGCAGGCCAGCAAGGACCCGACGCGCAAGGTAAAGTCACGGGAACCGATATTACTCTGCAGACTACGAATGCAATTGGCGCAATCGAAAGAGTAGTCAAGAAGGCGGGCTTCCAGATGACCGACATAACATCCGTGATCGTTTATGTCACAGACTTGAACGACGTTCCGAAGATGAACGACGTCTATAAGAAGCTCATGCCAGATCCGAAACCAGCGCGAGCCACCGTGCAGGTTGCGGGCTTGATCGGTGGAGCAAAGATTGAAATTTCGGCCATCGCCGTGAAGCAGTAGCCTAGCGCAGCGAAGAAACCCGAAATATCCAAGGAGAGATGTTATGCAGAACAACACCCGGCGCAGGTACCTCAACAGGCTCGCAACCACTGTGGCCGCCGTTACCGGGGCACCGATGCTTTTAGCTCAGCAGACCCCGCCCGGGGGCGAACCGCCGAGAAGCCTTTCTGGAGATCGTCCCCAGCGCAGCAACCATATACAAAACGGAATCTATTACTTCTCCGGCACTGGTTCTAATGACGGCTATCCCAAAGACGATCACATTTTCGTAACAGACCCATTTGAAAAGCACGTCGTCCGCACTATGGATGCTCTTAAGAAATCGGTGGAGCGCGCAGGCTGCACCATGGACAGCATCATCCATCTGGAGGTTTTCCTCTGTTTACCTCACGCCGATAATGTCCCAATGCCCGTGGGCAAAGCTCGTTTCGACGCACATAAAGCGCAGTACGACGCACTGAACAAAATCTACGGGACTTACTTTAGCCCTGGCAAAGCTCCATCCCGCGCTTGCATGGCTGTTGAGTGGATTCCTGGCGATTCGCTGATCGAAATCGTCGGCAGCGCATTGGTGGTCAGTTCCCCCGCGTAGGCCGAACTGTTGAACTTGATGTGTTCACGCCGCCAGTGCGTGTCACCCACCACAAGCTTCCCGTGCGCTGCCGGTGCAGCGCAGGATCGACCGCGGCTGCTATGCGTGCAAGGATTCAGGATGCTTCTTCAGCACCTCATCACGGTTCAAGAACTGGGCGCGCTCTGGGAGTAGGGGATGCTGTCGTCGCCTCGGGCCTGCCGCGCTCGGCGAGATAAATGATCATCCAAATGATCGCTGCGGGCGGCATGCCGGTGCTCACTGACGGCCAGCGTGAAGCGAAGGCTACAAGCTCCAAGGTTTACTTGCAGCCGGGTACGACAAACGATCCGATACGCGTAGTGGACGATGATGCGCCAGCCTTGAGGTAGTTGCCGACGAACCAGAACGTGCAGTCATCCGAGGGGTCGACAGTGATGTTGGTGTAGTCCTCCCAACGCAGACTGCCGGTTTGCGAGGCTTGGCCTTCCGCCAATACTGACTCGTGATAAGAAAGCTGGCCCTGGGGATCCTTCGCTCGACGCGCCGCGAAGCGCTGGCCTGGATAGTTGGGATCGCCGCCGAAGGAATAGCCGATGCCGATGTCGCCTTTGCGGTCCATGGCCATGCTTCCCAGCCAGCGGTAAAATCCCCCCGGAGCATAGGTCGACTGCTGGAACAAAACGGGATCGCGCTGTTTGTTCAGGCGAAATTCGTACCAGCGTACGCCGCCGCCGTGCGCCGCCGTTGCTATTGAATGTTCCGCCAGGATGGATTCATGATTTCCGAAGTTGCGGTACGTGAGGCGCTGGATCAGCTTGTCGCCCTGCGAATCCAGACGGCGCTCGGTCCCCGGCTGCGAGACGCAGTTGCTTAATTGGCCGTCACAAAGATAATGATAGGGCGCCACCGCGATCTTTTGCGGCGCGGAGACCGAGGTTTTGGAGGCATCGTTCCAGTCTACATGTACCTTGTAAAAATAAATGCCGTCGTCCTCGAAGATCTTTTTGAGCTGAGTTCCGCCAGTGGACATCATGATGTTAGGCGCGCCTTGAGGCGGAGGCCGCTGGCCATCAACATCTGCGTTCAACATGAAAACACCGCCGTCAATCACCACGCATTGCTCGGTAGCCGGCAGTCCTTGGAGCATTTTGTTGCGGTCCACAATGCAGTCGTGCTTCTGCGTTATTACCTCCGGCAGCGGGTCGTCGCTGGTGCTGGTGGGGTTGTAATATCCATCCGGCCAGACTGCGGGACGCGGATAATCGGGGAACAGCTTTCGCTGAAACTCATATCGGTAGTAGGGGCCCAGCGGGTCGGACGTGGCGCTCACCGCGTAGCACATGGCATAGGGGCTGGGAGGCGCGAAAACTGGAACTACGATCAGCCAACGGCCCGCCAGTTGGTCGTAGCGCACCACCGCGTCGCTGTTGTTGTTCACGCCGCAACGGACGCCGAAGCCGGCAAAAACGGTTTTGTTGGGAACGGGACCATAGAGCAGCTTGCCGGAGGTGTCGTATTTTTTGCCTTTCTTGGTGAAGACGGCCATGTTTCCGTCCAGGATCTCGAAAATATGGTCCGGCCCCACAGCCAAGCTGATATCTATGCCGCCGTGGCTGGCGTTGACTTCGGTTGTGTTTTCCGCGCCGGGGAATTCGTGGCCGGTAAAGCCTTGGCCCAGGCCGTCAAAGCTGGCCGACGGATCTATGGCGGCACGCTTGCCTTGCCTGGTCTGTTCGACGGCCGCGCCGGCGGGGTTTATCTCGGGTGCTGGAGGCGGAGGGCCTGGGGGGCTGGGTGTCCGCGGTGTGCCGCGTCGAGCTGGCGGAGGCGCCGGCGGTGTTGCGCCCAAACCAGTGCCCGGTCCTTTTATTTCACCTTGCGGCTGCGGCGGGCTCTCCACGGCCGGATGAATGACTACCGGTTTATCCGGGATAAACTGTTCCAACGGCGGAGACATGTCGAAAGCGATCGCGGCCTGCACCGCCAGCGCCGGCTTTTTTTCGGAGGATGCGATTATCGAGGGCAGGCAGAGAGCAGACAGCAGGAGTGTCAAATGTTTCATGAGTTGGGCTCTTCTGATTGTGCTACCGCGCCATGCTCTCGAACAAGTCTTGAACGATAAAATTTGGACCTTCGCGGACGCGAACAAGGAAGGTTCGCCCGTCGATCACCCTGGCACAGGGAACGGTGGCGCCGAGCGCTCCGTGGGTATAAACCGTGTCAGCCTGCGACGCGGTTGGCGCGATTCCGCACCCGCCGAGTGGCCCACGCCAACCCCGCGAAAGCTCCTATCAGCAGAACATAACTGGGCTCAGGAACCGCGGACTCCGCCGCGTTGGCGACTCCGGGACTCAGCACAATGCTGTAGTCCGCCGCGTTGGCAAACGAGGGATCGATCTCGATCAGCGGGTCGGCGCTTGCGACGAGTTTTCCGTGCCCGCCGTGCTGACTTTATCAGAAACCGCCTCGAGGTTAACTGTTGGTCACAGCCAACTTGACCACCAACGCAAACTCCGCGAGCGACGGATTGCCAGTATTACCGTTACCAGGGGCACAACATCGCCCACCCTGCCACCCACGACTACGAAATCGTAAATCAGGCCGGTAAATCCTCCAGATGCCATAAAAGGACCGGCGGTAGCCGACGACGACACTCCGGCAAAGGGCGCTAGCGTCACCTGCGCAACGCCACCGCCGGCCGAACAGCTAGTGAAGCTGTTGACAACCGCTCCTGTCACTGATGTACATTCAGCGCCAGTGTTCGCGGAAGGCGCTGTGGGCTCGGCAAATCCTGGTAACGCGGCAAACAGAGCCGCTGCCAAGGTCAACCCAAGGTATGACTTTCTGGTCATACGAACACCTACAACTCTTCCCATCTAGACTCACCCTCTACATGCGTGATCGGAACGAACAATTAGCGCGCCGCAGGCGATCCTCCAGTTCTACAGCGAATTCAGGAAGGCAATCAGATCGCTTTTTTCCTGAGGCGTGAAGCCGATGTTGAAGCGCGTATTGTAGAAATCGATTACATCGCTCAGCGAACTGCCCGACCCGTTGTGGAAGTACGGGGCGCGGGAGGCCAGCCCTCGCAGAATCGGCCCCTTCACCTTACCGACGTCGGCCCACAACCCGGTGATCAGTGCCCGCCCCGGGTCAGTCGTCGTAATAATCTCCTGGGTGGTATTGTTCTGCAGGGTAAACACCGGCAGATAGCTAACGTTCAGTGGACTGTTCACGTCGGCAACCCCGATGTTCAGCGGCGCCGACACGGAGTGGTTTCCGACGTTAGGGGAATCATGGCACGTTCCACAGGTGCCGGGGATTACCGCAAGATTCAAAACATCGTTCAACCCGCCAACGCCCGTAATGCTAATCGGTTTGGAGTTAAACACCGTCTGGCCCCGCGCGATGCTGGCGCGGGCGTTGCCGGAGTTCCCGAAAAAACCGCCCTCTCCGCTGGAACTCGTCCAGGCATTGAAGAGGTTAAAAATTACGGGGGTGAACGCCGTGCCGAATGGGTTATTGCCCAGCGGATCATTTATGCCTACGAAGAAGGCAGGCGTGGTCTCGAGCGCCAAATTGGACGGGCCGCCGGCGGCTCCGTTCCCGCTCAAGGAGCCAGCGGCGTAATCGAAAGCCTGTGCGGTAGAAAGCGCCATTTCGAAATTTACGATGGCCTGCTGTTGTTGAGGCGTCAGAGGCGTGGACGCTTGAGCGTGAATATTGGTCGCATCCAGGGCTTGATGCGCCAAATCCGCCAACAAATCCGCTGGATTGGTGGTGAATGTAATCTTTTGGGTGCCGGTCTGGGGGGAGGACTCGCGTCCATCAAACATCAGCGTACTCAAGAACCGGAGATTTGTGGTAGGCAATGGCCGCCTATACATCGACAACGTAGTGGAGTCGCCACAGCCGTATTGATTCAACACGCCCACCACACTGAACTCTGCATTGGCGGGTACGGCGAGAGGGATTCGGATCAATCCCTTGTTGATGAGTAGGCTATAAGCTTGACGGCGTCCCGCGAGCGTGGATGTGTTAATGTTCTGGTCGCAGTTCGAGCCATCATTCGTTCTGAAAATAGGGTCCAGCCCCTGAGTGATCACGAAACGGAGCGCCACTTCCAGAGCCGAGAGCCCCCACCCCTGCGCCGGCCGATGACAGGACCCGCAGCTCCGGCCGTTGGTGCCGAGTGACTGGAAAAATGGGCCACTCAGCTCAATCGGTTGGCCCCCGGAATTGTATGTCTCAACGATACCGGTTGCGTCGGGAAAAGGAAACAGACTGGGCAGGGATTGCCCGTTTGACGAGAACCCACCAAGCAGCAACCCAGTGAAAACAGCGAACACCCACTTCGTTTTTCTAGTCATAGCATCACCTCCAACGTTTTTCGTTTAGCTCACTCACCCTATACATGCGTGGTCCGAACGGACAATTAGTGCGCCGCAAGGGAATTTCCGGCGCTAAATCCGGCCCGCTTTTACGCATGTAGAAGTGTGGTGTCCGAAGACTCAAGCGGCTCCCGGCGTGCTGTATCATGGCAGACGGCGATGCAGATCACGGAACTTCTACAGCGCGTCCGCGCCGGCGATCCGCAAGCCTTAAATACGGTCATCCCCCTGGTTTACGAGGAACTTAAGAAACTGGCGGCGGGGCATCTGCGGAAAGAAGGCAAGCCGCGTTCGCTGGACACTACGGCGCTGGTCCACGAGGCGTTTCTCCGCTTGGCCCAAGGCCACCAACCCTCCTACGAGAGCCGGGCACATTTTTACGGAATTGCCTCCCGGCTCATGCGTCAGATCCTGGTGGACATGGCCCGGACGCGTGCTTCGGCAAAAAGGAGCGCGATGGAAGAGGTGCAACTGGCCGAAATTCCGGACCTGGGCCGGCAGCCCGATAGAGCTTTGCTGGCATTGGATGAAACTCTGGAGAAACTGGCGCAAACGGATCCGCTGAAAGTGCAGCTTATTGAAATGCGCTATTTCGGGGGCATGACGGCGGAGGAGTCCGCCGCCGCGATGTCCATTTCCGTGCATGTGGTCCGACGTGAGCTGCGCATCGCCCAGGCCTGGCTGCACAAGGAGCTTGCCGGATGAATGCCCGCATCGAAGAACTGTTTCACAGCGTAGCGGATCTGACCGCGCAAGCCCGAACGCAATACTTCGCCGAGCATCAAGTGGATGAGCAGACGCGCCAAGAGGTAGAGGCGCTGTTGACGTTTGACTCCGGCGCGAGCTCGTTTCTGCAGCGCGACATCAGTATCGCCGCCAGTTGGGCGCTCCCGCAGCTCGACCCCAGCGGTTGGCGCTGTGGGCCATACCGTTTGCTCCAAGTGATCGGCCGGGGGGGCATGGGCGCCGTATACCTGGCTGAGCGAGCCGACGGAGAAGTGACCCAGCAAGTTGCCGTGAAGCTGCTGCCGCCCGGCGCGGGCGCGATTCAGCGCGATCGCTTCCTGCAGGAGAGACAGATTCTCGCTTCTCTAGCTCATCCGAATATCGCCCGCATGCTGGGCGCCGGACACCTCGAAAACGGCCAACCATTCCTGGCCATGGAGTTTGTGGAAGGCAAGCCCATCGATATTTTTTGCGCTGGGCTGAGCATACGGCAAAAAGTCAGCTTGTTTCTCAAGGTCTGCGCGGCGGTGAGCTACTTGCACCGGAATCTCATCGTTCACCGTGATTTGAAGCCGAGCAATATCCTGGTCACACCGGAAGGCGAACCACGGCTGCTCGATTTCGGCATTGCGAAAATTCTAGATGTAGCCACCGACTCCACCGTCACCAGCATGCGGATGCTGACTCCCGACTATGCCAGTCCCGAGCAGGTGACGGGTGGAAGGATTAGTACCGCGACCGATATTTATTCGCTCGGTGCGGTGTTATATCAGTTGCTCACCGGCCAGCCTGCGCACCAATTCGAGGACCACTCGCCGGAGACAATCACGCGCGTAGTCACCACGCTCGAAGTAACCCGCCCTAGCCGACGGGCGCCGGAGCTGAAGGGTGATCTGGAATTTATCCTGCTGAAGGCCTTGCGCAAAGATCCGCAGGAGCGCTACGGAACGGTGGAACAGTTTGCCGACGATCTGAATGCGTTTCTCGAATCGCGTACGGTAAAAGCGCGCTCCGACAACGCCTGGTATCGGGTGCGCAAGTTTCTGCGAAGGTACTGGGTGCCCGTGATCGCCGCGGCCATCGTGGTGGTCACTCTCTCAGCCGGCTTGTACCTTGCAAATCGGCAGCGCATGATTGCAGAACGCCGCTTTAGCCAATTACATGAACTGTCGCGGCAACTGCTCGATCTTGAAACGAAACTCGGGGTTTCCGACCCCAAGCTCCGGACCAAACTGATCTCGCTCTCCATCCAGTACTTGGAAGGTCTGGGCAGGGAGGCATTCCATGATCGAGCGTTGACCCTGGAAATCAGTGACGCATATCTGCGCATCGCCCGCAATCAGGGAGTTCCCGAATGGAACCAACAGGGCCAGTATGCCGAGGCGGAAAAGAGCCTTGGTAAAGCGAATGCCTTCGCCGATTCAGTTCTCGGAACAGATCCCAACAACCGCCAAGCGCTGTGGTTATCGGCCAATATTGCACACGATCGCGCCGTCACCGCCTATGCCCAACGCAACTACGAGCGAGTGCTGGCCTACTCTCCAGGCGTGGTAAATGCTTTCGACCGCCTGGCCCGGCTGGGGAATCTGACCAAGCGCGAGATCAACGGCGCAACCTATATGTACGGAGACCTGGCCGAGGTTCACTTGGGTCTCCATAGATTTTCAGACGCCGCCCATTATGCCCGGCTGGGGATCGAAATCTCCAAGGTAACTTCAATGTTTCCTGGGCCGCGCGCGCAAGCGTTCAATATGCTCGCCGGGGCGCTCATGTATTCCGGAGACTTCCAGGGGGCGCTCGACGCCATCCACGAATCGAAAAAGCAACTGGAGCAACTACGTCGCGAGAACCCCTATCCCGGGTATAACGCATTGATCCTCTCCCAAACTCGCGGCCGGGAAGGACTCATTCTGGCAGAAGACGGCGGCGTCAATCTGAACCGCCCCGCCGAAGCTGTGGTTCCGCTTCAAGAAGCCTTCGACGCGCTTGAACCGTTCGCTAAGAAGGATGCCGAATATTTTGAGGGCCGCTTCGTGATTGCCCAGGCCGGGCATTACTTGGGCGATATCTTGCGGCACAGCGATCCGAACCAGGCGCTGGAAGTCTATGGCCACTCACTGGTGAGGATCCGGGAGGTTCCGAATGATGTCGCTGCACGCCGCGCGGAAGCAGTTCTGCTGGCCGGCTCTTCTTACGCCGCCCGCTCGATTCATCATGAGCAAGACGCGAAAGACAGAATCGACGCCGCTTTCCGGCTCTTGAGTGGAACCAAGGATTACCCCGCCGAGAATATCAGTGCGGGCAGCGAAGCCGACATCGCCATGCGTGCCCTCGCCGATCATTACGCTGAGACCGGTCAGCCCGGCCAGGCCCTGGAAATTTACCAGCAGCTGTTCCGCAAAATCATGGCATCGAATCCTGACCCGCAAAACGACCTGCTGAATTCCGTCTATGTTTCGCGCCTCGATACTTCACTCGCCCTGCTGCTCCGCCGTCTAGGCAGACAAAGCGAGGCTGTTCCGCTGGAGGCAGTCCGCCTGGAGCTGTGGCAGCACTGGAATCGCAAGCTTCCCGGCAATCCGTTTGTACAACGCCAACTCGAAGCAAGCACCGGCCAAGGCGGCGCCCAGCAGCGGCCTAACTGAGCCGCGACCGCAAGGGAGCGTTGCTCCGATCGTGGTAGCGTTCCGCTAATCGAAGTTGCATAACTTCACGGCCCTACCAAAAAGTACTAGTAAATCGCGTAACGAAGGATCCCCGAAATGCATTGCTTCCCGCCCGGTCGCGCGTTACCATACAGTCACTAGTCGAGCCTCCTCGTGGCCACATCGATTTATCTGATCAATCCGCGCACCGATGTGCCGTTTTATTTCGGCATGGAAGTCCACGCCGCTTATGGTTTCGGCCAAACTGTGTTGCTGGCCGACGCGGCCGTGGCCACCGTCGCCGCCATGGCGCCCCCGGATTTTAACGTCACTCTTTGCGATGAAGGAATCTCCCCGGTTGACTTCGATACCACGGCCGATTTCGTAGGCATCACCGGCAAAATCAGCCAGGAAGGCCGCATGATCGCCCTGGCCCGCGAGTTCCGGCGCCGCGGAAAAATTGTCATCTGCGGCGGACCTTACGCCAGCCTTTCTCCCGGCCGCCTTCGTGACGAGTGCGACATCCTGGTGCAGGGCGAACTGGAAAACATCGCCGGCCAGTTTTTTTCGGACCTCAGATCGGGCGCCTGGCAGCGGGAATACATCGGCGACAAACCGGATCTGCGCAACTCGCCGATTCCGCGCTGGGATCTTTATCCTAACCACCGGGCCTTATCCGGAACGCTGCAAACTTCGCGCGGATGCCCGTTTGAGTGCGAGTTCTGCGACGTCATCCAGTATCTCGGCCGTAAACAGCGCCACAAATCGCCGCAGCAGGTTTTGGCGGAACTCGACGAATTGTACCGGCATGGCTATCGCGTGGTTTTTCTCGCGGACGATAATCTCACCGTCTACCGTGCCCGCGCCAAAGAACTGCTGGCCGCCATTCGGGATTGGAACGACACCCGCACTCGGGGACGCGTTCAGTTTTCCACGCAGGTTTCTATCGACTGCGCCAGGGACGAAGAGATGCTGAAGCTCTGCGGGGAGGCCGGCCTCGGCACCGTGTTCGTGGGCATCGAGACCAACAACGCCGACAGCCTCAAGGAAACCAAAAAGCGGCAGAACATCGGCGTCGACATGGTGGAGCGCATGGCCCGCTTTGCTGCTAACGGCATGATGGTGACCGGCGGAATGATCCTGGGATTCGATGCCGATGGCTTGGATATCTTCGAACGTCAATACGAATTTGGAATGTCGCTGCCGGTTCCCATGTTCACCGTCACGCCGCTCTCCGCGCCCATGGCCACCCCGCTCTATAGCCGCATGCAGGCCGAAAATCGCCTGATGGAATACACCCAGCCCGGCGCGGTTCTTCCTTGGACCACCAATATCATTCCCAAGCAGATGACCCACGGCGAATTGGTGGCCGGAACGCAATGGCTGTGCAACCGGCTATATCGCCCCGCGGCATTTGAGCAGCGCGTGGCGCGCTTCATCGAACAGTTTCAGCCGCCCGCGCCCCGTAGGAATTCAAACACCCAACAGGATGTTCCGCAGCGCGAAATCGACCGCCAACGCGTGGAGCTCGCGCGGCACGTAACGCGTCTTGGTCCCGCGGAAGCTGCCATGGCCGCGCGGATCGAGATGAGGCTCATCAGAAAACCGTCGGCTCTGCCGCTCACGCTGCTGGCGATGGGCTACTACATGCAGACTCGCTACATGTTCCAGAGAAGCGGACTATGGAATCCCGCTCTGGGCGAGCTGCCTCGCCCGATATTCGACCGTCCGGAACAGATGCCCATTAGAGTACCAGTACCAAGTCCAGTCTTTTCCATCCTGGGATCGTGAATTTCGCTTGTGCTGAGCGTACGGCACATCGTAAACTAGGTCACATCCTGATGAAAAACAACCGAAAAGAACCGCGACAGACCGCGCAGCTTGAGAAGAAGCTGGCAGCGTACGCGATAGCCGGCGCAGCCGCCTTCGTTGCTCCTGGCATAGCTAAGGCTGACATTACGTATGTAAGTGTCAACCAGGTTGTGACCGACAGTGGCACTTACGATTTCAATTTAAGCGGCGTCTCCTCGGATGACATCACGATTTCGGCCGATAGCTTTGAGGGGTTTCCCGAAGTCGATGTGTCCCAAACGGCCTCCGGCGCGGCAGTCTTACTGGATGGTGTCAATTCGAACGTTACCGCTCTTGGATTCGGCGCGCTGATCAATCCCAGCGCCACCAATTGGGGCAGTGGCGGCAAAATGGCCAGCAGCTTCCCTCCTGAGCCGGGCGATTGGTCCAGCACCGGCGGCAGCGCCTATCTCGGTTTCTATTTTCAGGGACCCAGCGGTCCGCAAGCAGGCTGGGCGGACATTGCCACCACCGCCAACACGACCACTTCCTCCTTCGAAATCTTGAGTTACGCGTATGAGACCAACCCGAACGTCGCGATTACCGCGGGCGAAGGGTCGCCAGTTCCCGAACCATCGGCTCTGCCTCTGCTCGTCCTCGGCGCAGCCGGCTTGATCGCACTACGGCGCCGCCGTGCGGCGAATGCCTAAAGTCCTGCTAATCGGCTGGGACGGAGCCGGCTGGAATCAAATTCATCCTTTGCTGGATTCGGGCGCGATGCCGAATCTCTCCCGCATCGTAGAGAACGGCGTCATGGGCGATCTCGCCACACTGACGCCCCTCTGCTCCCCTCTCCTGTGGTCCAGCGTAAGTACTGGTCAGTATGCCGACCGTCACGGAATTCTGGATACTGTCGAACCCGACCCAGTCACCGGCGGTGTCCGTCCCGTAACCAGAGCCTCGCTCGAAGCCCCGCACGTCTGGGACTTGCTCGCGCAAGAAGGCCTACGCAGTCAGACCATCGGCTGGCCCGTCACGCATCCAGCTCAAGCTCTGGCGACCTGTGTTTCCAATGAATTCGTGCACGGGTTATCCCAAAGCGTCTATCCCCAAGCACTTGAGCCCACTCTGCTGCCGATGCGTTTTCATCCCCAGGAATGGACCGGCAATGAATTGCATCTGTTTGTCCCACAGATGGAGAAAATCAATCAGGACAAGGATAAAAGGCTGGCGCAGCTCGCCGTGATCCTGGCCGAAGCGGTCAGCGTGCATGCCGCCGCTACTACATTGCTGGAATCGCAGCAGTGGCATTTTTCCGCAGTATGGTTCGGCGCAGCGGCCCGGACGCTTGAGCTTTTTCCCTCCGGCGCCGATGAAATCTACAAAGACGTAGTGAGTGGAGTCTATCGGTTCCTCGACCTGCTGCTCGGCAGGTTAGTGAAACTGGCAGGTTCTGAAGCCGTAGTAATGCTGGCCTCAGATCGCACGGCGGGCGAATCGGAATGGCGTCCTGCCACTGGCCGTGAAGTCAGCGGCATGTTGTGCGCCACAGGCCCTGGCATCCAGGCCGACGAATTGACTTTCGGCGCCGGATTGCTCGATATCGCTCCAACCATACTTGGATTATTCGGTTTCGCGCCCGCGCCTGGAATGGCCGGCCGCGCCATCTTCGAAATTTGCGCAACTGCTCCATCGCGCACGCTTCGCCCGCATAATCCGCCGAAAACCCCAGCAGCCGCCTCAGACCTGGATACCCAACCGCTCGAAGAGTTCGGCTACACCGACACCATCGCCGCCGAATGGCGGGCCGAAGCCGAAGCTGCCGAGACACGTCGCAATTTCCATCTGGCCCGGGTCCTGCTTGCGCAGGGGCGCTCGAACGAATCCATTCCGCTGTTCGAGCAGCTCACTGCCAGGAATCCGGCACTGATTGAAGCGCGTTATTTCCTGGGACACGCATATTTTCAAAGTGGACGGCAGGCCGAATGCCGCGCCATGTGTGAAGCATTGCTCGCTGAGAATCCGGATTCGCTGTTTGCACCGGTCAGCCGCGCCCATCTGGCGATTGCCGAGGGAAATTATGAAGAGGCCCTGGCGCAACTGGCTTCCGGCCAGAAAGTTTATGGAATAGCCGCGGCGCTGGAAGCCGTTATTGGCGATGCGTACCTGCAAATGGAAAAGTGGGAAGACGCCGCTGCCGCGTTTCGTTCCGCGATTCAGATCGACGCAGGAATTGCCGCCGCGCACCAGGGATTAGCGCAGGCGCTGCTTGCGCTAGGCCGCAACAGCGAAGCCGCCGAGGCCGCGCTGGACGCCATCCGCTTGCGTTACGATCTGCCCGGCGCCCACAACATATTGGGAAGCGCGCTCAAGGCGCTGGGTATGGAAAAAGCAGCGGCAGGCGCCTTCACCAATCAGGAAATCTTGACCCGCCGCACGCCCGTTGCATGAAGCTGTTGCTGCGGCCGCCGTGCGAGAATGAATGGCGCATCTGCCGCATGCTGCTGCCGGAAACATTCGCCGACTCCGCGTCACGCACATATCTGATCGGAATTCGTGACCAGGCGCCACGCATCGTCGCGGCAGCTTCCTTCCGGCGAGGGCCTGAGTCAATTACGCACCTCCGCGTGCACGTGGTTCCTTCGTTTCGCCGTTGTGGAGTGGGATCGCAAATTATCGAACAGGTCGCGAGCGGCGGTGCGCGCTCCATCGGAGGCACGGTGGAGGTCACCAGGGAGCCCGGCGCCGTTGAGTTCTGCGAACGCAATCATTTTGAGCGCGTAGAATCTCTTACTACCGTGGAAGCGGACATGGCCGAAATGCGGGACCATATGCGCCGGCTGCGCGGGCGCATAGCGATGCCGTCGGGCGCGCGCACCATACCGCTCTCCGAAGCGCCGGTAGACCAGGTAGCGCGCTTGCATTCCGAATACGTGGCCCAGGAAGGCGAATTGAATCAGTGGCGCGGGCTAGTGGCCCATTCTCCGGATATGGAAATTTCACCGGTGGTGATGATCGATGATCGCGTGGCGGGAATTCTGCTGGGAAAGATAGAGGGCTCCACCGCAGTGGTCCGTTCCCGAGTTGTGACGCCGGGCTATCACGGCAGTTGGGTGAATGCGCTGCTGCTGGCCGAAGCGCTGGACATCGGATGGGCCGCGGGCGCAAGACGCGCGCGCTTTTCCTACAACAATTCGAACCGGGATACCGAGAAGCTCGCCAGCCGCTTCAAGGCCGCGATAACCAGCGTAGTGGCTCGATATACCCGAACAATTTAGTGGTCGCTGACGTCGTGTCGGAGCCGCCATGGGTCAGCGCCAAAGTGCGCCAACTACGCGGAGGGCTTGGCGCCGATCGTGCAGATCCACGCGCGCCGCCGTTCTTCCGCGATCTCCACGCCCTCATATCCGGCCGCCAGAAACAGCGCGCGGTGGTCGTCCATACTCAAGCGCGATGAGCCCAGCAGTTTCATCACGGGCCCCAGCACGGCATCGTTGCGCGCGCCCTTGTAGTTCTCCGCCACCACCATCAGCCGCCCGCCCGGCTTCAGCACGCGCAATATCTCCTTCATGTCGCCCGGCAGATTCGGCCAATAGTACTGCGTCTCAATCGCCGTCACCAGATCGAACTTGCCATCCGCAAACGGCAGCCGCGACACCGAAGCCTGCTCCACATGCACCCGGCCTTCCGCAATCAGCCGCTTGTTGTAAGCGCGCGAAGCGGCGACGCTTCCGGCGGCATAATCGATCCCGTAAACCTGCGCCGCCTTCGCCGCCAGCTTGTTGATCGTCCGTCCCCCGCCGCAGCCCACGTCCATCGCCGTCGCACCCTCGGGAATCTCGAGATGCGTGAACGCCCAATCCGTAAGGGGCGCATGGCTGTCGTTCATCAGCCGCGCAAAAAACCGCCCCGCAAAACGGTCAGGTTTCTTCACCTGGCGAAACAGGTAGACCCCGAGACAGAGTGCTGCGGCATATCGCAGGGCAACTATGAAGGTCGACGGATGCAAGGGCCTTTCTCCGGCAGTGGATCAGTATCATTGTAAATAAAATGCTCAGGTGTAAATATAATGCTTAGACGATTCCTCGCCGAGACGGATCGCTGACGCTCACCCACAAAACCTGGGAGCGAAAGTTTGAACTGGACGTCTGGTATGTGCGGCATCGCAGCTTCCGGCTGGACCTCAAGATACTTGCATTGACTGTAGTAAATGTGTTCCGGCAGGGCGGGATCAGCCAGCCGGGACACGTTACAGCACCGGTATTCATGGGGTCCTTGCAGGACTCGAACCAGCGACCACCAGCTTAACCGCAATTTCGCGCTGATCTTCTCGATCACTGCCCCGCGCCGCCCCAGATTCTACTCGCCGTACACTTCGTCACCCGAATATCCGTGTGCCCAAGCCCGAGCGTCGGCACCCATCGGCCGGCGAGGAGGCTTGCGGCGCCAACTTGCCGGTCAAAGTCCTGCTTCCGAAATCAGGTAGCATGGGAATCGGAGGAATGGGTGAGTGGTTGAAACCGGCGGTCTTGAAAACCGTTAGCGGGGTAACTCGCTCGGGGGTTCGAATCCCTCTTCCTCCGCCACTGTTATCCGTTCGATTCCAGGCCGCCCGCCGCCCGAATGCAGAATATCCATCGATTGTTGACCGCGCTGCTGTTATTCACCGGCCTGATCTGGAGCCAACCGGCCGCTTCACCCGCAAGAGCCCGAGGATACCTGACCTCGGAACAAACCTCCGGCGTGGTGCGCATTGTTCTGCCGGCGCCCACAATTGGTGATGCCCGCTATCAAGCCGACATGGCAATTTTCCGGGCCACGCGATCGCTCAAAGGCACTCCGCGCTGGGCCCTCGCGCAAGCGGACGACAACCTGTCGATCGCCGGCTTGCTGCATGCTTTCCGATGCGCGTTGGGGATAACACTAACGCCTGAGCAGGCGCCGAAATTAGCAGCGCTGATCGCGCGGGCCTACTCCGATGCCGGAGCCGCCGCGAACGTGCTCAAGGTCCGCTATCAGCATAAGCGGCCATTTCAGGTGGCCGAGGGAGACGTATGCGTTTCTCCGCAGGGCAAACAGGCGCTGGAACACAGCCCGGACTATCCCTCGGGGCACGCGGCCTTGAGTTGGGATGCCGGCTTGATCCTGGCTGAGATGGTTCCGGAGGCCACCATCGATATACTGGCTCGGGCCCGCGCGTTTGGACAGAGCAGGATTGTTTGCGGCGTCCACAATGCCAGCGCTGTGGAAGCCGGCGATATGACGGCCACGGCGGTTTTTGCAATGCAGTCCGAGTCGCTGGAGTTTCAGAAGGATTTCGATGCGGCTCGCACGGAACTGGCCCAGTTGCGCGCTCACGTAAACTCAAAACCCACTGGATGCGAGGCAGAAGCCGAAACACTTTTGAAAAACCCTTATTGAATAACCCTTATTGAATAACAGATGACACCCCTCCGCCTCGCCCTCATAGGGGACTACAACGCTGCGGTGATCGCCCACCAGGCCATTCCGGAGGCCCTGCGGCTGGCATCATTGTCCGGCGGCGTGGAAGTTCAGCCAGTTTGGACCCACACCTCGTCCATCACCGGCCGCGACGATGAGTTCGCCGAGTCCGATGGAATCTGGTGCGTTCCAGCCAGTCCCTATGCGAATGCGGACGGAGCGTTCGCCGCCATCCGATTCGCCCGGGAAAACGGCGTCCCCTTTCTCGGAACGTGCGCCGGCTTTCAGCATGCACTCATTGAATTTGCCCGCAATATGGGCGGGGTCACGGCTGCCGCCCACCAGGAAACTGCGCCCGATGCGGCCGCCCACCTTGTCATTACAAGACTGGCTTGCTCACTGGTAGAGCAGACGGAAGAGCTGCTGCTTGCATCCAGCGGCATCGTCCGCCGCGCCTATGGCGTGGAGCGTATCACGGAAGGGTACCACTGCAATTTCGGAGTGAATCCGAAATTCGAGCCGCTGTTTCTTGGTAATGGGTTTCATGCCGCGGCGCGCGATTTGGCAGGTAATTTGCGTGCCGTGGAATTGACCACGCATCCGTTCTTCGTGGCCACCCTATTTCAGCATGAGCGGAGGGCGCTGCGCGGCGAAAACTCACCCCTGGTGGACGCGTTTGTGAATGCCATGGCCACCCGGTAATAATACTTTCACAAAAAGTTTACTTTAATCCCATTTCAGGACTTGCGAAAAGAGGGAACCTGCGCGTCCAATGGATTCATGACTGCAATTCGAGCGTTTCTATTCCCGGCCCTGCTTGCAGCATTGCCAGCCCTGGCCCAACAGCCATCCCCCCCCGCGCAAAGCGGCTCCGCTTCGGCGAATAGCTTCGTAGGCAGCCAAGCATGTAAGACCTGCCATCCCGATGTCTGGGCGAAGTTTTATAAGAATCCGCACTTCAAGAGCGTGGCCTCCGGCAAGGAGACGCCGGAACACACCGGATGCGAGGGCTGCCACGGTCCGGGGCAAGCCCACATTGCGGCCCATGGGGGAAAGGCTAGCATCATCGCTTTTTCCCAGCTCGAGCCGAAAAAAATACAGGACAACTGCCTGCGCTGTCACTCCCAGGCGCTCGCCCGCGCCAATATTCGCGGCTCAGCCCACACCGCCAACGATGTAGTGTGCACCAGTTGCCATTCCATCCATGCGTCCGCCACGCCGAAATTTCTGCTGGCGAAAGTGCAATCGGAGCTCTGCTACCAGTGCCACGCCGACGTTCGTTCGCAATTCTCCATGCCCTTCAAGCACCGCGTCAACGAGGGTGTGATGACCTGTAGCGATTGCCACAACCCGCACGGCTCCTTTGCGCCAACCTGGGGGACCGCCAGCCGGACTTCGATGGTTAAACAGGTGGAGGGCAACGAGGAGGCGTGCATCAAGTGCCACCCGGAAAAACGGGGGCCGTACGTTTATGAGCACCCTCCGGTCCGCGTGGAAGGCTGCGAAATTTGTCATTATCCCCATGGATCGCCTAACTCTCGGCTGCTACGCCGTCCGGTTGTTTTCACTATGTGTCTGGAATGTCATAACGGCGCGCCGGGCTTTGGCCGGACCGCCCAGGGAGATCCGGTGCCGTTCCAATTTCATAATCTGCGGTCGCCCATCTTTCAAAACTGCACCAATTGTCACAGCCATATTCATGGCTCCAATACCAGCGCGTTCTTTTTGAATTGAGGCGCCCCATGAAGACACTACCAATTGCAGCTTTCATTGCATCTCTCCTGGCCGCCGCATGTTGCGCGCAACAGGTGGTAACGCCCACCCAAGATCCCGTTGGCCCCGCATCCGGCGACAACACATCGGATTACAACATCGTGAACTCCTTTGAAACCGGCTACCGCTGGACGTCCATCGGAGGCGATCTTGACGAGTACAAAAGTCAGGTAAACTTCGACAGCGGCTTGCGCCTGCTGGGCAGCTCTTTCGGCATGTACTCGCGCGACGGACACGGCAAGTATTTCGACGAACTCACGCTCACCACCGTCGGCCTGGGAGGCGACCCTTATGAATCCGCCGCGCTGCGCATTGCCAAAAACAATTTGTACCGCTTCGATATGACCTGGCGTCTGAACGATTACTACAACCCCGGTCTCACCAGTGCCGGTCAACAGGGCGTCAACTTTCGGGACACGCAATACACGTCGCTGGACGACGATCTCACTCTTTTCCCCCAATCGAAATTCAAGATTTTCCTCGGGTATTCCCGGAACGTACAGGAGGGTCCGGAGATCACTAGCCTCGGCGGCTTTCCCACTCCCACCATCCCTAGTTCCGCCGCCGGGTTCACCTCTATCCGGGATGCCACCAACGAATACCGCTTGGGAAATGAATTTCAGTTTTTTGGAATCACGCTCAACTGGATGCACGGCTGGCAGGATTTCAAGGAGGATTTCCTGACGCCTCCCGCGCTGAACGGTACGCCGACTACGCAATACACCAACCCATACCACGGCACCAGCCCATATTGGCGCGTGGGGCTGTTCACCAACAGGAAATGGTTCAGCCTGAACGGCCGTTTTACTTATACGGGGACGCGCAGGGCCTTTGTATCGGAGCTGCCTGGCCCGGTGCCGGTGGCGGGTCCCAATCCATTCCAAGTGGTGACCATGGGAAACGGCGATCGTCCGGCGGCCAGCGGCAATTTAACCATCAGCTTTCTTCTGGGACCGAAGCTGACGCTCACCAACAGCACCGCGCTCTACAATATTCGGACCGACGGCGATTCCGAATTCATTCAATTGAACAACGGAACCGGGCAGTTCGTGGTGCAGGATTATCAATACCTCGGAATCCGCACCATCACCAACAAAACCGATTTGAACTACCAAATGCGCAAGTGGATCGGTTTCTTCGCCGGGTACGACTATTCTGACCGGTCCATCAACAGCGTCCTCACTCTGGGCATGCCTGCGTACCAGCAAACCAGCATCTTGAACACGGGCATTCTAGGCATGAGACTCCGGCCGGTGGCGCCGCTGACCATCCTGTTGGAAGGCGAAGTGGGCCATGCGAATCGCCCCTTTTCTCCCAAAAGCGACAAGAACTACCAGACGTTGAACGCGCGGGTCCAATATAAGAAGAAGAGTCTGATGCTCTCGGCCTACGCGCAGACAAATTACAACAACGATTCGATTTCGCTCACCGCCTACAGCTCCCATGCGAGAACCTATGCCGCGAATTTCGCGTGGTCGCCGCTCGGTTGGCTTTCGTTCACCGCGGACTACGTCAAGCTGCATCTGGACACTTTGGGCGGCCTTTCGTTTTTCGACTCCGGCGAGTTGCTTGAAAACCAATACTCGCTCTACATCAGCAATCTGCACACTGGTAATCTCGGAATACGTTTCGCGCTCGGGAAGCGTGCCGATTTGTATGCCGGCTACAGCCACATTCAGGACACCGGCGATGGCCGCAACAATCCTCTGGGAACCGGGTTCGGCACCACCATCCCGGCCTTTCAAGCCGCCCAGACGTTTCCAGTGAAGTACCTGTCGCCCATGGCTCGCGTGTCCGTTCAGATCTCCAACCGGATCCGCTGGAACGTGGGCTATCAATACTACGGCTATCGCGAGGATTTTTTCTCGAGCGGGGATTTTCTTCCCGATCATGCTTATAACGCCACCACCGCTTATAGCAGCTTGTTGTGGTCGTTTTGATTAAAAAGGTTCATCGGTTCTTCGGTTGCGAACGACACAGCCAGCAACAGAACCGAAGAACTGAAGAACCGAAGAACCAAGCAGTGAGAAAAAACTTGCTTCTAACCTATTTGCAAAAAACGCCGACGGGTGTACACTCAGTGAAACGGAAACTCTGATTGATCAGTAATACTACGTCGCACCCGCGATGATTTCGTTACCGGGGAAGGGGATTAATCTATGATTCGAAGATCAGGGACATCTCTGCTAGGACTCTGCTTGCTGGTATCCGCCGTGAGTAACGTTGGTCGCGCGGAGTCAAGGTCGTTGATGACCAAGCATGTGCGTGGGGTGACAGTCAACGGGCAAGCGCCCTCCGCCGGACGGCTTCCCGCCGGCCAATCCATGCGGCTGGTGATTGTCCTGCCGCTTGGCAATGCATTGGCTCTAGATCAATTTTTGAAGGAACTCTACAATCCTGCCAGCCCGTCTTACCGCCGCTACCTCAGCGTGGACGAGTTTACCACCAGGTTCGGGCCCACCGAGCATGACTATGACGCGGTCCTTCGTTGGGCGGAAGCTAACGGATTCACGGTGGTTGGCACCTCCCGCAATCGCCTGAACGTGGATGTGACTGGATCGGTGGCAACTATCGAGGCGGCTTTGCATGTGAACATGGGTCTCTACCGGCACCCCACCGAGAATCGCACCTTTTATGCCCCGGACCGCGAGCCCACCGTGGACCTTCCGTTCCAGCTTTGGCGTATCGCCGGCCTGGACAACTATTCCATCCCGCAGCCTGCCCTGATTCGTAGACCCGCCAACATAACGTCCGCGGCCACCACCGGCTCCTGTCCCGAGCAATCCTTCTGCGGCAGCGACATGCGAGCGGCTTATTACGGCGGAACAGCTCTTACCGGAAGCGGCCAGTCGCTGGGATTATTCGAATTCCTCGGCACGGATATCGCTGACCTAAACACTTACTATACGAACGCCGGCCAAACCAACAACGTTCCGATCACCCTGGTCTCGACCGACGGGACCAGCACCAGTTGTGTTGCTCCCGGTTGCGACGACACCGAGCAGACCCTGGACATGACGCAGGCGCTGGGGATGGCCCCGGGTCTGGCGAACCTGGTGGTGTTCGTCGGATCCACCGACGCCGCCATCTTTAATGCCATGGCTACATCCATTCCATTGAACGCCCAATTGAGTTGTTCGTGGCTCTGGAGCCCTGCCGACCCGGGCACCGACAATCCGTATTTTCAGGAGTTCGCGGCTCAAGGGCAGAATCTGTTTTCGGCCGCCGGCGATGGAGGTGCCTGGACGCCGTCTTCTATCATCTACCCCTCGGATGACGTGTACATCACGTCGGTGGGCGGGACGGATTTAACAACCACCGGCCCGGGCGGGGCTTGGAGTTCGGAAACGGCTTGGGTTGACGGAGGCGGCGGGATTTCGCCGAATAAATTTGCGATTCCCTTCTGGCAGACCACCGCGGCCAGTGGATGCTCCAAGTGTTCCAGCGCTTATCGCAATGGCCCGGACGTTTCGGCCAACTCAAACTTCACCTTTTACGTCTGCGCCAATCAAACCACCTGCACCGCTAACTTGTACGGTGGAACCAGTTTCGCCACGCCCATGTGGGCGGGTTACCTGGCTTTAATCAATGAACAGGCGGTGCGAAACGGTCAGCACACGCTGGGGTTCATCAATCCGGCAATTTATGACATTGGTTTGAGCGCCAGCTATGACACTGATTTCCACGACATCGCCAGCGGCAGCAACGGCGAGCCGGCCACCATCGGCTATGATCTGGCCACTGGCTGGGGAAGTCCGAACGGAAGCGCCCTGATCACTGCTCTGCTCAGCACGATTAACACTCCAGGCTTCGGCCTTACAGCCTCGCCCACTATGGTCTCGGTGGCGCCGGGAGGCACGGCAACGGCCACCATTACCAGCGCGGTGATAAACGGTTTTGCCTCGGCCATT
>Ga0210388_10001044_pt1 | contig 22025 bp, 17 predicted proteins | sample IncBWC19OmetaG_FD_155485 | JGI IMG/M metagenome (GOLD analysis project Ga0210388, IMG submission 155485) | Forest soil microbial communities from Barre Woods Harvard Forest LTER site, Petersham, Massachusetts, United States - Inc-BW-C-19-O ...
GCGCGCTGCGCTGAAATTTACCGACGACGCCCGTCTTTTCTTCACGAGTAAGTGGCATTGAAATCGAACCCTCAATCAATAACTTAGGACCTTTTAAGAAGCCGCGCATTGTACGCGTCGCGGCACCCCGCCTCAAGCACGATTCGTCGCCGCCGAAATGAGGCGCAGCGGCCTGAGATTACCGGCCGCCTGAATTTCGCCCAAGCCCAAAAACCCTAGGTCTGCCGCGTAGATACGCACCAATCCCGGGATTCCGACGGCTTTGAGCGACTGGCCCTGGCGCAGCGCGCTCACCCCCCCGGCCGGCAAGTCAAAGCGCCGCCAGGCGCTTAAGGCCGCGTCCACCGGCAGCAGGACCTTGTAGCGCTCCTCCAGGGTCATGGCCTCCAGAGCCTCGAACGACCATTGGGGTTCAGCGACAAATGGGGCCACCGCGAGTCTGCGCAGGGCCGCCAAATGGCCGATGGTCTGAAGCTGTGTCGCCAGATCTTCGGCAAGTACGCGAATATAGGCGCCCTTCGTGCAGCGCACATCGAAGGACAGATCGGGCGCCTGCCAATCGAGCAGCTTGAGCTCGTGAATGGTGATGGCGCGCGCCGCGCGCTCGCGCGTGATGCCGGCGCGCGCATATTCATACAATGGTTTGCCGTCCTGCTTCAGCGCGGAATGCATGGGCGGAATCTGCTGGTAGTCGCGCGGAAAAGCGGCCAGCGCGGCTTGCAAGTTCTCGAGAGAGAACGCCGGCAGCTCGCGCGTCTCGATCACCGCGGACTCGCGATCCGCACTCGGCGTGCGTTCGCCGAGCCGCACCGTCACGCGATAAGTCTTGTCGGCTTCCAACAATTGCGTGCCGAACTTGGTGGCTTCGCCGAAGCAAATCGGCAGGAGGCCCGACGCGAGCGGGTCGAGCGACCCGGTATGTCCGGCCTTGCGCGCGTTGAACAGGCGCTTGACGCGTGCAACCGCCCCCGCCGAAGTGAGGTCAAGCGGCTTGTCCAGCAGAAGAATGCCATGAATGTCGACGGGCATTTTCAGCCCTCGTCGATTATATGGTCGTGCTCATCCGGGCTCGCATCGCTCCCCGGCGCGGGCGTTCCAGCGGCGGGCGTTCCCACGCCGGGCGTTCCCACGCCGGGCGTTCCCACGCCGGAACCTTCCGGTTTTTTCAATGAGTCGATCAACTGGGTCAAGCGCACGCCATGCTCGATCGTGGTGTCGAGTTCGAAGGTCAAGGTGGGCGTATAGCGAATCATCAGCGCCTTCGATAAGGCGTTGCGCAGGAAGCCCGCCGCGCTCGTCAGTCCCTGCTGCACCTTCGGGTCCGGCCCGTCCTTGCCGAATACCAGGTAGTAAACCCGGGCGGTGCGCAGATCCCCGGTGACGTTGACCGCGGTGATCGTGACGTTGCCGATACGCTCGTCCTTGACGTCGCGCCGCAACAGTTCCGTGAGCTCGCGCTGGATCTGCTCGCCGAGGCGTTTGGCCCGCTGGTTGTCTTGTTTAGGCATTCAGTCCCTTGCTCACTGCGCCTTACAAAGTTCGAGCAATTTCGACCCTCGAGTAGCACTCGATCTGATCCTTTTCCTGGACGTCGCTGTAATTCTTCACGCCGATGCCACACTCGGTACCGGCGCGCACTTCGGTGACATCGTCTTTGAAGCGCTTCAAGGATTCCAACGCGCCCTCGAATATCACCACGTTGTTGCGCAGCACGCGGATCGGGAAGTTGCGGCGAACATAGCCGTCGATGACCATGCAACCGGCCACCGTTCCGAATTTGCTCGAGCGGAATACGCTGCGGACCTCGGCCAAGCCGACGATTTGCTCTTTGACCTCCGGCGACAGCATCCCCGTCAGCACGGCTTTGATGTCATCGATGGCCTCATAGATGATGCTGTAGTAGCGCACATCCACGCCATGATCCTTGATGGCCGCGCGTGCCGCTGCATCGCCGCGCACGTTGAAGGCGATAATGCGCGCCTTGGATGCGGCTGCCAGGGTCACGTCCGATTCGGTGAGTCCACCGACCCCGGAGGCAACGATATTCACCGCGACCTCGGCCGTCGATAAGCCATTCAAGGAATCGCGTAAGGCTTCGGCGCTGCCCTGCACATCGGCTTTCACCAAGATCTGCACCAGGTCGGCCTTGCTCTCGCCCATGGTCGAGAACACGTCCTGCATGTTGGTGGCTTTGGCGGCCAACTTCACATCGCGTGATTTCGATTGACGATGCGTCGCCACTTCGCGGGCCTTGCGTTCGCTCTCCACTACGAGCAATTCATCACCCGCGTTCGGCGCGCCGGAGAGTCCCAGCACGACCACCGGGATGGAGGGACCGGCCGAATCGACCGCATGTCCGGCCTCATCGAACAACGCACGCACGCGCCCGAATTCCTGGCCGATCAGCAGCGGATCGCCTAGTTTCAAGGTGCCGCGCAATACCAATACGGTTGCCACTGCGCCGCGGCCCTTTTCCAGGCTCGATTCGATCACGTAGCCGGCGGCAAGGCCGGCGGTCGGTGCCTTGAGCTCGAGCACCTCGGCCTGCAACAAAATGCTGTCGAGAAGCTGATCTACCCCTAAGCCGGTGCGCGCCGATACCGGCACGAAAATGTTTTCACCGCCCCACTCTTCCGGAATGACACCGTACTTGGTCAGCTCTTGCTTGACCTTTTCGGCGTCCGCCTCGGGCTTATCCATTTTGTTGAGCGCCACGACAATGGGCACTTTCGCCGCCTGCGCGTGCTGAATGGCCTCGATCGTCTGTGGCATGACGCCATCGTCAGCACCGACGACAAGAATGACGATATCCGTGACCTGCGCACCGCGGGCCCGCATCGAAGTGAATGCCGCATGGCCGGGCGTGTCCAGGAAGGTCACCATGCCCTTGGCGGTTTCAACATGGTACGCGCCGATGTGCTGCGTGATGCCTCCCGCCTCGCCTGCGGCCACCTTGCTGCGGCGGATGTAGTCGAGCAACGAGGTCTTGCCGTGATCCACGTGTCCCATCACCGTCACGACCGGCGGGCGCGGCAACACCTCGAGCGAGGCATCCGTTTCGCCTTGCAGGTCATCCTCAATGATATTTTCCTTGCGCAGCACGGCCGTGTGGCCCATTTCCTCGACCACCAGCACAGCGGTGTCCTGCTCGATCATTTGATTGATCGTGGCCATCACGCCCATGTTCATCATGACTTTGATGACTTCCGTGGCTTTGACGGCCATTTTTTGCGCCAACTCGCCCACGGTCATCGCCTCGCCAATCGCCACTTCGCGCACCACGCGCGCGGTCGGCATTTCGAAACCATGCTTGGTGTCGGTTTCACCGCCCATCGAGCGGCGCCGCCCATCGCGCGACTTCTTCTTTTTGTGCCGTGAACTCACATCGCCGACGATGTGCAATTCCTGCCGGCCGTAGCGCGTCGACTTGTCGTCCACCACCTCGCGCACTGCCTTGCCGGGCTTGGCCGCCGCCGCCTTGCGTTCCCGTTCCGCCACCTCGCGCGCTTGAACTTCGGCAGCGCGCCGCGCCTCTTCTTCGGCGGTGCGCTTGCGGTTTTCTTCATCGCTGCGCCGCCGGCTTTCCTCTTCCAGACGCTCACGGTCCAGACGCTCTTTCTCCAGGCGCTCGTTTTCGGCACGCTCCAGGGCGGCTTTGGCCTGCTCCTCGGTCTCGCGTATCTTGTCGATCTCTTCCTGTTGGTGGCGCGCCTGATCCTCGAGCACTTCGCGCTTGACGTAGGTGCGCTTGCTGCGTACTTCGACATTCACCGTGCGCGCGCGGCCTTGGGGACTCGCGAGCTTCAGTTCGGACTGCGACTTGCGGCGCAGCGTGATTTTGCGCGGCGCCGCATCGCCCTGGGACTCGTCATGTCCATGGCTGCGGCGCAGATGCGTCAGCAGCTCGTGCTTGGCATCTTCACTGATCATGTCCTCGGCGCCGTCGACCTTGATGCCGGCTTGATCCAGCTGCTGCAGCAGCCGATCGACCGGTACCTTCAAGACTTCCGCGAATTGAGCGACGGTTACGTCTGCCATACTTGACTCCTAAACCTTAGCTTCTTCCGCGAACCAGTGCTTGCGGGCATTCATAATCAGTTCGCCGGCCTTCTTCTCATCGATACTGCCCATCTCGACCAGTTCATCGACCGCCAGGTCCGCCAAATCATCGCGCGTACGCACGCCTTTGCGCGCCAACGTTTTACCCAAGGTCTCGCCGGTGATTTCAATCAAATCCGCGCCGGGCTCGGCACCGTCCATCGATTCCTCGCTGGCGATCGCCTGAGTCAGCAGCACATCACGCGCACGGGTGCGCAGCTCCTTGACGATTTCCTCGTCGAACTCTTCGATGCCGTTCAATTCGCTGGCGGGCACGTAGGCGATCTCCTCGATGGTCGAGAAGCCCTCTTGCACCAGGATGCTCGCGACGTCGGCATCGACATCCAGCTGCTTCATGAAAGTTTCGCGCAACGCCAAAGACTCGGTCTCGCTCTTGGCTTCAGCCTGCGATTCGCTCATCACATTCAGCTCCCAGCCGGTCAATTCGCTGGCCAAACGGATATTCTGGCCGCCGCGGCCAATGGCCTGCGAGAGCTTGTCCTCGGAGACGGCAATGTCCATCGAATGCGAATCTTCATCAACCACGATGGAGGTCACCTCGGCAGGCGCCATGGCATTGATGACGAACTGCGCGTTGTTCTCATCGAAGGGAATGATGTCGACGCGCTCGCCCGCAATCTCATTGGAGACGGCTTGCACGCGCGAACCGCGCATGCCGACGCACGCGCCCACCGGATCCACGCGCGGATCGTTGCTGCGCACGGCGATTTTGGCGCGCACCCCGGCATCGCGGGCGGCTGCCAAGATGTTGATCAAGCCCTGGCCGACTTCGGGGACTTCCAGCTTGAACAATTCGATCAGGAATTCCGGCGCGGTGCGCGACAGGAACAATTGCGGACCGCGCGGCTCCGTGCGCACCTCTTTCAGATAGGCCTTGATGCGATCTTGGGAGCGCACCGGCTCGCGCGGAATCATCTCCTCGCGCGCGATGAATCCTTCGGCATTGGCGCCGAGATCGACATACACGCCATTGCGATCGACGCGCTTGACGATGCCGCTGACCAGCGTCCCGGCCCGGTCCTTGTAGGCATCGACCACTTGTGCGCGCTCGGCTTCACGAACCTTCTGTACGATCACCTGCTTGGCGGTCTGCGCCAGAATGCGTCCGAAAGGCACCGACTCCATCGGTTCTTCGACGTACCCGCCCGGCTCGACGTCTTTGTCGATATCGCGGGCATCGTCGAGGCGCAATTCGCGCTCCGGCACTTCGAGCTCGGTAGACTCGTCCGCAAAGACCTTCCAGCGGCGGAATGTGTCATAGCCGCCGGTCTTGCGATTGATCGAGACGCGCACGTCCAGCTCCTCGCCGTGTTTCTTGCGGGTCGCAGACGCGAGCGCGGCTTCGAGCGCGTCGAATATAATTTCCTTATCGACGCCCTTCTCGTTGGAAACCGCGTCGACGGCCATCAGTATTTCTTTGTTCATAAACTAAAAGACTCCTCGCTCACTCCGGCCGCAATCTCGCCTTCTGAATTCGATCGAGCGGCAGCGCGCAGGCCTTGCCGTCGACTTCCACTACAATCGTGTCGCTTGACACAGACTTCAATAGCCCTATAAACCGCCGCCGCCCTTCGATCGGCAGCTTCAGCTCGGCAAAAATCCTCTCGCCGACGAATCGTAAAAAATGCGCGCGCGTGCGCAAGATCCGATCAAAGCCCGGCGAGGAGACCTCCAGCGTGTAATGCCCCTTGATCGGATCATGGATCTCGAGCACCTCGCTCACGGCATGACTTACGGAAGCACAGTCGTCCACCGTGACACTGGCCGCGGAGTCCGCGGCTCGCCGATCGATGAAAATCCGCAGCACCCCGCCGCGCCCTTCCCGCGCAATCTCAATGTCGACCAACTCAAATCCAAGCGCCTCGATCGGCGGCTCTAGCAAGCGGATCAAGGCGTCACGCATTCGTATAAGACCCGACGTTCAAAAACAAAAAGGGGACCATCGGCCCCCTTAATAAAAAGCCCCAAGAAGGGGCCAAACCTAAAAAGATTCGCGAGCCGTGCCGACAGGCCTAAGATTTACACTTAAGCCAAAGCGCCAGTTCAAGCCCCGCCGAGGGCCGCGATTATAGGCAAAGCCTCTTCGTGCGTAAACCCTGTTTACGCAATTGCCCACAAGTTAAAACGACAAGGGCCGCATCGCTGCGGCCCTCGTTATCGCTTAAATCTCAAGCCACTGTTACCAGCGCTTCGGACCGCGAGATCCGCCACCACCACCGCCGCCGCCACCGCCGCCACCGCCGGTGCGCTCCTGCGCCTCATTCACCTTCAGCGCTCGCCCGTCGACATCGTGGCCATTCAAGGCCTGCATAGCGCGCGCAGCATCTGCGCTCGCCATTTCAACGAAGCCGAAGCCGCGGGGCCGACCGGTGTCGCGATCGTTGATCAGCGCCACGGACTGTACCGCGCCATGCTTTTCGAACAGCGCGCGCACTGCGGACTCGTCCATTGAGAACGGGAGATTGCCAACATACATTTTCGTCATGTGAAGAATACCTACTACAAAAGAAACTATCGGCCGGTCACGCGTGCCTCGAGTACTGAACCTTATAGCGGAATGCCAGCCACCTGGATCGAAGAAACCTGCTTTGTGGGTTGTGGCCAAGGTGACGCCGGAGCGGCGCGGTGACCAAAAACGGACCAAGTAGAAATCACGAACCGGCCCGAATACTACAGCAATTTGCTGATAAGTACGAATATTCTACTAAGGGGAGCCCGAATATTCCGGTAAGGGGCGCTCGAAAGATTCCAGCGGGCCGGGCTTGATGCTGCGCCGCGTCAATCCTGGTAACCGGTCTTTAAGGCAGTTATCCTCACCGGCTGTCTCAACAGTCGCAAGTATTATTCCCATGACCGCATTCGGATGGCGCTAGCGTATCTCCTACCCCGGTATTGGATCACCTGGGTGGGTTTGGGGGTGATGCGCGCGGTCGAGCTCCTACCCTACGGCGCGCAAACCCGGGTGGGCAACGCGATCGGCGTACTGCTCAAGCAGCTGCCCTTGAGCTATCTGCGTATCGCGCGCCGTAATATTGCCCTTTGCCTACCCGAACTATCGGCGGCCGATCGAGAAAAGCTGCTGGACCGGCATTGCCGGAGCTTAGGCATGGCTTTGTGCGAGACCGCCGATACCTGGTGGAGCAGCGACCAGCGGCTCAATCGACTGGCCGAGATTCAAGGCCTGCAGCACCTCGAGGCCGCGCTAGCCAAGGGCCGTGGCGCCATTTTGGTCGGAGGCCATTTCACGACCATCGAAATCTCTACGCGCATATTGGGAACCGTGGTGCCGCTCAATGTCGTCTACCGTCCCATGAAAAACGCCCTGTTGTCGCACATTATGTTCGAGAGCTTTTGCCGCCACGGAAAACCAATCCCTAAAGACGACATCAGGAGCATGGTGCGGGCCCTGAAAAGAAATGAAGCCGTGTGGTTCGCCCCGGACCAAAGTTACCGCAACAAGGGAGCGGCGATGGTCAACTTCTTCGGCATCCCGGCGGCCAGCAATCCGGCTACCTCGCGCTTGGCGCGCATTTCCGGTGCCGCCGTCATGACCTATTTTGGCGAGCGGCTGCCCGGCAACGCCGGATACCGGGTGGTCATTGGACCTGCTTTCGAGAATTTCCCCGGCCCCGATCCGGTCGAGGACGTCGAACGTTACAATCGTCTGCTCGAGGCACAGGTTCGCTTGGTGCCCGATCAGTACCTATGGGTCCATCGGCGCTTCAAGGGCTTGAGCAGCGACTATCCTGACTACTATGGCCGCGACTCCCGCAATCCGGCGCCGCAAGGCACGCGCGAATAGCTGGGCATAGGCGTCTCATTTGCCATGACCGACGATCGAATTACAGTGCGCAGTAAATGCCCACCCTACGCAAAGCCACGCTTGCCGATATACCCGCGCTCGAGGCGCTGATCGCCCGATCGGCACGCGGCTTGAGTACCGGGGACTACAGTCCGCCGCAAATCGAAGGCGCTTTGCGCGGCGCCTTCGGCGTCGACAGCCAATTGTTGGCGGATGAGACTTATTTCGTGGTCGAGGATGCTGGACAGATCGTGGGATGCGGCGGATGGAGCTTCCGCTCGACGCTGTTCGGCGGCGACGCCCGGGTCGGCCGCGATTCGTCCATCCTTGACCCAAAAACCCAAGCCGCGAAAATCAGAGCCTTCTTTGTCGACCCCGGCCACGCCCGCCGCGGTCTTGGCTCGCTGCTGCTCAATCACTGCGAAGGCCAGGCGCTTGCCTACGGATACCGGGAAGTTGAACTCATGGCGACGCTGCCCGGGGCCAAGCTGTACGCGGCCCGCGGTTATGCCGCCGGGCTCCGGGTGCATTTCGATGTCGGTTCGGGAGAGCGTGTCGAATTCATCCCCATGCGCAAATTGCTAATCGCACCCTAGGCGCCGATCGTACCAACGACGCTAGTCGCGCCATAAGCGCTGCCAACCGGCGTGCCCCAGGGCACGCAAGGTGCGGATATTGCGGCGGTAAATCTCTTCGCTGTCGCCGACCGCCTCGACGGCGCGCTCCACGCTGGCCTCGCGCAGCAAATGCAACATAGGATACGGAGACCGATTGGTGTAGTTCTCGATGTCATCGGGCTGCGATTCCGCGAACTGATACTGGGGATGGAAGCTCGCCACCTGCAACTCTCCCTCCAGATTGAGCTGCGCGACGGTGGCTTCACAAACTTCGAGGAAATCGTTGTACTCGATGAAATCCGCGAGCACCCATGGATGGATGAGCAGCGTGGTCTCCCGATCCTTCGGGTCGGCGCCGGCCAGCGCATGCAACTCCGCGCGCAGATCATCCAACAGTCCGGCGGCGCTGCGTTGCTCACTGACGATGAAACGCACACGATTGCCTCGGTAGGGATTTTCGGCGAACGGGCATAAGTTCAGGCCGATCACAGATTTTTCGACCCAGCGCCGCGTCGCGGAAATAATTTCGTCGCTATGAATACGCAATCCTCCTCAAGCGCGATGGCAGTCTAGTACAGAGAGTTCGAGTATCCTATGCGCCCTTGCCTATGAGAGCGCTTCGATGCCGCAAACGATTCCTGCCACGCTGATCCCCGGAGACGGGATCGGACCCGAAATCATGGACGCTGTGCTAAATGTAATGGCGGCGCTGGGCGCGCCGTTTGAGTGGGAAAGACAAATTGCGGGCCTGGAAGGCGTCAAAACAGCGGGTGATCCCTTACCCCCCAAGACCCTCGAGAGCATCAGGCGAACTCGGCTTGCCCTCAAAGGTCCGCTTGAAACCCCCTCAGGCGGCGGGTATCGATCCTCGAATGTCCGTCTGCGCGAGGAGTTCAAGCTCTACGCGAATTTGCGCCCGGCCCGTACGCTCATTCCCGGCGGCCGATTCGACAACATTGACCTGGTGGTGGTGCGGGAGAATCTCGAGGGCCTGTATATCGGACATGAGATGTACATTCCGATCGACGACGATCCGCATGCGGTGGCCATGGCCACGGGCGTGAACACGCGGCAAGGCAGCCGCCGCTTGCTGCAATTCGCGTTCGAGCACGCCGTTGCGACGGGCCGCAAGAAAGTCGCGATCGTCCACAAAGCGAACATCATGAAGGCCCTGACCGGAATTTTTCTCGAAACCGGCCTCGAGTTGTACGAACGCAAGTACAAGGGAAAATTCATCCTGGAAACCATCATCATCGATGCCTGCGCCATGAAGCTGGTTTTGAATCCGTGGCAATTCGACGTGCTCGTTACCACCAATTTATTCGGCGACATCTTGTCCGATCTGGTCGCCGGCTTGGTGGGAGGCTTGGGTATGACGCCGGGCGCCAATATTGGCGCCGACGCCGCCATATTCGAAGCGGTGCACGGCTCCGCACCCGACATCGCCGGCAAAGGCATTGCCAATCCGATTGCACTGCTTCTCGCCGCCGCGATGATGCTCGAACACTGCCACCTGCCGCATATGGCGACTCGATTGCGCACGGCGATCGAGCAAACCCTGAACGCCGACAATGTGCGCACCGGGGACTTGGGCGGCAAAGCAAACACCGCCGAATTCACCAGAGCGCTGATTGCGCGCATCGACCGTTAGCCCGAAGATGCCGGCCATCATCTCGATCAGAGGCGTTACCAAATCCTACGCCACTGGGTTTCAAGCACTCAAACTCATCAATCTCGACATCGATCGGGGCGAAATCTTCGCGCTGCTCGGGCCGAACGGCGCGGGCAAGACCACGCTGATCAACATCGTCTGCGGCATCGTCACGGCGAGCGGCGGTACCGTGACCGCGGATGGCCACGATATCGTGCGCGACTACCGGGCCGCCCGCGCCATGATCGGCTTGGTGCCGCAGGAACTCAGCACCGATGCGTTTGAAACCGTGTGGGCGACCGTATCCTTCAGCCGCGGGCTGTTCGGCCGCGCGCCGAATCCCAAATTCATTGAAGGCCTGTTGGGCGATCTGTCGCTGCTGGACAAGCGCAACAGTAAGATCATGACCCTCTCCGGCGGCATGAAGCGCCGCGTCATGATTGCCAAGGCTCTGTCGCACGAACCGCAGATACTGTTTCTGGATGAGCCGACCGCGGGCGTCGATGTGGAATTGCGCCGTGATATGTGGGACCTGGTGCGCGGGCTGCGGCAAAGAGGCGTAACCATCATTCTGACAACCCACTATATCGAAGAGGCCGAGGAAATGGCCGACCGGGTCGGGGTCATCAACAAAGGCACGCTGATGCTGGTGGAGGACAAAAAGGAGTTGATGAAAAAGCTCGGCAAGAAGCAACTGACTCTGCATCTTGCGGCGCCATTGCGGCAAGTCCCCGGCGAGCTGCAATCTTGGGATCTGGAACTGAAATCCGAGGGTCTCGATTTGGTCTATAGCGCCAACAGCGCCGATGGCGTCGACATCTCCTTGCTGCTCAAGCGCTTGAGCGAACTGGGTATCGTCATCAAGGACCTGCAAACACACCAGAGTTCCCTTGAAGATATTTTCGTGAACCTAGTGAGCGAACGCGCATGAGTACTCCTGTGTCTCCCGCCGCTTTCAACCGCCATGGCGTTTGGGCCATCTATAAATTCGAAATTGCCCGGGCCCTGCGCACGCTGGTGCAGAGCTTGGTCACCCCGGTCATCACGACCTCGCTTTATTTCGTGGTATTCGGCGCCGCGATCGGTTCGCGCCTGACAACCGCCAGCGGCGTGAGCTACGGCGCATTCATCGTGCCCGGACTCATCATGCTCGCCCTGTTCACGGAAAGCCTGTCCAATGCCTCCTTCGGCATTTATTTTCCAAAGTTTACCGGCACAATTTACGAGTTGCTGTCGGCCCCGGTTTCCTACGTGGAAATCGTCATCGCCTACGTCGGCGCGGCCGCGTCCAAATCCATCGTGCTCGGGTTGATCATTCTAGCGACCGCATCGCTGTTCGTGCCGATCAAGATCCTGCATCCGGTTTGGATGATTGCGTTCCTGCTGATGACGGCGGCCACATTCAGCTTGTTTGGCTTCATCATTGGCATCTGGGCGAAGGGATTCGAGCAACTGCAATTCATTCCGATGCTGGTCATCACCCCGCTGACGTTCTTAGGGGGCGCATTTTATTCCATCGACATGCTGCCGCCGGCCTGGCGCACTTTCAGCCTCTTCAACCCCATTGTCTACTTGATCAGCGGCTTTCGCTGGAGCTTCTATGGCGCGGCCGATGTCAGCGTCGGCATCAGCTTCGCGGTGACAGTCGGATTTTTTGTGGTCTGCTTGGCGCTCGTGGCCTGGATTTTCAAGACCGGCTATCGGCTCAAGAATTAGAAACGGGCGGCAGGCTGGAATGCACCGCCGCCCGGAATCCAACTTCGAGCTCTTAGAACCTATACAGGGCCTTTGCGTAGTAGAAGCCGCCATTGATGCCGAACGGCGAGAACAGCGGGTACTGGGTTACCGCCGCGTTGTCGCCGGCCGCGATTTCACGGTTCAAAATGTTGCTGTTGAGCTTGTTCGGAAACCGATTGAACAGGTTCGTGGCGCCGATCGAGAAGGTCAGGTGGTCGGTAAATCCATAGGCGACGTCCAGATTCGTGATCGCCGTAACGCCGATCTTGTCCTGGAAATACTGGAAGCTGCCGGTCGGGTTATCGCCGTCGTCGTTTTCATAGTCCGAGGAGGGTCCGTAAACCTTCTCGACTAGATTGACCGTCAGTTTCTCGATGGTGATCAACGCTCCTAAATTGACCACGTACTTCGGCGTGGCGGTAGTGAGTTCCGAATACGCCTCTTGGTCATATAAAACATTCGGCACCAATGGCGCGGGCGTTGTGCCCGGCTTGGTAATCGTCGTGTCGTTGTAGGTCGCGCCGATCGACCAATTGACCCGAACAAGGTCGTAGTCGTACGGGAAATCGAAGACCAGGTCAGCGCCTCGCGTTCGAGTATCGATGCCGTTGGCGAAGATACTGACGCCATATGAACCGCTCTTCAGCACGTCCGGATCGATGACGTCGGTACCGCCCGAGTAGATCGCGATCGCGTCGTTGATCGCCGTTCCGCCGGGCTGAACCACCCCATTGATCGCGCCGGCAACCTGGCCGCTGCCCACGATGCGGTTGGTAATCGTGATCTGGTAAACATCCAGTGTCGTACTCATGTGCGGCAGCGGGCGCCACACCACCCCTAAGCTATAGTCCATGGACTTTTCCGGTTGCAGGTGGCCAAGCCCCAGCGCTGCCGCGGCCGGCGAGTCAGGCGGCAACTGGATGTACGCGGTCGTGGGTCCCACATTGGTCGAGGAATAGAACTCTTCGGCGAGCGTCGGTGCCCGGAATCCATTGTTCACGGTGCCGCGCAGCGCAAATTCGGGCGAAAAGTCATAGCGCGCCGTCAGCTTGCCGACAGTTGCATCGCCGAAGTCACTGTAGTGCTCGTAACGCGCCGCGCCATCCACGCGCAGGCCGTCAATGGGCTGCGTAGCCAAATCGATATAGATCGAACGGTTGTTGCGATCGTGCGTGGCGGCGTCCAGCGGTGTGAATCCCGGATAGGACTGCGCGCCGCCGGCCTCGTACGACAACGGCACGCCGGCCTGAATTTGATAAGTCTCGCGACGATATTCCGCGCCGAATGCCACCGTCAGGGGTCCCGCCAAGCCGATGTTGAAATCGCGCTTGATATCCAGGTTTGAGGTCCACTGAGTCGAAATGAGCGCACCATCATCGAAGTTGACGGGTGTCGGTATGCCGTTGGTGTTGTAGGTGCCGGCGTTGTAAGACTGTATGGTCGAAACATCGACGTGGTCGCTGCCGTATCCGCTCGCCAAATCCCAATCCCACGCAGCGATGCTGCCCTTCACGCCAAAATTGATCTGGTAGTCGTCTTCGTCGCTTGCCTCTTGCGGATTGAAACCATAGGGAAATGGATAAATGGTGGCACCGCCCGGGGGCGTGTACTGCACTTTCGAAGGAACGCGGTAGTTTTCGTAAGACGCGGCATCCTTGTGCCCGAAGGTACCGAACAGATACAACTCGGTGCCACCCTCAAAATCATAGCCGGAGTTCACGGCAAACATCTTTTGACGAACGGCCGCATCGCCCGAAATCGCATTCTCGTACGGATAGCCGGGCACATTCATGATGTTCGTGTCAGGGTAGGTGGTGGCGGCCGGACCGCGAGGATCGATTTCACCGACATTGCTGTGGCCGTGACTGCGAAATTCTCCGGTCAAGTTAAAGAATCCGCCCTGCCCGGCCTCGAGGCCGGCATTGCCGCTGACGTCTTCCGTGCGTCCTCCGCCCGCGTTGCCGTATTGGCCGTACAGGCCCGAGAGCGAGCCGCCGGAGTTGCTCTTTTTCAAAATGATGTTGACCACCCCGGCGATGGCGTCGGATCCGTATTGAGCCGCGGCGCCCTCGGTCAGCACTTCGACGTGATCGATGGCATCCAATGGAATGAAATTCAAATCCACACCGGCGCCGCCTTGAAAGGGTGAGCCGGTATCAACGGCGAGATTCGCCGTCGTGTGACGGCGTTTGCCGTTGACCAGGACCAGGACATCGTTGGGGCTGACGCCGCGCAAGCGAGCGAGCAAAGTTTGCCCTGCCATATCAAAGCCAAACGCCTGCATCTGCAGCGACGGGACCAGGGTCGACAGGGCCGACATCAGGTCGGGTGCACCGGCTGCTTTCAACGCCTCAGCACTCACGATCTGGATGGGCGCCGCGCTGTCCGAGGCTTTGATCCCCGTCTGGCGCGAACCCGTCACGATCACTTCGTCCAAGTCGCTTTCGCCTGTCGTGGGCGTTACGGCGAACACTTGCGCCGGCCACGCCGCCACGGCGCAGAGCAGCGCAACGCCTGCGCGCAAGTTGCGCGGCCGCGCATCATCCCGACTCAACGTTATTGAATCCATATCGCACCCCTTTATGTTTGTGGCTTAGTCGCGTTGCGCATTTGCGTCGTGCAATGCGCTAGCGCATGAAGCCTGGGTGCAATTAGTGGGCCAAACCTCCGCAGCGTGGTGCCGGTTCGAGCGCGAGGGCCGGCAATTTCAGCGTTTTTGCTCGATTAAGATCAGGTATTTCATAAATTTGAAATATGATCCTCAGCAACTTCCGGGCCACGCCAAATATGAATTGCGCCAACGCATGCATCGGCTGAAGCGAGTGGCGTGGCTTGACGAGGTGCATGGCGCCGCACGCAACGCTCCAATAGGACGCGGCCGCTCGCACCGTCTTCGCGCGGTCCCGGAGAAAATGAGTTCGCTGCGCCTCAGCGCAGTGCGGTCCTCATAAACCGAGGACGACGACCTTCCCGGTGACTTTTTGAGTCGGCCAGATCGGCGAGGTCATTCCCACCGCGACCGCGATTTTTTGCCCCACTCCGGTATCGTAGGTAATCACGCCGCCGCCGATCGCGCCGCCAAGATCCTTTGACCACAGCTTGTTGCCGCTCGCGGCGTCGAGCGCATAGAAAGTGCCGCCCATGTCGCCGAACAGAACCAAGCGTCCGGTGGTCGGCGTCACGCCGCCTAGCAGCGGATAGGGCGCGTGGAACTGCCATTTGCGTTCACCGCTATCCGCGTTGCTGGCCGTCATCCAGCCCGACCACATTTTTGGATCGTCTTGCTTGCCGAATCCTTGAGTCGCGCCGCTCCAGGGCTTGCCCGCAGGGGAGTTTCCCAGGGTATTCACCGGTACCGCCTGCACCGTCGTGCACCACTCCACCTCGCCAGTGAAAATCAGGTTCTCTGCAGGGTCGAAGGCCGCCCCATTCCACTCCGCCCCGCCCTGCGATCCAGGACAAAACCGCGTGCCCTGCGGGCTCATCGGTGCCTCGGCATTCGTGACGGTGGTGACGGGCTTGCGAAAAATCACTTTGCCGGTGTTCAGATCGATCAAGTACAAATGGCCGTCCTTGGGCGCTTCGGCCAACATACGGTGGCCGTGATTGCTCAGGAACAATGCGGGCGGTGCCGACACGTCCCAGTCATGGTAGTCGCGCTTGACCAACTGAAAATGCCGTTGGTATGCGCCCGATTTCGCATCCAGGACGACGATCGAGCTGGCAAATAAATTCTCTCCCTGGCGAGGTTCCTTGATGAAGTCTGGCGCCGGGTTGCCGGTGGGGACGTACAAGAGTCCGGTCACCGGGTCGAGTGAATAGGAGGTCCAAGTCCCGCCGCCGGTGATGGGAAAGCCCTTGGCTTCCTTCCAGCTGGCTGCGTACGCCGCCTTGGGATCCGGCGCGGCCGGTCCGCGGGCCACGTCCCCCGCGCCCTTCGGCACGGTGTAGAACTCCCACACGATGTGCCCATCCTTGTCGTCCAAGGCGTACATCCGCCCCTTGACGCCCTTGTTGTCGCCCCCGGCGATGCCGATGAAGACCAAGCCGTTCCAGGCAATCGGCGCGGCCGGCACCGACTCGCCTTTCGCGGCATCCGCAATCGTCGTAGTCCACATGCGCTTGCCGTTCTTGGCATCGTACGCAATGACTTTGCCGTCGGCAGTGCCGCGAAACACCCGATGATCGAGCCACGCGAGACCGCGATTGACCTTCAGTTCACCCGAGGCCGAGTCCTCATGGCTGCGCCAATTCAGTTTGCAGCTATTCGGGTCGATGGAGAACGTGTCGCGCTCGGTGGTTCCAAATAAGGCGCCGTCCACCTCCAGCAATCCGGTCTGAAATGAAATCTGCTCGCCGGTATCAAAACTACAAATGACTTTGAGGCCTGCGACATTTTTGTTGTCGATCTTTTCCAGCGTCGCATATCGGTCAGAGGTCAGCGTGCGGTTATAGCTGGGCCAATCATTCGCGGCCTGCGCCAGCGATGTCACGCTGAGAACGGCGGCCGCGGCCGCGAGGGCTCGATTGAAAAGCATAAGGATTTCCTTCCTCTTTTTAGGTCTTCAATTTGGGCGCTGATCCAGGCGTTAATGTGGATCATGCCGCCGCCGGCGTCTATCGTGCAGAGAGTGTCCCTGCTGTCAGCGATTGCCTACACACAATCGTCGATATTGCGACCCGATGAAGGGCGAACTTAACCACGCTTACGCGTATCTTTACGCGCATGAACGGTAACGAAAATGCGCAGTCCTCGTCCGCAAATCTGCCTTCCTCCGCGAAGGAGAACCTCGAGGTTTTATCTCAATTCAAAGACCGCGAGGAGGAAGAGATATCCGGATTGCAGCTCGCCATCGAGCGCGTCAGCCGGTTCTTCGGCAGTCCGGCGTTTTTTGCATTCGCCGTGGCATTCATCGTGATGTGGATCGCGGTGAACACGTGGGGCAGGACTCACGGGTGGCGCCACTTCGATAGCCCGCCTTTTTTTTGGCTGCAGGGGCTGGTCAGCTGCAACGCCCTGCTGTTGACGGTGGCGGTGCTCATCCGGCAAAACCGCATGGCGCGGGTCGCGGAGCATCGCGCGCACCTGGATCTGCAAATCAACCTGCTGACCGAACAAAAGGTCACGAAGCTTCTGCAGATCATGGATGAGCCGCGGCGTGAGTTGGCGGCGCTGCACGGCCAGCCGGACGAGGAAGCGAGCGAAATGCACAAGCCCGCCGATACCCACGCACTGATGCATGCCATCAAGGAAAAGCAAAGCGACAGGTAGGGCGTCCTCCAGCACCGTGAAATTGAGCGCCTTGCGTGAACGGCCTGGGGGGATGGAGAGCGTCGAGGCCCTGTGCTCTTCCGGGCCTCGACGCTCCCCATCCCCCTAGGCCATTCGGGCGGCCGCTCAATTTCACAGTGCCGAGGGCACTACTGATAGAGATGCCGCCGCGTCAATGGCAAATCCGGAGCACCTACGGCACGCTTGCTTGCCAACACCTGATAGATGCCGATCTCTCCGGATTCGAACTGCAGCGCGCAGGCCGACATGTACAGCCGCCACACTCGATAGGTCGCTTCGTTGACGTACTGCAACGCTTGGGCGCGATTGCGCTCGAGGCGTGCGACCCAGTGCCGCAAGGTCATCGCATAGTGCGGACGCAGTCCCTCGACGTCCGCAATCTCGAATTTCGCATTTTCCATCGCGCGCTGCACGTTGCTGATGGTATCGAGCTGGCCGTCGGGAAATACGTAGCGATTGATGAATTCGGTGGACACGTTCGGCTGCCAGCCTTCCGTATCGTGCGTGATGCCGTGATTGAGAAACAGGCCGTGCGGCTTGAGCAGGCGATGCACCGTCGAAAAATAGACAGGAAAATTCTTGAGGCCCACATGCTCGAACATGCCGACGCTCGCGACCTTGTCGTAGAGCGCCTGTCCGGGCAAATCGCGATAGTCCATCAATTCCACGCTCACCCTATCGCCAAGCCCGGATTGTTCGATGCGCTCGCGCGCGATCTTCAATTGCTGCGGGCTTAGCGTGACGCCTTGGGCGTGCACCCCATAGTGTTGCGCGGCGTGGATGACAAGCGCTCCCCATCCGCAACCGATGTCGAGGAATTTCTCCCCCGGCCGCAATGAGAGCTTGCGGCAGATATGATCGAGCTTGGCCTGCTGCGCAGCGTCCAGATCGACCTGAGGATTTTCAAAATAGGCGCACGAATACACCATCGCGCGATCCAGCCACAGTGCGTAGAACTCGTTCGAAACATCGTAATGAAAGTGAATGGCGTCGCGATTCTCCGCCTTCGAATGAGCTTTGATTCGCGGTGCATCGGAGGGCGCGAATAACCGTTCTGTATGGTGTGCAGCCGCGTTCAACATCCGCAAGCGAAGCGCCGTAAATGCAGCCAGCAGTTTTTCCGCAGGCAGCATCTGCAGCGCATCCAAGTGATCCTTGATGCTCAGCGCGGCGAAGAAGTCACCCTCGATATCCAGGTCTCCGCGAAAGTATGCATCCGCCAACGCCAACGGATCGCGTCCAAGCACCGCTGACCAAACGACCTCGGGACTGCGGAAGACGAGCGTGAATGGCGAGTCCGGACCGGAGCCCGCACCGCTCCCGGCTCGAATGGATGTGCCATTCCACAACCTCACGGTAATGACGCCGGGATAGCGCCGAAATAGCCGCGTCAACAAAAGCGCGGCTTGTTCGCTGCCGCGGTAGGCGGGGGTGCTGCGGGGCTCCGCAGCCCCAGACACCTGCTTGGTTGTGGACGATCCGGCACTCAGTGCCGATTCAGTGTGCATTTGATTATTCATATAGACACTCCTGATGCGCATGTACGAGTCCAAGCAATTTGCATACCAGCGAAAATGGGCCAAAAGTACGCAGTCCTCCGGCCATTCGCGCTGAATTTATTACATAGTCACTCCAAAAATTTCAGGACAGCCCGGGCTACTTGCCCGCGCCGTTTCTTGTCCGTTCGATAAAGGCCGCAACGTTCGCATGCAGCGCCTTTAAGTCCGGCTCGTGCGCATACACCATATGGCCGGACGTGTAGAAATGCATCTCGATATTGCCCTCGAGACTGCTCTGTATCGGTAGCTGCCGCAACTCATACTCGGCCGCGAAATACGGTGTCGCCAGATCGTAGTAGCCGCCATTGAGTTGCACCTTCAGATTGGGATTTTGCTTCATCGCGGCGGCCAGATCCGGCATCACGTTCACCGGCGAGCCCTTCCCCGGCGCGCCGGGAGGCTGATGCGTCGAATCCCAATTCTTACCGGCGTCAAAATACTCCGCCTTGTAGATTTTCTTCTGGCCGAATTTGAGCGTCGTGCGCACGTAATCGTTGAATGCCGAGACATAGGCCGAGGAGATCGCGGCCGACTGCGGATCGTAGTCGGCCTCCTTGCTCATCGGATCGATGGTGGGTCCCGCGAACCTCGTATCCAGACGGCCGGTCGTGATATCCGCGCCCAACAGCGTTTTTTCGAACTCGCCGCCATTGACGCGCAAATTCGCGCGCTCGATGTAATCGACAGGAAGTCCGGTGTAATTGTGCAGCTTGGTCGCAATCTCCGTTTTGCGCTCGGGGCTCAAGGTCGATCCGGCTGCGAGGGCTTGCAAATAATCACTCATCGCAAACGCTTCCACCTCGCGCAATAGCGGTTCGAGCGCCGCCGGCTGATTGGGAAGTTTGTGGTGATACCACGCCGTAGCCGTATAGGTGGGCAAGGCCAGGGAATAAGGTAAGTCCACGCCCGGATTGAATTGCGGACCATCAACGCCGTCGTCGAAATTCAGCACCTGCGACAGCAGGATCACCCCGTTTAAATCCAACGACTTTTCGTTTTCCAGGATATATGCCAGGGCTGCCGAACGCGTCGTACCGTAGCTTTCGCCGAACAGATATTTCGGTGAATTCCATCGATTGTGCTTCGAAAGGAACTCGACGATGAAATTCGCGAAGGCGTGCGCATCCTGATCGACCCCGAAGAACGCCTTCTCCTTGTCCGCTCCGCGCAAATGGCCGAAGCCGGTGCCGGGCGCGTCGATGAACACCAAGTCGCTGGCATCGAGCAGCGTGAATTCATTGTCGATCACCCGATAAGGTGCCGCCGGACTATGCGTATCGTCGGCGGTTACGACACGCTTAGGACCGAAGGCGCCCATGTGCAGCCAAACGGTCGAAGAACCCGGGCCGCCGTTATAGATGAAGGTGATAGGCCGATGGCCATCTTCCTTGTCGCCCTTGAAATAAGCGACATAGGACATGCCTACTTCCGGCGGCTGCGGTGGCGGCGGCCCTTGGCGATCATCTTTCGGAAGCGGCGGGTCATCATCCAATGGGTCCTTGACATGCACCACCAAAATACCCGCTTCGGCTTGATAACTCATCGCTCGCCCAGCGATCGTCACCGAGCCCGAGGTGACTTGCTGTTCATCCTTCAAATAGCGGGGCGATTCGGTCGGTTCGGGCACCACCGCGATCTTCGTGTCCGGAGCCTCGCTCGGGCTCCGCTCAGCGGCAAGGGCAAACGTGGCACCGAGGGCGATGCCCAAGACAGCGGTGCACATCAATCCGCGGATACTCAAATCCATTCTTTTGCAACTCCTGGGGGCCTGGAAGCCATTATTGTAGCGCCGAGCGCGCGATTGGTATTCTAATATTCAAATCGATATATCAGTCCGACGCTGGTGCCCGGATCGTTGTCGGGGGTCGTGCCCTGTACCGCCGTGCCGTTTCCCAATCGCGTTTGCAGCCTTAGGTGTTTGGTGAGGTCCACATCCGCCTCGACTTGGCTGGTGCCGGCGGTGCTCTGCTTGGCCTCGATATAGACCCGCTTCGAGACATAGCGGCCCGCCTCGATGCTGGCACCGGAGTCCTGTCCGGTTTGGGCGTTCGTCGTGCCGGCACCGATGCTGAGTCGATCGAGTCCCAAGCTCTTTTGAATCTTGACCAAGGGATTGAGCGAGTTGCTTCCCCCGACGCCGCTCATCGACGCGAGCGCCGCGCCCACCTGGGCGAGCTGCAACGGCGTCAACTGCTGCGTCGGCGCGCCAAACAGCAACAGCGCCATGATTTCGTCCTGGGGCTTGGACGGATTGCTGCTGAAATCGAACACCGGGGCATCGGCGAGGCCGGTGATCGTCATGGTCGCCGTGGTGTCGCCGATGCTCGTCTGTGCGGTGAAATCCAAGGTCGGATCGATCTTGTTCTGCAGTCCCGCGCCGTTGAAACTCACGCGGCCCTCGGTAAAATTCAGTCGGCCGGTGGCCAGGGAAAAAGTGCCGCGCTCGAGATCAAAACCGCCGCTCACAAGCGGCGAATCCGTCGTACCGCCGATTTGCAAATCGCCGCGCATTCGGGCATCCAACCCGCGCCCCTGCACCAGAATCTGGTCCGGTGCGTGCACCGCAACGTTGAGGCCGACGACGAGCGGCTTCTCGCGCACCACCGGTGCTTTCTTGTCTCGACGCCGCACGTCGAGCACCGCGACGTTGAGCGGCAGGCCATTGGGGATGCCAATCAAGGTCTTGTTGAGGTGCATTGTTCCAGCCACGTCGAGCCGTTCGCGCGCCGTGCCTTTGATCGTGATGTCCGCATTTAAATTCGCAGTGATCAGCTTGCTGACCAGCGGTTGCGCATTGCGCGCGGTGATCTGCAGATCCACCGGAATTCCCTTCTGCAATACGCCCACGCTGCCGCTCATCGAGACGGTGCCAGGCGCGGCCGACGCGGTGAAACTTTTGATGAGCAACGTGCCTTGGTCACCGACGATTTGCGCGGTGATATCCGTCAAGCTGACGCCGCGTCCGTAGTCGTTGATTTTGCCGTCTTTAAGATCCAGCGTACCGGTGATTTGGGGTGACGCGACGTTGCCGGTAATCGTCGCATCGATGTCGAGTTGCCCGGAGGCATGTTGGCCGCGCGCTTCGAGGAAGGCGTTCATCAGTCCCATATCGGTCTTACCGTTGATTTTCATATTCACCTCGCCATCGGCGGCGAGGGGCGCCTGGCCCAGCGCGGTGATTTGCGATGCGGAACCGGCATCGAGCCGCGCGTCAATATCCGCGGTGTGTCCGCGCAATCCTGCGGTG
>Ga0210388_10001045_pt1 | contig 22018 bp, 21 predicted proteins | sample IncBWC19OmetaG_FD_155485 | JGI IMG/M metagenome (GOLD analysis project Ga0210388, IMG submission 155485) | Forest soil microbial communities from Barre Woods Harvard Forest LTER site, Petersham, Massachusetts, United States - Inc-BW-C-19-O ...
GATCTCCAACGCGGCCTCGAGATTCACTCGCGCATGATGATCCTCTCGATCAGCAGCGCAAGAACGCTTTTCTCCACAGGAAAACCCGATCAGTTCCGATCGCTTGCGGCTAACTGATCGGCATTGCGGCTAGGTCGAGATCGGAATATCGGTCTCGGCCGGCGCCCCGTAGTCGATGCCGGGGACCTCGAACCCGAACAGCTTGCGAAAGTCGGTGCGGAACCCGGCGTAGTCCGACAGCGCCGAGAGGTTCTCGGTCGTCACCTGGTCCCAGAGCGCGGTCACCTGCGCCTGGATGTCCGGCTGCAGCTCGAGGTCATCGAGGCGGATGCGCCCTTTGCCGTCGGTGCGGGGCTGCCGGCCAGGCCCCAGGTGATCGCGAAAGAGGCGCCAGATCTGCAGGGCGGTCCCCTCGTGCGTCCCCGCCGCCTTCATCACCTTGTAGAGCAGGCTGATGTAGAGCGGAACGACCGGGATCGCCGAGGAGGCCTGGGTGACCAGCGCCTTGTTGACGCTCACGTAGGCCGCACCGCCCACGCGCGCCGCCAGCAGCGCCGAGAGCTCGGCGGTCGTCTTTTCCAGATCTTCCTTGGCCCGCCCGATCGTCCCCGAGCGGTAGATGGGGAACGTCAGCGCCGGGCCGATGTAGCTGTAGGCGACGGCGCGGCAGCCCGGCGCCAGCAGATCGGCGTCGTCGAGCGCGCGCACCCAGGCTGCGAAGTCCTCCCCCCCCATGACCTTGCGGGTCGCCTCCACCTCGACGTCCGAGGCGGGCGCGATCTCCACCACCACCACCTGCTCGTTGCCGAGGTTGATGCTCTTGCTGCGAAACGGCTCGCCGAGGGGCTTCAAGACCGAGCTGTAGCTGACACCGTCGGTGGGATCGACACGCTTCGGCGCCGCCAGACTGTAGACGACGAGGTCGAGCTTTCTCCCGGCCTGTTTGAGCCGTGCGAGCGTCTGATCCTTGATCTCGCGGCTGAAGGCGTCGCCGTTGACGACCGCGATGTCACGTCCGGCGGCCCTCGCGCGGCGCTCCGCCGCCGCCAGGTTGTACCAGCCGGCCGAGGCGGTCTTCTCTCCCTGCGGCGGCCGCTCCAGACAGACGGCCGTCCCCTGGGCCCCGTATCCGAACACCGCGCTCAGCAGGCTGGAGAGCCCGTAGCCGGTGCTGCCACCGATCACCAGCGCGGCGCCGAACCCGGTGCCGGGGGCGCCCTGCTGCGCGACGGCGATCTCTGCGTCGACGTTGGCGGCACAACCGGCCGGGTGGGCGTTGAGGCAGATGAACCCGCGGATGCGGGCGGCGATGACCTGGCTGGACATCGCGCCTTCCTGCCAGCGCCGCGCCAGAAGGTCAAGTCGCCACGGTCGAGGTTTGCGGCCGACCGATCCATGGATACCTTACGGAGCGTGGACCTGACGGCGCTCAAACGGATCCTGGTCCCGACCGACTTCTCCGATCCCTCGGAGGAGGCGCTGAAGACCGCCATGGCGTTCGGGCGCACGTTCGACGCCACGCTCGATCTGGTGCACGTCGCGGTGGAGGTCGCTTACCCGCTACCGCCGCCGATCGACCTGGCCTCGCTGCCGATCGACATCGGCCCGGCCCTCGATCGCGCCGCCGAGGGGCTCGCCGCGGAGGAAGCCCGCGTGCGGGACGCCGGCATCCGCTGCGAGAGCACGACGCTGGTCGGGCGCGCCGATCAGGAGATCGTCGCGCGCGCGCGCGCGACGGCCGCCGACCTCATCATCATGGGGACCCACGGCCGGAGCGGCCTCGCCCACGCAATCCTCGGCAGCAACACCGCGCGCGTCATCCAGCACGCCCCCTGCCCGGTCCTCATCGTCCCCAAGCGCGGCTCACCCTAGCCAGGGAGCGTGAGGGCTGGCAGGCGAGCTTGGCCCTCGCGAAACCTGTACTATGAATCGTTCGGGTGATGCCCACGGAACGCGTCGCGCGGCGGTCATTGGACGCCCTCTGTGGCGGTCTCGCCGTCGCCTGGATCGCAGCGTGGGGGTACGGGATCGCCCACCGGTACTTCGACTACGACGAGTTCCAACATTTTTACGCCCTCTGGCGGATCCATGGCGGTGCCCGGCCGTTCAACGACTTCTTCGAAATGCATCCGCCATTTCTCTGGTACGCGCTCGCGCCCTTCACCTCGGTGCTGGCGCGATTCTCGCTCCCGCTCTTCCCCCTGCGGATCCTGAGCGCCCTGGGAGAGCTCGCGCTGCTCGGTGCGCTGGCGAAGAACGTCTCCTTGTCGATGGAGCGGCTCCCGGGCGCGGTCGAATATTCGTGGCGTGTCTTTCTCGTCGCAACCATCGCCATCGCCGGACACCTCAGCGTCACCTGGTACCTGCTGGAGTTCCGCCTCGACGCCTGGCCCGACGCCCTCCTGCTCTGGGCGATCTGGCGCGACCGCCGCGACGGGCGTGCGCCTTTCCGCAGCCCATTCGAATATGCCCTCCTCTCGACACTCATGTTGCTCTGCGCGCCCAAGCTGGCGGCGCTGTTCGTCCTCTACGCCGCCTTCAGCGTGGCCCGGGCCGACAGACGCCGGTTGCGCGCCGCCGGCCTGGCCGCTGGTCTTCTCGTCGCCCTCCTGATGAGTGGCCTCTTCCTCATCGCCGTGGGGATCGATCCGATCGTCGTTTATCGAATGGCGGTCACCTACCACGTCCTGATCGGCGCCCGCGGCGGATTCGGCCACGGGCTGGCACGCTCACTCTGGGCACAACCCCAGCTCCTCGCCCTCGTGTTCTCTGGTGTCCTGGGGTGGCTTCTCGTCGCCCGAACGCGGCTGGCCGCGTTCCCGTTCGAGCTCGCCGTCTGCGTCTTCCTGGTGCTACAGGCCGCCTTGGTTCCCCTCGGCTATCCGCAGTACTACGGACCTTGGTTCTTGCTGGGGATCGTCTTCCTTCCCTATCTGGAGACCGCTCTCCGACGGGTGCCGCTCGCTCACCATGGCCTGGTCGCGGCAGGCCTGTTGCTCGCGGGAGCGAACGTGGCGCGCGATCTTCAGACCTTCACCGGCGTGAACCAGACGGCGCCGACGGTCGCCTTCAACCGCTGGGCTTCGGCGATCGTCCCGCCGGAGGCCGTCGTGGTCGGCGATTTCATGCACATCCCCCTCTGCCGCCGTGGCGCCTTCTATCACCTGGCCGGCACGTCGACTCCCAATGGATACCAGGTGGAAAGCGCGCTCGAGGAGATGCACCTCCCCGCCATCGGCGCCCGCATGGGCCCGCAGGCCTATGACGAGGAGCTGGAGTCCGGGCGTCCCGCCCTCATCGCCCCGGGGCCCCTGCTGTCGTCGGCTCAGTTGCGATCGATCGATCGCTACCTGGCGCGGCATCGCGCCGAGTTTCGCACCGTCGATTCGCCCGAGGGGGCCGTTTGGTTACGCAGCGAGCTGGGACACCGCGAACCGATCCCCCCTGGAATTTGCGCTCCCTCGCCGTTCGCCGTTCGCTAGGCGAACGCGGGTCCCACGCTGCTCCCGGCGCGGCGACAGGCCAGCGCGCAGTCGATGGTCCAAAGCAGCTCCTCCAAATTGATCGGCTTCAAGAGGCAGGCGACCGCGCCGTACGCCTCCGAGCCGGTGCAGAGATTGAAGGTTTCATTCCCCGTGGTGAGCACCACCGGCACGTCGCTCTCGCGCCGGATCCGCTGCGCCAGATCGACGCCATGCATGCCGGGCATCCGCAAGTCCGTCAATACGAGGTCCGGGAGCGCACACGGCAACTTGGCCATTGCCTCGAAGCCGTCTGCAGCCACCTCGACCAGGTAGCCAGCCTCAACCAGGACTTGACCGATGAGCTCGCGTGCGTCCCGATCGTCGTCGACGATCAAGATTCGATCCCGCCGCCTGCTCACCTCCCCGCTTCCCACCTCGATATTCATCACGATGGTGAATTGAGCAAGAATGAAACCACTCCCGGCACCCCGGTCCGAGATCACGCCGCGCCGCTACACGGTCTCTGATCTGGTTACATCAGCGTAACTCTGCTCTGGGTCGGGTTACTTGTGTACGATTGTGCCTTCCCGACCCTCTCTGAATCGCGCAAGACCCGCCTCAGCCACTTCCCACCTCCCCTCATGGCCCCTGACCCGCTGATAGACGTCCGCAACCTCTCGAAGAGCTACCGTGTCCACAAGCGCCCCCCTGGTCTGGGCGCCGCGTTGCGATCGGTGTTCCGCCGCAAATACGAGCTGGTCAAGGCCGTCGAGGATCTGTCATTCCAGATCGGCGAAGGGGAGCGGGTCGGCTTTCTCGGGCCGAACGGCGCCGGGAAGACCACCACCCTCAAGGTCCTGGCCGGCCTGCTGCATCCGACGTCGGGCGCTGTTCGCGTCGGCTCTTACGTGCCGCAGGATCGCGACCCTCGCTTCCTGCAGCTCATCACGCTGGTGATGGGGCAAAAGCAGCAGCTGCTCTGGGATCTGCCGCCGTCCGAGACCTACGCCATGAATCGCGCGATCTACGACATCCCGCGCGCGCAGGCCGACGAGACGGTGCGCGCCCTGGTGGAGCTCCTGGAGATCGGGGACCTGGTCAACAAGCCGACCCGCCAGCTGTCGCTGGGCGAGCGGATGAAGTGCGAGCTGGTGGCGGCGCTGCTTCACCGGCCGCGCGTCCTGTTCCTCGACGAGCCGACCATCGGGCTCGACGTCTCGATGCAGGCGAAGATGCGCGACTTCATCCGCGACTACAACGAGCGGTTCGGCGCGGCGGTGCTGCTCACCAGCCACTACATGGACGACGTGGTCGCGCTCTGCCCGCGCGTGGTGGTCATCGACCGCGGCCGGCTCATCTACGACGGCGATCTGCAGGAGCTGGCGCGGCGGGTGCGGCCCGACAAGCGCCTCACCGTGCGCCTCTCGCGCGCGGTCGACCGCGCCGACCTCGAGAAGCTGGGGACGCTCGTCTCCTCCAACGCGGCGCAGGCCATCCTCTCGGTGCCGCACGCGCGCCTGCAGGCGGTGGTGCGCGACGCCCTGGCCGCGCTGCCGATCGTCGACCTGACGATCGAGGAGGCGCCGCTCGAGGAGGTGATGCGAGAGCTGTTCGGCGCGCAGGCCAAAACGACGAAGACCCAAGCCGCGCAAGCCCAAGCCGCGCCGGTCGAAGACACGCCAGCCAAGGGCGCACCCACCAAGGAAACGGAGGCGCGCGACGACCGCGCGCACGAATGACGGCCGCCGCCGCTCCTCCAGCCCCGGCCCGCCCCGGGTTCGGCAGCGAGATGGGGCGCGCCGCCAAGGCGTTCCCCACGCTCCTGCGCATCGGCGTCTCGGAGGTGGTCGCCTACCGCGCCGAGTTCCTGGTCTGGATCCTCACCACCAACATGCCGCTCGTCATGCTGGCGATCTGGCACGCGGTGGCTGCGGACGGGCCGGTGGGCCGCTTCGATCAGCGCGCCTTCACCGCCTACTACCTGGGCGTGCTGGCGGTGCGCCTCTTGACCAGCAACTGGGCGGTCTGGCAGCTCTCGATGGAGATCCGCGACGGGACGCTGTCGGCCAAGCTGCTGCGGCCGATCCACCCCATCCTGGCGCTCGCCGCCGAGCACCTCTCGGCGGTGCCGATGCGGGCGGCGGTCATCTCCCCGGTGGTCGTCATCATGCTGTACAGCGGCTGGGATCGGCTGCTGCGGCACGATCCCGCCTTGCTGCTGATCCTGCTCGCCTCGCTGGTCGGGGCCTGGCTGCTGATCTTCTTCTCCATGGTGCTGATGGGTTCGCTGGCGTTCTTCATGGAGAGCGCTCTGGGGATCTTCGAGCTCTGGTTGGGGGTGCACGCCATCTTCTCGGGTTATCTCGTCCCGCTGGAGGCGCTGCCTCACTGGGTGCGCGGCGCCGCCAACGTGCTGCCGTTTCGGTTCATGCTCGGGTTTCCGGTGGAGACGCTGGTGGGGCTCCTCGGACGGCACGACGCCCTCATGGCGCTCGGCGCCCAATGGGGTTACGTGGCGCTCTTCGGCCTGGCGGCGCTCTGGGTCTGGCGCGTCGGCCTGCGGACGTTCTCCGCCTACGGTGGATGACGTGCCCGCCCTCCCGGCTGAGCCCGTCGGTCCCCGACGCGCCCTCGCCCCCCGCCCCGCCGGCCCCGTGGCGCTTCTGCGCCGCTACACCCGGCTCTTCCGGGTGCAGGTGGCGATCTCGGCGCTGACGGCCATGCAGTACCGCACCGACTTCGTGGTGCGCGGCCTCATCGCCATCCTCTGGATGGCGGTGACTCTGGCGCCGCTCCTGGTCGTCTTCGGCGTGCGCAAGACCGTCGCCGGCTGGTCGTTTCCGGAGTCGCTGGTGGTCGTGGGCTGGTTCACGCTGCTGCACGCGGTGCTGGAGGGGGCCGTCAGCCCCAGCCTCACGGCGGTGGTCGAGCATGTCCGCCACGGCACGCTCGACTTCTTCCTGCTCAAGCCGGCCGACGCGCAGTTCCTGGTGTCGACCGCCAAGATCGAACCGTGGCACGTGGTCGACGTGTTCGGCGCGCTGGCGATCTTCTGCTACGCCTTCGCCAAGCTGGGCCGCTGGCCGCGCGCGCTGGAGGTCGGCGCCGGCCTCGCTTTTCTCGCCCTGGCGGTGGTCATCCTCTACTCGTTCTGGATCCTGGTGGTGAGCGCGTCGTTCTGGGTGGTGAAGGTCGACAACCTCTCCTACCTGTTCGGGTCGCTGTTCGACGCCGCCCGCTGGCCCATCACCATCTTCCGCGGCGCGCTGCGGATCGTCTTCACCTTCGTCTTCCCGATCGCGCTTTTGACCACCTACCCGGCGATGGCGCTGCTCGGCAAGCTCGACGGGAAGACGGCCCTGGCGGCGCTGGGCGGGGGCCTCCTTTTCGCGGCGATCGCGCGCCGAGTCTGGCGGCGGGCGCTGGCCCTTTACACCTCCGCCAGCAGTTGATCGCGAATTACGCGGCCGGGCCTAAACGGGCACCTTGACGGGGAGGTGCGCGCGCCGTTCGAGGCTGTAGGCCCAGGGGCGCGGAATCACGGCGAACATCAGCGACGATCCCAGCAGCGCCACGTTCTTGCCGAAGTTGACGACGTCGAGCTGGCGCATCGTCGGGTCCCGATCGGCCCAGAAGGGGTGCATGATGACCGTCACGGGCACGAAGAACAGAACCAACGCCGCGATCCCGATGTCGGGGTAGACGCCCAGGATCATCGTCAGACCCCCGATGGCCAGCAGGATGCCCGCGACCGCCACCGCCACCGCGGGGAACGGAACGCCGAGCAACCCGGCGTACTGCGCCAACGACCCCAGCTCGGAGAAGTGGTGGAAGGCGCTCAATAGGTAAAAGCCACCGACCAGGATCCGGCCAGCCAAGAAGATTTCCTCCATGATACCCCTATCCCTTCCGACGAAACGTAACCGCGCTCTCGACGGCAACAAGCCACTTCGTTAACGTGGACGCCGATAACGGCCCCATGGAGATCGAAAGCGAAGCTGGTCCGTCCGAGGCGACAACCGCCACCGACATCGATGCCGCGGCACGTGCGCTCGCGGAGCGGTGGCGCGTCGGCGACCAGACCGATCTCGCGCTCCGGGCGGCCTGCGACGGTGCCCTCGGCGAGCTGCGCGGCGCTTTCAGGCGGCGTCCCCAGGCGTTCAGCCCGGCGATCGTGAGCCTGCTCCGGGAGGTCGGCCAGGCTTTGTCGGCCCCTCGCAGGGTGGCCGCGGCGGCGCTCTCTGCACGACCCTCTTCTAAGCCCCTCTCCGGGCCTCCGCCGCTGGAGGTCCTGCGCGACGTGTTCGGCTACCCATCCTTCCGGGCCGGTCAGCTGGAGATCATCGAGACGCTCCTCTCCGGCCGAGACTGCGTGGGGGTGATGCCGACGGGCGCCGGGAAGTCGCTCACCTATCAGATCCCGGCGCGGGTCCTGGGGGGGATCACGCTGGTGGTCTCCCCGCTCATCGCGCTCATGAAGGACCAGGTCGACGCCATGACCGAGGTCGGGCTGCGCGCGACCTATCTTTCGGCGTCGCTCCCCTCCGAAGAGCGCCAGCGACGGGTCCGGGCGCTCTCCGCCGGTGAGTACGAGCTCTGCTACGCGGCGCCCGAGGGGATCGAAGCCTCGGTGGGGCGCGTCCTCGGCGGCCTCGACCTCCGCCTCATCGCCGTCGACGAGGCCCATTGCATCAGCCAGTGGGGGCACGACTTCCGCCCGGCCTACCGGAACCTCACCGGCCTCAAGCGCAAGTTCGGCGGCCTGCCCGTGCTGGCGCTGACCGCCACCGCCACGCCCGCCGTCACCGCCGACATCATCGCGCAGCTGGCGATGAGCGATCCGGCCTGCTTCCGCGGACGTTTCTTCCGCCCGAACCTGCACATCTCGATGTACCGAAAAGGGGAACATGACGGGAGCGCGAGCGCCGGAACCAAGGGGGTGCGATCGGCGATCACCAGCCTGATTCACGCCCGGCGTGGCCAGAGCGGGATCGTCTACGCGCTCTCCCGCAAGTCCTGCGAGGGGCTGGCCGAGCACCTGCGCGACAGCGGGATCGCGGCCGCCGCCTACCACGCCGGGCTGGACCCGGCCGAGCGCACGCGCGTTCAGGATGCCTTCTCGCGCGACGAGGTCGACGTGGTCGTGGCGACGGTGGCGTTCGGGATGGGGATCGACAAGTCGAACGTCCGCTACGTGATTCACCGGGACATGCCGCGCTCGATCGAGAGCTACTACCAGGAGATCGGCCGCGCCGGCCGCGACGGGATGCCGAGTGACTGCATCCTCTTCTACTCCTGGGCCGACGTGATGGCGTTCGACCGGTTCGGCGAGCGCCCCGGCGACGACGTCGATCGGGCCGCGCTCGCCCGCCAGCGCGATCAGATCCGCGAGATGTTCGCCTTCGCCTCGGCGAGCGACTGCCGGCACCGGCTGGTGGTCCGCCACCTCGGCGAGCAGATCGAGCGCTGCGGGGAGTCATGCGACAGCTGCGCCGGCTTCGATCCGCTGGCCGCCGCGCGGACGGCCCGCCGGGCTCCCCAGCGCCAGGTGGCGAGCCCAACCGACCGGACGCCTCGCGCTCCGGCCGAGCTGACGGCGGAAACAGCCGAGCTGTTCGATCGGCTGAAGACGCTGCGCCGCTCCCTGGCGGTCGCGCGCGGCGTGCCAGCCTACGTCGTGTTCAGCGACGCCACACTGACGCGGATCGCCGAAGAGCGGCCGAGCTCGCCCGAAGCGCTGCTGGGGATCTCGGGCATTGGACCGAAGAAGCTAGAGTTGTACGGCGACGCCCTGCTCGAGCTTGTGCGGCAAGGGCCCTCTTCACCGGGCGCCGGCGATGGCCAAGTTTGATCGGGGCCTGGGGTACGGCGGAGGACGGAAAGCGATGGGGGAAGAAGCGAGCATCCGGACGTTGATCGCGTTTCTGCGTGAGGAGCTGGCCACGGTCGTCAGTTACCGTCGCGCGCTGCCCAGATTCGCGGAAGCGCCCGATGGCGAGGAGCTGCGCGCCTGCCTGGCCTCACATGAGCGGCGAATCGCCACCCTGGAGCAGCGGATCCGCTTTCTCGGCGGCGATCCGGATGCGGAGGAGGACCAGGAGGCGGCGGCGGTCTCCGCGCCTGGGCTGGGCGTCGGGGACGACGCTGGGGACGCCGCGATCGCGGCGCTGGAGGCGAGCGAGGATCGCGGCCTCAAGCACTATCTCGACGACGTCTGCAAGCTGGATCGCGACACGCGCACCTTGGTGGCGCGCGAGATTCTCCCCGAGCAGGTGCGCACCTACGATTCGCTCTCCGACCTGAAGCTGACGAGGCGTCTCTAGTCGGGTCCCGAAAAGGGTCCCGCGTCGGATCGCTCACGTTTTGATTTCCGTGGTCGGGGTATGCTGCGGGAATGACCGCCCGGGCCCGACGGTGCCTCGTCACCGTGGCCATTCTCCTTTCCGGCGCGTACGTACGGGCCGCCGAGTCGGCGGACACCGGCCACGCTGCCGAGGGGACGACCATGGACGAGGGGCCCTCGGCCGCCGACGCCGCGGCGTTCCCCGACCCGCGCTTCGGCCCCCGCTACGTGATCGAAGCGGTGCGGATCGCCGGTAACCGCAAGACAGAGACCTCGCTCATCGTCGGCGAGCTGGCGGTGATGGGGCTCACCCCCGGCGCCTCCGTCGACGCTTCCGACGCCCGGGTCGAGGCGGCGCGCTACCGGCTGCTCTCGCTCGGCTACTTTCTCGACGTCCATCTCTCGGTCGCGCGCGGATCGAAGCGTGGAGCGGTGGTGTTGGTGGTCAACGTGGAGGAGCGCGGCACGCTGGTCATCAACGAGCTGTTCCCGGCCACCAGCGAGGCCACGCTGTTCTGGGGGGGCGCCGATGTCTCGGAGATGAATTTCCTCGGCCGCGGGATCAACCTCGGGGCCGGCTTCGTCATCTCCACCAAGCCACTGGTCCCCGACGCGCACGCCGGACTCGGGCTGCGCCTGCACGTCGGTGTTCCGCCGCTCGGCGGCCCCAACGGCGTCGGCCTGTCGGTGACCGGGCTCTACAACGATGGCAGTGAATTTTACCGAACCTCGGGCGCGGACAGCGATCCGGATCCCGGCCGCTTCATCGCCACGCGGGTCCGCCGGATCGGCGGCGTGCTGACGGCGGGGAAGATGTTCCCCCACAACCTGCACGTCACCGCCTCCGTCCGGGAAGAGGCCGTGTCGGCCACGCTCCCGGCGCAGTACCTCCCCGGCGGCACCCAGCCCCAGATCGATTTCATGGTCCAGAACGGAGAGAGTCGGGTCGGCACGATCGCCGCCGGCCTCGACTACGACACCCGCTCGGACCCGGTGCTGCCACGCTCCGGAATGCGGGTGGCGCTCTCCGTCGAAGCCGGGACCTCGCTGCTCGGCTCGAGCTACAGCTACGTGAAGACGGTCTTCGACGGGTCCTTCTACGTGAAGATGCCCCACGGGCACGCGCTGGGTTTCCACCTCTTCGGTGGCTCGATCGAAGGGAACGCCCCCTACTTCGATCGTTTCTTCATCGGCGATCTCGACCTCCTGCTGCCGCGCCGGGCGCTGGGGATCAACTTCTCGACCCAGCCGGCGCCGAACTTTCTCGGCACCTCGATCGCCAGCCAGCGCTACGACAACTATGCCGGACGCCTTCTCATCGAATACGCCATCCCGATCTGGCGCCACCACGGCTGGGTCTACGGCGGTGACGCGTTCGTGGCGTTCGGCGTGCTGGGGATGGCCAGCGACGAAGACATGCTGAAGTCGCCGCCGATCGATCTGACGGGCGATTTCGGGATTCGGCTCGACACCTACGTGGGCGTCTTCACGATTTCGATCGCCAACGTTCTCAGCCGCAGCTCTTTCTGATGTGGTGCCGTCGGGTCGCCGCCGCCGTGGTCCTCGCCAGCGCGCTGGCGGCCGCCCCCACCGTCGCCCGGGCCGCCGATCCCGCCCCCCTGCGCGCGGTCGGCTTCGCCGCCAAGAACGGCCGGCTCACCGTGTCCGTCGGCCTGCAGGATCTGTTCGGCGAGGCCGAGCGAGAGCGTCTGAAATCAGGGTTCGCCACCCGCGTCCTGCTCCGCGCGGCCCTCGAAGAGGCGTCGACGGGCGAGCCGGTCGCGGTCGCGGTCCAGCGGGCCGAGATCGTCTACGACATCTGGGACGAAAAGTTCGGTGTGCGCACCTCCGACGGTCTGGGCGTCGAGCGGCGCGCGGTGGCGCCCACCGCCGACGAGGCGATCTGGCGCGCCGCGGTCCTGTTCGAGCTTCCGCTGGTCGATATGGCGCGTCTGCGTCCCGGCACCGAATACGTGCTGGCCGTGCGGGGCGATCTCAACCCGATCTCCGAGGACCTCCTCATCGAGGTGCGCCGCTGGCTGGTCCAGCCGGCGCGCGGGCAGCGGCGCCTGGGGGCTGGTGACAGCTTCTTCGGCTCGTTCGTCAGCATCTTCGTCAACCCGCGCATCGAGGACAGCGAGCGCCAGGTTCGTTTCGTCTCGCAGCCGTTCGTGCTCGGCGTCGTGGTGCCATCGCCGCCGCCGCCGACCTTGCCGCCACCGAGGCCGCAACCAGGGAGGTTACGCTGATGAAGCTATGGCGTCTGCCCGGCCGCTTCGAGTGGAAGATCTTGCTCGCGCTCTTCACTGTCGCCTCGCTGCCGCTGGGCGCGGCGGCCTACCTCATGTCGGTCACCATCGGCCGCATCGAGGCGATCACCGACCAGCACCAGGAGGCGGTCCGACAGTCGCTGGGCGGCGCGGTCGAGGTCTACAAGGCCTACTTCGAGAAGATGAAGGACAGCTTCCACACCCGGGCGGCGGAGATCGCCGCCGGGCCGGTCGAGCACGCGGCCGATCTCTCTGACGTGCCCGACCTCCTGCATGCCCGGATCCTGGTGGGCGCGCGCGCCGTCGACGAGTGGTCGGCGCCGGCGGCGGTGATCGCCGAGGCGCGGGAGGCGCCACCCAACCTGGTCGCCCTGCCGGTGACCGGCGGCGAGCCAGGCGACGATCCACGTATCCTGGAGCTCACCTTCGGGATCCCGCGCGAGATCTACGCCAACTTCTTGGCGCTGCGGGCGGCGATGGAAGAGGAGCACGAGCTCGATCGCCTGCTCCCCGTGGTCTTGCCGCGCATCTTTCACGGCCTCGGCGTGGCGCTGGTGGCGGTCCTGCTGATCGCGGCGGCGCTGGGCCTTTTCATTGCACGGCGCGCCACCGGCCGGGTCGCGGCGCTGAGCGACGCCGCCCGTCGCGTCGGCGAGGGGGATCTCACCGTGCGGGTGGCGCCGCGCGGCTCCGACGAGCTCGACGATCTGGGGCGGGCGTTCGATCAGATGGTCGCCGAGCTGTCGGAGGCGCGGTCGCGCCTCGGCTACATGCAGAAGCTGGCCGCCTGGCAGGAGGTGGCGCGACGGCTGGCGCACGAGATCAAGAACCCGCTCACCCCGATCCAGCTCGCGGTGCAGGAGCTGGCCTCGAAGTACCGCGGCGGCGATCCGGCCTACGAGAGACTGCTCGGCACCGCGCAGGAGATCCTCACCGAGGAGGTCGGGTCCATTCGTCGCCTGGTCGACGACTTTTCGGCGTTCGCCAAGCTCCCCAAGGTCGAGCCCGTCCCGGTCGACCTCGGCCAGGTGGTCGACGACTTTTCTCGCGCGCACCCCGAGTGGCAGAAGGCGCTGGAGGTCGAGCGGCGCGGGCCGATCGGCGCGCTCTGCGACCGGATGCTGATTCGTCGCGTGCTCGCCAACCTGGTGGAGAACGCCGTGCAAGCGGCCGAGGCCTCAGGGCGCGAGCCGGCGGTGCGCATCGCGCTCGCGGAAGGGGACAATGCGGCCTCCCTGTTCGTCGATGACAACGGACCCGGCGTCGCCGCCGACGTGCGGGAGCGGATCTTCGACCCTTACGTGACGACCAAGGAGCACGGCACCGGACTGGGGCTGGCCATCGTCCGCAAGATCATGCTCGACCACGGCGGTGACGTGCGCGTCGCGGAGGCGCCCTCGCCGCTCGGCGGCGCGCGCTTCGTCGTCACCTTGCCGGTATCGTCACCGTCTGCCCCGCCGCGCGCAACGCCGGGCGTCCGTCGGGCATTTCCGTGAGCTGATCGCCGAGCGCCGCGACGGCCGAGGTCGCCAGCCGCGCCTCCAGCCGGCCGGCATGGACCCAGGCCCGAAGCACACCGGCACCGTCGACGGTCAACGTCCCCGGATCCAGCGCCTCCTCGGCGCCGTCGGAGAGGGCCAACCAGATCGTCCCCCGGGGATCAATCCGGGCCGCCCGCGCGACCAGCGGCGTGTCGTCGACGTCGAGATAGGCGAACCGCCGTTCGTCGAGGCGCAGGATGTACCGGCTATCGGGCGGGGGCAGCCGATCGAGCCAGCGAAAGAGCGCGCTGCGGAGCCCCCCGTGGGTCACCTCGGCCCCTTCGTGAATGAAGCGCCCCTCGCGGTCGACGCGAATGCCGGACTGCCGGAGCCGCTCGATGAAGGCGGCGTGCTCGGCCGTCTCGGTCACACTGTCTCCGCGGGGGGGTCTTCTATGGAGCGCGGACGGCGCCCAGGCGCTGCAGCTCGTCCTTGGTGCGCAGCTTCTCTTTCTTCAACCGGCTGCGCTCGACCTGCTCGTCCGGCGTCAGCGACAGGTGCCGCTCCAGCTCTGCCAGCCGTCGCTCCAGCTCGCCGTGACGTTCCTTCAACCTCACCACCATCTGCACCGCCGCCGACCCCGTGTCCACGCGGATCTTCTCCATGCGTCGAACCTCCGTCGTCTACGATGATAGCGCTGCTGACGGCGCCGGATCAATCTCGGGAAAACACCGAAACTCAGCCGCGGCGCGCCTCGAAGGCGGCGATGGCCGCCTCGTGCGAAAGCAAGAACTCCAGCTCGTCGACACCATTCAGCAGGCAGTAGCGGGCGAACGGGTCGATGGGAAATGACGCACGCGATCCGTCGGGGAGCGTCAAGGTCTTGTCCTCGACCGAGATCGTCACGCTGGCCCCCGGCGCCGCCAGAAGCTTGGCGTACGCCGCCTTGTCGACGACCACCGGGACCAGGCCGTTCTTCAAGGAGTTGTTTCGAAAGATGTCGGCGATCGAGGTACTGACCACCCCCTTGATCCCGTAGTCGACCAGAGCCCAGGGGGCGTGCTCGCGCGACGAACCGCAGCCGAAGTTGTCGCCCGCCACCAGGATCGCCGCGCCGACGGACTCCGGACGGTTGAGCACGAAGTCGCCCTTGGGCTTCCCTTCGGCGTCGAACCGCCAGTCGGCGAACAGCTTGGAGCCGAGGCCCGCCTTGCTGGTCGCCTTCAGGAAGCGCGCCGGGATGATCTGATCGGTGTCGACGTTCTCCACCGGGAGAACGACCGTCTTCGAGGTCAGCGTCTTGAAAGGTTCCATCGTCGTCGTCTCCTTAAACCGTCTTCCTAAACCAATTCGCGGGCGTCGGTGACGCGGCCGGTGACGGCGGCGGCTGCTGCCGTCAGCGGGCTGGCCAGGAAGGTGCGTCCGCCCGCGCCCTGCCGCCCTTCGAAGTTGCGGTTGCTGGTGCTGACCGCGTACTGCCCCGGTTTGAGCTGATCGCCGTTCATGGCGATGCACATCGAGCAGCCGGCCTCGCGCCACTCGGCGCCGGCGTCGAGAAACACGCGATCGAGCCCCTCGGCCTCGGCCGCCTTCTTGATCGCCTGCGAGCCCGGCACCACCAGCGTACGCACGCCGGGGGCCACCTTGCGGCCCCTGAAAATCGTCGCCGCCGCGCGCAGGTCCGACAGCCGCGAGTTGGTGCAGCTGCCGATGAACACCACGTCCACCTTGTGCCCCAGCAGCTGCTTGTCGTCGGTGAGCCCCATGTAGGCGAGCGCCTTGGCGTCGCTGGGCCCCAGCGACGCCGGAATGTCGCCCCCGATCGGGATCCCCATGCCGGGGTTCGTTCCGTAGGTGATCATCGGCTCCAGCTTGGCCGCGTCGAACTTCTCCTCGCGATCGAACGTCGCGTCCGGGTCAGACGGCAGCTGACGCCAGGCCGCCACGGCCTTGTCCCAGGCGGCGCCCTTGGGCGCGCGCGGGCGATCCTTGAGATAGGCGAACGTCGTCTCGTCGGGGGCGATCATCCCGGCGCGAGCGCCGGCCTCGATCGACATGTTGCAGACGGTCATCCGCTCCTCCATCGACAGGGCGCGGATCGCCGAGCCGCGGTACTCGATGACGTGCCCCGTGCCGCCGCCGATCCCGAGCCGCGCGATCACCGCCAGCACGACGTCCTTGGCGGTGACGCCCGGCCGCAGCGTCCCTTCGATGGTCACCGCCAGCGTCTTGGGCGGCTGCTGCAGGAGGGTCTGCGTGGCCAGCACGTGCGACACCTCGCTGGTCCCGATCCCGAACGCCAGCGCGCCGAACGCGCCGTGCGTGCTGGTGTGGCTGTCGCCGCAGACGATCACCTCGCCCGGCTGGGTGACCCCCAGCTCCGGCCCGATGACATGCACGATCCCCTGGCCGTCGCTCCCGAGCGCGTGCAGCTCGATCCCGAAGTCGGCGCAATTCTTCTCCAGCGCCGCGATCTGCAGGGCGGCCGCGTTGTCCAGGATCGGGATCTTCCCGTCGCGGCCGCGCGGCGTGGTCGGCGTCGAGTGATCCATGGTGGCCACCGTCCGCTCGGGCCGCCGGACCGGCAGGCCCCGCTCGCGCAGCCAGGTGAAGGCCTGCGGCGAGGTCACTTCGTGGACCAGGTGCAGGTCGACGTAGAGAATGGCCGGCGTGTCGGCATCGGCGGGGCGCACCAGGTGGGCCTCCCAGATCTTCTCGAACATCGTGCGGGGTTTCATGCCCCGACCTTGGCCCCGGAGCGCGGCGCCGTCCAGTGACAACGACCGCCCCGATCGTTAAGTTATACTTAATCGTCGGAGCCCATGGACCCTTCCCTCATCCCCGCCTTTCACGACGCGCTGGTGGTCGCTCAAACCGGTTCCGTGGGAGAAGCCGCTCGCCGCCTTCACAAGACCGCCTCGGCCGTGTCGCAGCAGCTCCGCCGGATCGAGGCACGCTTCGGCGTCGCCCTCTTCGAGAAGGTCGGGCGCGGGATCCGGCCGAGCGCCGCGGGGGAGGCGCTGCTGGGGAGCCTGACGCGCCTCTTCGACGAGGCGGCCTCGCTGGAGGCGCAGATCGGCGAGATGACGGCCGCCCGGGTGACGACCCTCCGGATCGCGGCCAGCGACTACCTCGGCGAGGCGCTCTTGCTCCCGGTCCTGCGGCGCCTCTTCGATGAGGCAGCGCCGCTGCGGTTCGAGATCACCACCACCAATTCCATCGAGGCGAGCCGGCTGGCGGCGGCCGGACAGGTCGACGTGGCCGTCGTCAGCACCGATCGCGCCCTGACCGCGGACGAGACGCAGCTCTGCACCCAGCGCTTCTTCTGGGTCGCGCCCCGGCCGAGCTCGAAGCGCGCCGCGGCCGAGCCGCTGCGAACCCGGCTCGGCCGCGCGCCGCTGTTGCGCCTGCGCGCCGGAAGCCAGGGGCGGCGCGTGCTCGACGAATGCCTGGGACGCCTCCGCCTGCGTCCGCTGTCGACCATCGATCTCCCCAGCGTGTCGCTGCTGCTCTCCTACGTCCGCCAGGGCCTCGGCATGGGCCTGGTGCCCGGGCTCGCCCTTCGGCGTGACGATCGCCGCCATCTCTCCGTCGAACCGGCCGATGTTCCCGCCATCGACGTCCGCCTCGCCTGCCGTCCGGCGCTCAAGCGCACCAGACCGGTGGGCCGCTTTCTGGACGGCCTGGTCGACGAGACCCGCCTCACGGCCGCGCAGAGCGGCGGCTGATCCATTTCGTCTACCTGGTGACGCTCGCCGTGGTTTGACCGGCCGCCGCGTCGAGCGTCGCCCTCACCTCGCGCAGCAAGGTGGCGGCGTCGAACGGCTTGGGCAGGACCCGGATGCCCAGGTCGGCCAGGAAGGAGACCGGGAGGGCAGCCCCGCTGAAGCCGCTGATGAAGAGGAACTGGGCCTCCGGCCGCGCGGCGCGGATGCGCTCGCAGGCCTCGCGACCACTCATCACCGGCATGATGGCGTCGAGGACGTGAAGGTCGAAGTTCTCCCGGGCGGCCGCGGCGACCGCGGCGGCGCCGTTGGCGACGGCGACCACGCCGTAGCCCGCGCGCGACAGCACGCGGGCGACGATGTCCAGCAGGTAGGGCTGATCGTCGGCGAAGAGAATCCGCTCCGTTCCGCCCGGCGCAGAAGCTTCGTCGGGGGGCGGGAGCTCGGGAGCGAGCTGCTCGACGACCGGCAGGTAGATCTCGAACGTGGTGCCCGCGCCCACCTCGGACGCGCAATGGATGAATCCACCGTGCTGCTGCACGACGCCCCAGCTGACGGCCAGTCCCAACCCGGTCCCTTCACCCTGGGGCTTGGTGGTGAAGAACGGTTCGAACGCGCGTTCGACCACCTCGGGCGACATCCCGCAGCCGTTGTCGGCCACGGTCAGGCGGACGTAGCGGCCGCCCTGGGCCACCGGGTGCGCGCGCCGGTCGCCGTCGTCGATCGTCACCGCCTGGGTCGCCAGGACCAGATGACCGTCGGCCGACATCGCGTCGCGCGCGTTGAGGGCCATGTTCATCAACACCTGCTCCAGCTGACGCGGGTCGAGGCGCAGCGGCGGCAACCCCTCCGCCCCGGTGAAGGTAATCCGGCTTTCTGCGGGGAGCGCCCGCTGGAGCCGCTGCAGACAGCCGGTCACCACGTCGTTGATCTCGGCGACGACGAAGCTGGGAGGTTGGTCGCGCCCCAGCATCAACAACTTGCCGGTCAGCTCGCTGGCGCTCCGCTCGGCCTCCACGATCACGCCGAGGTCTCTTCGCTGCGCCTCGGACAGGGGCTCGGCGGCGATGAAACCGGCGCTGGCGCGGATGACCGTGAACAGGTTGCGAAAGTCGTGAGCCACCCCGCCCGCCAGCAGCCCCAGGCTCTCGAGCCGCCGGCGCTGCGCCAGCTCGGCCTCCAACCGTGCCCGGTCCTCGTCGTGCGCGCGAAGCACGAACCGGGCGATCGCCATCGACGCCAGGTTGCCGAGGTGCAACAGGTAGGCAATGACGCCCTCGTCGACGGGGACAGCCCCCTCATCGCCAAACGTGCCACCTCCCAGGATCCCCAGCGTGCGGTCCACCATGGCGATGGGGACGTTGACGACCGTGCGGTTGTCGAGCCGGCGCGCCACCTCTGGATTTTCGGCCAGGTCACGCGCGTCAGGGATGACGACCGGCGCTTCGTTGCGGCGCAGGGCGGTGATGAGCCAGTCTCCGGCGGTGGGCGCCACCGGCAGCTCGTCACGGATGAGAGCGGCCTTCGGTCCCGCCGCGGCGACCAGCAGCGCCTGTTCGTCATCCGCGCGCTCGAAGACGTACAGCCAGGCGTTGGTCAGGCCAAGTCGGCCCCCCAGCTCGCGGCGCACCAGCTCGACCAACCCATCGTAATCGTCGATGCGGCAGAGCTCGCGGGCGAACGTCGTCAACGAGCAGTCGAGGGGGGGATGCGCGGCCGGCTCCGCCACCGGCGGATGATACGTCAGAACTCCACGCCGCCAGCCAGAGAGATCACCGACGCAAAAATCCGCCGGTCGGTCTCCCGTGGTCCTACGCCTGCTTCTTCACGGTGATGTCGGGCGGTCGCCCGTAGAAGGGAACTGCCGAGGCCAGATCTGCGGCTTCACCCCGAGCCCGCTGCAGGAGGGCCAGACGTCCGACGGAAACGGCCGTGGGACCGGCGACTTCACCGATCCCGAGCGCACGGAGCGCCTCTCGGTGGCGCGCCGCGCCGTTGCCGGCGACGAGCGGGCTGGGGATCTCCGACGCCCACGAGGCGAAGGCTGCCGGGGTCAGGCGGGCGCAGGGGGCGACTTCGCGGACCAATCGCTCCGAATCACCAACGTAGGCCGCGACGTAGATCTCTCCTTTGCCAGCGTCGAGACAGGGAACCGCGGTCATCCCGGACCGGCCGGCGCCGTTTCGCGGCATTCCGAGAATGTCGAGTGCGAGCGCCTCCAGCGACGAGACGACGTAGAGCGGGACGCCCGTCGGCAACGCCAACCCCTTGGCCACCGACAACCCGACGCGAAGTCCCGTGAAGCTGCCGGGACCACCGCCGCAGGCGATCCCCGCCAGCGCCGCTGGCGCGACGCCGACCGCACGCAGCGCCTCGGCGCAGAGCGGGAGCAGGTGGCCAGCGTGCCGGTCGGCCGTGGCCTCGGCGGCGAATCGAACCGCTTCGGGGGATTGCCGGTCACCGTCGAGGATCGCCACCCGCGCCGTCGGCGTCGAGGTGTCCAGGCAGAGAAAGAGGGCGGTCGTCTCGTTGTTCATCGACTGTAAACCTGTGGCCGTTCTTACCTGGGAAGCAGGTAGCGGACGACGTCGTTGCGCATCGCGAACAGCATCAGCGTCACCACCACCACCAGCCCGACGTAGGTGGCGATCTCGCGCGCACGGGGCGACGGCGGCTGCCGCTTGAACAGCTCCAGCGTGAAGAAGACCAGCAGACCCCCGTCGAGGATCGGGACCGGCAGGAAGTTCAAGAGGCCGAGGTTGATGCTGATGAGCGCCATCAGCCACAGGTACTGATCGAACCCCTGCTCGGCGGCGACGCCTGCCGCGTACCCGATCATGATCGGTCCACCCAGCGTCGTCAGCGGCACGCGCCCGCGCACAATCTGCCCGAACCCGTAGGTCATGGCCACGATGATCTCGCCGGTCCGCTCGAAGGCGTGGCTCACGGCGTAGCCGAAACGGTTGGTGATCGGAACGGGCGGATCGGTCTTCCAGGCGAGCCGGTTGAGCGCGCCGAAGACGAGGTGCTGCTCGTCCTGCCGGTAGACGTCCAGCTCGGAGCGGACCTCCTGGCGGAAGGTGGCCTCATGCTGCTCGCCACCCGGCGAGAGCCACCCGAGACGAAAGGTCCGCTCGGGGTGATCGGCCAGCCGCTCGCGCAGGACGTCCCAGTGCGGGAGCGGCGCACCGTCCAGGGTCTGGATCTGGTCGCCGCGCCGCAGGCCGATCTGGTCGGCGGGGCTCCCGGGCTCCACGGAAAACACGAACAGCTCGGCCGAGAGGATGCCGGTCTCATAGTGGCGGCGGCCGGCGGCGTCGAACACGGCGGTGGGGATGACGATCGCCGATCCGGGCTCCTGGATCTCGACGTGCGCGAACGGCACCGCGGAGTAGCCGCCGCGCAGGTAGTTGATCCGGAGCGGCGACGCCCCCGCGTGGTCGATGGCGTTGGCGAATTCGGTCCAGGTGCCGACCTGAACCCCTCCCACGGCGGTGATGAAGTCGAACGTCTTCAGCCCCGCCTGCGCCGCCGGCGACGCCGGATCGAGCACGCCGATCTCCGGCAGGTGGAAGCGGGGCGAGACGCCGATCCAGCCGACGTGCTCGCGCGCGCGCATCGGGCCGAGCCGCTCGAGATCGATCGGCGTCACGTCGCGCTCCTCCGCGTCGGGCCCGCGTCGGATGGCGAACCGCAGCGTCTTGCCGGCCGAGCTCGAGATCACCCGCTCCAGCTCTTCCCAGTAGCGGACGCGGCGGCCGTCCACGGTCTCCACCCGGTCGCCCGGGAGCAGCCCGGCGGTGGCCGCGGGGAGATCCGGCAGCACCGTTCCGATCGTCGGTGGCAGCAGCGTCCGCTGCCCTGCGTAGTGGACGAAGTAGATGAGGAGCGGCAGCAGCATGTTGAACAGCGGTCCGGCGACCACCACCGTGTAGCGCTGCCAGAGCGGCTTGGCGGCCAGTGCGCGGGGCCGGTCAATCGGGGGGATCGGCTCGCCCGGATCCTCGCCGAGCAGACGGACGTAGCCGCCGAGCGGCACCAGCGACAGCCGGTACTCGGTCTCGCGGTGCGTGAAGCCGAAGAGACGCGGGCCGAACCCCAGCGAAAACCGCAGCACCTTGACGTCGAACAGGCGCGCAAAGATGAAGTGCCCCAGCTCGTGCACCAGGATCAGCACGCCCAGCAGCACCAGGACCGCAACGGCCCACACCAGCAGGCTCACGACGGATGAGCTCCTGTCCCGATTTGGGTTCCGATCTCTGTTTCGACGCCGTCCCGTTCGGGCCGCGCCACCCGCCCCTCACGCCAGAGCGCCGTCTCCATCGATTCCAAGAGCGGGGCCACGGTGCTCCGATCTTGCGCCGAGATCGGTACGGCCGGAAGCCCTCGCTCGCCGCGCGGCAGCTGCGTCCGCTCTTCTTCGGGGACGAGGTCGATCTTGTTGAGGACCAGGAGGCGCGGCGTCTCGCCGAGGCCGAGGTCCCCGAGGATCGTCTCCACCGCGGCGATCTGCTGCTCGCGCGCCGGATCGGCCGCGTCGACCACGTGCAGGAGCAGATCGGCCTGGTCCAGCTCTTCCAGGGTGGCGCGAAAGGCGCGCGCCAGATCGCGCGGCAGATCGCGGATGAAGCCGACCGTATCGGCGAGAATGATCTCCCGCTCGCGCGGGAAGCGCAGCCGGCGGGTGGTCGGGTCGAGCGTGGCGAACAGCTTGTCCTCGGCCAGCACCTCGCTG
>Ga0210388_10001046_pt1 | contig 22007 bp, 18 predicted proteins | sample IncBWC19OmetaG_FD_155485 | JGI IMG/M metagenome (GOLD analysis project Ga0210388, IMG submission 155485) | Forest soil microbial communities from Barre Woods Harvard Forest LTER site, Petersham, Massachusetts, United States - Inc-BW-C-19-O ...
GGCTCGACCGTCACGACCGGACCAAAGATTTCCTGGCAATTCACTTTCATGTCGGGCTTGGTGCCGGTCAGCACCGTCGGATCGACAACGGACCCCTGGCGATTGCCTCCGCAAAGCAAGCGAGCGCCCGATCGCACTGCTTCTTCCACCCAATTGACGACGCGGATGGCATCGCTCTCGCGGATCAGCGGACCGATGTCGGTCGATTCCTCCGCGGGATCGCCGGTCTTCAACTTCTTGACACCGTCGACAAGAAGATCGGTGAACTTGCCGTAGACCGATTGCTCGACCAGAATGCGCTGCACGGAAATGCAAGTCTGGCCTGCGTAACCGAAGCCTCCGGCGATGCAGCGCTCCGCGGCGTAGGAGAGATCAGCGTCGCTGTGTACGATCGCACCAGCGTTGCCGCCCAGTTCGAGCGCGACTTTCTTTTTGCCGGCGCGGCGTTTGATGTCCCAACCAACGGGCACGCTGCCGGTAAAGCTGATCAGCTTGATGCGTTCGTCGGTGACCAGGAGGCTGGCGTCGTCGTTCGAGAGTGGCAGCACGTTCAGTCCGCCATCGGGCCAGCCCGCCTGCTGCACGCATTCCGCCAGAAGCAGCGAGCAGAGCGGCGTTTGCGGCGCAGGCTTCAATACCATGGAGCATCCTGCTGCGATGGCGGGCGCCACTTTATGCGCGACCAGATTCAGAGGAAAATTAAAAGGCGTGATCCCGGCGATCGGGCCAAGCGGAAAGCGCTTCACAATGCCCCAGCGTCCGGCGGTAAATTCCTGCCAGTCGAGCGGAAGATACTCACCGTAGATGCGCGTGGCCTCTTCCGCGGCAACGTTGAAGATGAAGACAGCGCGGTCGACTTCGATGCGCGCCAGTTTGATGGGCTTGCCAGCTTCTTGCGACAGAGTGCGAGAGAATTCGTCGCGGCGTTCGGCGATTGATTGCGCCACCCGGCGCAAAACGCGCTGGCGTTCGAAAGCAGGCAGGCGGCGAGTGGTGCCGAAAGCCTTGACAGCCGCGGCGATCGCAGCTTCGGCATGCTCGCGCCGGGCCTGGATCACTCGCCCAATTATGCTGCCATCGAAAGGGGAGCGGACCTCGACGATGTCGCCATCTTCCATCCAGCGGCCGTCGACAAAAAAACCGTGGGTTGCGACTGGGGCGATCGTCATTTCCGCCATTCTTGCCTCCCGTATGCAGACAGCGATTTTGATTATAGGCCTTGGTGGTTGGTTGCTTTTTTGCTTGCGAGACGAACCTCAAACACAGGGGGCACGGGATCGCACTGGGAAAGGCCGAGCGTTCAACTACAATGGGCGTTTCTATCGAATGCCCGCTTTGGAAAGTATCGTTGAATTGGGTCCGCGGCTGCGGCGGAAGGAAGTTTCTCCCGTTGAACTGACTCGCGCTTGCCTGGATCGGATCGCAAAGCTTAATCCGGCGCTGAATGCCTTCATCACGGTGACGGCCGAGTCGGCGCTGGCCGAGGCGCGCGCGGCCGAAATCGAAATCACGCGCGGGGAGTGGCGAGGGCCGTTGCACGGGATTCCCGTGGCATTGAAGGATCTTATCGATACGGCCGCTACGCGGACAACGGCTGCCAGCGGCCTTTACCAGAATCGTGTGCCCGCGGAAGATGCTCAGGTGGTGCAGCGGCTGCGGCAGGCGGGCGCGGTGATTCTGGGTAAGAACAATCTGCATGAGTTTGCCTATGGCGGCAGTTCGCTGGTCAGTTTTTTCGGCGACGTTCGCAATCCATGGAGCGCGGAGCATGTTGCTGGTGGATCGTCTGGAGGATCGGCGGCTGCCGTGGCCGCCGGACTTTGTTATGCGGCAATTGGGACTGACACGGCTGGATCGATCCGCGAACCGGCAGCTCTGTGCGGGTGCGTGGGGATCAAGCCGACTTATGGGCGCGTTTCGGCGCGCGGGGTGATTCCGCTTTCGTGGTCGCTCGATCATGTTGGGCCGCTGGCTGCGACTGTTGGCGACACGGCTGCTGTGCTTCAGGTTATCGCGGGATACGATCCGCTCGATGTTGGCAGCGTCGATATTCCAGTGTCCGATTACGTTTCTGGTTTGGGCGAGGCGACAAAGGGTCTGCGCGTTGGAGTTCCGCGGGCTTATTTTTTTGACGATCTTGACGATGAAGTTCGGGCGGCGGTGGAGCAGGCGCTTGGGGTGATTGGGACGTTGGTGGCGAATGTTGGGGACGCGCGGATCGAGGTATCCTCGGACCGAACGGTGCAAGCTGCCGAGTCTTTTGCGTATCACGCCGATCATGTTGCGCAGACGCCTGAGTTGTATCAGGCGGAAACATTGCGGCGCATACGGTCGGGCGAGAACATTTCGGTGGCGGAATACATTCAGCGGCGGCGTGAATTGGATGGGGAACGGCGCCGGGCTCGTGACTTTTTTGCGGACGTGGATTTGCTCGTCACGCCCACCATGCCTATTCCGGCGCCGGCGATTGCCGATCTAAAAAAAGATCCCGAAGCGTTGCGTCCGGCGGAGCTTAAGTTGCTGCGTAACACACGGCCGTTCAATGTTTGGGGACTGCCGGCTGTGTCCGTGCCGTGCGGTTTTACGGAGCGTGGCCTGCCCATTGGTTTGCAGATCGCTGGGCCGCACTGGCGGGAGGATCTGGTGTTGCGGCTGGCTCGAGCTTACGAGTCGGCGACCGCCTGGCATAAACAGCGTCCGGTCTGAGGATCGGCTGTCGGCGCATTCACTCGAGTGTGGATTTTCTGAGTGAAATAAATTTTCGACGCGGCTCGCGATTTGTGGGTGGATCGGCTTCCCGGGCAGATCTCCAGATTATTTTTTTTCGTTCGATATCTCTGAAAGTCTTGCCCAGCGCGGCTTTTGCAAAACCGTATCGCGCAAAATCTGGTTTTCAAAGAACTTAGATATCAAAATCCTGAGAACAAAGGGGTTAGAGTCGGGCACTCTGGGTGCTCCCAACTGTCACTGCCTCGACTATGATCGCGCGATTTGAATTGCGGGACAAGGTTGGATGTCACAGGGTGGGTGTGGAAAAGATCGACGGGCCCGCTGATGTGGTGAGAAGTGCGTCGAGCTTCGCTCGGCGGACAGCCCCTTCGGCTTCGCTCAGGGCAGGCTCGGGATAGCTCATCCCAGATGGGCATTTTCGGAGCATCGATGCAAACGCCTCGCGGGGCTGGCGGTGGTGCTTGCCGGTAGGGGTCCTTCGACTCCGAATTTGCTTCGCTTCGCGAAGCAAATTCTCCGCTCAGGATGACACATTCGAGTGCTGTAGGCTTCAGATTTCAGTCTACGGTTCTTACATCGTCTGGCAAGATTAGGACGAAGGCGCAGCTTCCTGTTGCTGTGGAGCAGGAGAGGATTCCGCGGCGGAGGATTTTTACTGGGGTGTCGTCGGGGAAACTGAGGCGGTATTCAGCGGTGCGGAGGGCGTCGGTGAAGACTTTTAGTTTTTCGTCACCACTGGCGAACTTTACGGCCTCGACGGTGGCATCGGCGCCTTTGCCGCGACTCAGGAGCACGAAGAATTCGGCGCTGCCGGTTCCTTTTGCTACCTTGCCCAGGTCGATGGTGCGCACCTGCTGCAGTTCGTCTTTATGCTTCGCTACCGTGGCGTCTGCTTTGGCGCTGCCGCCGGCGAGCGCGGCCAAGCGGTCGCGGGTCTCGGGGATGGGGCGCAGCCCGTTCAGGGAGAGCGCGTAGGTGCGCAGGGCTTGATCTTTCTTTCCCTGCTTTTCATAAATCTGTCCTAAATGGTCGCCTACCTCGCCGTGCTGACCGAGTTGCCAGGCCGCGCCTACATATTTTTCGGCTTTATCGAGATTGCCTTCCCCGAGATAGACCCAGCCCAGTGTGTCCCAGTAAGCGATCAGCGATGGGACCAGAGGCAGGTCTTGCGCCGTGAGCCGGTCTAGCGAAACGTTACGCAACGCCGCAGTGGTGGCTGAGACCGCCGACTCGGCGTATTGCTGGGCGCGGTCGAGGTGAGAGTTTCTCAGCGAAAGCTGGTAGGCGATGTTGTTCCAGACCAGTGGGGTGGCTGAGAGTTCGACCGCGTGGTCGAAAATGGCGAGAGCTTTGTCGTCCTGGCCGAGGTTCAGGTAGGCATCGCCCAGGCTCACTTGAAGTTCGGGATTGTCGGGCGTGAGCGACGCGGCTTTCTCTAATTCCGGCGCAGCCAAGTCGTACTTGTGCCACTCGGAATACATGCTGCCCAGTCCCGCGTGGGCGAACTTGTCGAGGGGATTGATTTCGATCTGCTTGTTGAAAGCGGTAACGGCGTTGTCGTACCTGCGCTCCTGCCAGTAAGCGCGCCCCAGAGCGTTGTAGGCGAACTCATCGTACGGATTGATTTCGATCTGCTTGTTGAGGGCTGCGATGGCGTCATCATTCTGGCGCATCCCCATGTAGGCCACGGCCAGCGCGTACCAGGCGTATTTGTTCTTGGGGTCGACTTCGGTGGCGCGCTTGAGAAGTTGAATGGCCAGCGGAAAATTGTTGCTGGTAAAGGCGGCTCGGCCGCTTTCGACCAGATCATCCGCTTTCATGTCGGGCGGAGGCGTGAGCGTGCCGGCTACCGTGTTCTCGACGGAAAGAAACTGTCCCAGGTCGGAGTTGACTGTGCGCCGGAAGGCCTGGTAATCGGGGGCGCGCGGGACGGGCAGTTCGTCCTGACGTACGGTGAGCGTTCTGGCGGCGGTGAAAGTGGTTGCTTCGAGGTGATATGTGGCCTGGTACTCGGCGTAGTCGCGCTTCACGGAAAGAGCGAGCGGGGCGTGCGCGGTGTAGGTGGCAGGGAGTTCAAGTTTGATTTTGTAGACGTACTCCGCTTTGGGGCCGAGCTTGAGCGACTCAGCGTCGGCGCCTTCGTCATCACTGTCGTTGTTATTGCCGAGGTCGGGCAGATTGAACTGGCAGAGGGGCAGGATCAGGTCGGATTTTTTCTTGGACCAGTCAAGGAAATTCGGCCGGGCTACGTCGTAGGACAAAGTGAAAGGCTCGCGAGTTGCGGCGGGATCGCTGATCTTCAGATTCGTGACATCGCCGCCCATTCCGGCATTGACGTTTTCCACGACGCGTTGCCATTGTGCCTCGGGGACGCGGCGGAAAACCGAACGGAGCAGCAGTTCTTCATCGCCGCGGAAGGTGTAGTGAACATGGGCTTCGAGTTTGCCGATCTCGTTTATTTTTCCATCGATCTCGGAGATCTCGCTGTCGGGCATGGGCGTGTCGGCCGGCGTTTTCTCGAGATGTGGCGTGGAGCCATCGGCGGGAATGACGAGAGCGAGCTTGTTGCGCAGACTAAAGGCGAGGAGGCGGAAGGGAGCGACTTCGCTGGTGGTGTCCATCCAGACCTCGTCCTGGCCCATGGGAAGCATGGTGATGACGTGATCGAACTGCGCGGGCGAGGGCACATCGGGATCGAGCTTGCGGCTGGAATTGATCAGCACAGAAGACGCGTGCAGATTCTCGGCTTCGAGCAGGGAAGCGAGCAGGGTGTGTTTGTCCTTGCAATCACCGTACTGGTCGTGGAGAACATCTGCGGCGGCGTGAGGCTGGTAGCGGCCTAAGCCCAGCGACAGGCTGACGTAGCGGAAATTTTTGGCGACGTAGTCGTAGAGGCCCTCGACCTTGTCGAGTTGCGTGTTCAGGCCTTTGGTGAGTTCGTCAGCTTTGGCGCGAACTTCGAGCGAGGGGGCGCGACGGTCTTTTTCCAGGCTGGCATACCAGCGGCCGATCTGTTCCCAACTGACGAAGGTGGTCAGCTGGACGTCGGGGCGATCGTCGTCTGGTCTCTTCTTTTTCTTCTTCTTGTCTTTGTCTTTATCTTTGTCCTTGGAATCGTCTTCACGCTCCAAGTGAGAGCTGGTCCAGTGGTAAATGCGGCGGCCGTTCTCTTCGGTGACCTTGGGATCCATGCCGGGTTTGCTCTTTAACTTGAGCGGGCGGTCGGCGGGGACATTGACGTCGAGCTCTTCATTGAGCATGATGCTGGTTTTGTCGAAATCGTAGTCGGCCCAGAACTGGCCGGCGGCGAGGGGCGTGTGAATTACCGTGACCATGTCGTACTCGAGCACTTCGCCGGGACGCAGGCCGGGCACGGTGATGTGCTTCTGGCGGTAGTCGGTGTAGACGGGAGCTTCGTGCTCGACGGGCGCGCTGAGATCCTGCACGGCATCGTCGCCCGCCTTCACTACAGTGCCGTCGGCTTTGATCACGCGGACGTAGGCGATCTCGACGCGTTCGTTGGCGGAGTTGTAGCCTACCTGAATCTCTCCCCACTGCTGGACTCCGGCCTCGCTCTGCACGCGGATGCGGGCAATGGTTTCCCGGCGGCCGGTGCCATCACTTTCGAAGCGATAGCGGGAGTGGTACTGCTCGACGACAAAGGCCTCCTGGGAATAGTCGTGCTTGGGGGATTCTGTGGTCGCTTTCGCGGAAGCGACCGGGGCGGCGGGAGATTGGGCTGATTGGGCTGGGGCTGAGGGTACAGCCACGGTGCTGGCAACTAGAAGCGAGAGAAAGATACTGCGCATAAGGTAATAGTAAAGCCTGCGGCGTTGGTAGCCCAAGACAGAAGTGGGAGAGCTTGGAATCAGCGCTTGAATAGGGCTTGGTGTATTGACGGAACAGGAGCACTTTGGTCACCGACGTATGCAATTACTTGCGCGGGGATCTGTGATCGGGTTCAGATTTCCTTCCTCGGCGGGTGCAAAACCGTAGTAAAATCCCGCTCAGATGGTTTTGCCTGGCCACGAAGCCGGGCAGCGTGACGCATAATGTGCTTGCGCCACGATCTTTCCGCGGAGGGTTTTCGGGCATGGAAGATCGGGCTTCTGATATCTCATCTTCAGTTTCTCAGCAATCGATTTCGCAGGTGGCCGCCGGCAGCAAACATCGAGAAGGGCGCGGCGCCTGGGTACTGACCGCCTATGGTATTTCCGGGCTGGCTCTTTTCGGGCTTCTCGCTTATTTCTTTTCGAACTTTATTGCTCGCTAGTTAAGAATCGGCGTTGCCGAAGAAGGCATCGAGCTGCACTCGACGGGACAGCCGTGGGCGGCTGTCCCCACACGTGTTACAATGAGCGGCCTTAGGAACTGCTGCTTCGCCAGAAACCCGGCGGTCTTCCCACACTGAAGCACTGAGAAAAGGACACCGCGATAAGCCGTGGCCAAGAACTCCATACCCGCCGCTGGACCCATCACCTACGCCGACGCTGGGGTGAATATCGATCGCGCCAACCGGACCAAGCAGCGCATCAAGTATCTGGCGCATAAAACTTTTACTCGCGGCGTGCTCAGTGAAATTGGCGGCTTCGGCGGCCTCTTCGCGGTGGATAAGACCAAGTATATCGATCCGGTGCTGGTGTCGAGCGTCGACGGCGTCGGGACCAAGCTCAAGATTGCTTTCGAGATGGGGTTGCATTCCACGGTGGGCGCCGATCTGGTGAACCACTGCGTCAACGACATTGCCGTGCAGGGCGCGGCTCCTCTTTTTTTTATGGATTATCTTGCGACCGGAAAACTTGAGCCCACGATCGCGGAGAAAGTGGTAGAGGGGATTGCCGATGCCTGCAAGCACAACGGCTGCGCACTGATTGGCGGGGAAACGGCTGAGATGCCGGGCTTTTATCCCGATGGCGAATATGATCTGGCGGGCTTTATCGTGGGCGTGGTCGAGCGAGACAGGATCATTACGGGCAAGGAAGTGCAGATCGGCGACGTGGTGCTCGGCATGGCTTCCAATGGCCTGCACACCAACGGATATTCGCTGGCGCGCAAGCTGCTGTTTGAAGTGGCAGGCTACTCGCCGGAAGATTATGTCAACGAAATAAAAAACAAAGTCGGCAACGAATTGATGCGCACGCACAAGAGCTATTGGCCGGCGCTGAAGAAGCTGCTGGATGCGCAATGCGTTTCGGCTTTGGCGCACATCACCGGTGGCGGCATTACGGAGAACCTGCCACGCGTGCTGCCTCGCGGGACTGCGGCAGCGATTGATCTTGGGTCGTGGCCAGTGCCGCCGTTGTTTGAGCACCTGCGGACCCTGGGCAATGTGCCGCAAGATGAAATGCTGCGTACTTTCAACATGGGCCTGGGCATGCTGCTGGTGGTTCCTTTGGCGAAATTCAAAAAGGCGCAGACTGTGCTTGAGCGCGTGGGAGAAAAAGCTTATACCGTGGGCAGGATTGTTAAGGGCGAGCGCAAGGTGATTTACAACTAGAGTTCAGTTCACCACAGAGACACCCTTCGACTACGATCAGGGCAGGCTGAGGCACAGAGAAAACCTTTTATAAGCTGCCGTGCCAGCCCCGCGGTCCGATCTTAAGCTTGTCGGTCTAGAATTCCCCCTCCCTTTGTGTCTCTGTAGTGAATTATCATTCGAACTCCAATGCATTCAATCGGTATTCTTCTTTCTGGGCGCGGGTCGAACGCTGTGGCCATCGCCGACAGCATTGACGCGGGCCGCATCGCGGACGCTCGCATTGCGGTTGTTATTTCTAACCGCGCGGACGCGCCGGGTGTTGCTATTGCACGGCAGCGCGGGCTGAATGCGGTGGTGATTCGGTCGAAGGGCAGGACACGGGAAGAGCATGACCGCGAAGTTGTGGGCACGCTCAGGCAGCATAAGGTGGACCTCATCTGCCTCGCCGGGTACATGCGGCTGCTTTCGCCCTGGTTCGTGCAGCAGTTTCCGCGGCGCATTCTGAATATCCATCCTTCCTTGCTGCCGGCTTTCCCTGGATTGGAAGCGCAGGAGCAGGCTTTCGCCTACGGGGTGAAGGTTTCCGGGTGCACTGTGCATTTTGTGGATGAAGAACTGGATCATGGCGCGATCATCGTGCAGAAGACTGTTCCGGTGCTCGACGGCGATAGCGAACACTTGCTCACGGCGCGGATCCTGGAGCAGGAGCACGTTGCTTATACAGAGGCAATCAACATCGTGCTCAGGGGAAACTTTGAGATCGTTGGCCGAAGACTGAAGGTGGAGAAATCGGGAAGTTAGCCGATTACCGGCAGCGCCTCGCTGCGCTTGGCGGGACAGCCGAAGGCGGCTGTCCCCACACAAATCTTGGTTAGTCCTATGTCCGCTGTTTCGCCATTCTCACAATCTCGAGCGTTTCTCCGTTTGACAGCGGGGCCTTCTGGCGCTCGATTTCTGTGTATCCTTTCGCTTTGTAAAAGGCCACGCCGCTGAGGGTTGCTCCCATCTCAAGGCGTGTGAATCCTGCTTCCCCGGCCGCGCTTTCACAGGCTTCGAGGATCATCCCGCCGATGCCTCGGCGCGCCCACCTGGGATGCACGAAGAAGGCACGAATCTTTGCTGCATCTTGGTTAGGATCGAGCAGGGAGTCTTCGCGGGACGCGAACTGGTCGCCTCCGTACAAGGTCTTGCGCTTGCTCCAGCCGCCACAGCCGACGATCTCGGGCTTCTGCGAGTCGGTAACTTCTGCTACGAGATAAGTTCCATCGGCGATGAGCTGGCTGTCGACGCCGTAGACGGACTGCAGTGCGCCTTCGATCTGGGCTGGCGAATAGTCCTTCGATTGCAGGCCTTGGACCGAGGCTTCGATTACTTCCCGCAGGCGTGGAACGTCAGCAGGCGCCGCTCTTCGTATGTGAATGTTCATGCTGAGTCCCAGCGAATTCCTGACATTCTAAACGGACTGATTCGGCCTTTGCGGCTTGGTTCCTTATAATGTCCTTTCCCATGGCAAACTTCGCACCGGTCGACGAACAACTTACGTATCTCAAGAAGGGTTCGGCGGAGATTATCCGCGAGGCCGACCTGCGCGCCAAGCTGGAGAAGTCGCGGGCTGCCGGAAAACCTTTGCGCGTGAAGCTTGGCATGGACCCGACTGCTCCTGACTTGCACCTTGGGCACACCGTGGTTCTGCGCAAGCTTAAACACTTTCAGGATCTCGGGCACACGGCAATCTTTTTGATTGGCGACTTCACGGGGATGATCGGTGACCCTACGGGACGCTCGGCGACGCGGCCTCCGCTGACTCGCGAGCAGATTGAGGAGAACGCGGAGACTTACAAGGAGCAGGTTTTCAAGATTCTCGATCCGCAGAAGACTGTGATCGACTTCAACCGGCGCTGGTTCGCCCAGTTTAGCGCCGACGATTTCATCCGGTTGATGGCGAAGTACACGGTTTCGCAGCTGCTGGAGCGGGAAGACTTTCACAAACGCTTTCGGGAAGAAAAACCCATCGCGCTACACGAACTGCTTTATCCGCTGGTGCAGGGGTATGACTCGGTCGCGCTTGAAGCTGATGTGGAGCTTGGCGGGACCGACCAGAAATTTAATCTGCTGGTGGGGCGCGAGCTGCAGCGGGCTTACGGGCAAGAGTCACAGGTTGTGCTGACCACGCCGATTCTTGAGGGCTGGCGTCCAGGCGTCGAGAAAATGTCGAAATCTCTCGATAACGCAATCGGAATCCATGAGCCGCCTTCGGAGATGTACGGCAAGGTGATGGCCATTTCGGATGAAAGGATGTGGCGCTACTACGAACTTCTGACCGACGTGCAGATCCCGGAAATCGTAAAGATGAGATTCGATGTTAGCAACGGCGCGGTGCATCCCATGCAGCTGAAGAAGGATCTTGCCCGGCGGATTGTCGCGGATTTCCATTCAGCAGATGCGACGGCGAAGGCTGCAGACGATTGGGCGAAGCAGTTTCAGAAAGCAGAGGTGCCCGACGACCTAGAGTTGGTCGAAATCCGGCTGGCGGATGTAATTCCGCAGGGAAGCGGAGGTGGGGCAGTTCGTATTATTGGTGGAATCGAGCAGCCAGCGGAGGTGGAAGTGGTTCAGGTAGACAAACTGATTCGCAAGGCTGGACTTCGGATGGACAAACTGATTCGGTTGGCTGGACTTGCGACCTCGAACACGGAGGCCGCTGCAAAGCAAAAACAGGGCGCCGTCAGCTTGGTGAGCATCGGCGGCGAGAACATCGACACCGGTCGAGAGCTCGTGGAGATGATACCTGTTGATCAAGACGTCGTGCTCCGCGTGGGACGAAGAATGAAGAGAGTTCGCGTCATATCCGGCGGCGGAAGCTGGCAATGACCATGTGGGGGACAGCCGTCCTCGGCTGTCTGGGCGAGTGAAGCTCGCCCCGGGTTTCCTCTCCCGCTTTCCCAATCTGGCGTTCGTCCAGAATTTAGGTGGCTCCCAAACCCCTCGCCCTCACAACATCCGCTAGACTTCAAGCGGAGCGGAGCTTCGCTCCGCGGACAGCCGAGGACGGCTGTCCCCACATACAACCTTGTGCCTCAGGCTTTTTATCGTCGACAGCTTCCGCATCTTCAATGTGATTACAAACAGCATTTCGTCACGTTCTGCACTGATCGGCGCTGGGTGCTTCCTGAGCGTGTGCGTTCTATCGTGCTGGAGTGCTGTCTGCATCATAACGGGGAGAGATTCGACCTGCGGGTCGCGGTCGTGATGCCCGATCATGTTCATATGATCTTCACGCCGCTGGTCAACCAGCGGGCCATGGAGATTTATTCGCTCGCCCAGATCATGGATTCGGTCAAGGGGTTTTCGGCCCATAGAGTTAACGAAAAGCTGCGGCGTAAGGGCCGGGTTTGGCAGCCAGAGTCGTTCGATCACGTGGTCCGTTCCTCGGAGGGTCTTGATGCGAAGGTTGCGTATCTCTTGGAGAACCCTGTTCGAGCTGGGCTGGTCGAGGAATGGGACACTATCCGTGGCTGTGGAAGAAGCCGTTTGTGAATCCCTTTGCTTCCGCGCTGCAGCCGTGATAGCGCGAGCTGGGCTTTGCCCAGCGGACAGCCGAAGACGGCTGTCCCCACATGTGTCAATTCTGCTAGTCTCGACCGCGCCATGCGCGCGGCTGCCATTCTCGGGATGGGGTGTTCTTCATCGAGCCTCGAGCCCTTTCAGACCGACCCAATAATTGACTGGCGCATTGGGATGCCTGGTGCCGCCGATCAGGCGGATGTCATCCTGCTGTTTGGTGGCGATGGCACCATCCATCGTCACCTTAGTCAGTTGGTAAAGCTTGGTTTGCCGGTGCTGGTTGTCCCTGCTGGCAGCGGGAATGACTTTGCTCGCGCCCTGGGACTGCGTCGGGTGCGCGATTCGCTTGCGGCTTGGCGGCGCTTCTGCAACCGGGAAGACAACGTTCGCACGATCGATCTGGGAATTATCTTGCCCCTCGGCGCTGACGCGCGCGGGGCGGCCGCGTCACACTATTTCTGCAGCGTGGCTGGTCTGGGTCTTGATGGCGAAGTGGCACGGCGGGCCAACGAATTGCCGCGCTGGGTGCGCGGGCACGGCGGTTACGCGTTGACCCTGGTTCCAACTATTTTTCGATTCGCCGCGTTCCCTATGAAGATTTCGACTTCGGATGAAGACGCGGGCTGGAGGACTCGCAGCGATCGGCCTACGATTCTTGCAGCGTTTGCCAACACTTCGACTTACGGCGGCGGAATGAGGATCGCTCCGCGGGCGCGAATGGATGATGGGCAACTTGATGTTTGCGTGATAGGCGGTGTCGATCCCTTCAAGCTTGCGTGCCTGTTCCCTACGGTTTACTTTGGCCGGCATCTTGGCATCCGTGAAGTGGAGTATTTCCAGGCGGCGCGGGTACGTGTTGAAACTGAGGCGCCGTTCGAGGTCTATGCCGATGGCGAATACGTTTGCCAGACGCCGGTCGAGGTAAGCGTTGAGTCGGCTGCGCTGCGCGTAATTGTTGGTTCGAAGAATTGAGAGCTTGACGGACGCATCAGTTCGTCGCATGGTTTCAACCTATGAACAGATTTCCGCGATTGCTGCTTGTGCTGGCGATGACTCTGGCGCCGCTTCACGCGCAGACGCGCTGGAAACTGGTTTGGAGTGACGAGTTCAACGGAGCGGCTGGAGCCGCGCCCGATTCCAGTAAGTGGGTCTATGACCTGGGCGCGAGCGGGTGGGGAAACCAGGAACTTGAGACTTATACCGACAGCCGCGAAAATTCTTTTCTCGACGGCAAGGGGCATCTGGTGATTCGAGCTCTGCGCATTTCTGATGGCAAGTACACGTCGGCTAGGCTCAAGACTGAGGGCAAGTTTTCTACTCAGTATGGAAGGATTGAAGCCCGCGTCAAACTTCCGCGCGGGCAAGGAATCTGGCCGGCGTTTTGGATGCTGGGCGCGGACGTTGGCTCCGTAGGCTGGCCGGCCTGCGGGGAGATCGACATCATGGAGAATATTGGGCGCGAGCCACGGGTCAATCATGGTTCGCTCCATGGGCCGGGTTACCCTCGAGACGGTGCCACAGCGCTCTATGAATTGCCCAATCGACATCCTTTGTACAAGGCCTTTCACCGGTTCGCAATCGAATGGTCCCCGGAGAAGATAGAGTTCTTTGTCGACGGAGTTTCCTATGAAACCGTGACCGCTGGGTCTCTTCCTGCGGGCGCGAGTTGGGTTTTCAAGCGGCCTTTTTTCTTTCTGTTGAATGTTGCCGTGGGCGGAGATTGGCCCGGGAATCCCGATGGTACTACTGTATTTCCGCAAGAGATGGCGGTGGACTACGTGCGAGTGTGGAAGGCTGAGGGATCGGAGTAGCGGCAGTGGTGCAGTTTGATAAGGAAGCGAGCCAAACGCGCGATTATTGTGTCGCAAAGAACGCGACACATCGCGCGGCTCGCCCGGATCCTTCACTGCGCAAAGGACGCTTGTTCAGGATGACAATCGAACTGCACCACTGCCGGAATAGCTCTTTCACCCGTCCAGTCTTGGCCGGTGCTAAACTTTCCCTATGCCCGAACAACGTTCCCGCACTCTGCTCTGGATTCTGATTGGAGGAGGAGCATTCTTCCTCTTTGTGCTGGCTGTGTTTTCGCTGGTTTACCTGACGCTACATGCGGGGACCACGGATGCCGGATTCAGCGGCTTTGGCGACCGCATCGGGGTGGTGGACCTAGAGGGTGTGATTTTGTCGCCGCAGCCGGTGGTCGGGCAGCTCAAGAAGTTTGGCGATGACTCTTCCATCAAGGCAATCATCCTGCACGTGAACTCGCCGGGCGGAGGCGTGGCGGCTTCGGAAGAGATTTATCGTGAAGTGAAACGTATTCGCGAGGAAAAAAAGAAGCGTGTGGTGGTTTCTATCGAGAGCGTGGGCGCGAGCGGCGCGTATTACGTTGCGTCAGCCTCGAACAAGATTTATGCCGACCAGGGGAGCATTGTGGGCTCGATCGGCGTGATTGCGGAGTGGGTGAATTATGGCGACCTGCTGAAGTGGGCCAAGCTGAAGAGCGTCGTGATCAAGACTGGCGAATTCAAGGACACGGGCAATCCTGCCCGCGATCTCACTCCGGCCGAGCAGGCTTACATGCAGTCGCTGATCGACAATATGTTTGGGCAGTTTATTCAGGCGGTGGCGGACGGGCGCGGGATGAAGTTCGACGATGTCAAAGCCATTGCCACCGGAAAAGTTTGGACCGGCAAGGAAGCGCTCGCCATGAAACTGATTGACGACACCGGCGACTTTGAAGCGGCGGTGAAGGATACGGCGAAATCCGTGGGCATCTCGGGGGAACCGACACTGGTGCGGCCGGACAAAGATCGCAAGACAATGCTGGATTTACTGACGGGCGACATTTCACAATGGATCCCTAGCCGGGAAAAGATGCTGGAGGAGCAGGTGGGATTTTTCTATCTGTGGAAGTAAAGGCGCGATTTAGGATTTAACCTGTTAAGCGTACGTCGGTTGTAACCTTGGTTGCGATCGGTCTTGGCAAGAGGCAGATGGTTGACCGCCCCAATCCTGGGTCGTCCGGCGCCAGCAAAACTCGACCGGGTTCGTTGAACGGAATCCGGGCCGGTTTGATGCTGGCATTTGTCATGGCTTGCGTTCTCTGGATTCTTTCCGCCTCCTCGAAGAACCTGCAGCCTAATGGTACGGGGGCGACGTCACAGCCCGGATGGATCTCCGCACTTTTCGTCGGCTGGTTACTGGCGCCCTTCTTGACCTGCTTATTTCTTCTTTTTTCTCAAGGCGATAAATCGATTGCCCGCGGAGCCGGCCTAGCTTGTGGCTTGTTTGGTGCGTTTCTGTTTGCCTCCCCCTATGCTCTAGTGGCGATTTTCTTGGCATTGGGATTCGGAGGGCCAAGCCATCAATGGGGGGCGGCTGGATTGGGTTTGCTCCTAATGATGGCAATCAGTGTCTGGATTGTGTGGTGGGGTTGGAAGATCGGAAAGATTCATCGGAAAGCGTTCGGGACTGCGATGGGTCTGACCTTGGTTTATCTTTTTGTCGGCTTTCAATTCTTCCGATTTGGCGATCTGTGGGCCCGGAGAAGGGGGGAGATGGAACTCTATCTGCCCGCCACGCTGGCTCGGCAACGGCTTGTTGCCTTGTCCGCCTGCTTGATCCGGAACCACATGCTGCATCCCGATGCGGGGTTTCCTACGTCGCTTGATCCCGCTCCGACGAACTGGAACTGCAACGCGAAGTTTGCGGTGGACGCGGTCACGGAATTCACCTTTGGCTACTTTCCTGTTACAGATGAGACCGGGCAGGTAGTTGATTTTGAACTTACCGCGGTCCCGAGAGAGAAAGGAGTGCGGAACCGAGTTCCGCTGATGACCGACAAACGCGGAATTGTTTTTGTATACACCCAATGGGAAATTGAGAATGGCGGACCTCCTAGAATAATTATTTTCCCCAGTGATCAGACGGAGTCCCAGATCGATTGGATAAGAGGAAACGTCAGGAGTTATATGAAAAACAAATCGGGAGGCGCGGCACCCGCTGCGCTCACTGAAGAACTGGTTGGCGCCGTAAATCCTGACTTGCAGGATGGTGGAATGCGGCTGGAAACACGGGACTTTCAGATTCGTTATTTTGCGGCCAAAGCCGAAGACCGCAGCGGGTTCGCGCTTTCCTCGCGCTGCAAAAGCTACGGGGTAAATTGCTTGCGCAGTTATTACCTTGACTATCACGGGGTTATTCATGCGACGGGTGAACCACGGGATGCAACCGCCGAAGATTTTTCAGTCTTACGATGCGAACTGATTCAATCGGTGTGCGAAGATATGGAGTGGCCAGTTCATTGAGCGGCGGACTCGTGCAATCTGCTGGCATCCTGAGGCTGACACTTGCGTACAACCCCTGAAATTTGAGAAGGTTATGCAGGGTTCCGATAGGGAATCAAAGCCGTCGCAGAGCAAGTGGCAATTGGCTTGGGGAAAGACCGAAGCGGGAGCGAAGGGACATTATGACGAAAGCCGACTTGATTGATGAAGTCTCGCGTTTAGCGGAACTTACGCGCAAAGACAGCGAAGTAATTGTGGAAGCGATCTTTGACAGCGTGGTGCGGTCGTTGCGCGCGGGGGACAAGATTGAGATACGCGGCTTTGGCAGCTTCCGCACGCGGCAGCGCAAGGCGCGCATGGGGCGCAATCCCAAGACGGGCGAGAAGGTCGAAGTGCCCGCCAAGAAGATTCCTTTCTTCAAACCCAGCAAAGAGTTGAAGGATCTGGTGAATGAGGGCATCGCCGATGCGGCCGCGCCTTCAGCAGCTCCTACTGCTTAGCGGGCCGCTGCTTTCCCAAAATACAAGTCTGCAACCTTCAGAGCCAGCTCCTCGGGATTCGTGTCTTCACGGTTGGTGAGGATGATGATGGTCAATTGGTCGTCCGGGAAACGCTGGATTGTGGTGCGAAAGCCGATCGTCTCGCCATCGTGTGACATGCGCTTGTGGCCCTGGTAGGGATTGAGAACCCAGCCAAAACCGTAGCTCACGGTTGCGCCCTCGGGAGACTTCGCTGGGGCTTGTGTGGGTTGCACTGGAGTGAGGGCCGGCTGCATCTCGCCTTCACTCAACAGAGTGTGCAGGCGCAGGGCGCGATCCCATTTGGCGAGGTCGTCGAGGGAAGAGTAGATGCCTCCGTCGCCGAGAACGGCGGATGTGGGGCTCTGGTCGGTCTCCTGCCAGCCGTTGTTGTCCTTCTTCGTATGGCCGTAGGCGCGATGCGGCACTTCATTTTTGCCTCGCTCGTAGGCCAGCGTGTTTTTCATTCTCAGTGGCGTGAAGATTCTCTCCTGAAGAAATTCGCCAAAGGGTTTGCCGGATACTTTTTCGACGATCATCGCCAACACGGCATAGCCTGAATTGCTGTATTCCCACTTCGTGCCTGCCGGAAACTTCACAGTGGTTTGCTGCTCGAGCAGCTTCAGAACGCCAGCATCGAGTATTTGCGGAATCTTTTCCGGCGGCGTGCCAGGATATTGCTGCGTCAGCAGGTCCTCGTAGTCTTCGAGGCCGGAGGTGTGATTCAGCAGGTTGCGTACTGTGATCGAGTTGCCGTAGGCGGGAAATTCAGGGAAGAAGTGGGTGAGGTGATCGTCATAGTTTAGCTTGCCGTCGTGTGCCAGCAGCATGATGCACGCGGCGGTAAATTGCTTGGTGAATGAGGCGAGACGGAAGTTGGTGCGTTCATCGATCTTTCGCAGGGTGCGCAGGTCGGTGACTCCGTATCCGCGGCGGAACACCACCCGGCCATTATGAACCACCAGGGCGGCAGCTCCGGGAGCTGTGGCGGGCTTCAGGCTGGCGAATATGGCATCGATCTGGCTGGATGAAACTGGGTCGGACGATCCTTGGCTATGCGCGGAAGCTGCGTAGATGAGCAGACACAGCAAGGGCACGACGCTGGCATTTGTTTGTCGCAACATATCTCCGGCACTTTCTTTTCTCGGGTGTGGGTTATTAGACACCCTTTGCCCGTCTAAGGGGACGGCGCTGGGCGCGGATTCCAACCACTGCCATCATTCGCCCGGTTTTCCCTTTCTCTGCACGGTATGAAAAGAGCAGGTCGGTGCGGCAGCTGGTGCATAACGGCGAGGCTTCGATGCTTCTCGCCGGCACCCCCGCGGCCAATAGTTGTTGACGATTGGCTTCGACCAGGTCGAGAAAAATCTTTTTTGGCAATTCGCTGTGGCCGGGGGGACGAGCCGTGAGGAAGAGCATGGGATATTTTTCGCGCACCGGATCGCGCTCTTCGATCTCCCGGAACAATTTTGCGGCATAGGCAAACTGAGACTCGAACTGATCGCGAACCTCCCTGCCAACCTGATAGCAGCAGCCATGAATGCCGGGGCCAATCGCGGCCTTGAGATCACGGGGCCGTGTGCCGAAGCGGCGGCGCATCTCGCCCACTCCTTTTTCGACGATGCGCTTCAGAGTCCCGCGCCAGCCTGCGTGAAACACGCTTACGACGCGGCGTTTGGGGTCAACAAGAATGACGGGCAGACAATCGGCAGTCTGAATCGCGAGCAACAAACCGGGGGTCGAGGTGATCAGGCCGTCGCCGACGAGCTGGGATTTGGAAGGAGCATCGACGAAATGAATGGTGTCGGAATGAACCTGGCGCGGGGTGACCAGCGGCCAGCTGCTGGCAGTGAGTTCGTGCGAGAATGCGGCGCGGTTGTGCTCGACAGCAGCTTTGGAATCGTCCGGAGTGAATCCAAGATTGAGTGCGTGGCCGCCGTAGGCACGCGAAGACCCTGCTGCGCGCGTGGAGAATCCGTGGACGAGCCAGGGAATTTTGCTGAGGCTTGCGGCGCAAAGAATGTTGAGTTTGGGTTGCTTGGGAACTTGCTTAGAAACCTGCTTGGAAACCCGGGTCGGCACCCAACCATGTTACCCGGCGGCCCAGCGTTGGCGCACCACGGTCAGAAATTTTTCTTTATCGGCGCGCATTTGCTTTACCAGCACCTGATTGCCAGTATCTTCGTGGGCGGCTGCCCAGAGCACCATTTCAGTAAGGACCGGGGCCAGATCGATTCCCTTTCTGGTGAGCGAGTAAATTACCTTGCGGCGGTCGGATGGGTCCGGTTCCGTGGTGATGATTCCGTAGGCGGCGAGCTTCTGGAGGCGATCGGCCAGGATATTCGTCGCAATCCCCTCATAACATTCCAGAAATGTTTTGTAGGTGCGAGCGCCCGTGAGCATCATGTCGCGAACGATGAGCAGCGACCAGCGGTCGCCGAGCATTTCCACCGAAGCGTTCAGCGGGCATGCTGACCGCCGCTTAGGGGCTGGCTTCTTTCGAGTCATCTTCAATTTATTGTCAAATACTTACTTGCACTTCGCAAGTCAAATGTGAATACTGTTCGCTGCGTGTCATAACCAGGGAAAGAACTGTCGACATCTAGGGAGGAAAATCGATGAATCGAGAGTCAATGAATCGAGAGTCAATGAATCGAGAGTCAATGAAGCGACAGATATTCAAGACAATCGGATGGGGAACTTTCGCCGTGGTGATCGTAATGGGCGCCTGGCCGCAAGCACCAGCAGCGGACGCGAAAGCACAGTATCCGAACATGGCGCCTCTTGAGCAGTATTTGATGGCGGACCGAGACGCCGAGATAGCTCTGGCACGCAGCGCGGCCCCGGAGTCCATTTCACGGGATGCCGAGGTTATGGTTCTCGGGCGGCATGGTTACGAAATCGCTGTCCAAGGCAAGAACGGTTTTGTGTGCGTGGTGGAACGAAATTGGATGGGTCCATTCGACGGCGAAGGTGCCGACGGTTTTTGGAACCCTAACACTCGAGGGCCGGTCTGCTTCAATCCGCCGGCTGCCCGGTCTATCCTGCCAATTACCATAAAAAGAACAGAGATGGTCTTGGCCGGTCAATCCAAAGCGCAGATCCTGGAAGGCATGAAGACATTCGTAAAGCAAGGGCTGCCGCCCCTGGAGCCTGGAGCCATGTCCTACATGATGTCGAAAGAGCAGCACCTTAATGATGGCAGTCACCCCAACTGGATTGCCCACCTGATGTTTTACACGCCACTCATGGACGGTTCCGTTTGGGGTGCAGATCTGCCTCACTCTCCCGCCATGCTGAATCCACAGTTCCATGGCAATCCCGAACCAATCGACGTATTCATGATTCCCGCGGGCTGGTGGTCGGATGGAACGGCGGACCCAGTCAAGTCGGATTAGCAATGTGATCAACGCGGCGGGTGTTCCCAAGAAGAAGGAGTTGGCGGCAAACAACGGTTGACGCAGATTATCCTGCCGCACCGCCGAATCTGGAGAAAATAAAGTGCGAAAGGGGACCGTTTCCAATGCGGCATCTCTGGGCTTTCTCGAAAGCCGCACCAAGGAATTAGACTGGATGGTCATGGATGCGGAGTTTCTTGGGAGGATGCAATGAGTAAGGTGCGGGTGTTAGTGGGTACGCGCAAGGGCGCCTTTGTGTTGACGGCCGACGGCAAGCGAGACAAGTGGGAGGTGAGCGGGCCGCATTTTGCGGGCTGGGAGATTTACCACGTGAAGGGATCGCCCGCCGATCCGGATCGACTGTATGCGTCGCAGTCAAGCGGATGGTTTGGACAGATCATCCAGCGCTCGGACGATGGCGGCAAGACCTGGCACCAGCCGGGAACGCCTCCTGGAGAGCCGCCTGCGCCGGGCCCTCCGAAAGCCGCGAGCAACAAGTTTGTCTACGATGCGTCTGATAAAACTGGCAAACCGCTTACCACGCATCAATGGTATGACGGCACGCAGCATCCCTGGGAATTCAAGCGGGTATGGCATCTGGAACCTTCGCTTGCTGATCCCGACACGGTGTACGCGGGCGTAGAAGACGCGGCTATTTTTCGCTCGACCGACGGCGGTGAGAATTGGCAGGAACTTTCCGGGCTGCGTGGGCACGGCACCGGCCCCAAGTGGCAACCGGGCGCGGGAGGGATGTGCCTCCACACCATTATTCTTGATCCCAGCAATCCGAAAAGGATGTGGATTGCGATCTCGGCGGCGGGCGCGTTTCGCACTGACGATGGCGGCGGGAGCTGGAAGCCGATCAATCGCGGACTGTATTCCAAATACATTCCGAATCCGACGGCGGAGGTCGGGCACTGCGTTCACCACGTCGCCATGAATCCAAAGCGCCCCGGTGTGCTCTTTATGCAGAAGCACTGGGACGTGATGCGCAGCGACGATGCCGGCGATTCCTGGCACAAGATCAGTGGGAACCTGCCGACTGACTTTGGATTCGTGATCGACGTGCACGCGCACGAACCAGAGACTATTTATGTGGTCCCGATCAAGAGCGACGCGGAGCATTTCGTTCTCGATGGCAAGCTGCGCGTGTTCCGCAGCCGGACTGGCGGCAACGAGTGGGAGGCTTTGACCAACGGCCTGCCGCAACGCGATTGCTACGTCAACGTGTTGCGCGATGCCATGGCGGTCGATTCTTTGGACAAGTGCGGCATTTATTTTGGTACCAGCGGCGGCCAGGTCTATGCATCGGCTGATGCCGGAGACAGCTGGGCGCCGATTGTGCGGGATCTTCCGGCCGTGCTATCGGTTGAGGTGCAGACGCTGGGGTGAATTCGAAAAAGGGGCACGGGAATAAAACCGTGCCCTCTGTTGATTAACGCTGGTAGTGTTTACGTCGTACGCCGTCGTAATGCCCTGTTGGCATGCAGCACTTTCTGAAATTTGCGGCCGGAGCCGCATGGACAGAGATCGTTCCTGCCCAGTTTCTCGAAGAGCTCTTTTTCGTTATGGACGACGCGGAAACCCGCGCTTTACCTTAGTCTCGGACGGGAATCCCTTGCGACGTTTGCTGCTCGGCTCGAAGTAAAATTCGCTGTTCACGGCAGTGTCTCCTCTCAGATGGATTGCCCGTCACACCCGAAGCGGGAAGCCGTTCATGTATTTTAGCTCAGTCTTGTGCGGAGCTCTAGGTGGGATTGAATATGATCCGAATCATACTTCCGCAGCATCTGCGAACGCTGGCGCATGTTGGCGGCGAAGTGCAGCTTGAAGTTGAAAGTCCGGTCACGCAGCGCTCGGTGCTCGACGCACTGGAGGCCCGCTATCCTATGCTGCGCGGGACGATTCGGGATCAGGTCACGCAGGAGCGGCGGCCGTTTTTGCGGTTCTTCGCGTGCGAGGAAGATCTTTCACACGAGCCGCCCGATGCGCTGCTGCCCGACTCAGTTGTGTCGGGGTCGGAACCGCTGCT
>Ga0210388_10001048_pt1 | contig 21978 bp, 24 predicted proteins | sample IncBWC19OmetaG_FD_155485 | JGI IMG/M metagenome (GOLD analysis project Ga0210388, IMG submission 155485) | Forest soil microbial communities from Barre Woods Harvard Forest LTER site, Petersham, Massachusetts, United States - Inc-BW-C-19-O ...
ACGGCCTACATTCATACTATGAATGACATACAGGATAACCTGGATAGCATTAAAATTAAAGAAAAAGTGCTGGCCCTGCACGGTGAAGTTAACAACCCTAATGCTGTAGCTGATATAAAAGCGCTGGGTTTATTGTTGCTAAAAAACAATAAGGAAATAAATAATCTCGCGTATCAGTTAAAGAAGATGAATAAGAAGGATGCTGATCTGGAGGCGATGGTTGCCCGTTTAAACGGCGAGATAACCGATAAAGAAGTTGCACTCGCTTCTATTCAGGCTCAATATGCTGCCAAGAACGATTCACTTAAATATGTTGTACACCAATATAACGACAGTATAAGTGTTTTGCAGACTGAAAAGGCAAATGTTGCTGACCTTACAACAAAAATGCATACAGTATATTATGCCATTGGTACCATGAAAGAGTTAAAGAAGCAAGGTGTAATTACAAAGGAAGGTGGAATTGCTGGTGTTGGAAGAACAGCGAAGCTTAAGAGGGATTTTAATACGGCTTACTTCACTAAGGCAGATATGACCCAATTGCAAGTATTGCCATTAGATGATAAGTTTGTGAAATTAGTTACTGACCATCCCGATGCTTCTTATAAAGTTGAAGGTAATAAGAAAACAGATTCGCTTGTTATTACTAATCCAAATGTGTTTTGGAGTGATACAAAGTATATGGTTGTGGTGATAAGGTAAATAATGAGTGTGCAAAAGGAAATCCCCTTCATTCTATAATGAGTGAAGGGGATTCTTATTGAATATCTATTCAGTGCTATTTACAATATTCTGTATTGTAAACCTACACTGGCGCCATAGCCAGTAGACTTCCAGTAATTAACTACATATTCTCCGGCCGGAGAATTATTGTTTTGCAGACTGCTGTAGCTCATGGTTGGCATATATAAACTAAGGTTCACACCTAGCCTGCCAAAATAAACTCTTCCGGTAGCGTGAATATCTGACCAGTTTCCATCACCATAAGCCGAGGTATTTAATCCATCATTCATGTGATAGGTAAATTGAGATACACCCCAATCAGCACCTGCAAAAATATCCAAATGGGGTATTCTTATAATGTGGAGGTTGACTGTTCCACCCAAGTCAAATGCACCGGCAGTAGTAGTAGTTTTTGTTACCTGGTTATTTTCAGAGAAATAATTATCGAACCTGGTTACAAGTCCTACACCAAGAAAGCTTAACAAGCCATATTCAGCAGCAATATTAAAATTTGATGCAGGTGCTGTACCATTCAGGGTTTGGGCAGACTCTTCCGACTGATTAAAGTAGTGCTGGTCAGCCGTATTACCATCTATGCCATAATTGGCACTAATTACCAATGCACCGCCATAAAACGACTTTTGTGCATTAGCTATGCCGGCTAATAGTATAGCCAGCATAATTACACTTATTTTTTTCATAATAATTAAGATATTGGTTATGTATTTCTATACTCATAATACTGCTTTACCATATCAAAATTATATGCAATACCCCGTTTTCTCTTTGCTTTTCGATAAGCAGAGGCTTTTACAGGCTAACCTCTTTCTTATGACGGGCCTGCAATTTCGGGCCAGGTAAAATTAAATATGCTTCCTTTACCCTCCTTAGATTCCACCCATATTTCACCACCATGCTTTTCAACAATCTTTTTACATATTGCCAGGCCTATTCCTGTGCCTTCATAATGATCGCGTGTATGCAGCCGCTGGAATATTACAAAAATGCGGTCGAAGTATTCTTTTGAAATACCAATGCCATTATCTTCTACAGATATAAGCCATTTACCCTTCATTTTGCGCGAGGTTATCTTTATTACCGGCTTTTCTGCGCCTTTGTATTTAATACCATTATCTATTAAGTTCTGGAACAATTGCATCATTTGGGAATAGTCAGCCATTATTATAGGCAGCTTATTATTTACAATTATTTGGGCTTCATTCTCTGCTATAACGGTATGAAGGCTATTCTTCACAACAGATATAATCTCATTCAGGTCAACTTCGACAAATTCACCCTGATTATGTTCAATGCGAGAGTAGGTGAGGAGATCTTCAATCAATACACTCATTCGCTTTGCACCATTTACTGCAAAATCAATATACAAGTCAGCATCCCTGTCCAGTTTGTTTTTGTAGCGTTCTTCTAACAGTTGCAAATAACTTACTATGCTTCGTATGGGTTCACGCAGGTCATGGGAAACTACATGGGCAAATGCACGTGATTCTTTATTTATATCTTCCAGTGCTTTTGCCTTTCTGACTAACTGTATATTGGCTTGTTCCAGTTTTTCTTTCTGCATTTCAAGTGCATGTGTGCGCTCTGCTACCTTAGCTTCCAGCCCTGCATTTAATACTTTCAATTCTTCTTCCGATATTCTTCTCGCATTTAGTGTGGTACTTAAAAACATCATTGATATAGATATTACGCATAAAAATACCTGCAGAGATATAAGCGACAAATTGGGTGATGCATCTATAAATGGCCCTGATCCTATAAACGTGCTGTAAATTGAATATGAGGAAATAAGAAGTATAACTAATGACAATTGCCTTTGGCTCATTCGGAACACACACCATGTTATAATAAAGAAGATGATAAATATTTTAGCCTTATTGAACCCAATTGGAAGCCATTCACCAAATATGGCGCCCAGGTACATGATTAACACAACAAATAATAATATAACCTGTACAACAGATGCAGTGTCCCATTCCCTTCTCTTCGGCTTCCACCATGCTAAAAGTGCTGGGGTAAGTATTATAATACCTGACACATCTCCTGTCCACCAGGTAAACCAAACAGTTTTATAATCTTGCCATGATATTATATTGTTAGCTCCTAATATTAAAGAACCGAGAATACTGCTTGAAAGACACATTACCAATACTATGATAAAGAACATTGCAAAATCACGCGACTTACTGAGTATCTGCTGGCATTTAAAATATTTTATAAGGTAATAACCTATTACAGTCTCTAGTGTATTCCCGATTGCAATACCACCAGACATAAGAAGGATAATATGCTTAGGGGCAACCTGGTTTGAACTGAAAACACTGATATTAGCAAGCAATGCACCCAAAAGAATACCCGGCCACAATTCTATACCGAAAATGAGAAGGGCTGTGAAAGCAATGCCGGATGGCGGCCAAACAGGCGAAGCGTTAGTATGTCCCAACTGCAAGAGCAAGCCTAACCGTGCTGCAAAAAAATAAATTGTCGCAACAACGGTAATCTTTACCAACCGCTGTGCGAAGTGATTATTTGCCTGTAACATCTCTATCTCGCTATCCTAATTTGAATTAAAAATAAGAATTTATAATCATTACTATTTAAGCAACGTGGCTTAGCTCATCAATCTTTAATAATAGCTGGTCAAAATCTATTGGTTTTGAAATAAAATATGAAGCTCCCAAATTATATGCTGTTCTTATTACGTTTTCCTGGTCATACGATGAAATAAGAATAAACGGAACACCGCTATAATAGAAGTTCTTCAGCATTGTCATAAAGGTAAATCCCGACAGACAAGGCATCATAACATCACTAATAATAATATCTATCTTTTCGTCTGAGAGAATTGTCAGCGCCTCAACCACATCAACTGTGGTAGTTACCTGGTAATTCTTTTCTGCCAACTTTTTAGATATGGCAGTCAGTTCCATCTCGTCATCATCCACCACTAATATTTTCATGATACATCCCTCCTTATTTTTTTAAATGGTTTATCATGTACATAAGAAATATCAATAGAATTATGCCTCCGTTAATCCACCATAATTCCTTCTTTTCTCTTTCAATATCATTGTCCTCCTCTATTTCATCGTAAAGCATCTTTACTTCTTTTTTAATATGAAGCATACCCTCCTTGCTTTTCTCTATATAATCGTATGCACCGTATTTAAGTGTATCTGTCTTAACCCTTGACCTTGTACTTCCAGATAACATTATCACCTTTGTTTCAGGGCTATATTGCTTTATCCTGTTCAATACTTGCACTCCGTTCAATGAATCATTAAGTGCATAATCAAGAACAATTATTTGGGGATAGTCCTGAATACACTCAAGGCAATCTTGACCTGAATTGAAAGTTTTTATTTCTGCTCTTTTATCTTTAAGCTGGTTCTTTAAAGCTTTAATGAACATATCATCATCATCCACCAGGAATATTTTTATTTTAGTTGAATCTTTCATAATTGCACCGAGTTAATTGCATTCATTTTCCATTATTAATATTATCACAAATGTTATCTACAAGTTTTTTTAATGATGAAAGAGCTTCAAGATCCTTTATTATATATGAAAAGGCACCCAGCTTAAGCGATTCAGCCACGCCCTGTAAAGTATCACGGCCCGATAATATTACAACCTTTGTTTTTGGCCTGATTCTCTTTACCTCTTTCAATACATCAAGCCCGTTCATTGTGTTTGGCTTTTCCGGGTTCAGATTATAGTCAAGTATTATAAGGTCAGGAACCAGGTGCATGTTTTGAATACATTCTTCACCACTGGTATAGCAATACACTTTATGAAAAGTGTTCCGTTGCAAAAAGAAACCCATAGGATACAGATATGAAACATCATCATCTACAAGGAAGATGGTAACTGCAGGTGCTGTCGGTTCCTTTGTCTTTTCCTTTTTATATTTTATCGAAGTCTCCATAATAAATTCTCCTTAAAAGTTACTCGGTCTTAACAGCTATACTATTTCTATGCCTTACCCTAATTGCACCTTACCATATTTCCTGGTGCAACGGAGGTACGTGGCTCAAATCAGGCTTAATACTCATTACAGGTGTTTTAGAATGGTTCACCACTTGTTTTGCTAGTGCACCCAGAAAAACTCCAGAAACGGTAGATTCATGATCTGTCATTATTACAAGCAGGTCAGCCTTAACTTCTTCAGCATATTTCATTGCTTCAGTGGCAATATTATTGCCAGATACAATCTTCTTTACAAAAGGTAATTCGGCCTTTTTAACAGCATTTTCTACTTGTTCTATTTTAATATCAAACTTTTTCTCGTCAGTTTCTTCACTGCTATCTAACAAGCCTAATATATGTACTTTGGCTCCGTATTGCGACGCAAGTTTAATTACATAATCTACCTTTTGGCGCGAATGCTGGGAGTTATCTATAGGCATAACAATATTGGTAAAGCCAATACTTTTTGCATGAGCCTGAATTGTAATTACGGGGCATGTTGAAGCATTAATAGTTTTATGGGCATTGCTGCCAATAAAATACTCTTCAAACCCTTTTGCTCCATGTGTTCCCATTACAATTATGTCAATATCATTTTCAGTAACTGCGTCTGATATTCCAGAAGCTGGCTTACCATTGCCGAGCAATGTTTGCACATTTATTCCATGTCGCTTTGATAACTGCGCTCCTAGTTTTTCAAGCTTTTCGGCCATAGCATCATCTATCTTATTCGCGTCTCTGAACATAATTTCGGGTTCATATTCACTATAAGCATATTCATTAACTTCCACTACATGCAATAGGAATAAGCGAGCTTTAAATAATTGAGCCATATATGTAGCATGATCTAAAGCCATTAACCCGGTTTCTGAGAAATCGATCGGAACAAGTATTTTTTTGATCTCAAAGGTTTTCATAAGGCTATATATTTTAAATGTTTCGTTTCAAAATTCCCCTCCTAAAGTTACAATAGCCACAAATAATAAAACTGGAATAATAGGCAAACTGCTTAATGGTATAGCCAAACAAGCTTTCTCGCTATTTGAATATTATTCATGGCTAGTGTTTTAAAAGAACATATGAAAGCAAGGTTCCAATTACAATCATTGCACCAATAACTATCATAAAAATGTTTGCGTTCCTGCTTGCTATCTTAGCTTCTCTTCTAACTGTTATACTCAATATCTTGTCAGTTACTTTACTTACCAGTTCAAACGCATTTTCTTCTTTACGAATAAAATCAGATACTCCTGCTTTGAAGAATTTTTGCGCTACCTTATTATCGGTGCTTTCGGTGACAACAATTACCGGAAGATCAGGATTAAGTTTTTTAATTTCATTATATGTATCAATTCCATTTATACCTGGCAAGCCATAGTCTAGTATAATAATATCAGGGTTTAAATGAAGGTTCTCAATACATTCTTCGCCCGATTTGAATTTGGTGATATGCGCCGTAGTTTCATTGGAAAGCACATAGTCCATCATTAGCGAATGCATATCATTGTCTTCAACAATAAATATATGGCTATCGTTCAAATCTTTTATGTGCTCCTTCTTGTTCATGGTATATGCAACTAAGAGTAAGGGAATTATAAATGACTCCATCAGGTTCGGCCTAAATAATAATAAATAACATCTGCAAGTAGAATAGCAATTATTACAGTACCCATAATAATGTTCCACTTTTCATATAACTTGTTTTCACGGTTCGACTTCAATGACTTAATGGCATTCTTTATAATATTTTCCAGTCGTACAAAAGTGCTTTCACTTTTAGCTACATACTCATAAGCTCCGTTCTTAATGGAATCAAGCGCTACCTGCAACTTATCTTGCCCCGATAGCATTATTACCATCAGATCTTTTGAACCTTTCTTTTTAAGCTCTCGTAATACCTTTAAGCCATCCATTGCATCAGGATGATCACCATCATTCAAATAATAGTCCAGAATTACAATATCCGGTTTACCGTTCACATTTTTTAAGCATTCTTCACCATTATTGAATGTGGATATTTCAAGTTCTGACTCAAATTCTGATGTTAGTGTATTTCGCAGCGACGAAAGAAACATTCTGTCATCGTCTACCAAGTACACTGATATTGCCTCTTTCTTATTCATGGCGTTTGGTGCGTTTTAGTTAAAGATACGGAGCACACCTGGTAAGGTTACCCTATTTCGGTGAACAGGCTTTAGTAAAGGGTGAAGTACCAAAAGGAGGAGGTAGAAAAACTAAGCCAAATGCTCTATTTCAGCCCTTAATTCGTTTAAAGCCTCGTTACAAACGGTTTTTATATGGGCAATCATGCCGGGTAATTCTTCGGTATGCGAAACTTCCGATGCATAATCTTCAACCGATTTTATGTCCTTTTCTATTTCTTTTAGGCCAACAAACATTACAGAGGGTTTCATTTTATGAGCTACTTTGCTTAAGGCATCCCAATTATGCTCTTGCAGGTGCTTTTCCAGCTTCCCAATAGCTTCGGGAGTTTGTTCAATAAAAAGAGTAAGCATTTGAGCTATAAAATCATTGCTTCCATTTGCCAATTTCTTAAGGTAGGTAAGATCTATATGCTTATGATTTCCATTAGTAGCCGTTGTGGTTTTTATGCTTTCTTTAACCGGAATAACTTTACCACCCCTGGTATTTAATACCGATGCCACCTTTAAGTATAATTTTTGCGGGTTAAATGGTTTTGATATATAGCCATCCATTCCCGCCTGGAAACATTTCTCTTCCTCACCCGAAATAGCGTGTGCTGTCATAGCTATTATAGGCACTGAAGACTTTGGAGGCTGTAGCTTACTTCTGATATAACGTGTGGCTTCATACCCATCCATTTCTGGCAGTTGTATATCCATCAATATTACGTCTGCATCCCCTTTTTCAGCTTTCTCTGTTGCTATTAGTCCATTTTCTGCTACGTCAACTTTCCAGCCCCAGTCGCTCAATACCTTTTTAGCCAAAAGCTGGTTCAGGGCATTATCTTCCACAAGTAAAACTTTTAAATCTTTAAACTCTCCTGTTTCACTGGCATCCTGCACTGGCTTTTTAGCCACTTCGGGGCTCAGGTTCTTTCTATATACAATAGTAAAGGTGAATACCGATCCTTTTCCCAATTCACTTTTTACACTTACATCTCCACCCTGAAGTTCTATGAGTTGCTTAACAATAGCAAGGCCAAGGCCGGTGCCACCGTATTTGCGCGTAGTGTCGTATGCAGCTTGGGTAAAGGCTTCGAATATAGTAGGCAATTTATCTTGTGGAATTCCAATGCCTGTATCAGATACCGAAAACCGTAAGTTCACCAAATCCGCGTTATCAGATATCAATTCAACTGCAACCTTCACTTCACCTTTCTGGGTAAACTTAATTGCATTACCTACCAGGTTAATAAGCACCTGGTTCAATCGGGTTGGGTCACCAAGTAATCTGTCTGGTATTCGCTTATCTATAGATTTTGATAAGGTTATATTTTTTTCAACCGACTTGGGAAGCATCAGCTCAGTAAGAGTGGACAATACCTCTGAAACACTGAACTCAATTTGTTCCAACGCAATCTTTCCTGATTCTATCTTCGAAAAATCAAGTATATCATTAATTATCACAATTAAGTTTTCACCCGATGTTTTTATAGCATCAATATATTGCCTCTGCTCAGGTGTAATTGGTGTTTTTGTTATGAGTTCTGTAAAGCCCACTATGGCGTTCATTGGGGTGCGTATCTCGTGGCTCATATTAGCCATGAACTGCTCTTTTACGCGCATCGATTCTTCCAACTCACTTTTCGCCCTCATCAATTCCTCAAGGGCTATATTCCCTTTCATAAGGGAATGTTCCGCAATTTTATTAGCGCGAACAAGATCCTCTTCCATCTTTTTTCGCATGGTAATATCAGAATCAATGGCAATAATACGCTTCACTTTCCCGTTATCGCCAAGCACGGGTGTAAGCGTAGTAATAGTCCAGTATTCATCGCCATTTTTAGTGAAATTCTTATACTCGTAAGTAATGGGTTCTTTCTTTTCTAATACTGTTTTAATGTAATTGGTACCTTCTGAAATACCTGTGTCCCTGCCATGCCTCAGTAATTCTCCATTACTTCCCTTTACCTCTTCTAATGTATAGCCAGTAAGTTTAGTAAATCCCTCATTAACCCATTCTATTTTTCCATGCTCATCGGTAATTACAACCGAGTTATATGATTTTGTAGCAGCAGTAGACAACTTCTCCATTTCTTCTTCCTGGGCCTTTTCAGTAATATCTTGCGCTGTACCTACTATTTTAGTTAATTCTCCCTTGTCGTTGGTTACTACCTCTCCCCTACAGCTTAATACCCTCACATTTCCGTCCGTCCTGATTATGCGATATGTGAATGTTCGTGGCTTTCGCTTATTGAAAATTTCATCAAGAACGGTCAATACAAATCCCTTATCATCAGGATGAACAAATGAAGAAAGAATGGATTCACTCAGTTCTACTCTTTGCGGTTCAATACCATGAATACTGAATAATTCGTCAGACCAGGTGACTTTTCTTGTAACAACATCAGCCTCCCAACTGCCCATATGGGCAAGCTTTTGAGCTTCTGCCAGTTTTTGCTTTTCAGAAAACAAAAGCTTTGTTTTCTCTGCCAGTGACTGTATTAGCTTATGCCTTTCAATACTATAGTTAATTGATCTTTGAAGATCACGTCCCTTTATTTTACCCTTGGTAAGAAAATCCTGCGCGCCAAGTTTCATTGCCTCAACTCCCATTCTTTCATCCTCAAGGCCGGTAAGTACAATTATGGGAACATCAGGTATTTTGGTATGCAGTTTACTAAAAGTTTCAAAACCCCAGCTATCGGGTAAGGTTAGGTCAAGTATTATTACATCAAACTCTGTTCTTTCTGCCAGTTCAATTCCTTTTGTAAGCGAATCTGCAGTGGCAAGCGTCGACTTGCCTGCATATACACCTTTCAGGAAAATGCTCACCAACTCACTATCCGCAGGGTTATCTTCTATCAATAATATGTTAATCTTATCTTCCACTTTATTACGCTTTAATTGTAAAAAAGAAATTAGAACCTTTACCCGGTTCCGATTCTACCCATATTTTGCCGCCATGCCTCTCCACAATTTTTTTGCAAATACTTAAGCCAATTCCTGTACCGGGGTATTTATTCCTGTTATTCAATCGCTGAAAAATCACAAATATTTTTTCACCGTATTCCTGCAGCATACCAATGCCATTATCCTTTACACTGAATAAGTATTTATCATTTTGTTTTTTAGCTGATATGTGAATTTCAGGTATTTCATCACCTCTGAATTTTATAGCGTTCCCTATCAGGTTCTGAAATAATTGGCCAATTAACACAACGTCGCCATGTATTTTAGGCAACCCGTTATGAATTATTTTTGCACCTGATTCTTTTATCTGGTCCTGCATATCAAGCATCACTTCGTCTAGTACATTATTCACATCAACCCATTCGAAAGGTTTTACCCTATTAACGCGTGAATATTCAAGCAGGCTTTGAATCAGCAGCCTCATTCGCTTACTGCCATCTACCGCAAAATCAATAAACTCATCAGCATCTTTATCTAACTTACCGTGATACCTGCTGGCAAGCAACTGCACATAACTGCTCACAGTTCTAAGGGGCTCCTGCAGGTCATGTGAAGCTACGTATGCAAACTGCTCCAGTTCAGTGTTAGAACGTTCCAGCTCTTTTGTCTTTTTCTCTAACTCAAGTTGTGCATTCCTTATTTCTGTTATATCTTCCGAAATGCCCAGTAAGTATTCGGGGTTACCTTTAGGGCCCATTATAGGTATTTTCCGGGTATGCAGCCAGCGTGTACCCCTTTTAGTATCTATTGGCTCTTCGGGTATATCTACAATATCTTGCTGGCCCAGTACAGCTTTATCATTGTCAACAAAAAAATCAGCTTGCTCCTTAGGAAAGAAATCATAGTCGTTTTTTCCAAGCAGGTCTTGTTTTGAATATCCTAAAAGCTTTTCACCGGCCCTGTTAAATCTCACAAATTTTAAATCTTTAGCATCTTTTACAAATACCATGTTCGGAATATTCTCTAACACAGAATCAAGAAAGTTATTAAGCTCTTTTAGGTCTCCTTCTGCTTTTTTACGCGGCGTAATATTCCTGGTCACTTTAAAGAAACCATTTAGCTTCCCATCATCATCATAAAGTGAAGTATACATTGTATCTGCCCAATATGTGCTTCCATCTTTTCTAACGCGTAAGCCTTCCACTTCCGAATCTCCTTTTTCCCTGGCCACCTTTAAGTTATGGGCAGGTATACCTTTTTTATTATCTTCTTCGGTATAAAAAATAGATATGGGCTTACCTATTACTTCCTCGGCCTTATATCCTTTTATTCTTTCTGCTCCTTCATTCCATGTTTGAATGTTGCCTTCAGTGTCCAGCATCAACATGGCATAATCCTTGGCATTTTTTACCATTAGCCTAAACTGCTCTTCCGCTGTGCGTAGCTGTCTTTCGGTTTCTTGCTGTATTTTGAATAAAAGCTTCATTGCCTGATCCTGCAAGGTCATATAACAGGTTTCAAGCTCAGTAATAATACTCGCAGCTTCCTCGGAACTTTTTATAAATCGTGGTAAAAATTTTAAAATAGCTTTCTTTTGTGCTACATAAATAAGTATAAGGTCAGATGGCAGAATTTCATTCCTTCGTATCCCCGGAATTTTATCTTCTTCCCAGTTACGAAGATTAATATTGGCCTTCTGGTATATACTCCCATCTTCTATAGATAGGAAATAATCGTATTGGCTCTTAGTCGTTCTTTCTATACTTTCTTCATCACCAATATCTTTTATAAGGCCTTTTTCAACAGCTAATTTTAGCAATGGAATATCCAGTGACTTAAGTATATTGATATACTCTATTGCATACTCCTTAAGGCAATTTTCACGTAAATACTTAGCATAATCCTTTAGGTTCTTCATAAAATTATTCCCTACTCCTCTTTATTAGGCAATTTAACAACGGTGAGCCAAAATTCTTCAATAGACCTAACCACGTTAATGAATTGTGCAAGATCAACAGGTTTCATTATATAGCAATTAGCGTGATTAGCGTATGTGTTCATAATGTCCTGTTCAGCAGCCGAAGTGGTTAGTATTATTACAGGCAACATTTTCAAACTTGCATCGGCCTTTATTTCAGCTAATACTTCTCTACCATCTTTTTTTGGCAAATTCAGGTCAAGCAATACCAGGTCGGGGGTTTCAGCATTTAAATGTTTGTCCTGTTTTCGTAAATATTTTAATGCTTCTTCACCGTCCATTGCAATATTCAACAAGTTCTTTATCCTCCCTTCTTTAAATACCTCTTGCGTTAGCCTAATATCGGCAGGGTTATCTTCAACCAACAGAATATTAATGGGCTTCATTTGTTTATAACCACTCATAGCAAAAAGGTGTATTTCAGTTCGTTAGGTATTGATTTTATGCACATTACCTTGCCTACAAGGTATTTCTTATTGACAAGTATTGAAAGATCTTTTCGGTGAAAAGGGTTAAACAACCCGTGAACGGGTAAAATATAAAGGTGAAACTATTTCCTATTGCAAGGGATTTAGCCGCTTCATAAAATGTTCCTTGTAAAGTGCACCAACCGGGATCGATACATCATTTATAAATATGGTTGTATCCTCAACCAATTTCACATTGTCTATTTGAACAATATAAGAACGGTGCACACGTATAAATTTATCTGAAGGCAATTTGCTTTCTACCGACTTAAGAGTGGTATGAAGTACAAAGCGCTGGTCTTTGGTATGAATAGTAATGTAATCGCCAAGGGCTTCAATCCAAAGAATGTCTTTAATAGGAACTTTGGTAAGTACCGAATCTTTTTTAATAAAGAAGTAATCGTAAGCTGTACTAACCTGATCCTCCGAACCAGCATGTTCCTTGGCCTTATTCACTGCCTTTATAAATCTGGGCAATTCAACAGGCTTAACCAGGTAATCTACGACATTCAGGTCGTAAGCATCAAGTGCATATTCTTTATGTGATGTGGTAAGTATAACCTGTGGCCTTTGTTCCATAGTTTTTAACATATCCATGCCACTCATTTCAGGCATTTCAATATCAAGAAACATTAGGTCTACATCTTCCTTCTGAAGTACTTTCATAGCTTCAATAGGATTAGCACAGGTTGTAACAACCGTTAAAAAGTCTATTTGATTCGCTAAGTGGGTTATTACTTTCCTTGATGCGTCGTCGTCATCTACAATTATGCAATTCATATAAATGCGGGTTATATCAATTTCTACCGCCAATGATACAAAAATGTTACAGTCAATTGCACTTTCGTAAACCTCCAATATTATATCATTATTATTCGCAACAATACAATACACTGTAAATCAATCTATTTAAATTGCATTAAATTGCAAATTTTAACAGAAAAAAACAGCCGTACATTAAAATTTCATACTAAGTTTATTAATAACATTACCTGCGTAACCTTTTTTTTAAATAGCTGTATAAGAAATTAAGAAATTGGCATATGCAGAAAAATACTCTTCTATATTTGTTTTCAATTTAAATTTGTTCTGATTTATTTTCTTGTAGTAAATCCCCAATACTATTCAAGATGAAAGGCTTTCTTGTTATTAACTGGCTAAAAAATGTATCGCTTAAAAAGAAGCTTTACTTCGTAATGGGTATAATGGCCCTGTTAATAGCAGTTGAACTCTTCACACTTTCATTCATGATACATACACTGTCTTCCACCCGCGCATTGGTGGGGGCCGAAGGCTTATGGTCGAAGGCGGAAAAGGATGCCGTATACAATCTTACCAAATACGGTTATACACACAATGAGAAAGATTTTCAGGCCTGCCTAAGTCACTTGAAAGTGCCAATGGGCGATCATAAAACCAGGATGGAATTACTTAAGCCAAACCCTGATTTAGCTATTGCCCGCGAAGGTTTTACAGAAGGCCGCGTTCACCCTGATGATATTGATGGAGCTATAAAGCTATTAACCAGGTTTCATTCCGTATCTTATTTAAGTAAAGCAATAGGGATATGGACAGAAGGAGATAAGCTGATAGAACAACTGGAATACCTGGGAAACAGGCTTCGTGTGCAAGTTACATCGGGCGTTACAACTACTGATAAAATTAACCAAACCATAGATGAAATTGATCTGCTTAACGAACAGCTTACAGTATTAGAAGACAATTTTTCATTTACACTCGGTGAAGGTTCAAGATGGATTGAAGGACTGGTATTGACTATCCTTTTTTGCATTGCCATGACGGTAGAGTTTACCGGGTTATTCCTCACCATATCCGTCAGCAGGGCTATTTCAAAAGGAATAGATGAAATTGTGCGTGTTGCCAATAACGTATCGAATGCTGATTTTGGTGAGAGGGCTAAAGTTTACTCGAAAGATGAAATAGGTATTCTGGCAACATCTTTTAATAAGATGATAGACGACCTTCAGATGGAAATATATGAGGAGAAAAATACGGAAGAAGCATTGCGCAGTCAAAGAGACCTGTACGAAACACTGCTAAAAACCCAGAGTGAAATGGGTGAAGGCGTATCCATAACATCTGCTGAAAAGATTGTTTATGTAAACGATGCAGTTTGCAATATATATGGCTATAGCCGTGAAGAGATATTAGGTATGAAATCGTTTTTAGATATTATACCGGCAGATGAAAAAGCAGCTCTCACTGAAAGGCTTCGCCAGCGGATATCTGGTGAAAGAGAACAGAGTACAGGTGAAACTAAGATAATGCGTAAGGATGGAAGGATTGTAAATATTGAGTATACAGTTAGAAATTTATTTGCTGACGGGCGTATGCAAATGATATCTATTATTCGTGATGTTACTGAGAAGAAAAAAGCAGAAGCCCAATTACAGGATGAGAGGGCCCGGGCGGAAAGCGCTGAAATTGCCAAGAAGATAGGTGAGCAGTTTCTGGCAAATATGAGCCACGAGATACGCACACCTATGAATGCCATAATAGGCTTTACAGATGTTATACTGAAGACTCCTTTAAACCGCGAACAGCAGCAATACCTTGATGCCATTAAAACATCGGGAGAGAATTTGCTGGTTATTATAAATGATATTTTAGATTTCTCCAGGATTAAATCAGGTAAAATACCGATTGAACAAAGAGAATTCAAATTATCCCACATCGTTTCCTTATGTGCTGATCTGATGTTGCCTAAGGCAATAGAAAAAGCAATTAAAATAAATACCCGAATAGATAAGAATATACCTGATTCACTTATTGGTGATCCTACAAGGCTTAACCAGGTATTGCTTAATCTCACAGCAAATGCAATAAAATTCACCCCGCATGGCGAAGTGAGTATTGAAGCAAATTTAATCTCAGATAATAAGGAAGATGTATTGCTTGAGTTCCTTATAACAGACACAGGCATTGGAATACCAGCCAATAAACTATCTACAATTTTTGATGCATTCACCCAGGCAAATAATGATACAGCCAGAAAATATGGCGGTACAGGGTTGGGATTAGCTATAGTAAAACAGCTAATTGAGTTGCAAGGCGGAAGTGTTTCCGTTAGCAGTACTGAAGAAAAAGGTTCATGTTTTAGTTTTCGCATTAGCTATGAAAAAGGTATGGCCAAGCATATACATGAAGATGTTAAAGCTATATCTGCCAATGGTAATTTAAAAGACGTGAAAATTTTGTTGGTAGAGGATAACGCAATGAATCAGTTGCTGGCAAAGAAAGTGCTGGGCGATTGGGGGTGTAATGTGCAGGTAGCTGAAAATGGGAAAGCTGCGATTGAAAAACTAGAGAAAGGAGATTTTGATGTAGTATTAATGGATATACAACTGCCAGAAATGGATGGTTATGAAGCTACCCAGCGTATCAGGAATGACCTATCCAAGCCCAAATGTGATACCCCCATTATAGCAATGACAGCGCATGTAATGCATAGCGAAGAAGAAAAGTGCTATAAGGTAGGTATGAATGGTTACGTATCAAAACCATTTAATACAAGCACACTTTATACTAAAATAACGTCGGTTGTCAATAATGCGCAATAGCTCCATTGCTCCATCAAACACCACGCTCAATTATATCTATCCTTCTGCCTAAAGTATAAGGCTTTAGCAATTAAACTCATCAAATTTGTAATGCTATTAAAACATGAAGAATTTGCTCATATTGCTATTATTATGCATTACAACATTAATGCACGCCCAACTTGACGGGTTGACAGGAAAGTGGAAGCTTGAAAAGATTGAGACAACAGAAAAGACAATGGTTCCCGAGGGAGAAAAGGAATATTACCTAACCATTTCAGGAACATATACTACATATAATTTAGACATCAATAAATGCTGGGGAACAATTGCTTCTCTTACCGACTCAATTATTACGCTTACCAATAACGATTGCACAAAAGTATGTTGTGATGGGAGCGAAAATCCATTCTCCCTTTATATAAACTATACCGGAAAATATTCCTTACAACATGATTCAATACTTATTATTACAACTAAAAATGGTGATCTATATTTAAGGAAGCAATAATATTCTAAAATGAATAATAAATTGATACGTTGCCAAATTTGCAATTGTAAACACCTTTTAATACCGGAGTAGAGTAAGTTTGTGTAAAAGACACGCATATAGGCGAGTATACAAATACAGGGCCACAGGCAGCATTTTCAACTATATTTAATGGGCTGATAAGGCTTGCGTATGTATTCTACAGTCCCTTCCTGATTACTAACATTAACTTTTACATTAGGTGCAGGTGCAAAAAGTCCCCCTTGCAATATTGCATTATATAATACATATTGCGCGCCTGCACTAATCGTAAAATATAATTGAACCTTCCTTAAAGCTTTTTTATTTTTACTACTTAAGCCATTATAATGGCTCATGAATCCATCAAAATATGAATCCATTTCACCCATTAATAAGCTTGCACCCACTCCCAACTCATCCTGCATAATTCCTGCAAAAAGCTGCCCATTTCCAATCACCTCAACATATTTCCTGCAATAAATTCCTTTCTCAAAGCTTGAATTAATATTAAGCAGGGGTGCATTCCTCAATTGGTTATCCCACCCCATGGGAATAGGAGCGTGAAGTAAAGAATGAAGCCAAATTTGGCAATTACCTGACAAAGTAATTGGCCCCATTGCCCCAAGTATCAATTCAGTTTGCAAGTCATATTTTCTTTCAGGGTTATAAGAGTATACGGAATATTCACCTACAAAAGCCCCTGAATATGGATAATCATTAGGTGAATAATAACTGGTTCTAAGATCCTGCGGGGTATATATTATTTGCATTAGGCCAAGGCTGCACGTATTTACACTACTATCTCCCGCTTTTGGAAACCACCTGGCAAGGAAAAATTTAGGATTAGGTTTAATATTATAGTAAAAGTTGCATTGCTGACCTGCTGTATATGCTCTATCCGTCCACCCACCCAAGGTATTAAAACAATCATTATCCTCATAGGCTCTTAACATATAGGCAGGCTTATTCTCTTGCGCATGTAAGCTATTAGAACAAAGTGCAAAAAAAACAAAAATAAGTAGTTTGTATTGCCAGCATAATACACTGCTTTTTTTAAAATAAACATGATATAAAACATCGACTAATGAGTTCATTTATTCTTATAAAATGCGGAAATTACATCGTCACTTAACTTTCATTAACCAATATTCGTTCGTCAATTGGTTCTTATAGGTAAATGCCTTATACTTTCTAGTCATAGCTTACTAATGGCCTAAATACTTACTTTACCTATTATATATATTGCTTTACCGAATAAGCTTATAACTTCCTGTTTTTTGGGTTTAAATTTGGTTACGATTCAATTATTAATTTAACAAAATAAAATATGAAACACGCATCAAGCAGAGGACACAAATCCTCTCACAGCCGTAAAAGCGGCTCAAGCAAGTCGGGCAGAGAGATATCTTCCCAACGCGATAATTCTTCAAGCAACTCAGGGAGTGGCAGTTCCATGAGTCAATCTGAAAGTAAGCAAGACAGCAAAAATTCTAACCGAACAGATTCGGATAGGAACAGTTCTGGTCTTTAATTGTTTGCCATAATTAGCGGAAGATTCTTCTTCCGCTAATTATTTATTTCACATTTTAAAATACAAATATTATGAACTATTTTCTTTATAAAATCGGGGAAGATGAAATACGGGAAAATTGTGGCGAAATACCTGCGGTTCCTGAAGGCTTTATAGAATACCAAAACACATTGGGAATAGACAGGATTTACTACAAAATACAAGACTCAAAAATTACCGAGGTAATTGGTGAAGCAGACAGTGAAGAAACCGCAAGGAGAAGGGTTGGAGACTTTCTTTCAGCATTTCATGTTAATATATTCTAAACTAAGCATCGCTTACTACAGCAAAATTTGCACCAGCTGAAGTTGAGCCTGAAGTGGGATAATGTTCAATAAAATCATGAATGTCCATATCTTAGTAAATAATTAGGGTTAAAGATGCAAATGCATTTTTAACCTAATTTAAGAATAAATGTATCACCTAGTTATTATTCCAATGCTCTTCAAAGTATAAAGCATCTATATCATTATGAGGGTGAACACTTATTACTATACGGCCTTCCTTTATCCCAGATTCGTAAAGCTTAGCACGTTCCTCCGGAATTCCCGCTCCAATTAAAGCTCCAATTATCCCCCCGGCTATACCACCTGCGCCGGCGCCTGCTAAACCAGCTGCAATCGGCCCTGCAATAATAATTCCTAAGCCCGGAATAACAAAACTAGTTCCTATTGCTACTGCAATAGCTGCAATTGCACCAACAGTGCCACCAATAACAGAACCCTTTCCGGTACCTTCTGCAGCTTTTGTCCCGATTTCGATTTTTCCAACATTGTCAGAAAAATGCTTTTTACGAGTTTCATCTGACATAACCAGGTTGATTTCATCCCGAGTATATCCTTTCTCCAAAAGCATATTGTATGCTTTCTCCGCACTCTCACGGTTTTTGAATATTCCACTTACAACTCGGTTTTCCGATACTACTGTGTCGTTAAATTCCTTTCTGTATTCCATATTATTTAGTTTTAATTTGTGAGTAATTTCACAAGTGCAAATATCGGCACTGGTAAAGCCAATAGCCGTTTATAATAGTCATTGTTACTTATACAATTTCCCTTTAAAACATTGCCATTAACAATACTATCATTTAAAAAATCGAATTCCATTATACACCTATACAAAACACCGCATCTGTCGAATATATGTTTACCGAAACAGCGTAATGAATGAATTTTGTATTGAAGACTCAAATCTGGGATCATGGAAATTCAGAAGAAAAATAAAATATTAAAAGTAATACTTGACGAAATGCGCTCAATGTATGCTAACGAGGAGCATAGCATAAAAGATTTTCTAATGCTATATACAGGGGTCTTTACTGTAATCTTAGTTTTACTACTTGTTACAGAAGTAGTTATTTGAACTTACCTACCTACCTGTCTTGCAATAATTGGCCAATTCACTACTTAATAGATTCGTTCTTTATTGCGATAGCAGTTAATTTTACTTTAACCGTATTTGCAATAATGGAATTTCTTTTACCAATATCAAAGTCAAGCCTGTCCAGAATAAATTTGCTTTTGAATATTCCTATATTCCCTTTTTGTTCAAAGATGAATGGAATCGTTTTATGCCTCCAATTGCCCTTCATTATTAAATTGCCATTTGCTTTATATCCACTCCCGAAACGGGTTATATTTTCAGATCGAAATGTGATTTGAGGATATTTACGTTCATCGAAATATGTTGAATGTGAAAGAATTCTATTACGAATAAGGATACCAGTTCTAAGCGTATTTACATCTATGGATGCATTTATATTACTATAGACTGAGTTCTTTCCATCAAAGAAAATCTCCCCATTTAAACCTTTAAATGAACCTTTAACAAAAACACCTAAGCACTTAATGGTAAACTCTACTTCTGAAGAGCCGGTATCCAAAGTCCAGGAAGATGATAGTTTAGCATCTGAGTCATTTGTACTTCTGGGCTTAGCAAGGTATGTTAACGTTTTCATTGTGTAAAACTTTGCAGCCTTTTATATGCAATCCTTATAATTTATCTTATTGTTTTTGTGCTTTAAATTGAATGGAATTTTTGTAACATTCTTATATTCAATTCCTGCAACATATATATCATTATCCTCGGCGTAGTACCAATTAATAACCACTTTGCTGCCTAATAAATGCACAATCTCAAGAAGCCTGAAAATATAAAAGAGATACTTTGATGACGGACCATTAAAACTCTCTAAAGAAATATTTACGGTTAAAGGGTATGAAATATTATGTGAGTTCTTTGATATTGCGTCTATCAAAGGAGCATAGAAACTGCCTGCATCTTCAGGAAAAGAACTTCCCCTGATTTCTAGCAATCCATCCTGTGGCTTAAAAACTATACTTGGTGTATTCCGGGTACTGTTTATAGTAAACGAGTCTCCTTTGTAATCATGCTGAATAAATAGTCTCAATTTTGCAATCATAACTATCAATTTTGTGCCAAATTAAATGTTAAGGTTACTAACCAATTTACTTATTCGATAAGTAGGTTAAAACAAAAGGTGAACACCAATTTACTTCGCTGTTATTTATTTTCTCCTTTTTCTCTTCTTATCCTTATTGCTTTGTCCTGACTCACTTAAAGCAATTGCTATTGCTTGCTTTTGGTCTGTTACAGCCTCACCTGCGTTAGTTTTCAATTCACCTTCCTTCCATTCCTTCATCACCTTCTTCACTTTTGCTTTCTTACCTTCTTTAGTTACTGGTTTTTGCTTTGGCACAGATGGTGATAAATGTGATCTACTTTCGGATTTTCCAGATTTTGTTTTCATTTTAGTAATAGGTATTAGTATTTATATTGGTACACCACAAGTATATACACAGCCTTATATTTTAGTATTGTATAATAGTTAGTATAACTTATATAGTTCGCTCATAGGCCGATGTAATAGAGGAGTAAATAACATTCGCACAGCAATAAGAAAATTATACAAATTTTAATGTTTTATATATAAAGCAAAATGGAGGGCTGCATTCCATCTTTGCGACATAATAATTTTATAACCATAAAACTTAAAACATATGATAACAAACAAAGGCAATGGTGATTCAGAAGGGCTAAAAGAACTCTTCATTGATGAAATCAAAGATATTTACTGGGCAGAAAAAGCAATGACTAAAGCACTACCCAAAATGTCGAAAAAAGCAAGTGATGACAATTTGGTAAATGCATTGGAAAGCCACCTTTCTGAGACTGAAAACCATGTTGCAAGGCTTGAGAAGATATTTCAAATTCTTTCCTTAAAACCTCAAGCTAAAAAGTGCCCTGCAATGGCTGGTTTAATTGAAGAAGCCGATGAAATAATGTCAGAAACTGAAGAAGGACCTATTAGGGATGCTGGTATAATATCTGCCGCTCAAAAGGTAGAACATTATGAAATTGCAACTTATGGCACCTTACGTGCATTTGCTGAAAAGCTAAAACTAAGCAAAGTGGCCGGCTTGTTGGAAGATACACTAAAAGAAGAAAAAAAGCTGATAAAACTTTAACTAACGTAACTGCATCTTGCCTTAACGGTGAGTCCTTATCAAGCGTAGGTATTGAAGAGGATGAAGAAATGGGTGGCAAACATTTATAAACAACACGGAAATTCGTTCATAATTATAATAATTAAAAAAGCAAAACCATGAAAGACAATCAAAAGAATCAAAATGGACAAAAGAATCATCAAAGCAGCCAAAGTCAACAAGGCTCAAAACAGGATGATAAAAAGAAACAATCTCAAAACTCTGATAAAGTAAATTCAGAAAAGAAGGATGATCAGAAGTATAACAAAAAAAACAATTCCCTGGATAAGGATCAGTACGACGAATCAGATGAAAGGGAAGAAGTTTATGCTACTGATGAGGGAGAAGAAACCCAAAGAAGCAATAACGATGGCAATAATGAGAAAATGCCTTCCAGGGAAAGAGACCAACCTGAGCGTAGGAAAGAACGTGAAGAGCAGGAAAAACATGAGCACCAGTCAAAAATACCAAAGGCCCCTGCTCAAGGTACTAAAACAGGTGCTAAATCAGGATCAGAAAACAGTAAATAAAATTGTAATTAAAGAAAGCCCAGGCATTTAAATGCCTGGGCTTTCTTATTGTCTGAAGAAATAAAGTCGTTCAAAGAAAAAAAAGCATA